>Ga0247725_1000551_pt1 | contig 25711 bp, 29 predicted proteins | sample OKSTACKMCFT3sol_FD_183021 | JGI IMG/M metagenome (GOLD analysis project Ga0247725, IMG submission 183021) | Subsurface sediment microbial communities from gas well in Oklahoma, United States - OK STACK MC-FT3-sol | ecosystem: Environmental > Terrestrial > Deep subsurface > Rock core/Sediment...
ATGGTCGCGGCTGGTCCCCGGCCACCAGCAGCAACTACTCGGCGCGGCTGTCGGCCGACCAGGCGCTGCTGACCGTTTCCGGCAAGCACAAGGGCCAGCTCGGCGAGGACGACGTGCTGGCCACCGATCTCGACGGCATCAGCCTGGAGCCGGGCAAGAAACCCTCCGCCGAGACCCTGCTGCACACCCAGCTGTACCGCTGGCAGCCCGGGATCGGCGCCGTGCTGCACACCCACTCGGTGAACGCCACCGTCCTCTCGCGGCTGACCCTGAGCGACTCGCTGGTGTTCGCCGACTACGAACTGCAGAAGGCCTTCAGCGGTGTGACCACCCATGAAAGCCAGGTGGAAGTGCCGATCTTCGACAACGATCAGGACATCGCCCGCCTGGCCGCCAAGGTCCAGCCCTGGCTGGACGCGCACCCCGAGTGCGTCGGCTACCTGATCCGTGGCCACGGCCTCTACACCTGGGGCCCGCGCATGAGCGACGCCCTGCGCCAGGTCGAAGCCTTCGAATTCCTGTTCGAGTGCGAGCTGAAGGTTCGCGCTCTGCAGGCCCGCTGACGCCACCCTCCGCCGAGGGGGCCTTGACCCAGACCGCCCGTGCGACCGGCCAGCAGAGCCGGAGCCGGCGACCAGGAGTACACCGATGAGCAGCCTTTCCGTTTACCACGAGTCCAGCCCCGACCTGCCGAACAAGGTGCTGACCCATGTCGACGACATCGCCTCCACCCTTGCGGCCGTGGGCGTGCGCTTCGAGCGCTGGCAGGCCAGCGCGCCGCTGACCCCGGGGGCGAGCCAGGACGAGGTGATCGCCGCCTACCGCCCGCAGATCGACGCGTTGATGACGGAGCGCGGCTACGTGACGGTGGACGTGGTCAGCCTCGACCGCAGCCACCCGCAGAAGGCCGAGCTGCGTGCCAAGTTCCTCGACGAGCACCGCCACGCCGAGGACGAGGTGCGCTTCTTCGTCGCCGGGCGCGGCCTGTTCACCCTGCACATCGATGACTACGTCTACGCCGTGCGGTGCGAGAAGAACGACCTGATCTCGGTGCCTGCCGGCACCCGCCACTGGTTCGACATGGGCGAGGAGCCGCACTTCGTCGCCATCCGCCTGTTCAACAACCCCGAGGGCTGGGTGGCCCAGTTCACCGGGGACGACATCGCCAGGCGCTTTCCGCAGTTGGAGGATTGAGGTTGTAGGCGGGGCAGGGAGCGTGGTGGGCTGAAGCCCACCCTACGCCCACGGTATACCCGCCTGATACGTCTGTCTGCGCCCATCCAGCCCTGCGATTGCGCCGGGTCCTGTGAATATCGAAATACCGGAGTCCGCATGCCCATCAAGGCCATCCTCACCGACATCGAAGGCACCACCAGTGCCGTGAGCTTCGTCTTCGACGTGCTGTTCCCCTATGCCGCCCGCCACCTGCCGGGCTTCGTCAGCGAGCACGCCGCCGAGCCTGCCGTGGCGGAGCAGGTGGAAGCGGTGCGTCACGAGAGCGGCGAGCCCGAGGCCAGCGTCGAGCGTGTGGTGGCGATCCTGCTGGAATGGATTGCCGAAGACCGCAAGGCCACGCCGCTCAAGGCGCTGCAAGGCATGGTCTGGGAGCAGGGCTACCGGGCCGGGCAGCTCAAGGGCCATGTCTACCCGGATGCGGTCGAGGCGCTGCGCCGCTGGCACGCCGAGGGCTATCGGCTGTACGTCTACTCCTCGGGTTCGATCCAGGCGCAGAAGCTGATCTTCGGCTGTTCCGAGGCGGGTGACCTGAGCCCGCTGTTCTCCGGCTACTTCGACACCACCAGCGGCCCCAAGCGGGAGGCCGGGTCCTACCGCCGTATCGTCGAGGCCATCGGGCTGCCGGCGGAGGAGGTGCTGTTCCTCTCCGACGTGGTGCAGGAACTGGACGCGGCGCGCGAAGCCGGCCTGCCCACCATCGGCCTGGCCCGCGAGGGCGGCGAGCTGACCGGGCATCCGACCGTGGCCAGCTTTGCGGTGATCGACCCGGCACACACCTGAGTCGACCCTCTCGTCAGTAGTCCAGCCACACCGCGCGGTGGTCGGAGCCTTGCCAGGGCAGGGCGCCCACCGCCTTCACCGTGCGGTCGCTGCGCAGCAGAATCAGGTCCACGCCCAGCAGCCCCGGCCACCAGGTGGGGCGCACGCGCTGGGCGGTGAGGCGCAGACCGGCATCGGCCAGGAAGTCCTGCAGGCGCGGCGAGAACGCCGTGCTGTTGAAGTCCCCCATCACCACCACTTCGCGACCTTCCAGGGCGATCTGCTCGGCCAGCTGGCGCAGGCTTTCGTCCCGGGCTGCCGCCAGTTCCGGCCCCAGGGGCGGCGGCGGGTGGATGCCGTAGAGCACGGTGCCGTCATCCAGCTCGGCGCGGATGTAGGGGTAGGCAGCCAGGCCGCGTGGCTCCAGCACCTGGCAGCGGCGCACCGGTTGGCGGGTGAACAGCGCCAGGCCGAACGGGCCGTCCTGGTAGCGGGCGCAGGCTTCCCGGGCCTTCAGCAGGGTCAGGCGTTCGCCCCAGGCGGGGGTGGCTTCTGTGAGGAACAGGGCATCGGCCGGCAGCGCGTTGAGCCAGGCGGCCTCGGCGTCGGCGCGGGGGTTGTCCAGGCGCAGGTTGTAGGCCATCACCCGGCGCTCCTGGCCGGTGCTGCCTGGCGCGTCGTGCGGCCAGGGGGTGAGGCCCCAGCCGATCACCCCGGCACCCGCGAGAACGAACAGCAGCGACGAGGCATTGCGCGGGTTGGCAAAGGCCCCTACCAGCATCAGGCCGGCCTGCAGCGGGGCGAAATGGCTGAACAGCTCCAGCACCCAGTGGAAGCGACCGAACTGGCCGAGCACGAGGGTGACCAGGCCAAGCCAGGCAAGCTGGTTGAGGTGGAAGCGCAGGGCCTTGAGCACGGAAACATCCTGATGGCGGCGGGTGGGAGATTGTAGGGCATCCGCCGATGGACGGAACCTTGCCCGCCGCCATCTGCCCAACCAGCTCTGAGGCGGCAGGGGCGCGATGCCCCCGTCACAATCCTGTGCATGGGAGGACGCCATGAGCGGAGCGGCAATTGCTTTCTACGGCGGGCTGGGCGCACTTTACCTGCTGCTGACGGCCTGGGCGCTGTACAACGTGGTGACCAGCAACGTACCGCGCCAGCTGCGCTGGCTGTGGGTGGCGCTGCTGGTGCTGTTCCCCGTGCTCGGGCTGTTCAACTGGGCCTGGATGGGCCCGCGCAGGCGGCGCCCGGGCGCTGCCTGATCCGTCTTTCCCCCAACAGGAGCGTTGTCATGGGTTCGCTGCTCAACAGCCTGGCCGGTCTGGTCATCCTGGCCCTGGATATCTGGGCCATCCTCAATGTCATCAAGAGCAATGCCGAGATCGGCATGAAGGTGCTGTGGATCCTGCTGATCGTGCTGCTGCCGGTGCTCGGCCTGATCATCTGGGCCATCGCCGGCCCTCGTGGCGATGTGCGCTTGTGAGCCGCCGGCTACGTGCCTGGGTGGGCGCCCTGCTGGCCCTGGGCTGCCTGACGGCCCTGGCCGAACCCCAGGATGACGCCTGGGCAGCGCTGCGCAGCGGCCAGGCCGCCCTGCTGCTGCGCAATGCCAATGCGCCGGGCGCGGGCGATCCGGCAGGCTTCCAGCTGCAGGACTGCCGGACCCAGCGCAACCTCGATGCCCAGGGCCGGCGCGAGGCCCAGCAATGGGGCCAGCTGCTGCGCCGCCATTGGATCGAGGGGCCGCGCATCTATGCCGGGCGCTGGTGCCGCACCCAGGAGACGGCCCTGGAGCTGGGGCTTGGCGCGGTGGAGACCCTGGACGCGCTGGATTACTTCGACGGTGACCTGGCCGCTGCGAAGCGCTTGCGCCAGCGTGTCAGCCAACTTCCACGGGGCCTGCCGCTGGTGCTGGTGACCCACGGGGTGAACATCGGCGCGCTGGCCGGCATCACGCCGGTTCCGGGCGAGGCGGTGATCGTGGCGATGCCGATCGGCGAGCCGCCTCGGGTGCTGGCGCGGGTGCCCGCGCCGCACTGAGTCAGATGAGTTGCAGCTGGTCCTGGGCCGGCTGCAGCTGGGCGCCTTCGAGACGCAGCAGGATGGCCTTGCGCTCCAGTCCGCCGGCAAAGCCGGTGAGGCTGCCGTCGCGGCCGATCACCCGATGGCACGGAATGATGATGGCGATGGGGTTGGCGCCATTGGCGGCGCCAACGGCGCGCACGGCCCGGGGGCGGCCGATCTCCTGGGCGAGGGCGGCGTAGTGGGTGGTCTGGCCGTGGGGGATCGCCTGCAGGGCACGCCACACGTCCTGCTGGAAGGGCGTGCCGCGTGGCGCCAGCTTCAGTTCGAAGCGCGTGCGCTTGCCGGCGAAGTAGGCGTCCAGCTGCCGGCAGGCGTCGTCCAGCTCGCGCGTCGCGGGCTGCCAGGTCGGGTCCAGTGTCCAGGGCGTGGCGCTGTCCATGTGCAGCATGCGCAGCCCTTCCTCGTCGCCGGCCAGCAGCAGGGTTCCGATGGGGCTGGGGTGGTGGCGGAAGTACACGTCAGGTCTCCGTTGCGTAGCTGTGCCAGAGGTACACGGCAGCATAGGCGCGCCACGGTCGCCAGCGCTCGGCGCGTTCGGCGAGCTGGCGTGGGCTGATGCCGCCGGCACCCCAGAGGGGGGATTTGAGCAGGCCCAGGTCGGCCGTGGGGAAGGCATCCGCATCGCCGAAGGCCCGCAGGGCAATGTACTGGGCCGTCCAGGGGCCGATGCCGGGCAGGGCGCAGAGCCGCGCCTGGAAGGCTTCGACGCCGTCCGCCAGGCTCAGTTCCAGCTCGCCCGATGCCACGGCGGCGGCCAGTCGGCGCAGGGTCTCGACCCGCTTGCCGGGCATGCCGATGCCGGGGAGGGCGTCTTCGGCGATGGCTGCCGGGGTGGGGAACAGGCGCAGGCCGTCGGGGCTTTCGGGCAGGGGCGTGCCCAGGCGCTCCACCAGGCGGCCTGCGATGGTCACCGCGGCCTTCACCGTCACTTGCTGGCCGATGATGGTGCGCACCGCCTGTTCGAACGGGTCGAAGGCGACCGGCAGGCGCAGCCCGGTGTGTCGCTCCAGGAGCGGCTTCAGCACCTCGTCCTGCGCCAGGGTGGCGGCAACGGCGAGAGGGTCGCAGTCCAGGTCGAACATGCGCCGCACTCGCAGGGCAATGTCCGCCTGGGCCGCTGCGGCCTCGTGCGGCAGTTCCAGCAACAGGGCCTCGGGCGTGGGCGTGACGCGGAACCAGCTGTGCAGCTCACCCAGGCGGATGCTGCGGGTGTAGCCGTGTTCATCCACCCGTTCGACGCCGGGCAGGCGACGCAGGCTGAAGTGGGCGTGGAACTGGTGCCAGTGCCAGGGCGGCTGGAACGGCAGCGCCTGGCGCAGGAGAGGGGCGGGTGTCTGCATGGCGCGACGATACCCGCTGAGGGCGTGGCCTGTCGCGGGAAAATCGGCCGTCGCCACGGTTCGACCTGACACGGTGAGCGTCGTAGAATGCGCGCCTTTCTCCGGGCGGGCCGCTGTTCCGTCCTTCTGCAGCCACTACGGGAGACCGCTCATGAGCGATTACCAGGAAACTCTCTATGACGGCTACGGCCAGCGTTTTCGCATGGACAAGCTGCTTCACGAGGTCCGCACCGAGCACCAGCACCTGGTGATCTTCGAGAACGCGCGCATGGGCCGCGTGATGGCGCTGGACGGTGTGATCCAGACCACCGAGGCGGACGAGTTCATCTACCACGAGATGCTCACCCACGTGCCGATCCTGGCCCATGGCGCTGCCCGCCGCGTGCTGATCATCGGTGGTGGCGACGGCGGCATGCTGCGCGAGGTGCGCAAGCACAAGGCGGTCGAGAGCATCACCATGGTGGAGATCGACGGAACCGTGGTGGACATGTGCAAGGAGTTCCTGCCCAACCACTCCAAGGGCGCCTATGACGACCCGCGCCTGAACCTGGTGATCGACGATGGCATGCGCTTCGTGGCGACCACGGAGGAGAAGTTCGACGTGATCATCTCCGACTCCACCGATCCCATCGGGCCGGGCGAGGTGCTGTTCTCCGAGAACTTCTACCAGGCCTGCCGCCGCTGCCTGAACGATGGCGGCATCCTGGTGACCCAGAACGGCACACCCTTCATGCAACTGGCCGAAGTGCAGACCACTGCGTCGCGCATGAACGGCCTGTTCGCCGACTGGCACTTCTACCAGGCGGCGGTGCCCACCTACATCGGCGGGGCCATGACCTTCGCCTGGGGCGCGACCCAGGGCGATACCCGCAAGGTCTCCCTGGAGGTGCTGCGCCAGCGCTTCGCCGGCAGCGGCATCGTGACCCGCTACTACAACCCCGAGGTTCACCTGGGCGCCTTCGCGCTGCCGCAGTACGTGCTGCAGGCCGTGGGCAAGCCCAGCAACGACTGAGGTGCCCGGCCTCCTTTCCGGGGGCTGGCTGAATGAAAAAACCGCTGCCGGAGCGATCCGGCAGCGGTTTTTTCATGGCGGTGTGCTTCAGCCGAAGCGGTAGATGTCCATGCCCAGTGCACCGAGGGTGAAGCCGCTGTGGGCCAGGCTGAATGCGCCGCCGGCTCCGCGTGCGAAGTACAGCGGCAGCAGGTGCTCGTCGCTGGGGTGGCTGCGCACTGCATTGGGCGCCTGGGTGCGGTAGTGATGCAGGGCGTCTTCGTCATCGCGGGCCAGGTGCTCGACCATCCAGTCGCGGAAGGCCTGGGCCCAGTCGGAGCCGTGGTCGTCCTGCGCGTGCCAGTCCAGCTCCCGCAGGTTGTGGGTGATGCTGCCGGAGCCGATCAGCAGCACGCCTTGGTCGCGCAGGGCGGCCAGGGCACGGCCGACCCGGGTCTGGAAGGCCGGGCCGAGGCGACTGGGCAGGGACAGTTGCAGCACCGGGATGTCCGCTTCCGGGTACATCAGCGACAGCGGCACCCAGGCGCCATGGTCGAGGGGGCGCTGGTCATCGATGGCGGCGTCCAGGCCGGCGGCCTTCAGCAGCCCCTGGACTTCGCGCGCCAGCTCGGGTGCGCCGGGGGCGGGGTACTGGACGGCGTAGAGCGCCGGCGGGAAGCCGTAGAAGTCGTGCCAGGTCTCGGGGTGGGCGGCGCCAGTCAGGCTCAGGCCCTGGCTCTCCCAGTGCGCGGACACCACCAGGATGGCGCGCGGGCGCGGCAGCTCGGCCGCCAGGCGGGCGAGGGCGGGGCCGCTGGCGCCGGGTTCCAGCGCGAGCATGGGGGAACCGTGGGAGATGAACAGGGTGGGTAGCATCCGGGGCGTCCTCCGTTAGGATGGGCGCCATGTTCTGCGCTGGACGTATCGACTTCCAGCATAAAATTCTGCGCGTATCTATCGAATCATCAGGAGGATCAGGTGGAAGAGTCATTCTGGCAGGCACGTTGGCACAGCAATCAGATCGGGTTCCATCTCGATGAGGTCAACCCCTGGCTGCTGCGGCATTGGCACGCCCTGGCGCTCCCTGCCGATGCGCAGGTGCTGGTGCCACTCTGCGGCAAGAGCCTGGACCTGCTGTGGCTCGCTGACCAGGGCCATCGAGTGCTGGGCGTGGAGCTGGCAGAGAAGGCGGTGCTGGATTTCTTCGCCGAATGGGGCGTGGAGCCGGAGGTGAGCGAGGTCGGCGCGTTGCGCCGTTTCAGTTCGGGGCGGGTAGAGATCCTCCAGGGGGACTTCTTCGCCCTGACGCCCGAGGACACCCGGGATTGCGTGGCGCTGTATGACCGGGCAGCGATCATCGCCTTGCCGCCGGCCATGCGCGAAGCCTATGTCGCGCACCTCGCTCGCCTGCTGGCGCCGGGTTGCCGGGGGTTGATGGTGACCCTGGAGTACGAGCAGTCGCGGCTCGACGGCCCGCCGTTCTCGGTGCCGGAGGAGGAGGTGCGCGCGCGCCTGGAGTCGGAGTGGAGCGTGGAGCTGCTGGAGCGGGAAGACGTGCTGGAGAAGAACTGGAAGTTCGCCTCGCGCGGCCTGGACGCCTTGCACGAGCCGGTGTTCCGCTTGCAGCGCAAGGGCTGAGGCTCGGCGATGGCGAATGAAAAAGGGCAGCCAGTGGCTGCCCTTTTCGTTGGCTTCGGTTGGATCAACCGCGGCGGCGCAGGGCCTCGATGCGGTCTTCCAGGGGCGGGTGGCTCATCAGCAGGCCGGCCAGGCCGTTCTTCAGGCCACCGTTGATGCCGAAGGCGGTCAGGCTGTCAGGCATCTGCACCGGTACGCCTTGCTCGGCGCGCAGGCGCTGCAGGGCGCCGATCATGGCGTTGGTGCCGGCCAGTTGGGCGCCGGCTTCGTCGGCGCGGTACTCACGTTTGCGCGAGAACCACATGACGATGATGCTGGCGAGGATGCCCAGGACCAGTTCGGCGAAGATGGTGGCGATGAAGTAGCCGATGCCGGGGCCTTCTTCGTTCTTCAGGATCACCTTGTCGACGAAGTTGCCGAAGATGCGCGCGAAGAACATCACGAAGGTGTTCACCACGCCCTGGATCAGGGACAGGGTGACCATGTCGCCGTTGGCCACGTGGCCGATCTCGTGGGCCAGCACCGCCTTCACCTCATCGGGTGAGAAGCGCTCCAGCAGGCCCTGGCTGACGGCGACGAGGGCGTCGTTGCGGTTCCAGCCGGTGGCGAAGGCGTTGGCCTCGTAGGCCGGGAAGATACCCACCTCGGGCATCTTGATGCCGGCCTGGCGGGACAGCTCCTCGACGGTCTGCAGCAGCCACTGCTCGTGACGGGTACGGGGCTGAGTGATGATCTCGGTACCGGTACTCATCTTCGCCATCCACTTGGAGATGAACAGCGAGACCAGGGAGCCGGCGAAGCCGAACACGGCACAGAACACCAGCAGGCTGCCGTAGTTCTGGCCGGTGAAGCGATCTACCCCCAGCAGTTTCAGCGTGATGCTGGCAATCACCAGGACTGCAAGGTTGGTGGCCAGGAACAACAGAATTCGCATCATGATTGGGGCGGTCTCCTCACGGCGGAAAGCGGTTTGATATGCGGGGGTATATAAGGTTCGGGCGAGGGCGATTCAACCGAACCCTTATTTCAAACTGTGTCGCCTGCCGCGCCGTCGGGGCCGCTGAACAGCAGGCGTGACAGCCGCGCGATGCGTTCGCTGTTGCGGCTGGCCAGTGCTTCGCGCAGCTGGTGGGCGAGGGTGCCGTGCACCCGGCGCACGCTCGGCGGCAGGGCACCTTCGTCACCGACCGCATGGGGAATGCTGCGTGACAGGCGCAGGAAGCCCTTCTCCGTGAGCACGGCCTGGTCCAGCGCTTCGTAGCGGATGGTGCTCTCGTAGCGGATGTAGCCTTCCTCGGCCAGCCAGATCAGGGCACCCAGGCAGCCCTGGTGGCGTTTGCTGGGCAGGCCGAACTCGTCCGGCTCCTCGTGGCCGATCAGGTCCTCCACGTACAGCGCGGATTTGCGGGGGAAGGCGAGGTAGAGCGTCAGCATGCCGGCTGCGCAATCCTTGTAGAAGTCGTCGATCTGCAGGTCCATGGTCAGAGTGCTCGCGCCAGCAGCGCGTTGGGGAGCAGCGGCAGCAGGCGGCCGATCAGCGCCCAGGGCCAGCCGGGCACGTAGGCGCGGCGGGTCTGGCGCTCGATGTGCTGGGCGATCAGCCGGGCGCCGCGCTCCACGTCGATGAGGAAGGGACGCGGCCCTGCTCCCTGGTTGATGGGGGTGTCGATGTAGCCGGGCAGCAGCAGGGTGGTGCGTAGGGGGCTGCGGTACAGCTCCAGTTCGAGGGCTTCCATGTAGCTGATCAGCCCAGCCTTGCTCGCCGAATAGCCGGCTGTGGCCGGCAGGCCGCGCTTGCCGGCAACCGAGGCCACGGCCACCAGGTGGCCATGGCCTTGCTCGCGAAACAGCTGGGCAGCGGCGTCGAGGCAGGCAATGGTGCCGATCAGGTTGGTCTCCAGGGTCTGCTGGAAGCGCTCGAAACGGCCCGTGCCGACCTTGCCCGCCAGGCCGATGCCGGCGTTGGCGATGAGCCCGTCGAGCCCGCCCAGGGCGTTCTTCGCCAGGCCCACGGCGTCCTGGCAGGCGGCGTAGTCGGTGACGTCGAGGGGCAGCACGGCGATGTTCCGACCGTGGTGCGCGCGCAGCTCTTCGGCGAGTTGCTGGAGGGTTTCCTCCCGGCGTGCCGCCAGGGCCAGGTCATGTCCCCGTGCAGCCAGCTCGCGGGCCAGGGCCATGCCGATGCCGGAACTGGCGCCGGTGAGCAGGTAGCGGCGGGGCTGGCCCATGGCGGTGCTCCTTTTACTGGCGGTAGGTCTTGAGGAAGTTGCCGATGCGGCCGATGGCCTGCTCCAGGTCGTCGACGCGGGGCAGGGTGACCACGCGGAAGTGGTCCGGCCACGGCCAGTTGAAGGCGGTGCCCTGGACGATCAGCAGCTTCTCGGAGAGCAGCAGGTCGAGCACGAATTTCTCGTCGTTGTGGATCGGGCAGACCTTCGGATCGATGCGCGGGAAGGCATAGAGCGCGCCCATGGGCTTGACGCAGCTGACGCCGGGGATGTCGTTGAGCAGTTCCCAGGCGCGGTTGCGCTGCTCCAGCAGGCGGCCGCCGGGCAGGACCAGGTCGTTGATGCTCTGGTAGCCGCCGAGTGCGGTCTGGATGGCGTGCTGGCTCGGCACGTTGGCGCACAGGCGCATGTTGGCCAGGATGTCGAGGCCTTCGATGTAGCTCTGGGCGCGGTGCTTGGGCCCGGAGATGGCGATCCAGCCGGAGCGGAAGCCGGCCACGCGGTAGGACTTGGACAGCCCGTTGAAGGTCAGGCAGAGCACGTCCGGCGCCAGGGAGGCGGTGGAGATGTGCTGGGCTTCGTCGTAGAGGATCTTGTCGTAGATCTCGTCGGAGAAGATCACCAGGTTGTGCTGGCGGGCCAGCTCGACGATCTCCAGCAGCAGCTCGCGGGAATACACGGCGCCGGTGGGGTTGTTGGGGTTGATCAGCACCAGGGCCTTGGTGTTGGAGGTGATCTTCGCCTTCATGTCGGCGATGTCCGGGAACCAGCCGGCCTGCTCGTCGCACAGGTAGTGCACCGGCTTGCCGCCACCCAGGGCCACGGAGGCGGTCCAGAGCGGGTAGTCGGGGGCCGGGATCAGCACCTCGTCGCCGTTGTTCAGCAGGGCCTGCAGGGCCATCACGATCAGCTCGGAGACGCCGTTGCCCAGGTAGATGTCCTCGATGCCGACGCCTTCCACCTGCTTCTGCTGGTAGTACTGCATGACGGCCTTGCGGGCGCTGAACAGGCCCTTGGAGTCGCTGTAGCCCTGGGCGGTGGGCAGGTTGCGGATGACGTCCTGGAGGATTTCCTCCGGCGCTTCGAAGCCGAAGGGGGCCGGGTTGCCGATGTTCAGCTTGAGGATGCGGTGGCCTTCCTCTTCCAGACGCTTGGCGTGCTTGAGCACCGGCCCGCGAATGTCGTAGCAGACGTTGGCGAGCTTGTTGGATTTGCTGAACTGCATGGTTCTGAGGGTCCCGAATGTGTTGATGCGCCGGGGGCGGCCGCTGGGGCAGTGGAAGGGGCGGATACCTTGGCAGCCGGCAGCGCCGCTGCCAGACTGGCGCCCGAAGGCACGCATGATACGTGCGGCCCGATGGCCGGAAAAGGTACGGGTCGGGCTTTTTTCCGCAACGAGGTGACCCTATGGAAAAGCTGGACAAACCCCTTGAAGCCTGGCGCGAAGAGCTGACCGACGCGCAGTTCCACGTCTGCCGCCTGGGGGGCACCGAACGGCCCTTCACCGGCGAATACAACGGCACCAAGACACCCGGCATCTACCACTGCGCCTGCTGCGGTGCGGCGCTGTTCGATTCCGATGCCAAGTACGACTCCGGCAGCGGCTGGCCCAGCTACTTCCAGCCGGTGGGCGACCAGGCCATCACCGAGCTGGAGGACTTCAGCCACGGCATGCATCGCGTCGAGGTGCGCTGTGCCCGTTGCGAGGCCCACCTGGGGCATGTCTTCCCCGATGGACCCAGGCCGACCGGCCTGCGCTACTGCATCAATTCCGTGGCGCTGAAGCTCGTGCCTCGGGACTGAATGCCAAAGCCCGCCGCCGGCGGGCTTTATTTTTACTCAATTGAATTGCACGCAATTTAGTTGAGCGCTATTTTTGTTGCGGCTTTCCCTTCCGACCTTCATTAACTGAGGCACGCACCATGAGCGATCGGCTTCTCGACATTCCCGTCACCACCATCAAGGGCGAACAGAAGACCCTGGCGGACTTCGGCGGCAAGGCGCTGCTGGTGGTCAACACCGCCAGCAAGTGCGGCTTCACTCCCCAGTACAAGGGGCTGGAGGCGATCTGGCAGCAATACCGCGACAAGGGCCTGGTGGTGCTGGGTTTCCCCTGCAACCAGTTCGGCAAGCAGGAGCCGGGTGACGAAGGGGCGATCTCGGAGTTCTGCGAGCTGAACTTCGGCGTGACCTTCCCGCTGTTCCGCAAGATCGAGGTGAACGGCGCGGGGGCCCACCCGCTCTACGTCGCGCTGAAGAAGCGGGCTCCGGGCCTGCTGGGCAGCCAGGGCATCAAGTGGAACTTCACCAAGTTCCTGATCGACGGCGAGGGTCGTGAGGTCAAGCGCTTCGCGCCCACCACCAAGCCCGAGGAACTCACCGCCGAGATCGAAGCGCTGCTGAAATGAAGCCGTTGCCGTCACCGCCCGAGGCGGACCTGCTGCTGGAGAACCAGCTCTGCTTCAAGCTCTATGCCGCCTCCCGCCTGGTGATCCGGGGCTACCGGCCGTTGCTGGAGCGCCTGGGGCTGACCTACCCGCAGTACCTGGCGATGCTGGTGCTCTGGGAGTGGCAGGCACGGCCGCCCGAGCAGCCCACGGTGAAGGCCCTGGGAGAGCGGCTGATGCTGGATTCCGGCACCCTGACGCCGTTGCTCAAGCGCCTGGAGCAGCTGGGCCATGTGCAGCGGCGCCGGGCGGCCCAGGACGAGCGCGAGGTGCACCTGGCGCTCACCCCCTCGGGGCTGGCCCTGCGTGACGAGACGGCGGCGCTGCGCGCGCAACTGATCTGCGACAGCGGGCTGGACCTGGACGAGATGGTCGAGCTGCGCGCGCGGCTCTCCGAGCTGCTGGAACGCTTCAGCGGGTTGGCTGGGTAGCCGGCAGCCAGTTGTCCAGCAGGGTCACCAGGTCTTCCCGGCGGAACGGCTTGGCCAGGTAGTCGTCCATGCCGGCGGCGCGGCAACGTTCGCGCTCGTCCGGCAGGGCGTTGGCCGTCAGCGCGACGATGGGCAGGCCGGGCCACTGGCCGCTCTGGCGAATGCGCCGGGTGGCTTCGTAGCCGTCCATGATCGGCATGTTGCAGTCCATCAGCACCAACTCCACCGGCTCCCTCGCCAGCACTTCCAGCGCTTCGCCGCCGTGGCTGGCCACCAGCACCTCGCAGCCGAGTTTGCTGAGCATGCCCTTGGCTACCAACTGGTTCACCGCGTTGTCTTCCACCAGCAGCACGCGCGCGGAGTGGTGCGGGCGCGGCCGTTGCTCGCTGCTGGGCTGGGCGGTGTGCTCGTGAGGATGCAGGCTGCGATGCAGGGCCTGGTACAGGGTGGAGCGCGAGATCGGACGGGCCAGCTGCTGCAGCGGGGCCAGCGGCGCGGCGCGCTCTGCGGGCAGGAAGCTGCCGTAGCCGGTGACCAGCAGGATCGGCGTCGGGCCGGCCTCGCGCAGGCGGGGCAACTGCTCGGGGGCGTCGGTGATCACCTGGTCCCACGGGCCGTCGTCCAGGGAAGCGTCGGTGTTGCGTCGCTCATAGTGGATGCCCCAGATCGGCAGCCAGACCTTGAGCAGGTCCGACAGGCCGCTGCCGGCAGAGCACAGGGCCAGGACGCGTCCCTTGAGGGGAGGCGGCAGCATGGCGGGTGTGTCCGTGAACAGGGGCAGTTCGGCGCTGAACTGGCTGCCGAGGCCTTCTTCGGAGTGCACCTGGAGGCGGCCCTCCATGGCTTCGCAGAGGCGACGGGTGAGTGCCAGCCCGAGGCCGGTGCCGCCGAATTGCCGGGCGATTCCCGCGCCGCCCTGGGCGAAGGGCTGGAACAGCTTCGGCAGGGCTTCGGCGGAGATGCCGATGCCGGTGTCCCGCACGCTGATCACCACACCCTGGTCGCCAGCCGGCGTGACCCGCAGGTCCACCCGGCCGACACGGGTGAACTTGAGGGCGTTGGAGAGCAGGTTGCTGACGATCTGCCGCACCCGCGTCGGGTCGCCCATCACCAGGGAGGGCAGGCGCGGGTCCACCAGGCAGCTCAGCTCCACGCCGGGCGCGGCGTTCTGCGAGAGCAGGCTGGCGGTGTCCTCCACCAGCACGCCGAGGTCGAAGGGGATGGCCTCCAGCTCCAGCTGGCCGGCCTCGAACTTGGACAGGTCGAGGATGTCGTTGAGCAGCTCCACCAGTACGCTGCCGGAGTCGTGGGCGATGGTCAGCTGCTGGCGCTGCTCGGGGCTCAGGGGACCGTCGAGGGTGAGCGAGAGCATGCCCAGCAGGCCGTTGAGCGGGGTGCGGATCTCGTGGCTCATGTTGGCCAGGAAGGCGGCGCGGGCCTGGGCGGTCTCCAGGGCGCTGGCGCGGGCCATTTCCAGCTCGGCGTTGGACTGGCTGAGGCGGCGGTTGGTGGCCTTCAGCTCGGCGGTACGGGCCGAGACGATGTTCTCCAGTTCGGCCAGGTACTGCGTGAGGCGGTCCTCTGCGTCCCGGCGCTGGCCCATCTCGGCCATCAGGCTGGCCAGCTGGCGGTTGATCACATCCACCAGCACACCGATCTCGTCATGCTCGTGGCCGGGCGGGTAGGGCAGGCGGTTCTCGCCGGGGGAACGGGTATCCCGCTCGCTGAGCCCACGGATCAGCCCCACCAGGGGTTTGGTCAGCATGCTGTAGAACAGCACCAGCAGGATCAGCGACAGCAACAGGCTGCGCACGAAGCCGGACACCAGGGTCAGCATGGAGCGGCGCAGGAAGTGGTTGCCGAAGGCGAAGGTGTCCACCTCCAGGCGCAGCAGGCCAAGGGCTTCCTCGGGGGCGTGGGTGATGAACAGCGGGTCCTGGAATTCGCGGCGGGCGCCGAAGAGGAAGTCGCTGAACACCCGGTAGTCGCTGCGCGCAGCGGGGCGACCGACGCTGGCCAGCACGGTGCCGCTGTTGTCGATGATCTCGGCGCGGATCACCGCCGGCGAGCGCAGCAGCCCGGCCACCAGCTCCTGTGCCAGTTCGGCGTCGATGTTGTAGGCGATGCGGGCAGCAGGGTTGTGGCTGATTTCCAGCAGGGCGCGGATTTCCCTGTCCAGCGAGGCGTTCTCGCTGGCGTAGTCGATGCCGACCTGGATGATGCTGAGCAGTGTTCCGAGGATGAAGGCCACCAGCACGGTGAGGCTGGCCTGCTTGAACGACAGGCGTTGGGTCAGCGGGATATCCATTGGGGGTGATTCGGCCTTGTTCCGTGGGCTTGCCAAGCATAGCCTATCCCACCTTCCAGCCATCCGGCTGTGCCTTATTACAAGGAGTTGGAACGTGGATTCCCGATTGCTCGACTTCCTCGAACGCGCCGACGCGGTGCTGGCCCGCCTGGAGCCGCTGCTGCCGGCGGAGCGCCCGGTCATCGACTGGGAACGTTGCCTGGCGGCGCGCTGGCACCGCGACGGGCGCAGCGGCTTCCTGCAGCCGCTGGAGGTGAGCCTGGACCTGGATCTCGACGACCTGATCGGTGTGGACCCGCAGCGGGACACCCTGGCGCGCAACACCCGCCAGTTCGTCGACGGCCTGCCGGCCAACCATGCCCTGTTGTGGGGCGCGCGGGGCACGGGCAAGTCTTCGCTGGTCCGGGCGCTGCTCGCCGCTCATGCCGGGGAAGGGCTGCGCCTGGTGGAGATCGAACGTGACCACCTGGCCGACCTGCCCCGCGTGGTGGAGCTGCTTGCCGGGCTGCCGCAACGCTTCGTGCTGTTCTGCGACGACCTCTCGTTCGAGGCGGGCGAGGGCGACTACCGGGTGCTCAAGAGCGTGCTCGATGGCTCCCTGGAGCGGGCGCCGGACAATGTGCTGCTCTATGCCACGTCCAACCGCCGCCATCTGGTGCCGGAGAAGCAGAGCGACAACGAGAACTGGAAGATGGTGGACGGCGAACTCCACCCCAACGAAGCGGTGGAGGACAAGATCGCGCTGTCCGACCGCTTCGGCCTCTGGCTCTCCTTCTATCCCTTCACCCAGGAACACTTCCTGGCGGTGGTGCGCCACTGGATCAGCTCCCTGGCCGCTACCGCCGGGCTGGAGTGGACCTGGGATGAAACCCTGGAGAAGGAAGCCATCCGCTGGGCCCTCGGGCGCGGCAACCGTAACGGCCGTTGTGCCTATCAATTCGCCCGCCAATGGGTTGGCCGGGCGCTGCTGGAGACTGCTTGATGATCGATCTGAAAACCGCCGGTGCCGGCCTCGACGGCTACGCGCTGCTGGCGGCGCAACTGGAATCCCTGCTGGCCGACGAGCGCGACTTCATCGCCAACGCCTCGCAGTTCGCGGCGTTCCTGTTCAATGAGCTGCCCGACCTGAACTGGGCCGGCTTCTACCTCAACAAGAACGAGCAACTGGTGCTCGGGCCGTTCCAGGGCAAGGTCGCCTGCGTACGGATTCCCTTCGACAAGGGCGTTTGCGGGGCGGCTGCCCGTACCCGAGCGACCCAGCGTGTGGAAGATGTGCATGCCTTCCCCGGCCATATCGCCTGCGACAGCGCCTCCAACAGCGAGCTGGTGGTTCCGCTGGTGAAGAACGGCGTGCTGATCGGGGTGCTGGATCTGGACAGCCCGAGCGTCGGGCGTTTCAGCGAGGCGGACCAGGCGGGCATCGAGAACCTGGCGTCGATCTTCCTGCGGTTGACCGACTGCTGAGGGAATATCCCGGCACCATGGCGGTGCCGGGATAGGCAGGGCTGGGATCAGGCCTTGCCGGAGAGCTTGTCGATCATGCGTTGCTCACCCGGCAGCACGGCCTGGACCGACTCCCGGGCACGGACGCGCTGGTAGTGGGCGGCCAGCGCCGGCCAGCGGCTGGCGTCGATGGTTTCGCCGCCGTGTTCCATGTTGATCAACTGGCAGCACAGGGCCAGGTCGGCCATGGTCGGGCCTTCGCCTACGAAGTAGTCCGCATTGCCCAGGGTCTTTTCCAGGTAGTCGAAGTGCGGCGGCAGCTTGTCTAGGAGCGCTGCCTTTATCGCTTCCTCGTCCGACGGTTTGCCCATGGTGGGCTTGAGCACCCGGTTGCGGAACACCGTGAAGGTGGTGAGCGGGGCGAGCTCGTAGTCGGCGTACTTCTCCAGCCAGCGGATGCGCGCGCTCTGCTGCGCATCGGTGCCGTACAGCGGCATCCGCTCCGGATGTTTCTCTTCCAGGTACTGGCCGATCACGCTGGAGTCGGCGAGGGTGAAGTCGCCATCACGCAGCGCGGGAATGCGGCCCAGCGGGTTCAGTTCCCGGTACCAGGCCGGTTGGCCGAACGGGGTGATGATCTCCAGCTGGTAGTCCAGCGCCTTCTCCAGCAGGCACAGGCGAACCTTGCGCACGAAAGGGGACAGGGGTGCGCCGTACAGGGTGATGCTCATCGTTGTTGTCCTCGTCTGAGCAGGGCGGGGTGCGGATCAGTCGTAGATGTTCTTCTTCTTCCACATGTCCTCGTCGTCCAGCTGGTCGAGGCCGGCGGTGAGTTCGCTCGGCTCTTCGGGGGCAGGCTTCTTGTCGAGGGAAAGGGCGTCGGCACGGGCCAGCTGCGCTTGCAGGGTCTGCAGCTGGGCTTTGTAGCGGGCAGGATCGGGCTGCTTCTGCAGGTACTGCACGCCGCGCTCGAAGGCCAGGCGGGCCTGGCGGGGTTGACCGTCATGCAGGGCCTGGGCACCGATATTGGTGAAGAACTCGATGTGCAGCTGCACCAGCATGCCGCGGATGTCGTTGACCCAGCGCTTGGCTTCGGCCACCGGCAGGTAGCCGTCCTTCGCCGAGCGGGTGAGCTGGCCGTGCAGGGATTCCAGCTGGAAGCGTACTTCCTTGGCCTGGGCTTCGTTGAGCACCTTGATCGGCGCATTGCGGATCGGCATGCCTTCGCCCAGGTTCACCAGGCCGCGCAGCTCTTCTATCTGCACCTTCAGTTGTGCATTGCCTTTATCCAGGGGCAGGAGGCGTTCGCAGAACAGCAATTGCAGGCGGGTGAGGGTGAGCTTCAGCTCGGGCGTCATGAACTGGCCGGGCAGGGATTCGGACAGGTCGGCGCAGCGGCGCAAGCGGTCCTGGAGGTCGGCGCGCTGGCGGGCCTTTTCCAGCTTGCTGTTTTCCACCACATGGTTGGCATAGCCGATGACCAGCAGCAGAACGATGCCGGCTATTACCACCAGGGTGATCAGGAGTGGGGACATCTTCTTACAGCTCCCGTGGATTGAGCGTTTCGCCGGAGTGTAGTGGCTTGGCTTGTCCCCTCATAGCTCTGCGTCATGTTTTGGCCTGAAGTCTTTGATTTTGAAAAGTTTTTGATAGAGGGTTGACGGCTGTCGAATGGCTCCCTAGAATGCGCGCCACTTCGACGCGATGCCCGAAAGGCAAAGCGAAAGAAGCCGGAAGAAAGCGTCAAAGCTGTTGTAAGTTCCGGGCCGCGTCCCCTTCGTCTAGTGGCCTAGGACACCGCCCTTTCACGGCGGTAACAGGGGTTCGAGTCCCCTAGGGGACGCCAATTTTCGGTTGTATTGCGGGAATAGCTCAGTTGGTAGAGCACGACCTTGCCAAGGTCGGGGTCGCGAGTTCGAGTCTCGTTTCCCGCTCCAGTTTGTTCAGGCAGTGCTTGATAAAGCGTTGTTTGTCCCCTTCGTCTAGTGGCCTAGGACACCGCCCTTTCACGGCGGTAACAGGGGTTCGAGTCCCCTAGGGGACGCCAGTTTTACGGTTGCATGCGGGAATAGCTCAGTTGGTAGAGCACGACCTTGCCAAGGTCGGGGTCGCGAGTTCGAGTCTCGTTTCCCGCTCCAGTGTTCAAGCAGTGCTTGAAAAGCGTTGTTTGTCCCCTTCGTCTAGTGGCCTAGGACACCGCCCTTTCACGGCGGTAACAGGGGTTCGAGTCCCCTAGGGGACGCCAGTTTCACGGTTGCATGCGGGAATAGCTCAGTTGGTAGAGCACGACCTTGCCAAGGTCGGGGTCGCGAGTTCGAGTCTCGTTTCCCGCTCCAGATAAACAAGAACGCCGCTCATGGAGCGGCGTTTTTGTTCGTGCCGTGAAAAGTGCCTGCCTCTTCACCTGCCTTGCTGATTCCACCGACCGCCCCGAAGGGCGACCAATGGTCATCGTTCAGTGCTTGCTGGCGTCGTCGCCCAGGGCGAGCAGCTGTTTTTCCTGGTTCCAGTCGAACGGTTCGTCGTTCTCTTCCGCCTCGAAGCGGCGCTCATCAAGGCGCTGGAACAGGGCGATCTCCTCATCCGGCATGAAATGCAGGCAGTCGCCGCCGAAGAACCACAGCAGGTCGCGCGGCACCAGGTGGGCGATCTGCGGGTAGCGGTGGAAGACCTGGCTGATCAGGTCCTGACCCAGGTACTGGCTGCCTTCCGGGTCGCGGGGCAGTTCGGTGATCAACTCGTCGAAGCGCTCGACGAACAGGGCATGGTTCTCTTCGGGAACCTGCTCGGCCTCGCCCAGGGCGACCAGGATGCCGCGCAGGTGGTGGAGCAGGGCGAGGTGATGGTCGAGGTAGGGGTTGGACATGGCGGTACATCCTGGAACGAATCAATGAACGGGCGCGGAGTATAAGGCCCTCCGCGCCCGCTGTCCCGCCGGGGCTCAGCGCACCTTGCCTGCCGTTGGCAGCAGCTCCTCCTTGTCGAAGTCATCCACGTCGATCACCACTCGCCGCGCGGCCTCGGCGGCGCGCAGGCGCTGGGCCGCCTCGGCGTCCAGCACGCCGGCAGCCAGGGCGGCGTCCACCGGGTGTTCGCCGGCCGTCGGCTTGACGCGTCCATCCTTCAGCGCCTTGTGCAGCTCCCGCTGCAGCGGCTGGACGTCGGCGAGCGCGTCCACGGCGCGCTGCAGGGCCGCCACCGGATCGTCCTCGGCGTAAGGCCGGAAGCAGCCGACCAGCACGCTTTCCAGCGCCGGGTCGCCCCGGTCGCGACCGAGGATTTCGGCCACTTCGGCATCCAGCGCATCCGACGGACCCTTGTGGCGACGGCCAAGCGGGAACACCAGCACCTGCAACAGGCAGCCGAGGATGCGGCTGGGGAAGTTGGCGAGCAGGCCCGCCAGGGCATCCTCGGCCTTGCCCAGGGATTCCTCCAGGGACCAGCGCACCAGCGGTCGCAGGTGCTCCGGGTGGTCCAGGTCGTGGTAGCGCTTGAGCGCGGCAGAGGCCAGGTAGAGGTGGCTGAGCACATCACCCAGGCGGGCGGACAGGCGCTCGCGGCGCTTCAGCTCGCCCCCCAGCAGCATCATGCTCAGGTCAGCCAGCACGGCGAAGGCAGCGGCGAGCCGGTCGAGGCTGCGGAAATAGCCCTGGGCCAGGGCATCCCCCGGTGCGGGGCTGAGACGCCCTGCGCCCAGGCCCAGCAGCAGGGTGCTGGCGGCGTTGCTCACGGCGAAGCCGACATGGCGCAGCAGCAGGTCGTCGAACTCCTCCAGCGCACGCTCGCGGTCCTCACGGGCGGCCAGGGCCATCTCCTTGAGCACGAACGGATGGCAGCGGATAGCGCCCTGGCCAAAGATCATCAGGTTGCGCGAGAGGATGTTGGCGCCTTCCACGGTGATGAAGATCGGCGCGCCCTGCCAGGAACGGCCCAGGTAGTTGTTCGGGCCCATGATGATGCCCTTGCCGCCGTGCACGTCCATGGCGTGGCCGATGCACTCGCGGCCACGTTCGGTCAGGTGGTACTTGAGGATGGCCGAGAGCACCGAGGGCTTCTCGCCCAGGTCCACCGCGTTGGCGGTGAGCATGCGCGCGGCGTCCATCAGCCAGGCGTTGCCGCCGATGCGGGCCATGGCTTCCTGGATGCCTTCGAAGGCCGACAGCGGCACGTTGAACTGCTCACGCACACGGGTGTACTGGCCGGTCACCAGGCTGGTGTACTTGGCGGCGCCGGTGCCCACAGCCGGCAGCGAGATGGAGCGGCCGACGGAGAGGCAGTTCATCAGCATCATCCAGCCCTTGCCGAGCATGGCCTGGCCGCCGATCAGGTAGTCCAGCGGGACGAACACGTCTTTGCCGGAGTTGGGGCCGTTCATGAAGGCAGCGCCCAGGGGCAGATGGCGGCGGCCGATGTTCACCCCTGGGGTGTCGGTGGGGATCAGGGCCAGGCTGATGCCCAGGTCCTCCTCGTCGCCCAGCAGGTGGTCCGGGTCGTAGGCCTTGAAAGCCAGGCCGAGCAGGGTGGCGACCGGGCCGAGGGTGATGTAGCGCTTCTCCCAGGTCAGGCGCAGGCCGATCACCTCCTCGCCGTTCCACTGGCCCTTGCAGATGATGCCGGTGTCGGGCATTGCCCCGGCATCGGAGCCGGCCAGCGGGCCGGTGAGGGCGAAGCAGGGGATTTCCTCGCCGGTGGCCAGGCGCGGCAGATAGTGCTGGCGCTGTTCGTCGGTGCCGTAGTGCAGCAGCAGTTCGGCGGGGCCGAGGGAGTTGGGCACCATCACCGTGGAGGCAAGGTCGCCGCTGCGGGTGGCCAGCTTCATGGCGACCTGGGAGTGGGCATAGGCGGAGAAGCCCTTGCCGCCGTATTCCTTGGGAATGATCAGGCCGAAGAAGCCGTGGGCCTTGATGTGCGCCCAGGCTTCCGGGGGCAGGTCCATGCGCTGGCCGATGTCCCAGTCGCTGACCATGGCGCACAGCTCTTCAGTGGGGCCGTCGATGAAGGCCTGCTCCTCGGCGGTGAGCGTCGGGCGCGGGTAGTCGAGCAGCGTGTTCCAGTTCGGGCGACCGCTGAACAGCTCGCCGTCCCACCACACGGTGCCGGCTTCGATGGCGTCGCGCTCGGTCTCCGACATGGGCGGCAGCACGCGCTGGAACCACGCGAACAGCGGGGCGGTGATCAGCTTGCGGCGCATGTCCGGCAGGGCCAGGGGCAGGGCCACCGCGAGCCAGAGAATCCAGAGGATCGCCAGCAGCCAGCCGGGCGAGTGGCTGAACACCCCCATGGCCAGCAGGTACAGGGCGACCGCTCCAAGGGCGGGCAGGGGAGCGGTGCGGCGGTGCGCCAGCCAGGCGACCCCCAGTACCAGAACGAGCAACCAGAGAAACACCATGCTTGATCCTCCTTGAGGACGACGCGGCCGCCGTCACGGGTCAGGGTGTCGCCAGGAAGGCGACAGGGGCGTTCAGCTTGGCCGGATCGTCGTGCCGGCAGGGTGTCGCCTGCTTCTAGACTGGGGCCTGTCCCCACGGGAGCAACGCCATGCAGTCCAGCCTACGATCCGGTCGCTTCGTTGATAGTGACCACCCCCTGGTGGTTGAGTTCGCCTTGCGCAATCGCGGCGAAAGCCCGCACCCGCGTGACCAGGCGGTCAGCCTGTACCACGCCGTGCGCGACGGCATCCGCTACAACCCCTACACCTTCAGCCGTGACCCGGAGACGCTCAAGGCCAGCCATGCCTTGATGGCGGGGGCGTCCTACTGCGTGCCCAAGGCCATCCTCCTGGCCGCTTGCGCGCGGGTCTGCGGCATCCCGGCCCGCATCGGCCTGGCGGACGTGCGCAACCACCTGGCCACGCCGCGCCTGCTGCAACTGCTGCGAAGCGAGGTGTTCGCCATGCACGGCTACACCGAACTGCACCTGGACGGCCGCTGGGTGAAGGCGACCCCTGCGTTCAACCTGGCGCTGTGCCGGGTCTTCGGCGTGGAGCCGCTGGCGTTCGACGGGGTGCACGACAGCGTCTTCCACCCGTTCAACCGCCAGGGCGAGCGCTACATGGAGTACCTCGCCGACCACGGCCAGTTCGACGACCTGCCGGAGGCGCTGTTCTTCGGCCATCTGCAGCAGGTCTATCCGCACCTGTTCGAGCCGGGCGCCGCCTTCATGAGCGGTGATCTCCAGGCCGAGGCCGCGACACCCGGCGTGCTGGATGCCGAGCCCTGAAGGCCGCGCCACCTCGCTCAGGTCGATAAACGTTATCAATGCAAATGCCTGGTCACCTGCCCGGGCAATGCCTCTAGAATGTCGGCCTGCCAAACAGCTGGAGCCGCGACATGTTGAAGATCTGGGGCCGGAAGAACTCCTCCAACGTGAGAAAAGCCCTCTGGGCCGCCGAAGAGGTCGGTGTGGCCTACGAGTCCGTCGACGCCGGGGGCGCGTTCGGCCTGGTCAACGAGCCGGCCTACCGGGCGATGAACCCCAACGGCCTGGTCCCGGTGATCGAAGACGGCGACCTGGTGCTCTGGGAGTCCAACGCCGTCGTCCGCTACCTGGCCGCGCGCTACGCAGCCGGCACCCTCTACCCCGAAGACCCGGCCGTGCGTGCCGTGGGGGACAAGTGGATGGACTGGACCAGCACCACCCTGGCGCCGGTATTCCGCGACCTGTTCTGGGGCACGCTGCGTATTCCGCCGGCCGAGCGCGACCCCGTGCGCATCGCAGCCGCCCTGGCGCGTTGCAGCGAGCTGCTGGCCCTGCCGGAGCAGGCCCTGGCGAAACAGCCGTACCTCTCCGGCGACACCCTGGCGATGGGCGACATCCCCCTGGGCTGCTTCATCTACGCCTGGTTCGAGATGCCCATCGAGCGGCCGCCGCAGCCCGCGCTGGCGGCCTGGTACGAGCGGCTCAAGGCGCGTTCGGCCTACCGCCGTGCGGTGATGACCCCACTGACCTGATGCTAGGCTCACCCCACCGAGCGCTGCGCCGGGCCTTGCCGCCTGGCGCAGCGTCTTTGCACATTCCTGACTGAAGGCACGTTCCCTCCATGACTTCCGCACTGTCCATCCGGCAGCTGACCAAGACCTATGGCAACGGCTTCCAGGCCCTCAAGGGCATCGACCTGGAAGTGGCCGAAGGCGATTTCTTCGCCCTGCTGGGCCCCAACGGCGCCGGCAAATCCACCACCATCGGCATTCTCTCCACCCTGGTGAACAAGACCAGCGGCACGGTGAGCGTGTTCGGCAACGACCTGGACAAGAACCCCTACGCCCTCAAGCGTTGCCTGGGCGTGGTGCCCCAGGAGTTCAACTTCAACCAGTTCGAGAAGGTCTTCGACATCGTCGTGACCCAGGCCGGCTACTACGGCATCCCGGCGAAGATCGCCAAGGAACGCGCCGAGCAGTACCTGACCCAGCTGGGCCTGTGGGAGAAGCGCAACGCCGCCTCCCGCGAACTGTCCGGCGGCATGAAGCGCCGCCTGATGATCGCCCGCGCCCTGGTGCACCAGCCGCGCCTGCTGATCCTCGACGAGCCCACCGCCGGCGTCGACATCGAGCTGCGCCGGTCCATGTGGAGCTTCCTCACCGACCTCAACGCCCAGGGCATCACCATCATCCTCACCACCCACTACCTGGAGGAGGCGGAGCAGCTCTGCCGCCACATCGGCATCATCGACCACGGCACCATCGTCGAGAACACCAGCATGAAGGCGCTGCTGAAGACGCTGCACGTCGAGACCTTCCTGCTCGACCTCAAGGACACCCTCGCCACGGCGCCAGCCCTGGTCGGCTACCCGGTGCGCCTGGTGGACGACCACACCCTGGAAGTGCAGGTGGAGAAGAGCCAGGGCATCACCGAGCTGTTCCGCCAGCTCTCCGCCGTCGGCATCGAGGTGCTGAGCCTGCGCAACAAGACCAACCGCCTGGAGGAGCTGTTCGTGTCCCTGGTCGAGAAGAACCTGTCGAAGGTGGCCATATGAGTTCGGAACTGCGCGCCAACCTGGTCGCCCTCAACACCATCGTCTATCGCGAAGTCCGCCGCTTCACCCGCATCTGGCCGCAGACCCTGCTGCCCCCGGGCATCACCATGGCGCTGTACTTCATCATCTTCGGCAACCTGATCGGCCGACAGATCGGTGACATGGGCGGCTTCACCTACATGGAGTACATCGTGCCGGGGCTGATCATGATGTCGGTGATCACCAACTCCTACAGCAACGTGGTGTCCAGCTTCTTCGGCAGCAAGTTCCAGCGCTCCATCGAGGAGCTGCTGGTCTCGCCGGTGTCGCCCCACACCATCCTCCTCGGCTACACCATCGGCGGCGTGCTGCGCGGCCTGGCGGTGGGGGTGATCGTCACCCTGCTGTCGCTGTTCTTCACCCACCTGCAGGTGCATCACCTGGGCGTCACCGTCATCGTGGTGCTGCTGACGGCGACCATCTTCTCCCTGGGCGGCTTCATCAACGCGGTGTACGCGCGCAACTTCGACGACATCTCCATCGTCCCGACCTTCGTGCTGACGCCGCTGACCTACCTGGGCGGGGTGTTCTACTCCATCAGCCTGCTGCCGGCGTTCTGGCAGAAGGTCTCGCTGATCAACCCGATCCTGCACATGGTCAACGCCTTCCGCTACGGCATCCTCGGCGTGTCCGACATCAACATCGGCGTGGCCATCGCGCTGATGCTGCTGACCACCCTGGTGCTCTACATCGTCTGCGTGCGCCTGCTGGTGAGCGGGCGTGGGATGCGCCAGTAAGCACGGCGCACCTCGCAGGAGCGGCTCTGCGCGCGAAGGCTGATCACCGGCACG
>Ga0247725_1000554_pt1 | contig 25578 bp, 24 predicted proteins | sample OKSTACKMCFT3sol_FD_183021 | JGI IMG/M metagenome (GOLD analysis project Ga0247725, IMG submission 183021) | Subsurface sediment microbial communities from gas well in Oklahoma, United States - OK STACK MC-FT3-sol | ecosystem: Environmental > Terrestrial > Deep subsurface > Rock core/Sediment...
TAACAGCACTTCTGGCAGAAAGCGACATCAAAGCGGCTCTGGCGACTTTACAACAGCCGGACAGCAGCGAAGAAAACAGCGAAGCAGCAAAACAGCAGTTATTAAGTCAGCTGTTGGACCGTCATGGTACTGGCCGCATTTTATTCCGTAACAGCCGCAGTGCCATCTCAGGCTTCCCGCAACGTCAGCCAAAAGCTGTCGCATTGGAACTGCCTGAACAATATAAAAATGCATTAAAAGTGCAGCAGGCTTTTAATAAACAACAAAGTTTGGAACAAAAAGCCAAAGCCAGTTTATTTCCTGAGCGGGTTTTCCAAGAGTTTGAGGGCAAAGCCAGTAGCTGGTGGCAGTTTGACCCGCGGGTTGACCATCTGATCACGCTGCTCAAACAACATAAACGCAGTAAATTTTTGCTGATTTGTGCTCATGCGGATACAGCAATAGCATTGGAAGAAGCAGTGCGGGTGCGTGAAGGTATCCGCGCTTCTGTCTTCCATGAAGGCATGACTATTGTCGAACGCGATATGGCTGCAGCTTATTTTGCTCAGGAAGACAACAGTGCTCAGATGCTGATCTGCTCCGAAATTGGCAGTGAGGGCCGCAACTTCCAGTTTGCACATCATCTGGTGTTATTTGATTTACCTTTGAACCCGGATTTACTGGAGCAACGCATTGGCCGTCTGGACCGTATAGGTCAGACTCAGGATATTCAAATCCATATTCCTTATTTTACCGAGCACCCACAGCAAGTACTGCTGGATTGGTATCAACAAGGCTTACAGGCACTGGACCAGACCTGCCAAACCGGGCGATCTATATTTGAACAAGTCTCAACAGAGCTTTTTGAACTGCTTGCAGCCACTACAGTGGACCAACAAGCTGTAGATGCTTTGATCGCAAAAAGCGCTGAGCTGAACCAGCAACTGAAACAAAAACTGGAACTGGGCCGCGATAAGCTGCTGGAAATCAACAGTTCAGGTCGTGGTAAAGCCAGCGAGTTAGCCAATGCTATCGCCGCTTTAGATGATGAAACCCGCTTACCTATGTTTATGCTGAGGGCCTGGGACGTGTTAGGTGTTAATCAGGACGACCGTGGAGAAAACAGCATGGTCTTGACCATGTCTGAGCATCTGCACAGTCACTACCCTATGCTGGACGATGACGGTATCAGTGTTACCTTTGACAGAGCCACAGCTTTAGCTCAGGAAGATATTCAGTTTTTAAGCTGGGACCATCCTATGGTCCGGGGAACGCTGGATATTCTGACCAACGAGCAAATGGGTAATAGCTCAGTGGCCTTATTGCCCAATAAAGCTCTGCCTGCAGGCACTTATTTTGTCGAGTTTGTGTTTATTGTTGAAGCCAGCGCTCCACAAGAATTGCAACTTGGTCGCTATTTACCTGTAACTCCAGTGCGTTTACTACTGGAAAAAACCGGTAAAAATCTGGCGGCTAATGTTGGCTTCGAGCAATTCAACAAACAATTAAAGCCTGTAGGCCGGCAACCTGCAGCCAAAATGGTAAAAGCTTTACAAAGCTTTATTCATCCGCTGATAGGCAAAGCGCAGGAGCTGGCTAAAGGTCGTTTAGCTGAAGTGCAGCAGCAGGCTCATGCGACCATGCAGCAAAGCCTTAATACTCAGATTGAGCGTTTGCAGGCTCTGCAAAAGTTAAATCCTTCTGTGCGAACAGAGGAAATAGTGCATTTACAACAGCAGCAAAAGGCGCTGGCAGATTACATCGGCAAAGCAAGGTTAAAATTTGATGCGTTACGGGTGGTAGTGGTCAGTCATGACTAGAAGTGAATTTGATGCTGCTTGAATACAAACCACCCACAGAGCCTTATCTGGACATTGTTTATCAGGACGAAGATATCCTAATCCTGAATAAACCCAGTGGGCTCCTGACGGTGCCAGGCAAAGCGCCAGAACACAAAGACAGTCTGGATTACAGGGTACGTCTGGTTTGGCCTTTGGCCCGTATAGTGCATAGGCTGGATATGGCGACTTCTGGTCTGGTCGTGATGGCTATGCATGCGCACAGTCAACGCGATTTAAACAGACAGTTTGAATTACGCCAGACCAGTAAGAGATATTTTGCTCTGTTGGAAGGTCAAGTGCCTGTCGATTATGGTGCTGTTGATTTACCTTTGTTATGTGATTGGCCAAACAGACCAAAGCAAATGGTGCACTTTGCCTCAGGCAAACCCTCTTTAACGTATTTTAAAGTACTTGAACGTACGGCTCAGCATACTAAAGTAGAACTAACCCCTGTAACAGGACGCTCGCATCAGCTAAGAGTCCATATGTTGTGGCTGGGGCATCCTATACTGGGAGATAAGTTCTATGGCACTGAACAAGGCAAAAGTTCAGTGGCTCGACTTCAGTTGCATGCTGGCTCTTTGAGATTCAGACACCCGGGCTCAGGAACTGAGCTATATTTTGAAGCGGAGTGCCCGTTCTAATCAGAGGGACAGCGGTAATTGATGGCTTTGTTAACCTAAGGTTCAGTTATTTAAGGTAAACTTGGCGTCAGGGTAAGAAGTCAGATGGATATCTGATTTAAATTCGTAATAACGAGCAGCCAGATTTGACTAAATTTTTTACTCAAATAGAATGGCAGCCGCAATTTACCTCTTAGGAGATATGGATGAAACTAAGTACTAGCGCAATTGCCATTATGGCAACTTTACTTACGACTACGGCATTAGCGGATAGTTCAAAACCTTTAGTCACTGACCGTGCTTTTGGTTCTATCTTTACTGAATACTATCTGCCAGATGGTGACAAAACTGAATCTGCAGAATGGGCATTTATGGATGAAGGCTGGGGTTATGGCGTTGAATTAGGCTATAACCTGGATGAAAACTGGGCCTTGCGTCTGGAATTCGCTAAGCAGCGTTTAGAACAACTGACTACAGATGACAAGATCGATGGCGAGCGCGTAGGTCTTGACGTAATGTATAACCTGACTAACACAGGTTTTTATGTATTAGGTGGTTTAAAGCACCTGGACGTAGACAACACTGATGATGCCACAGCGCTGAATATGGGTGTTGGTTACCGTCAATACCTGAATGAGCGCGTATCTCTGTTTGGTGAAGCCAACCGTTTACAGGGTATAGGTGATAGTTTTGCAGACGCAAACATCAAATTAGGTCTGTCTGTATTGTTTGGTGATGCTCCTGTTGTGGCAGAACCAACACCAGCTCCAGAACCAGTTCAAGCTCCTGTTGTAGTTGTAGCTGACAGCGACAAAGACGGCGTGCCAGACTCAAACGATCTGTGTCCTGGTACTCCTTCAACAGACAAAGTAGATGCAACAGGTTGCTCAATCTTTACTGAAAAAGAAGTGAATTTCACTTTAAAAGCTCAGTTTGATAATGACTCCTCTGTGATCAAGCCTGAGTACAATGCGGAAATCGCTGATTTAGCGGCTTTCTTAAAACGTTTCCCAGGTACTGATGTTGAAATTGGTGGCCATGCCTCTAACGTAGGTGGTGCTGCATACAACATGAAATTGTCAGAGCGTCGTGCTGATGCAGTAGCTAAAGTGCTGGTCAATGAACACGGTATTAGTTCAAGCCGCGTTTCAGTAAAAGGCTACGGTGTGACTCGCCCGAAAGTTGAAGGCAACACACCAGCTGCACATGCTGCAAACCGTCGTATTGAAGCAGTGGTTACTGCAACAATCAAAGAGAAAGTAGAGCGTTAATCTCTCACTTTTGAAAAAAAACCGCCGTAAGGCGGTTTTTTTATGGCGCTGCAAAAGTAAGTCTACTTTTGGATAAAGTTTCAGAGCTATCTGTCGATACTCAGTTTATAAGTATTTAATCAGAGCCATTGTCATGTCATCGAAATTCTTAGTTCTCTTGATACTACTGACTTTGCATGTGCAGGCTACAGAACAAAGCACCATGGAAGAATGGCACAAAGCGGATTTGAGCTGGCAAATGCCCGCTGACGAAGTCACAGAATTATCTGCCGGAGAAAACAGTTTTCTGGCACTAAAACGCTCTGCTTTTACCGCAAAAACTAAAGGCACTATTTTATTTGTTCCTGATTGGTCACAGCACGCATCTAGCCCCAAATATCTGAATTTACTACGTAAAGAATTTAATGACTATGGCTGGGACACTTTGGCCATCGCAGTACCTGACGCACCTTTTGATTATGATTCAACTAGTCTGACCCAATACAAGGAGCAATTACAGCAGCGTGTAGAGGTTGCCATGACCAGTGCTATGACAGAAAACAGCAGAGTGATAGTAGTGGCTCAGGGCAGTAGTGCAGCTTTGGTTAGTCAACTTTATGCAGACAAAAAACTGCAGGAACCTCAATCTCTGATTCTATTGGAAGCTTATTTGCCCACAGCAGAACAGCAAGGCAGTTTGCCAATGGCCATAGCCAAACAACAGGTTCCTACCCTGGACCTGATGCAAGAGCAGGGAAATCAGCAAATTGCTGCACAGTGGCAACTTAGAAAACAGTTAGCAAAACAGCAGCAAAAATTGTTATATCGCCAACGGCAAATCAGTGGTCTTATTGCACAGGCAGAAACTCAGCAGCGGGTATTTAAAGAAATTTATGGTTGGCTGAGCTATCAAGGGTATTAAAAAGCTCTTTTCCGATAAAAAAAACCTATTACACTGAGCGACATTTGAATTGCCTTGAGCTTTGTCCCGGAGTAGTCAGACTATGTCGCCTTTAATCCAAACTGTATTGCTGCTGACCGCCAGCAATATTTTTATGACTTTTGCCTGGTATGGGCATTTAAAACATTTTAAGAGCTCGGCCCTTTACATAGCTATTGCCGTGTCCTGGGGTATAGCTTTGTTTGAATACATGCTGATGGTGCCGGCGAACCGCATTGGTCATCAGGTATTAAGCCTTGCTCAGTTAAAAATTTTGCAGGAAGTCATTACTCTCAGCGTTTTTATTCCTTTTGCAGTGCTCTACATGAAAGAGCCCTTTAAATGGAATTATGTATATGCAGGTTTATGCCTGATGGGCGCCGTCTATTTTATGTTTTTCCGCGATTAACCCCTGTGCTTACGGATCAACTCATAGGCAGCCTGAATGTCCTGAGTTTTTTGTTTGGCTAGCTCCATCAGTTCCGGTGGTAAACCTTGTGACATCAGTTTATCCGGATGATGTTGCGCCATTAATTTTTTGTAGGCCTTCTTCAATGTTGCTTCAGAGCTATCGGCACTGACGCCCAAAATTTTGTATGCATCTGCCAGGCGACTATCAACATCAGCGGTGTTGTTGGTGTTGCTTTTAGCGAAACGAGCTTCGGCTTCATACCGACTGAGCATCTGTTCTAACTGAATAGCGCTAATACCCAATGCTGACGCTACCTGCAGTAGAATTTTCTGTTCTGCCTGACTTAAATGCAGATCAACATAAGCTGTACTGATTTGGATCTCCAGAAACATCAGTAGCATCTCGGGTCGGGACCTGTAGGCTGATTTAAACTCTGCCAGTTGTTCTAACAGTGGAAAATCCGCTTGCTTGCCATAACGAAAAGCATCCTGTGCTTCTTGCTTTTGCGTTGCAGTTAACCCCAGTTGTTCCATAAATAAGCTAGCTTGCTGAATATGAGAGCGGGTAACAACGCCATTTGATTTGGCAATATGTCCCATCACAGCAAAAGTGGAGTAACGGAAAATACCCTGAGCTTCGGTTCTGTCGCGGGAAAAACCATTAAAACCACCCCGGCTGGCGAAAGCCCCACCATAGGATTTATCAAACCAATGCCCAACCAGCAAACCAATGAACAAACCGGGAATTTTTAACAGCGCCATGCCAAACAAAGCACCAAGGATCTTACCCCACATTTGCTGACTCCAATTGCGCTGATAGCTGTTCCAACCGCTGCACCGTACCTATGTCATGCCAGATCCCCTGATAAAGTTCAGCCGTTATCTGATTTTGTTGCATGGCTTGTCGTAAATAGGGTGCCAGCTTTTGTTTTCCTTCAGCCACTGCACTAAAAAATTCCGGGCGGTAAATAGCAATACCACTAAAAGTAAAACACTCATTGGCATCGGCCTGCGCTATACCCGAGCCGTTGATACCAAAATCTCCCTTTGGATGCTGTAACGGATTAGGCACCAGCACCAAATGAGCCAGGCTATCGGCGGATAGTTTATTGGCCAACTGCTGATAAGGATAATCAGTAAATACATCACCGTTGACGACAATAAAAGGTGCGTCCCCTAACAAAGGTAATGCCTTCTTGATACCTCCTGCTGTTTCCAGGCCTTCGGCCCCCTCGTCTGAATACTGAAGATGCAGGCCCAGATCCTGCCCCGAGCCAAGATGTAAAGGCAACAGATGTCCCAACCAGGCGTGGTTGATCACAATATCCTTAACTCCGGCAGCACTAAGAGCTTCCAGGTGATAGCGGATCAAGGGTTTACCGGCGACCGGCAATAGAGGTTTAGGCAGCACATCAGTTAAAGGACGCATACGTTCACCGCGACCTGCTGCAAGTATCATCGCTTTCATATCAGGCCATAGCCTCCAATGCTGGTTTCACTTTCTGGTTTAACCACAGATCCAGTTCCTGAAGCTGAGGATAATCAGACGTGACTTCAAGCACATACTCGAAGACGCGCGGTAAATCAGCTAAGTAACCTGATTTTCCATCACGGTGGTACAAGCGGCAGAAAATACCACAGACTTTAATGTGCCGCTGCAATCCCATCCAGTCGAACCAAAGCTTAAACTGCTGTGGGCTCACATCAGTGGCCACTTCGCCCTGTTCAAGCAAATGGTGATAAAACTCAAGACGCAGTGTGTTGACTAACTCAGCGGGCCATTTGACATAACAATCTTTCAGTAAAGATACAGCGTCATAGCTTATCGGACCAATGACAGCGTCCTGAAAATCGATCACGGCGAGAGTTTCATCTGGTTGCAGCATTAAATTTCGGGCATGGTAGTCCCTGTGCATACCTGCCTGAGGCTGTTGCAACGCTGTATCAGCCAGCAGCTGGAAATGACGTTGCAACATCGCCTGCTCTTGCTCATCCAGCCTTAGCTTTAAATGCTCCAGCACAAACCAGTCGATAAAAATCTGCATCTCCCGCAGTAAAAATGCCAGGTCAAACACAGGCAGAGGACCCGCACTTGTGCTGCTGACTGAGCGAACTTGCTGCAGCTGTGACAAAGCCTGACGGTATAGCGTTGTCGCACTATCCACGGAAAGTTTGGATAACAACAACACATCACCTAAATCGCTCAGTACTAATAAGCCTTGTTGAATATCCTGGGCAACAATCGCTGGAACACGCAGACCCGCAGCGGCAAAAGCTTGCTGGGTCGCAACAAAACGACCACAGTCCTCTGCTGGAGTGGGCGCGTCCATCAAAATATAACTTTGTGTAGCAACGGAGAAACGGAAATAACGCCTGAAACTGGCATCTCCGGTGATAGGTTGCAACCGAATCACTTCACCAGGAAAACAAGCCGCTAAAAAACTTTGAATCAACTGCATTCGGGCCGGCACTTCACTCTCTCCATCAGGTCAAAGCCGCACTATAACGGATTAGCAGGATCCGGAAAATTGATTTATTATAGCTGGCTTGGTGTTCCGGTCATTTTCATCTGGTTCAGGTATTGTATTAAGTAGGTTGCATGACTCATTCTCTGACGTATCGCCTTATAATCATGGTGCTTGGTATTCCTTGTATTGCCCATGCAGAAGAGCAAACACCTCAACCTATTGAGCAATGTTACAGCGCAATAGAGATGCCAGCTAAGCTCAGCACTTTGTCTGCAAAAGACAATAGGTTACAAATTTTGTCTGATCGCATTCGAATGATGCAGGATCAGACAGCATTATTCGACGGCAATATCGAGATACTGTACCGCGATACCATGTTAAACGCTGTAAATGCTCAGGTAAGTCAAAAAGACCAAACCTTAGTCGCAAGTGGCGGAATTCAATACTATAGCCAGGACCTGAAAGTCAGTAGCAGCCGTTTTAGTGCGCAGTTAAAAGAAGACAAAGCTATTTTGACTGAAGCGGATTATCAATTGATCAGCCAGTCAGGTCGTGGCCACGCCAAAGAAATGAGCGCGTTAAAAAAACAAATCAACCTGTCCGAAGCCAGCTTCACCACTTGCCCTGAAAACGACAGCAGTTGGGCCTTACACGCTGATAAAATCAACATTAATGCTGATGATGGCTGGGGCGAAGCCTGGCATTCAGTGATCAAAATTAAGGATGTGCCTGTTTTCTATTTACCTTACATGACCTTTCCGGTCAGTGATAAGCGTAAAAGTGGTTTATTGTTTCCAAAAATTGGCAGCTCGCAAAAGCTGGGGGTCGATCTTTCGGCTCCTTATTACCTGAATCTGGCAGAAAACTATGATGCCACTATAAGCCCACGTTTTATGAGTAAAAGGGGCGCGCAGCTTAATACAGAATTCCGTTATCTGACGCAGGATCACAATGGTCTGTTACAGTTAGAAATTTTGCCCGATGACAATGATAAACCAGCTGGCTTTGGCAGCCGTTATCTCACACATTTCAGCCACAGTGGTGATCTGTCCGAACGTTGGCGTGCCAGCGTTGATTTTACCGACGTCAGTGACGACGCCTATTTATCTGAACTAGGTTCTGATTACAGTAATCAAAGTGACACCCAACTCTACAGACAGGCCAGTCTGAATTATTTTGGCGATTATCTTCATTCAGAAATTCGGCTACAAGGTTTTGAAATATTGGGAAATTATTCTCCATCATACGCTGCCTTGCCTCAGGTTGATTTGAATTCTGCAGCTCCACTCGATTTAGCAGCAGGATTTGAATTTAACTGGCATAGTCAATATGCACACTTTCGAAATGATGCAGCTCTAATCAACAGCGCAGACCGTTTACATCTGGAACCCAGCATACGCTGGCCTTTAATCACTCCGGCAGTGGAACTGGTTGCAGAAACCAGTTTGCTGCATACCAGATATCAGCAAAATACTGAACAAGATCAGCAATTGGTGCAGGAAGAAGCAAACAGAACTGTGCCTAAAGTGCAGATCAATGCCAGACTGAATATGGAAAGGGAGCTTGAATGGCAAGATTCTGGCTCTTTGCAGACTTTTGAACCTCAGTTGCAGTACCTTTATATTCCCTACCGCGATCAGTCCAAGATAGGTCTGTACGACACAGCCAGGCTACAGGATGACTATTACGGATTATTCCGTGAAAACAGGTATTCAGGTTTAGACCGGATTGCGGATACTAACCAGTTGACCATAGGCTGGACTACCAGACTGTACGATTCTCAGGATACTGAACTGTTCCGTTTTAGTCTGGGCCAAATCGTCTTTTTGGACGACCCTGAACCAATAGATAATTCACTGTTGGATGCAAAACAACCAGCAGATTCAGTACTGGCATCAGAGCTGTTATGGAATTGGAGCAAAGGCTGGTACTTAAATACAGCATTGCAGTATGATTCAAGCAATGAGCGCATGGTAAAAAGCAATGTGACACTGGACTATATCGCAGACGATAAAAGCCTGATTCAATTGAACCACCGCTACAGTCGAGAGGTCTCAGATTACGAAATTGCTCAGGTCGGCTTTTTAGGCACCACACCTATAGATGATAAATGGAAACTGATTGCCAGTTATTATCGTGACATCAACAAGCATCATATGATAGAAGCTAACTTTGGTTTGCAGTATGAATCCTGTTGCTGGGCACTGCGTGTAGTCGCGAAGCGTCAAATCAATACTAACCTTGAATTGGCTCTGAATGATTTGTCACAACCTCCGACTTTTGACAACGGTATTGCCATACAATTTGTTTTAAAAGGTTTTGGTGAAGGCGCAGGCTTCTCAGTCAGCGACATGTTATCAAACGGAATTTTTGGTTATAGACGTCCATATTTACTAAATAATTAATGTAGGAACCTATGAAGTTACAACTTTTGATTGCCAGCTCTGTGGCCGCATTTCTGGTCTTCTCGAGCCAGGCGGCAGAACAAAAGATCGACGGTGTTGCCGCTATCGTCAACAACGGTGTAGTACTGGATTCTGAAGTGACTGATATGGTCAATAAGGTGAAGCGTAATGCGCAAAGCCAGGGGCAAACTTTGCCTTCAGATCGCGCTTTACGCACTCAGGCCCTCGAACGTTTGATCAGCAACAGCCTACAAATGCAAATGGCCAAGCGTATGGGTTTGCAAATTACTGACCCGCAACTGGATCAAGCTCTGGAGAACGTGGCTCGAGGCGAAAATTTAACTATGGAGCAATTTCGTCAGCGGATAGTTGCCGAGGAAGGCGACTATCAGCAGTTTCGTGAACGCTTCCGCGAAGAAATTACCACAGGCGAAGTGTTGCGTGCCAATGTGCAACGTCGTATCTACATTAGTCCACAGGAAATTGAAAATCTGATGCGGGTGATGGAAGAACAAGGTGCCTCAAACGAACAATATAATATTGGTCACATTTTGATTTCCATTCCAAACCAGGCCAGTACTGAAGAGATCAATGAAGCCAAAGATCGCGCAGATAAAGTAATTAAGCTGTTACGCGAAGGTAGTGATTTTAAAAAGCTGGCTATCGCGTCATCTGCCGACAGTACAGCTCTTGATGGCGGTGACATGGGCTGGATGAATATCAATGAAATGCCGACCTTATTCTCTGACGCTATAAGGGGCAAAAAAAAGACGGACATGATTGGACCTTTGCGTTCAGGTGCTGGCTTTCACATCCTGACCATTTTTGATATCCGTGGCGCTAACGTTGCGGAGCTGAACGAGGTGAAATCACGTCACGTTCTGATCAAGCCATCTATTATTATGAGCGAGGAAAAAGCCAGAGATACACTGAAACAATTTGTGGCGGATTTCAAAGCAGGTAAAGCTGATTTCGCCGAATTCGCCAGCAAAAACTCAGAGGATCCTGGCTCTAAGCTAAAAGGTGGTGATTTAGGCTGGGCCGATCCAGCTATGTATGTGCCAGCTTTCCGTGACACCCTGAATAACCTGAAAATTCAGGAGATCAGCGAACCTTTCCGCACTGAACATGGCTGGCATATAGTACAACTTTTGGATAAACGTGTGGTCGACATGACTGCGGAGAAGAAACAGGATCAGGTATATCGCATGCTGTTTAATCGTCGCTTCAATGAAGAGCAGGCCAACTTCCTGCGTGAACTTCGTGATCAGGCCTTTATCGAAGTACTGGCGGATACTGAATGACCTTAAAGATAGCTATCACACCAGGTGAGCCAGCCGGTATAGGCCCTGACCTGGTTGTGATGTTGGCGCAAAAAGACTGGCCTGTACAGTTGATTGTTTGTGCGAACAAAGAACTGATGCAACAAAGAGCGGCAGCCTTAAAACTGCCGCTTCAGCTTTTACCCTACGACCCCAATCAGCAAGCACAACAGCAGCAAGCCGGTACTCTGTCTTATGTTGATTTCGCGCTCGAGACTGCTGTCGTCGCCGGCCAGCTGAACGAAGCCAATGGTCGTTATGTAGTCGATACCCTGCGTTATGTTGGCGAAAAATCTATGTCTGGCGAATTCGATGCCATAGTCACAGGCCCGGTACACAAGGGAATTATTAACAAGGCCGGAATTCCTTTTAGTGGTCACACCGAGTTTTTTGCTCATCTTTCGAATACTCCTTATGTAGTGATGATGCTTGCTACACAAGGCTTGAGGGTAGCTCTGGCCACTACACATATACCCTTGGCTTATGTCGCAAAAGCCATTACCAAAGAACGTCTGCAAAAAGTCATCTCAGTGTTGCATCATGATTTACAACATAAATTTGCTATAGCCTCCCCAGTGATTTATGTCTGTGGATTAAATCCGCACGCAGGCGAAGATGGCCATCTGGGAAGGGAAGAAATTGATATCATCAGCCCTACTCTGGACGAACTGCGTTCGGCAGGGATGAACCTGATTGGTCCCTTGCCGGCTGACACTTTATTTCAGGCGAAGTACCTGGACCATGCTGATGCAGTACTGGCAATGTACCATGATCAGGGATTACCAGTGTTGAAGTACAAAGGTTTCGGCCGCTCAGTGAATATCAGTCTGGGCTTACCTTTAATCAGAACATCTGTCGACCATGGAACTGCACTGGATTTAGCCAGTACAGGAAAAGCCGACCCCGGAAGTTTATTCCATGCCCTGGAACAAGCCATTTATTTAGCGCAAAGAGCCAAGTTATCACATGACAGATAAAGTACACCTGGGACATACAGCCCGAAAACGTTTTGGTCAAAACTTCTTACATGACCCAGTGGTGATCGAGCGTATAGTCAAAGCCATTAACCCAAAAGCCACAGACATACTGGTCGAAATAGGCCCTGGGTTAGGCGCTATTACAGAACCAGTGGCAGAGAAATCAGGCCATCTGACAGTGGTCGAGCTCGACCGGGATTTGGCTCAGCGCTTGAGGGAACACCCAGTGTTGGCTGAAAAATTGACTATACACCAGGCTGACGCGATGAAATTTGATTTCCGCCAATTGCTGCAACCAGGTAAGAAATTGAAAGTATTCGGTAACTTGCCGTATAACATTTCCACCCCTCTGCTATTTCATCTGTTCGACTATGTTGACGACATAGAAAATATGCATTTTATGCTGCAAAAAGAAGTGGTAGAACGTATGACTGCGGGCCATGGCTCTAAAACTTACGGTCGTTTATCTGTAATGACGCAGTTTTTCTGTCATGCCATGCCCGTGGTTGAAGTTGGACCGGGCGCCTTTAAACCCGCGCCTAAAGTGCACTCTGCTGTTGTACGTCTAATCCCTAAACCTGCCTCAGAGCGCCAGGACGTGCCTGTTGCCGTATTGAACAGAGTCTGTCTTGAAGCCTTTAATCAACGCCGGAAAACCTTACGTAATTGCTTTAGCAATTTTGCTACTGCCGAACAGATTATTGAAATGGGTATAGACCCAAGCCTGAGGCCCGAACAATTAAGCGTCGAACAGTTTATCGGTATAGCACGCTGGCTGCATCAACAAGAGCTGAATCAGTTATGAGCCTGAGTTTTGAAATTCCTGTTTCGGTAGAGACTTTTTATGTCGCGGCCCAGTCTGATGCAGCGAATCATAGATATGTATTTGCCTACACCATAACTATTAAAAACCATAGCGCTGAAACTGTGCAGTTACTGAAAAGATATTGGCTGATCACTGATGCCAACGGTAAAGAAACTGAAGTGCATGGTGACGGCGTAGTAGGTGAACAGCCTCAGCTTGCACCGGGTTCAAGTTATAGCTACACCAGTGGAGCTGTGCTTGAAACGCCTGTCGGCACTATGCAAGGACATTACGAAATGACCAGTCAAAGCCAACTGAGCTTCAAGGCTGCCATTCCGTTGTTTCGTCTGGCCATCCCTAACATACTGAACTGAACCTATGCCACGGTACGTGATTGGGGATGTTCAGGGCTGTTTCACACAACTGCAATCTTTATTAACCAAAATCAGCTTTGCACCTGAGAAAGATGAGTTGTGGTTTTGTGGCGATTTAATTGCACGAGGTCCTGATTCGTTAGCTACTTTGCGCTTTGTTCGTTCTTTAGGGAATAAAGCCAAAGTAGTGCTGGGCAACCATGATCTGCATTTTCTCGCATGCGTTTTTGGTTTTGCCCAGGTTGACGCCCGGGATAACCTGCAGGAGTTGCTACAAGCCCCAGATCTATCAGAGCTGGTGCACTGGTTACAGCAACAGCCATTGATGCACTTTGAGCGGGAGCAACAACTTTTGCTGGTCCATGCTGGTCTTGCCCCATCCTGGGAGCTTGATCAAGCTCTGGTTGCCGCGGCTCAGGTCAGCGAAGTATTAAAACACCAGCCTAAACAACTGTTTGCCGCTATGTACGGTAACACTCCAGCCTTATGGGCGGAAGTCCAGACCGAAGAAGAATCCTGGCGTTTTACTATCAATAGTTGTACCCGTATGAGATTTTGTCTGGCAAATGGTGCACTTGAACTCAAAGAAAAGCGTCATCCGGATAAAGTCGTTAATCTGACGCCCTGGTATCTGTTTTGGCAACAGAGACCCCATCCTCAGATCTTTTTTGGTCACTGGGCCAGTTTAATGGGGCATAGTCCGGTAGCTGGCATTCATGCTCTGGACACCGGATGCGTTTGGGGAAATTATTTAACTGCCTATTGTATTGAGACAACACAGCGTTATAGTGTTTCTGACTAAAAATAACGCTATAATGCAGCGTCGTTTAAAATGTTGTACTTTGAATTTTTATTGTGTGGTGACAGGGCTGATTTTGCCCTTTTAGCCTGGATACTGGGAGTAAGGTTATGAAGTTAACGGTAGCACTTCGGATTATTGGCGGTTTTGGTGTCATTTCACTGCTTCTGCTTGTGATCGGTATTACCTCGTACATGAGCTTGAATAGTATCAATGCCTCAACCACGCAAGTAAATGAAATCTCGATCCCTGCGCTGGAAAACAGCGCAGTGCTGCAAAGTGAATTTGTCAAAATGAGCAAAGTCAGTCTGCAGGCTTTTTATGCCACTGAAGTTAAACAAGTTAAAGACCTGGAGACTCAGTTTGTTGCAGAACAGGCTTTATATGATACAGCGGCAAAAGCTTTGCAAGCTGTAGTATCAGAAGAAGAAACACTGGCAAATTCATTTAAACAAGTGTCAAACTCTTACACTGAATTTACCCCTGTCAGCCAAAAACTTTTCGCTGAGCTGAGTAAAAGTCTGACTTTACGCGATCAAATCGCGACTCAGTTATCAGACGTGGAATTAAATGCCGACGATTCAGCTTCATTGTTACTGGATTTCAGTGATGTCAGGGATGTAAACCGTCGTTTTCCTCAAGCCAGCAAAGCTGCAACTGACTTAGAAACGGGCTTGAACACACTGGTCAGTGTTGTAGTTGATTTAACCCGTACCACTTCGGCAACAACAGCAGACACCATCAGCAACGAAGTAAAATCTCGTTTAGAAGGTGTAACGCAACAAATGAATACTATTAAAACTGAAGCTGGTTCCAGCGTGGATATGGTCGCGGACCTAGATGAGAAAATTACTGCTATCCATGACTTACTATCGGGTGATGAAGGTATATTGGCATTAAAAGCGCAAATGTTAGCCGCCTCTGCAGAAGCTCAGAAATTATTGGCACAGGCCGAAACCCACAACAAAACTGCGCTGGATGGCTTGAACCAACTTCTTTCGCGTGCCCGCACTGTTGCTGGTGAAATTCAGCAAGAAGCTCAATCTGACGTATCTGGTGCCATTACTACAATCTTCTTGGTGGTGTTGATTTCCATCGGTTTAGCCGTAGGTATCGCCATGGTGACAGTACGCAGCATTACAATACCGCTGGCTAAAGTGAATGAAATTTTAGGTGTGGTAGCGTCCGGTGATCTGACTAAACGCCTGGATGATAACGCACAAGACGAATTTGGTGATTTAGCCCGTAACTGTAATCAGGTAATCACCAACTTACGTCAGTTGATTCAGGGTATTATTTCGCGTTCTACCCAGCTTGCTGCAGCTTCAGAGCAAACCTCTGCCATTACGGTTGAAACTACTACCGCAATTCGTGAACAGAAGTCTCAGGTTACTCAGGCCGCAACAGCAACTACAGAGATGAGCAGCACTTCACAAGGCGTTATGCAAAGCTCTAACGACGCCTTAGCAGAAATTAAGAACGCTGACAGCGAAGCTGAACGGGTTAAAGTTATCTCTGAAAATAACAAGCAGACCATACTGCAGTTATCTAAAGAAGTAGATCAAGCTTCTGCAGTCATCAATAAACTGCACAAAGATAGCGCCTCTATCGGCAGTATCCTTGACGTTATCCGTGGTATAGCAGAACAAACCAACCTGTTAGCATTGAACGCCGCTATTGAAGCTGCTCGTGCTGGTGAGCAAGGTCGTGGTTTTGCAGTGGTAGCGGACGAAGTTCGTTCTCTGGCTAGCAAAACTCAAGCTTCCACTCAAGAAATTCAGGCGATGATTCAGGTCCTGCAATCCGGTGCACATGCAGCGGTAGAAGCAATGAACAAAGGTAAAAAGCAAGCAGAAAATTGTGTAACTCAAACTGAAGTCGCAGCTCAGGCCCTTGAGTCTATCACCAATGCAGTTCATCTGGCACATGATATGAGCGAGCAAATCTCACATGCGGCTAAAGAACAGAATCAGGTTTCTAACGAAATCAGCCACTTGTTAGAGTCTATTGTGACCATAGCTGAGCAGACGGCTTCTGGTGCAGAACAAACCTCACAATCAAGCCACGAAGTAGCACGTTTAGCTGAAGAGTTACGTCAATCTGTAGACCAGTTCAAAGTCTGAACTGGTTTATGATTTGTGCTAAAAAAAATCCGCCATAAGGCGGATTTTTTATTGAGCCACAAAGAGGTGATTACTCACCACCACCAGCACGCTCTTTTAATACAGCGAGTAAAGGAGATGCGGCAAAACCATTGCCTTCAGCCCAAGCCACATCACCTGAAGCGGCAACATGTGCTGCAGGTAACTGTTTAACAATGAACTCACCCACATCTGCCGCGTTGTTTTTAATTGCAAAACGCACCAGGCTATCGCCGTTGCAGGTTACACCATCATAAATATTTCTTAAACGCAGGCGATAATCACTTAATACCTTACGTAATCTATTTTTATCATCAGCCTTAACATAGTCGCACATCGAAGCCGCTAACTGGTCGTCAGCATGCACTACCGGCGACACCAATACTGCACCGGCCACCACTACACCACAGAACACTGCTGGCAACAATTTCATACATTACTCCTGAAGCAGTCAAAAAACAGACAAAAGTATAGTAACAATATGTGACAACAGGTGCAATGCAGTCCTGTTCATTCTCTGTTCAGCGTGCGGAAATGATAGGAATAAGGATTGTTAGAGTCTGGTTGGTGTTGTTCTGATGCTACTTCACGCCAATTTCCAACCTGAAGGTAATCAGGGAAAAAGGCATCACCTTCAACGGTCAGCTCAATATCAGTGATATACAGAGTATCGGCTAATGGCAGCACCTGGCGATAAATCTCAGCGCCACCTATCACCATAACTTCAGCTTCATCCTGCACCAGGGCCAATGCCTGCTCTATACTCTGTACCCAGTCAGCATCAGTTGTTAAAGCACCACTTTGTCTGCTGATCACTATATTACGGCGTCCAGGCAGTGCCCTACCAATAGATTGATAAGTTTTACGGCCCATAATCACCGGCTTGCCTAAAGTCACCTTTTTAAAATGCTTCAGATCAGCCGGCAAATGCCACGGCATCTGATTGTCTTTGCCAATTACTCTGTTATTGGCCATAGCCGCTATCATTGCAATCCGCATTTTCACCTCAGCGCCTGTAAATTACTTCAACGTCGTAGTCGTCTTCATCAAAGTCATCATCTTCATCATCAATGTCGTCTGCAACTGACAGCACATCCTGATGATAATCATCCCATTTGAAGTTCACGGCATCTTCCACTTGCTCTCTTGGTTTCTCTACCGGCAGCAATTCAATATAATTTAATATATCAGCGGCTAAACGTTCAGTATTAGTTCGGCTCGCGGCTGCTATCTTATGAACTTCGCCCTGCCAGTTAATGGCCTTGGTAACACGTTCAATAATTTCTTCCAGCTCGTCTTCCAGCACTAAATCCAGTTTATTAAAGACTAACCAACGTGGTTTATTGGCTAACTTTTCGCTGTATTTATCCAGCTCTTTTAAAATAGTCACTGCGTTCTCGGCCGGATCTGAGCCATCAGCAGGCAATACATCCACAACGTGCAATAACAGACGGCAGCGTTCCAGATGTTTTAAGAACTGAATACCTAAACCTGCACCTTCGGCAGCGCCTTCGATCAGACCAGGAATATCGGCGATAACAAAAGAGCGGTGACTTTCAACCCTCACAACCCCAAGATTAGGCACCAGGGTGGTGAAGGGATAATCAGCTACTTTTGGTTTAGCTGAAGACACAGCACGTATCAACGTCGACTTACCGGCATTCGGCAGGCCTAATAAGCCTACATCAGCGAGCAGCAAAAGTTCTAAGCGAATATTACGTACTTCACCTGGCGTACCATTGGTTTTCTTACGAGGCGCCCTGTTGGTGCTACTGGTAAAACGGGCGTTACCCAAACCATGCCAGCCGCCTTTAGCAATCATCAGCTTCTGACCGTTTTTAGTTAAATCGCCAATGACTTCCGCGGTATCGATATCCACTGCACGTGTCCCAACAGGCACACGTAAAATTAAGTCATCACCCCGCTTACCTGTACAGTTGGTACTCATACCATTTTGACCGCGTTCAGCCTGGTGATACTTTTCGAACTGATAGTCCACCAAAGTGTTCAGGTTGGTGTCCGCCATTAAATAAACATCACCACCATCACCACCGTCACCACCATTTGGGCCACCTTTGGCGACAAATTTTTCGCGACGGAAACTGACAATACCGTTGCCGCCATCGCCGGCTTCAACCCGAATTTCCGCTTCATCTACGAATTTCATCTGGACTATCCTGATCTAAAAAACTATGGGCTCATTATACTATCAATTCAGCCTGCATAAATGCCTAGCTGTGTCTGGATGAATTGAAAGCAACAAAACTGACCTTCAGTACACTGAAGTATCAGCCTTTGATCGATTCTTAATAAAAAAGCCCCGCACTAGGCGGGGCTTTTCGAAGCAATGCGTCGTTATTCGCTAACGATGCTTACGAATTTGCGATTGTTTTCGCCTTTCGTTTCGAATTGCACTTTACCGTCAGTTAAGGCGAATAATGTGTGATCTTTACCGATACCAACATTACTACCAGCGTGGAATTTAGTACCACGTTGACGAACGATGATGTTACCAGCTAATACTGACTCACCACCAAAACGTTTCACACCTAAGCGTTTCGCTTCTGAATCGCGACCGTTACGAGTGCTACCTACACCTTTTTTACTTGCCATGAGTAGTTACTCCTTCGATTACGCGCTGATGCCGGTAATTTTCACTTCTGTAAACCACTGGCGGTGACCAGCTTGTTTACGGTAGTGCTTACGACGACGGAATTTGACGATTTTAACTTTATCGCCACGGCCATGGTTGACCACTTCCGCTGTTACTTTACTGCCTTCAACTAAAGGAGTACCGATCTTGATGTCTTCGCCGTTAGCGATCATCAGAGCTGAAAATTCAATAGTTGCGCCGGTTTCTAAGTCTAGTTTTTCTAGACGAAGGGTTTGCCCTTCCGTTACACGGTGCTGTTTACCACCACTTTGGAAAACCGCGTACATAGTTAACTCCGTACAAATCACGCCGACTTTTAAGGGCGTGTTAATTATAATCACAGGGCGCGAATTGTACGCAATTTCCCCTACCCTCGCAAGCACAATTATTAAAAAGATCAATGAGCCACAAAAAGGATCGGGTTTTACTTTAGCTGATCCGCTGCAATAGTGTAGAATCTGCCACATTCTATACCTAAGCAGTTGTTTTACCAGATGACGCTCGAAGAGATCCGCCTGCTCAGTCTTGATGACATGACGGCCGTGAACCAACATATATTCTCTCAGCTTAGCTCTGAGGTGGCGCTGATTAATCAGCTTGGCATCTATATTGTTAATAGTGGTGGTAAACGTCTGCGCCCACTTTTAGCCGTATTGGCGGCCCGAGCGCTGGGTTATCAGGGTCAACAGCACATTACCCTTGCCACTATAGTTGAATTCATTCACACAGCGACTTTGTTGCACGATGACGTTGTTGACGAGTCCTTGTTGCGCCGTGGTAAAGAAACAGCCAATGCAGTCTTTGGCAACCAGGCCAGTGTATTAGTTGGCGACTTCCTTTATACAAGAGCATTCCAGTTGATGGTATCGCTGGATAAAATGCAAATCATGCAAATTCTCGCCGATGCAACCAACATCATTGCTGAAGGTGAAGTGCTGCAGTTGATGAATGTCAACGACCCGGAAACGTCCGAGCAAAGTTATATGCAGGTCATTTACTGCAAAACAGCCAAACTATTTGAAGCAGCCACTCAGTTAGCCGCTATTTTGGCAAATCAATCTGAATCTGTGGTCAATGCGATGAAACTCTACGGCATGCATTTGGGCACGGCGTTCCAGTTGATTGACGATGTTCTGGATTACCAGGCTGACGCGGATGAGCTGGGTAAAAACATCGGCGACGATTTAGCTGAAGGTAAACCTACATTACCCTTGATTTATGCACTGCGTCATACCAGCGGTGACGACCAGCAACTGCTGAGAGATGCGATCGAACAAGCTAATGGTATGCAACATCTGGAACGTATCATGGCGATACTGGAACGCACCAAAGCTTTCGATTACACACGCAGTATGGCGGAGCAAGAAGCAGAAAAAGCCCGGCAATCTATCGCCTTTTTACCACAATCTAGCTACAAAGATGCTTTATTAACCCTGGCCGATATTGCAGTACAACGTAGCCACTAAAAACTATAGCATGATAAAAAAGCCAGCAACTGCTGGCTTTTTTCTATTCAAAGCGTCTTAATTTGCTTTAGCAACAAATTCTTCGCCTAAAGTGATGTCAGCTTTTAAAGTGCCTAACATGTCATTCATAGCTTTTTGCTCGTACGCACTTAACTCACCAATAGGCAACAGGGCTTCAACGCCGTTTTTGCCTAATACGATTGGCTGAGCGAAGAAACGCGCATGTTCGCCTTGACCTTCAACATAAGCATACTCAGTCACTTTTTCACCTTGTAAGCCTTTAATTAAGGACACACAGAAACGGGCAGCTGCCTGACCCATAGACAGAGTAGCTGATCCGCCACCGGCTTTAGCTTCCACTACTTCAGTACCAGCGTTCTGGATACGGTAGGTCAACGAAGATACTTCTTCGTCTGTGAACGTGACGTCTTTTACCTGAGATAATAAAGGCAGAATAGTAGTACCGCTATGACCACCGATCACAGGAACTATAATTTCAGCAGGGTTTTTGCCTTTTAATTCAGCAACAAAAGTTTCAGCGCGGATCACGTCCAGTGTCGTAACACCAAACAAACGCTTAGGATCGTATGTACCGGCTTTTTTGAATACTTCAGCAGCGATAGCAACTGTGGTATTAACCGGGTTGGTGATCACACCCACTAAAGCTTTAGGGCAGTTCACCACTATGGCTTCCGCCAAAGTTTTTACTACGCCAGCGTTGATATTGAATAAATCAGAGCGGTCCATACCTGGCTTGCGTGGCATACCAGCAGGGATCATCACAATGTCTGCACCAATCAGCGCTTTATCCAGGTCTTCTTTACCAAAACCTGTAATTTTTACCGCTGTCGGGATATGACTTAAATCTACAGCAACACCCGGAGTCACAGGGGCTAAGTCGTACAGGGCTAAATCAGTACCAGCTGGTAAGTTTAACTTCAATAATAAAGACAGAGCCTGACCTATACCACCAGCAGCACCTAATACGGCAACTTTCATGCTATTCTCCCAATTTACGGTTCAAAAGAAACGCGCCAACAATACTGAAATGTGGCACAAAATACAAATCACTTACGCCTAAAGTCTAAGCATTTTATCTGATTTTGGTGTAATTTACTTGCTGAACCACAGTATTAGTCCAAGTTCGGTCGAGACGGCCGCAAAAACAAAAAGTTTAATTAAAAATGATGACTAAACAATCCAAACAAGAAGCTTTGATTCAGGCCTTTAAATCCTTACTGAAAGAAGAACGTTTTGGCTCTCAAAGTGACATAGTTGATGCGCTTAAAGCTGAAGGATTTGACAATATAAGCCAGTCAAAAGTGTCACGGATGCTAAGCAAGTACGGCGCAGTGCGGACCCGCAATGCAAAGCAGGAAATGGTGTATTGTTTGCCACCTGAACTTGGGGTTCCAACAACAAAAAGCCCGTTACGGCAATTAGTGCTGGATATTGAACACAACGACGTGATGATTATTATCCGTACTAGTCCTGGTGCTGCTCAGTTGATTGCCCGTCTATTGGACTCAGTTGGTAAAGCGGAAGGCGTGCTTGGCACTATAGCCGGAGATGACACTATTTTCATCGCCCCCACCAGCGTGAAAAATATTAACTTCACCTTAAATAAGGTGACAGAACTATTTGAAAAGGTCTGAACCGGCCTGCTCTTCCAGAAAATTAATAGAGGGGGCAAAAAAAGCAGCCCCCGCTTCAATCTGACAATAATCCAACAATAAGTCTGAATGTTCAGTTTCACTGCCTAACCTGCGCACTAACCACTCAGGTATATCAGTTGCATTTGCAGAGAAACCAACGGAGATCATGCCTTGCGAGCGAATATCTGCTACCGGCATATTTTGCCAAAGAATTTTTCTGCGGCCCTTCTCATTTTCGAGTGCTGTTTTGTCTGCATGAGAATTCGACAAGCGCTGCGCTGAGGGCACTAACTGGCCATCGAGTTTGTTGCGACCCATCACAGCCTCTTGTTCAGCCATAGTCAGCTGTTGCCATCGCTGCAAATCATATTGATATCGCAACATATAAACATAACTGCCTGCACACATTAAGCTCTTCAACTCATTACTGATCAAAGCGCAACTTCGTCTTAGCTTGCCTTTGGGATTATCAGGACTGTCATGAAAACCAGTCAGATTCCGCCCATCGAGATAACGAAAAGCATGCAACTGTTCATACAAATCAACATGAGGTTGCAGCAAATGATAAATTTGTTGAGTTGCAATATGGATCACATCAAAACGATCAGCCCGAATTTGAATCAGCAAATCAGGAGATACAACAGGTAAACCTGCCTCATTGTCAGTGAAATCAGGCCAAGGGGCGGGTTGTTGTTCTGGATACAGATGTGACCAGTAGTTTTGCCCCACCGCAACCACTACATTGAGCATGGCCTCTGAAAATTGATCGGATAAACGCTCCGCTAACATAGGAACTTTAGCCAACTGCAAACGTACATAATGCTCATGGCCATCCAGGGCGTTTAGCAATACATAACAACAATGCAAGTTTGCTTCGGCACAAATGCCTGATTGTTCCCGCGCCATAACCATCTCTTCAGAATTTAGGGAGCGCGATCATACCAATTTGGCCGGTAATGGTCAGTAGTTTTCACCGCAATCTATATCAGTCAGACAATTGTCCTTAGTCTTTGTGAGATATATCTCACAAATGAGTAAGCCAATGTAGTATTTAATGCAAGCAACACTCTGGAAACAATCTATTATGCAATTGATTATTAAAGGAATAATCCAATCCACTTGTAGGTTACAATAATATTTCAACACAAGTATTTAACAAAAGAGGTCCTATTCCCGGGTAAAATGTACGATAATTAATTCGTCGCTGGAACTGACAGCTGAACATGATGTTTAGCAGGACAAGCTACCGGAAGTAGCAGCAGGAAGCAGGGATACCAAGGGATTGTGCAAGGTAGCACAAGGAAGAAAAGGACAGGCTCAGGATTGAGCATACATCTTCAGGATGAAGATACAAGGGATAGGGATTCTGCCGGAGGCAGATGGTACTCTCAGGAAGAGAGTAAAATGGATAGGGACTCTGCTGGATTGCAGTTGGAATGTTCAGGAAGAACGCAGGGAAGACCCATCAAGGATAGTGGTTGGTAGGATGCCACCAAGTTTTAGGGGCCGCGAAGTTCGCGGCCCGTCTTGTTTTATCAGCTGCACCTTTTCTTTCCCTCTAATTCCTCCAGACAACACCAGAACCGCACCAAATGAATGCATGCTCTGCGCTACGCTGGAGCAAATTAGAGTTTTCGCACTAACAATTATGTTGTTTTTTTCGGCAGGGCTCTTTTCCTGTCTGAAAACAGCTGTTAGATTACACGCGTTCTTTGCAAAATGATTTGGCGACTGCACTAAAACAGCGCACAGGTCCGTGGCTAAGACCACAAGAAAAAACCCCGGAAGCTTGCGCCGCCGGGGTTGTCTGATAAAGACAAAGGACAAGGATAGACGAATTTGGTGGTACGGGTTTAGTTGCCAAGACCAACTGCTACTTGCGTAGCTGCTGGCTTGGCAACCAGCTCCTGAGAAGCCCCACCGGCTCTCCCCAGGCTGCCTACTTTACTGTCGATACAAATTCAGGATAGGCTTCTACACCACACTCAGAACGATCAACACCTTCATATTCTTCTTGCTCAGTGACGCGGATACCCACAGTCATTTTTAAAGCAAACCACACTATTAAACTCGCCAGAAAAACCCAGACGAAAATAGTAGCGGCACCAGCCAGTTGACCCACTAATGTGGCCGACTCTTTGGTCAGAGGAACAATCAGTAATCCAAATAAACCTACAGTACCGTGCACAGAAATCGCACCTACAGGGTCATCAATTTTTAACTTATCTAAGGCCAGAATAGAGCCTACGACTAACACACCAGCAATAGCGCCAAAAATAGAAGCTTGCAGAGGCGTCGGCGTTGAAGGTTCAGCTGTGATAGCCACCAAACCTGCTAATGCACCGTTTAACGCCATGGTCAAATCAGCCTTTTTGAACAACAGCATAGACAAGCCAATTGCAGCTATAGTTCCGGCAGCTGCTGCAGCATTGGTATTTAAGAACACCACTGCAACGGCATTAGCGTTTGCAATATCGCCTAATTTCAGTACAGAACCACCGTTAAAGCCAAACCAGCCTAACCACAGAATTAAAGTACCTAAAGCCGCCAGTGGCATGTTAGAACCAGGGAAAGCATGAGCTTTGCCGTCTTTGCCATATTTGCCTTTACGGGCCCCTAACAACAGAACACCAGCTAAGGCCGCAGCTGCACCAGCTAAATGCACTATGCCTGAACCTGCGAAATCAGAGAAACCTAAATCACCCAGGCTGTACAGACCGAACACAGACTGACCACCCCAAGTCCACGAACCTTCCATTGGATAAATCACACCTGTCATGACCACAGCAAAGGTCAGGAAAGCCCACAACTTCATGCGTTCAGCCACGGCACCAGATACGATGGACATTGCTGTTGCAACAAACACCACCTGAAAGAAGAAATCCGAGGCTTTAGAGTAGATGGCTTTACCTTCAAAACCGTTTTCGCGTTCGGCGAAACTGGTTAAGGTTTGAGCCACATCGACTTCACCTATACCTGTTAAGAAGTAACCACCACCATACATCAGCTGGTAACCACAAATCAGATACATCACACATGAGATTGAATATAACACCACGTTTTTAGTCAAAATTTCAGTAGTATTTTTTGCTCTGACTAAACCAGCTTCCAGCATAGAGAAGCCGGCGGCCATCCACATCACTAAAGCGCCGCACACCAAAAAGTAGAAAGTGTCCATGGCAAACTGTAAATGATAAATTTGTTCCTGCATGATTTACCCCTTAGATGGCTTCTGAGTCCATTTCACCAGTGCGAATACGCACCACTTGTTCTAGATCGTAAACGAAGATCTTTCCGTCACCGATACGGCCTGTGTGCGCAGCTTTTTGGATCACTTCCAACAAACGCTCGACGTTTTCATCCAATACCGCGATCTCAAGTTTTACCTTAGGTAAAAAATCGACCTGATATTCAGCTCCCCGATAGAGTTCTGTATGACCTTTCTGACGACCGAAGCCTTTCACTTCAG
>Ga0247725_1000555_pt1 | contig 25555 bp, 23 predicted proteins | sample OKSTACKMCFT3sol_FD_183021 | JGI IMG/M metagenome (GOLD analysis project Ga0247725, IMG submission 183021) | Subsurface sediment microbial communities from gas well in Oklahoma, United States - OK STACK MC-FT3-sol | ecosystem: Environmental > Terrestrial > Deep subsurface > Rock core/Sediment...
CATCGAGCTTGGCGACAGTGAACAGGGACTCCTGGGTGATATCGGCTCCACGCATGGAAATCGAGGGCTCCGGCAGATTGGAGCCGATATCGTAAACCACACGCCGCAAAACCAGACAGGGCGTGGGCGAATTTCAACAGGCTGCTAGGTGACGTTGAACAGGCCGCGTACATGCTTCGGCAGGGCCACCGACCTGCCGCTTTCATGATCGATCCACACCAGCTTGCAGTAACCCTCACCATAGACCGTGAGCGGGTCTTCGGCGGTGGTCAGCCGGTGTGCGATCACCAGGCTGCTGCGTCCCACCACGCCTGCCCGCAGTTCCACCACCACGGTGGCGGGGTGGATCACCGGTTTCAGGTAGGTGTGCTGGGTCTGCAGTACCACCGGACCGAATGGCACGTTGCTCAAGGCTACGCCGGCCAGCTCGAACCAGGCGACACGAGCCTCTTCCAGGTACTGCATGTAGATGATGTTGTTGACGTGCCCGTAGCTGTCCATGTCGCCCCAGCGTACGGGGATGTGTGCTGTATGCAGCAAGGTTTCGTCGGTCATCGCTTTTCTTCGCTATGCTGCCCAATCAGGGCTCAAGGCTTTATACTACGCGGCATTCGGCCCGCTGGCGGTGGCCACATTATTATCCTCAAGGAGAGATTTAAATGCATGTGATCGGTGCTCGCTGGATCGCGCGCCTGGGTGGCCTGATGGCCCTCGTTGGCCTGAGCCTGCTGCCTGCGATGAGTCAGGCAGCTTCGGAAGAAGATCCTTGGGAAAGTTTCAATCGCCCCATCTTCCGCTTCAACGATACCGTCGACACCTATGCGCTGAAGCCGATCGCCCAGGGTTACCGGGCTGTCACGCCGCAGTTTCTCGAAGATGGCGTGCACAACGTCTTCGGCAATATCGGCGACGTTGGCAACCTGGCCAACAACCTGCTGCAGGGCAAGTTGCACAACGCCGGCGTCGATACCGGTCGCCTGATCTTCAACACCACCTTCGGTGTGCTGGGCTTCTTCGACGTGGCCAAGCACATGGGCCTGCAGAAGAGCAACGAAGATTTCGGTCAGACCCTGGGTGTCTGGGGTTTGGAAAGCGGCCCGTATCTGGTCATCCCGTTTCTTGGCCCAAGCACCGTGCGCGACGCTGCCGGGCGTGTACCGGATAGCTTCCTGACCCCCTATCCGTACATCGACCATGTGCCGACGCGCAACGTCACTCGTGGCGTACAGGTGGTCGACACCCGTGCCAATCTGCTGCAGGCCGAGCGACTGGTCAGCGGCGACAAGTACATCTTCATCCGCAACGCCTACCTGCAGAGCCGTGAGTTCAAGGTGAAAGATGGGCAGGTTGAAGACGACTTCTAAGTCCTGATAGATGCAAAAAAGGCGGCTCTAGATCCGCCTTTTTCGTAAATGCAGATTTCAGCTCATGGATATGATTGCCAAGCCCAGCGATTGACGACCGTCGCCCAGATCGCTGATCCGAACCACTTCGGCCTGGGCGTCGAGGCCGGCGAGCTCGCTGTGCTCTGAAGGGATGTGGACCTTGACCTTGTCGCCCATGCTCAGGGCCGCTTCAGCCTCGATTTGTATGCCGGTACTGGAAAGATCCAGGCACAGTGCAGGGATTTCCCGGCCAGCGTGATGGAGGACGACTGCAGCTTCCAGTCGCATGCGGATGTAGTCGCGTTTCTCGCTGTACGCTCGATCATTCTGACTCATGGACCCTGTCCTCGTCTTCTTATGAGCTCTCCCGCGGCTCTTATAACCCTCGTCGATTTGACCTGTAAAGCCGCCGAACGACGACCGGTTCCGGCTTGAATCGGCCGGCAGATGGGAGTACCGTCTGCCCCTTGAAATCGCCCTGGCGCCATAGATGCGGCGCCGCGCCATGGGCAGTGACCAAAATTGCCCTGGCGCAGTTTGCCTGGATACCCCATGCACAAAACCAGTGCCACTCTGCTGATCATCGACGACGACGATGTCGTACGTGCAAGCCTCGCGGCCTACCTCGAGGACAGCGGCTTCAAGGTGTTGCAGGCCAACAACGGTTTGCAGGGGCTGGAAGTGTTCCAGCAGGAAGGCCCCGACCTGATGATCTGCGACCTGCGCATGCCGCAGGTCGACGGTCTTGAACTGATTCGACGTATCAACGCGCTGGGTGTCGAGGTACCGGTGATCGTCGTTTCCGGTGCCGGCGTGATGAACGATGCCGTCGAAGCCCTGCGTCTCGGCGCTGCCGACTACCTGATCAAACCTCTCGAAGACCTGGCGGTGCTGGAGCACTCGGTGCGTCGCGCGCTGGATCGTGCGCGTCTGCGCGTCGAGAACCAGCTCTATCGCGAGAAGCTGGAGGCGACCAATCGTGAGCTCCAGGCCAGCCTGCATCTATTGCAGGAGGACCAGAACGCCGGCCGTCAGGTACAGATGAACATGCTGCCAGTGACGCCCTGGCAGGCCGATGGCCTGAACTTCGCGCACCTGATCATTCCGTCGCTGTACCTGTCCGGTGACTTCGTCGATTACTTCCGTATCGACGAGCGCCGCATCGCGTTCTACCTGGCCGATGTCTCCGGCCATGGGGCGTCCTCGGCATTCGTCACCGTGCTGCTCAAGTTCATGACCACGCGCCTGCTCTACGAGTGGCGGCGTGGCGGTACGCTGCCGCAGTTCAAGCCCTCGGATGTGCTCGGTCACATCAACCGCGGCCTGATCAACTGTAAGCTGGGCAAACACGTGACCATGCTCGGCGGCGTGATCGACGAGGAGAGCGGCATGCTCACCTACAGCATCGGCGGGCATCTACCATTGCCGGTGCTGTTCGAGAATGGTCAGGCGCGTTACCTGGAAGGCCGCGGTCTGCCGGTCGGCCTTTTCGAAGAAGCCGAATACGGCGATCTGGTGATGCAGTTGCCTGAGTCTTTCAGCCTGACCCTGCTCTCCGACGGCATTCTCGACCTGTTGCCCGGCGACACGCTGAAAGAGAAGGAATTGGCGCTGCCACAACTGGTTAGCCAGGCTGGCGGTACGCTGGGCGGTTTGCGTCAAGTTCTCGGTCTGGCCAATCTGGGCGAGATGCCGGATGATATCGCCTTGCTGGTGTTGAGCAGGAACCTTGCATGAATCCTGGGATAAGCCCCGGTCGCATCCAATTCGCCGAGCAGGATGGAACCTTCGTCCTGAAGTTTGTCGGTGAAGTCCGTCTGACGCTGTGTTCAGCTCTGGATGCCACGATTGAAAAGATTTTCACCGCGTTGAATTTTTCGGCCATCGTCATCGACTTGACTGAAACGCGCAGTATCGACAGCACGACTCTCGGTTTGCTGGCGAAATTGTCCATTCTGTCGCGGCAGAAGGTGGGCCTGTTGCCGACCGTTGTCACCACTCACGACGACATCACCCGTTTGCTGGAGTCCATGGGTTTCGATCAGGTGTTCAACATCGTCGATCGGCCGATTCCCTGCCCGGATTGTCTGGATGATCTGCCTTCGCAGGATCAGTCCGAAGAGGTGGTGAAGGCCAAGGTGCTGGAAGCGCACCGCATTCTGATGGGGCTCAACGACTCCAACCGCGAAGCGTTCCACGACTTGGTCAGTGCGCTCGAACGGCATTGATTGATCGCTTTCCGTAGGGTGCGCTATGCGCACCGATATCTGCCGAGAAAGTCGTTGGTGCGCACAACGCGCTCTACTTTCTAACTCGCGATGAAAAGGGGCGTCAGCCAAGCTGACGCCCCCTTTGTCATTCAGGCCTTGGCGGCCAGCAGGGCTTCGAGTTTCTCCTGATCGCGGGCGAACAGGCGGATGCCTTCGGCCAGTTTCTCGGTGGCCATGGCGTCTTCGTTCAGCGCCCAGCGGAAGCCGCCTTCATCGAGGCTCTGGCGAGGTTCGCCGTTAGCACCCAGGGCGAGCTGGCGACTCAGTTGGCCATCGTCCTCAGCCAGTTTCTGCAGCAGGTCGGGGCTGATGGTCAGGCGGTCGCAACCAGCCAACGCTTCGATCTGACCAAGATTGCGGAAGCTTGCCCCCATCACCACGGTGTCGTAGCCGTTTGCCTTGTAGTAGTCGTAGATGCGCGTGACCGATTGCACGCCAGGATCATCGTTGCCTACGAAATCACGGCCCTCGGCCTTCTTGTACCAATCGTAGATGCGCCCCACGAACGGCGAGATGAGGAATATGCCGGCATCGGCGCAGGCCTGTGCCTGGGCGAAGGCGAACAGCAGCGTCAGGTTGGTCTGCACGCCGGCTTTTTCCAACTGCTCGGCGGCGCGGATGCCTTCCCAGGTCGAAGCGATCTTGATCAGTACGCGCTCGCGGCCAATCCCCGCTTTTTCGTAAAGGCCGATCAGGCGCTCGGCGCGGCGCAGGGTCGCGTCGGTGTCGAACGACAGGCGCGCATCGACTTCGGTGGAAATGCGTCCCGGGATGACCTTGAGGATCTCCTGGCCGACGGCCACCGCGAAATGATCGCAGGCCAGCCCCAGGTCACCCTTGCCAGCACTCATGGCCTGATTCAGCAGGTTGGCATAACGAGGCAGGGCAGCCGCCTTGAGCAGCAGCGAGGGGTTGGTGGTGGCATCCACCGGTTGCAGGCGGGCGATGGCATCGAGGTCACCGGTGTCGGCGACTACGGTAGTGAACTGCTTGAGTTGTTCCAGCTTGGAGGTCATGACGAGGCCTTGTCGTTGCAGATGGCATGACCTTACCCGAGGCGCAGCGGGCGCTCAACGGTCGGGTCACTGACAAAATTTAGCTTTTCGGGCTGCGCTTTTTACAGGCTCGTTCGTCTTTATCTATGAAGGTACGTAAGAACGTGCCGAAGTCGGTGGAGTCCGACTGTAGACGAGCTGCCAAGGATCCCGAGCATGTCGACCCAAACCCAGCTTTCTCGTTCAGTTTCCGCTGGCCTGGATACGCGCCAGTGTCGCGAGTGGTTGCAGGCCGCCGGGCTGCGCCTCAGCATGCCCCGGCTCAAGGTGGTGGAGGCGCTGTGCAGCGCCAATGACGAGCAGGAAATATCCGCGCGCGCACTCCACCAGCAATTGAGTGAGGCCGGCGAACCGCTGTCGCTGGTCAGCGTGCGCCAGGTGCTGCGCAGCAGGAGGAGAATGGCCTGGTGCAGACGACGGGGCGTAGCCGCTATCGTCTGAGCGCGCCGGATCAATGACCGCGTAGCAGTTCGGCTGCCTGATCGAGCAGCGCCAGCGGGTCTTGCACCTTGTGAATGTCCACCGACAGCAACTGGCGGAAGCGCCGCGCACCTGGGAAGCCTTGAGCCAGGCCCAGCACGTGACGGCTGACGTGATGCAGGGTGCCGCCCTCGCGCAGGTGTTGCTCGACGTAGGGTTTGAGTGCGAGCAGGGCGTCCATGCGGGAAATACCCGTGTCTGCGGCGCCGAACAGGCGGCTGTCCACCTGCGCCAGCAGATAGGGGTTGTGATAGGCCTCGCGGCCGAGCATCACGCCATCGAAGGTCTGCAGGTGCTGCTCGCATTCCTCAAGGGTCTTGATGCCGCCGTTGAGGATGATCTCCAGGTCGGGGAAGTCCTGCTTGAGTTGGGCAGCCACGTCGTAACGCAGCGGCGGGATCTCGCGGTTTTCCTTTGGCGACAGGCCTTCGAGGATGGCGATACGCGCATGCACGGTGAAGCTGCGGCAACCGGCATCACGCACCTGGCCGACGAAATCGCACAGCTCGGCGTAACTGTCACGGCCATTGATGCCGATGCGGTGCTTGACCGTCACCGGGATGTTCACGGCGTCCTGCATGGCCTTGACGCAGTCGGCTACCAGCGCCGGATGGCCCATCAGGCAGGCGCCGATCATGTTGTTCTGCACCCGATCGCTGGGGCAACCAACGTTCAGGTTCACTTCGTCATAGCCATGCTCTTCGGCCATCTTCGCGCAGGTCGCCAGGTCCTGCGGGTTGCTGCCGCCCAACTGCAGGGCAATCGGATGTTCGCACTCGCTGTAACGCAGGAAACGCTCGCGGTCGCCATGGATCAGCGCGCCGGTGGTGACCATCTCGGTGTAGAGCAGGGCATGACGCGACAGCTGGCGGAGAAAGAACCGGCAGTGACGGTCCGTCCAGTCCATCATCGGGGCGACGGAGAAGCGGCGGGACAGGGCGAGGCGGTTGGAATCCTGGGACATGGGGCGCTGTGACGGACTGAAAAAGGCTGCGTATTCTAACAGCAAGCCCGCGCGGGACGGGCTTTTGTTGCCGGCCATAGGAGGGCTTTTGTACCAATGTGTCGGCTTGTCTAGGCCAAAAGCAGCATTGCCGGACCGTGGTGCAAGGGGGCACGCTTGGCGGCAAGCTGCCCAGAGAACCATCGATGTCTGATCAAGCTCCCGTTACCCGGCGACTGGCCAATGGCGCCGAGCTGCGAGCGCAGCAGCAGCTTTGGGCGCAGCAGGTTGGGGTGTGCCTGCGTGTGGCCGCCGGCAGTCATGACGAGCCGCCAGCCTATCCGGGCCTGGCGCACTTTCTCGAACATCTGCTGTTTCTCGGCAGTCGCGATTACCCGGTCGATCAGGGTTTGATGGCCTTCGTCCAGCGCCATGGCGGGCTGGTCAATGCCTCGACCCAGGCGCGGCACACCGATTTCGTCTGTGAGGTGCCGTCCGAGCTGCTGCAGCCGGCGCTGACGCGTCTGCTGGATATGCTTGGCCAGCCGTTGCTGGCGCTCGACGCGCAGCTGCGCGAGCGCGAGGTGTTGCACGCCGAATATCAGGCGCGCAGCCAGGATGCCGACAGTCGCATCGATCATGCTCTGGGTCAGGCGCTCGCCGCCGGGCATCGCTGCAGCGCGTTCCTGGCCGGTGATCGCAGCACGCTGGCTGTGGAGTCGGCGGAATTTCAGCGAGCGCTGCGTGATCATCATCAGCACCACTACCAGGCTCGGCATATGAGGCTGACTCTGGTCGGGCCACAACCGGCCGAGCAGTTGCTGGATATTGCCGAGGCGCTGCTTGGAGCGTTACCCGCAGGCGAGGGCGACGCCTGTTCCGCTCCGCCGCTGGATCTGCTGCCGCTGCGAGCGCCGTGCCTGCGCCTGCAGCACAGTCGCTCAGGTGTGCACTTGGGCGTTGCCGTGCAGCTCGACACCCATCACCTGAATGCGTCGTTGGATCTGGTGCTGGATGCTGTGCAGGACCCTGCGCCCGGCGGCTTGCTCGACGGCTTGCGTGAATTGCAGCTGTGCCGGCAGTTGCAGGCGCGGGTGCTGTATCAGGACGGAGGGCAGTGTCTGCTGCGCCTGGACTTTCCTGGCGCCACCGCGGAGCAGGGCGCCGCGTTGCGCGATGCCGTGCAGAGTTGGGCCGAGCAGTTGCAGGGCGATGCAGATTGGTCATTGCGGCTGTTGCACCAACAGCAGGCAGCAGCGCTCAGGTTGCTTGGGCTAAGCCCGTTGGCGGCGGCCAGGGAGCTACAGTCGCCTGCTCAGGACGATAGCCACACCTTGCGCGATCTGAATGCCTTGCTGGTTTGTCTGGCTCGTGGTGAGGGGCTGATCGAACTGCAGTGCGGCGAGCAGGCGCAGCCGCTGTGGCCGGCAATCGGATTGGATTTGCCATTGCAGGCTTTGCCGATGCCATCACCAACTCCAATTCCGAACCACCCGTGGCGGCTGCCTGGCGATGATCTGTTACTGGCCGGCGCTGCCGTGGCATCGGCCGTTTTGCCATTGGCCGCGCTACGACATCATCCGGGGCAGGTCGAGGGCGGGCCGGCTGCGCTTTACTGGCGAGGCCCTTGTGCGGCGGCGGGCGACGCTGCGGCCATCGAAGCGGGATTGCTGGCGCGCAGCGCCGATCTGCGCTGGCGCGGTGAGCGGCTTGGCATTGCCTGCCAGCTGAGCGTACAAGTTGCTGGCTGGAGCCTTTCATTGCGCGGGCCGGCACCACTATTGCCGACCTTCAGTGCTTTGCTGCTACTGCTGCTGTTGGCCGCGCGGGATGAACCAGTCGAGCCCGCTTCCCAGGGCATGTTGTTGCGGGCGCTGTTGCAGCGTTTGCCGCAGCTCTGCGAGCTGCCCAAGACCTCGCGACTGGAAGGGCTGAGTGTTGGGCTTGGGGTGTGCGAACAGGCACAACTGGCCGAGCTGTGCGTAGCGGTCGAGGCGCTTGCGGATCTGCCGCCAATGCCCCGTATCGCGACCGGGATCGACTGGCAGCAGGTTGCGCAGCCGGGTACGGATGCCGCGTTGTTGCTGTTTTGTCCCTTGCCTGCCGGCGATGCCTGCACCGAGGCTGCCTGGCGTCTGCTTGGGCAGGTGCTGCAGGGGCGTTTCTATCAGCGCCTGCGTGGTGAGCTGCAACTGGGTTACGCGCTGTTCGCCGGTTTCCGTCAGGTCGAGGGTTGCCGGGGGCTGTTGTTTGCCCTGCAGTCGCCGGTGTGCGAGGCGGCTGGGATCTTCGAGCATATCCGCGCTTTTCTGTTCGAGCAGCGTCAGTCGCTCGCTGCGCTGGATGATGAGGCCGTGTCGCGTTACCGCGCTGCCTTGCTACCGACACTGAGCCCGGCCGAGGCCAACCTCGCACGTGCCGAGCAGCTTTGGCAGTTGCATCTGGCAGGCTTGCCCGAGGTGCACTTGCAACGGGTGCAGCAGGCGCTGACAGCCTTGACCCAAAGCGATCTGCTCCAGGCACATGAGCAACTGCTGAGCGCCCGCGACTGGCGCGTACTGGCCAGCGCAGCGCCGTCTCTGGCCTAGGCTGCGTTCTCTTCAGCGCTCCTTGCGCGACTGCGCGCGAATTTCCAACGCCCTTTTTCTGCAGGAGCCCCGGTCCGGTGCGAGGCTCTGGCTTTGCCGCGTTCTTTCGATTCGCCGCGGGGCGCGGCTCCTACAGGATGAGGCAGTGTCTGGTGCTTGTGTAGGAGCCCCGACCCGGGGCGAAGCCTTGTGCAGCTGCGCCGCTCGTTACTGGCGCATGTCTACGCCCTAGGGCTGGCCCGGTACTAATACCTTTCTCCCGCTACCGGTAGCAGGTCGGTCGCGAGTCGGCGGAAGCGCGACGGTAGCGCCCGGCCAAAGCAGCAGCGAATCGCTGCCAAGGCAGCGTATGGCCCGCCGGACCCGCTTTCGATAATCGCCTCCGACACGACTGCCCTGGCGGTCGCCACTCAAGCGGAGAGCGTTATGCACAACAACAAGATCGCCATCACTCGACTTCTGCCCCTGACCCTGGCCACCGCCGTCGCTCTGGCGACCGCGCAGCAGGCCGCCGCCGAGATCGTCCTGTACGACAAGGACGACACCACTTTCTCCACCGACGGCTACATCAACGCCTTCTACGTCAACAGCGACGTCGATCGTGACGGCGAGCAATTCGACCGTCGCCAGTCGCGGGTGAAGATGGGCTTTCTGCCCAACTGGATCGGCTTCAACTTCGGCAAGCAGATCGATGGTCTCAAGCTGACCGGCCGCTCGTCCTTCTGGGTCACCATCAACGACAGCGAAACCAACGGCACCGACACTGCCATCGACGTTCGTCAGTTCTACGGCACCGTCTCCAGCCCGGAGTGGGGCGAGGTGCTGGTGGGTAAGGACTTCGGCCTGTTCTCGCGCTCCAACATCTTCCTCGACGAGCTGCTGGCCGGGTACGGCAACGTCTCCGACACCCTCGGCCTGGTGGACGGCAACGGCGTTTCGTTCGGCAACATCGGCACTGGCTACCCGTACCCGTTCCCGACCTCGCAGATCACCTACCGCAACAACAACCTGGCCGAAGGCCTGCGTGTGGCCGTGGGCATCATGGACCCGGTCGACACCAACGACGACAGCGCCACCGGCAAGGCCTACCAGGAAAATCCGCGCTTCGAATCGGAAGTCAGCTACCAGTTCGATCTTGGCGGCTCGACCATCTACACCTGGGTCAACGGCGCCTACCAGACCTCCGAGAACACCGACGACAGCGTCGACAAGGTCACCTCCAAGGGCCTCGGCTATGGCGTGCAGGCCAAGTTCGGCGGCCTGTCTCTGACCGGCTCGGGATTCCAGGCCAAGGGCATCAACCCCTTCTTCACCAACAACCTGGGTGAGCCGACCCTGCGTGACATCGACAGCGACGGCTATCTGCTGCAGGGCTCCTACACCTGGGGCAAGAACCGCGTGGCGCTGTCCTACGGCAAGACCGAGGACGACGGCAACGGCCTGGGTGTGGCGGCGGACTACGAGACCCGTGGCATCGCCTATTTCCGCACCATCAACGACAACCTCAAGCTGGTCGCCGAGTACAACCAGTACCAGATCGATGCCGCCGCCGGCAGTGGTTTGAACGAGGATACCGACACCTTCGCCGTCGGTGCGGTGCTCAGCTGGTAAGCCATACGGCTTGCGGACGACGGGAGGCCCAAGGGCCTCCCGTTCTTTTCGAGCCTGTTCACGATCTGCTGCGCGTCGGCGCTACTGCGTTAAAAACAAGCTGGATCGCCAGCCCGGTCGGAATGCTCATGTGCAAAAGTACAGTCGCCCGCGACCTCGGCCGCTCCTCGCTTGTTTTTGCGGGGCCGCCATCGGTGTTGTATCGCTCTAGCTCGCCAGATCGTGAACAGACTCTCAGGGATCGAAAGGAAGAATTCAATGATCGGACTCTGGAGCGAATCGGCTCAAACCTATCTGCTGGTACTGGCGATCAGCACTACGCTGGTCTTTGCGCTGCCCATCTTCCTCGTGCCGCTGGCCTGGGCGCGCCTGATGCGTTGGCGCATTCCGCAGGACATCGACCTGGCGGTGTATTTCGGGCGCTGTCTGGGCGCCTTCATCCTCATCGTCGAAGCGCTGATGCTGCGCGCCGCGCTGACCGGTGAAGCGCTGCACACCACCTTCGAGGTGCTGGCCGCGGTGGCCCTGCTGATGGTGCTGGTGCATGTGCATGGCGCGATCAAGCGCATCCAGCCGTGGACGGAAACCCTGGAGATCGGCTTTTACGCCGGAATGTTCGTGCTGAACCTGATGTTCTGGCCGGCCCTGTAAGAACACTGGTGCGCACGGCGCAGCAGTTTGTAGGGCGGGTGCAACCCGCCGTTGCCCACTGGCGGGTTGCACCCGCCCTACATATTGAATTGCCCATGTATGGCGTGAGCGGGGTGGCGGCGTGCGTCGCGTACTGCTTCGCGAGTACGCCCTACGGATCGACTACCCAGTACTCAAGTAGCATGGGGCGGGCAGCACCGGCTTCGTAGAATTTCGCCATGATCAGCAGGTGCATTGGGGCGTGATATGGCCTTGCAACAGCCGGACGGCGTGCTAAGCGCCGTCTCCAGCACGAAGGATGTGGAATTGGCCGCCCAGGAACTGGCGCGCCAGCTGATCCACCCCTATCTCGGCTTCGTGCTGTTCTTCTGCTCGGCTGAATACGACCTCGACGGGCTCGGCCAGGCGCTGGAAGCCCACTTCGGCGGCGTCAGCCTGGTCGGCTGTACCAGCGCCGGTGAGATCACCCCGCAGGGCTATGGCCGTGGCTGCGTGGTGGCGCTGGGCTTCGACCTGCGCTGTTTCTCCATCGCCAGCGTGCTGATCGACGAGATGGAGCGCTTCAATCTGCTCGACGCGCAGCAATTGGTCGATGGTCTGGTCAAGAATTGCCGCAGCAACGAGCTGGCCTCGATCAAGGGCCACAGCTTCGCCCTGACCCTGCTCGACGGACTTTCCAGCCGCGAAGAACTGGTGCTCGGCGCACTCAGCGCGGCGTTGGGCAGCATCCCGCACTTCGGCGGCTCGGCCGGCGACGATAACCACCTGACCCATACCCACGTTTATCACGGCGGCCGCTTCCACAGCGGCGCAGCGGTAGTGGTGCTGTTCAACACCTGGCTGGAGTTCGAGGTGTTCAGCACCCATCACATCCAGCCCAGTGCGGAAAAGCTCGTGGTAACCCGCGCCGACAGTGCCACACGGCGGGTGTTTGAGCTCAATGCCGCACCGGCCGCGCAGGAATATGCCGAGCTGATCGGGGTGCCGGTCGAGGCGCTGGATCTGCGCGCGTTCGCCGCCTATCCGCTGGCGGTACGGATCAGCGATCACTACTACGTGCGCTCGATCCAGCAGGTGCACGACGACCTCAGCCTGACCTTCTACTGCGCGGTTGAGAACGGCATCGTCCTCACCGCCATGCATCCCGGCCCCTTGCTGCCCAACCTGCAGCAACTGTTCGCCGGGCTGGAGCAGCGCCTCGGTCCGCTGCTGCTGACCATCGGCTGCGACTGCTTCCTGCGCCGCCTGGAGATCGAGAACGATGGCGGCGTCGAGTCGGTCGCCACGCTGCTGCGCCAGCAGCGGGTGATCGGCTTCAACACCTACGGAGAGCAGTTCAATGGCATGCACATCAACCAGACCTTCACCGGCGTCGCAATTGGCCGACCTGTTGGGCGTGCCGAGCGCTGAGCTGCAGGCACGCTGTGCGGCGCTGGAGCAGGAGAACGCCAAGCTCAGGCGCATCAACTCCGCGTTGATTGAGCGGGTCGAGTCGATCCATTCCCGTGGCGATGACGCCTACGCGGCCTTCCAGCACTCGGTGGTGCTGTCCGAGCAGGTGCGCGAGCGCACCGACGCGCTGAACCAGGCGATGGCCGAGTTGAAGTCGAGCAACCAGTTACTCAGCGATGCGCGGCTGCGCGCCGAGACCGCGCACCAGCATTTGATCGACGCCATCGAGAGCATCTCCGACGCCTTCGTGCTGTTCGATGATCGACAGCGCATCGTGCTATTCAACAGCCGCTTCAAGGCGCTGTGGTCGCGCAGCCGCGCGCGTATCGGCACCGGTACGCGGTTGGAGGAGATTCGCCGGCTGAGCCGCAGCACTGGTCTGGTGGTGGAAGCGCAGTTGGGCAAGGAGGGCGAGCCGAGCCTGTTCCGCCTGCAGGACGGGCGCTGGGTGCAGGTCAGTGAGCGGCCGACCCGGGAGGGCGGGCTGGTGATCCTTTACGCCGACATCACCGAGGTGAAGCAGAGCGAGGCGCTGCGCCGCGAGCAGGCCCTGGCGCAGAAGTCGCGCCTGCTGCAGCGCGCGGTCGACAACCTGTCGCAGGGTATGGCCATGGTCAATGCCGAGGGTGCACTGGAGTTGTGGAACCACCGTTTCCTCGAACTCTGCGGCCTGGCGCCGATCAACGCCCATCGGCCGTTCGCCGAAGTGATGGCGGAAAGCGAACTTGAACCGCTGACCCCGGACAGCCGCGACGCCGCCGGCAAACCGCTGCGCCAGGTGGAGGTGCGTCTGTTCAACGGACGCATGCTGGAAGTGCGTACTCATCCGCTGCCCACCGGCGGCTTCGTCAACACCTTCACCGATATCACCGAGCGCCATCGCCAGGCTCAGGCGCTGAGCGACAGCGAGCGCTGGATTCGCCTGATCACCGATCACGTGCCGGCGCTGATCGCCTACCTGTCGGCTGATCTGGTCTACGAATTCACCAACAAGGTTTACGAGGAATGGTACTGCTGGCCACGCGGCGCCATGCTCGGCCAGAGCCTGCGCGAAGTGCACAGCGAGGAGCATTGCCAGCGTCTGGAACCCTACGTCGAATTGGCGCTGTCCGGCGAGAGCGTGACCTTCGAATTCGCCGAAACCAACCACAACGGCCAGGAGCGCTACATGTTGCGTTCCTACGTGCCCAACCGTCAGGCCAGCGGCGAAGTGGTCGGCATCTTCGTGCTGATCCGCGATATCACCGAGCGCCGCCGCACCGCCGAGGCGTTGCACCAGGCCTATCAACACCTGGAACAGCGCGTGCGCGAGCGCACCGCCGAGCTGACCACGGTGAACGACCAGCTGCGCCGCGAGATCGACGAGCGCACGCAGATGGAAGCGCGCCTGCGTGATGCCAAGGGCGAGGCCGAGCAGGCCAACCTGTCCAAGACCAAGTTCCTCGCCGCGGTCAGCCATGACCTGCTGCAGCCGCTCAACGCAGCGCGGCTGTTCACCAGTGCCTTGTTGGAGAAACGCGACCTGTCAGGCTGCGCGCCGCTGGTGCGCAACGTCAGCAACTCGCTGGAAGACGTGGAAAGCCTGCTCGGCACGCTGGTGGACATTTCCAAGCTCGATGCCGGGGTGATCAAGCCCGATATCGCGCCATTCGCCGTCAGCGAGCTGCTGGAGAACCTGGCCGCCGAGTATCACCAGATCGCCCGCAGCGAAGGCCTGCGCCTGGATTACCTGCCCAGCTCGGCCCTGGTGCGCAGCGACGTGCAACTGCTGGCGCGGATCCTGCGCAACTTCCTTAGCAACGCCATTCGCTACACCGCCAGCGGGCGCATCCTGCTGGGCTGTCGACGGCGCGGCAACAGCCTGTCCATCGAAGTCTGGGACACCGGCATCGGTATCGCCCAGGACAAGCTGCTGGAGATTTTCCAGGAGTTCAAACGCGGCGATAACGTGCAGCGCAAGCAGGATCGCGGTCTGGGTCTGGGCCTGGCGATCGTCGAGAAGATTGCGGGCATGCTAGGCCATCGCATCCGCGTAGCGTCGCAGCAGGGCAGGGGCTCGATGTTCGCCGTCGAGGTGCCGCTGACCCGCCGCGCGCCGCGCGTGCGTGCCGTGCAGGACAGCCCGGATCTGCTGCTTGAACGCCTCAGCGGCGCGCGGGTCTGGGTGCTGGATAACGACGCGGCGATCTGCGCCGGCATGCGCACCCTGCTCGAAGGCTGGGGCTGCCGGGTGGTCACCGCGCTGAGCGAAGAAGACCTGGCGTGCCAGGTGGACAACTACCACGCCGAGGCCGACCTGCTGATCGCCGACTACCACCTCGACGACGAGCGCAATGGCGTCGACGCCGTGGCGCAGATCAACGCCCGGCGTAGTACACCGCTACCGGCGCTGATGATCACCGCCAACTACAGCAACGAGCTCAAGCAGCAGATGCGCGAGCTGGGCCATAGCCTGCTGCACAAGCCGGTGCGACCGATGAAGCTGAAGGCGGCGATGAGTCATTTGATGGAGCGTGGAGCGGGTGTTTGATCGCGGGTCATATCCGTAGGGTGCTGCCTGTTCAGCGGACAGGTTTACAGGTCGTGAGTCGCAATCGGACGATATTTGTAGGAGCCGGCTTGCCGGCGATCAGGCCACGGATACATGGATCGCCCGCAAGCGGGCTCCTACAACAAGCAGCACTCGCAAAGGGGGCATATTTGTGAGTCGTGATGAGCTGTTGCTGGCGTCTGCTCAGCGAGCCCGTAGCTGATGCAATCCGGGAAAGATCACGCCGTTCTGCCCCGGATTTCATCCGGCTACGCACGTTCATTCCGACACTTGTTCGTCGTGTAGTCGGTACAAAAGCGGTTGCGCTTGACCAGTCGGTCACGCAATGTGACAGCTAAGTGTCCGGGGCCACTGCAGGGCGGGGCTGCAAGCTTTTTACCTTCACCGCGCGCTGCGATGGCCAGTGAATTTTTGCTGTGCCACGCAATGGGGCGGCGTCTCATGACAGAAACATCGCGCCGCACCATTTCGGTGCTTTCTGTTTGGGTTTTGTTGGTATCTATTTGAAATTAAAGGATTAATTTCACTGGCTCGGGCCTTGCAGAGGATGCTGCAAGTCCGGGTGACAAGGAGTACGGCATGGCCCGCACCTTTTATGACGAGATGTACGACGCGAGCGGTGCTGTCCGCCCGCATTACCGCGAATTTGCCCGCTGGTTGGCAGAGACGCCGGACGATCTGCTGGCTCAGCGCCGACGAGAAGCCGACCTATTGTTCCACCGCGCCGGTATCACCTTCACCCTCTACGGAGATGATCAGGGCACCGAGCGGCTGATCCCCTTCGACATCATTCCCCGCTCCATCCCCGCCAGCGAATGGCGTATCGTCGAACGCGGCTGCATCCAGCGTGTGCAGGCACTCAACCTGTTCCTCGCCGACCTCTACCACGACCAGCGCATCATCAAGGCGGGGATCATCCCGGCCGAGCAGGTGCTGGCCAATGAGGGCTACCAGATGGCCATGAAGGGCCTCGACCTGCACCGCGACATCTACGCGCACATTGCCGGGGTCGACCTGGTACGTGACGGCGACGGCAGCTACTACGTACTGGAAGACAACCTGCGCACGCCCAGCGGCGTGAGCTACATGCTCGAAGACCGCAAGATGATGATGCGCCTGTTCCCTGAGCTGTTCGCTGCGCAACGCGTGGCGCCGGTGGACCACTACCCGAACCTGCTGCTCGATGCGCTGAAGAGCTCCAGCCCGCTGGACAACCCCACGGTCGTGGTACTGACGCCGGGCCGCTTCAACAGCGCCTACTTCGAACACGCCTTCCTTGCCCGCGAGATGGGCGTGGAATTGGTGGAGGGCGCTGACCTGTTCGTGCGCGACGACAAGGTCTACATGCGCACCACCGCCGGTGCGCGCCAGGTGGACGTGATCTATCGCCGCCTTGACGACGCCTTCCTCGATCCATTGGCTTTCAACCCCGACTCGCTGCTCGGTGTCGCTGGGCTTTTGTCGGCCTATCGTTCGCGCAATGTGGTGCTGGCCAACGCCATCGGCACTGGCGTGGCCGACGATAAGTCGATCTACCCCTACGTCGGTGACATGATCCGCTTCTATCTGGACGAGGAGCCGATCCTCAAGAACGTGCCAACCTGGCAGTGTCGCAAACCGGAAGAACTGTCCCACGTGTTGGCCAATCTGTCCGAGCTGGTGGTCAAGGAAACCCAGGGCTCCGGCGGCTACGGCATGCTGGTCGGCCCGGCGGCGAGCAAGGCCGAGATCGAGAACTTCCGCGCGCAGTTGATGGCCAAACCGGAGGCCTATATCGCTCAGCCGACGCTGTGCTTGTCGACCTGCCCGACCTTCGTCGAGCGCGGCATCGCACCACGCCATATCGATCTGCGCCCGTTCGTTCTGACCGGTCGCGAAACCCGCCTGGTGCCTGGCGGTCTGACGCGTGTGGCACTGCGCGAAGGCTCGCTGGTGGTCAATTCGTCGCAAGGCGGCGGGACCAAGGACACCTGGGTGGTGGAGGACTGACCATGCTTTCGAGAACTGCCTCCGATCTGTACTGGATGTCGCGCTACCTGGAACGTGCCGAGAATCTCGCGCGTATGCTCGATGTCAGCTATTCGCTTTCGCTGATGCCGCAGGACGGCCGGGGCGATGGCCTCGATGAACTGGCCATGCCGCTGCTGATCACCGGCACCCTGGACGACTACCTGGAGCGCCACGGCCCGCTGCACGGCGAGCGCATGCTGCATTTCTTCGCCCTCGATGCGAGCAACCCCGGCAGCATCTACTGCTGCCTGCAGGCCGCGCGCAGCAATGCCCATGCCGTGCGCGGGCGGATCACTGCCGACATGTGGGAGAACATCAACGCCACCTGGCTGGAGATGCGCGGTATCGCCGAGCAGGGCCTGGGGCGCTACGGCATCAGCCGTTTCTGCGAATGGGTGAAGGAGCGTTCACACCTGTTCCGTGGCGCCACCTTTGGCACCATCATGCGCGGCGAGGCCTATCGCTTCATCCGCCTGGGCACCTTCATCGAGCGCGCTGACAACACCCTGCGCCTGCTCGATGCGCGCTACGAAATGCTCGGCGAGGAAATCGACGAGCTGGAAGAGCGTACGGCGCGTAGCTATTACCAATGGAGTGCCTTGCTGCGCGCGCTGTCCTCGTTCGAGGCCTTCGCCGAGATCTATCGAGGATCGCCGCGTACGCGCAAGGTCGCCGAGCTGCTGCTGTTGCGCCCCGAGGTACCGCGCTCGCTGCGTGCCTGCATGGAAGAACTGAATCTGATGCTCGCCGGTCTGCCGGGTGAGAACGGTCGCCCGGCACAACGCCTGGCCGCCGAACTGGATGCGCGACTGCGCTATACCAGCATCGACGAAGTGCTCGACGAAGGCCTGCATGCCTGGCTCACCGACTTCATTCTGCTGGTGCGCCAGCTAGGCAATACCATCCATACGTCCTACCTGGAGGTCGCATGAGACTCTCGATCAGTCACGCCACCACCTATCGTTACGATGATCAGGTACGCGCCAGCATCCAGTACCTGCGCCTGACTCCACACGACAGCGAGCGCCAGCAGGTGCTTAGCTGGCAGCTCGACCTGCCGCGCCCGGTGCACGCCCAGCTCGACCCCTACGGTAACATTCTGCACGTGCTGACCCTGGACGAGCCGCACGAGTCCATCGTCATCGGCGCCCGCGGCCAGGTAGAGATCGACGAAGCCTGTGAGGCGGAACATGAGCGCCAGTCGGCCTTGCCATTCCTGCGCTTCACCCGCCTGACCCAGGCCGACGACGCCATCCGCGAGTTCGCCGCGCAGCAGAGCAAGGCACGTACGGATCGCAACGGCTTGATCGACCTGATGCATGCGCTCAATGCCCATATCGCCTACCAGCCAGGCATCACCGAGGTGGACACCAGTGCCGTCGAGGCCTTTGCCGGTCGTCGTGGCGTCTGCCAGGATCACACTCATGCCTTCCTCGCCTGCGCGCGCAGCCTGGGCGTGCCGGCGCGCTATGTGTCGGGCTACCTCTATACCGACGATGCCGAGCACCTGGCCAGCCACGCCTGGGCCGAGGCCTGGGTCGGCGATGCCTGGTACAGCTTCGACGTGACCAACTGCCTGGCGCGCCCGGAGCGACATCTGAAGCTGGCAGTCGGCCTGGATTACCTCGATGCCTGCCCGGTACGTGGCATGCGCCGCGGTGGCGGTTGCGAGCAAATGCATGCGCAGGTGCAGGTGGCGCCACTGCTGCAGGTGCGTCAGCAGTGATGCGCCAATAGGCGCTCGTGACATAGGGGCGCCGCGCGCCCCAGACTGACGGCCTTTCGTGGGGCGCGCCATGCGCACCTCGGTTTACCCCGCCAAAATCCCGGTGCGCACGGCGCACCCTTCCCAAATCGTTCTACGGGCTCGTGTCGCTCTTGCGCTGGGCCATGTGCCGCAGGTAGGCGATCAAGCGCTGCAGTTCGGCAGGTGGCAGTACCTGCTCGCTGAAGCCGGGCATACGCCCCTGCGGCCAGCGCCGCAAGCTCTGTGGGTCGCGGATGTAGCGCTGTAGAAAATCGCCTGTGAAATATTCGGTCGGGTTGTGCGGAATGTTCAGGTCCGGGCCGAACTCGGAATCACCCGCGCCATTGAGGCGATGACAGGCCATGCAGTTCTTCTGGTAGACGGCGAAACCGGCCTGCACCTCAGCATTGGCATCCGTCGCCGGGAGCAGGGCAGGGAAGCGCTGTTCGACAGCGGCCAGCTGACGAACCCGGGCGACCTGAAAGGGCCACTGCTCGGGGCCGATCTGGCTGGCAGAAGGATCGGTCCAGACCAGGTAGAAAGGTCCTGCGCTGGGTTTGCCCTGTGCCAGCGGCGGCCAGGGATGCTCGGGATCTTCGATGGCCAGCCAGGCTTTTGCTCCTTCCCTGGCCAACAGAATCGAGGCTGGCAGTTCTGCGGCAAAACCGTCGAGCGCCACGGCCTGGAGATGGTCGCCGGGCTCGATACCCTCCAGCAGCGCACTGACCGGCACGGCGCTGTAGTGCATGGTGCGCTTGTAGCTGACGTCATCGATGATCTCGATATCGCGCGCTTGCGGGTGCACGAGCAGTTCGCTGCTGCTCCAGGCGCGTCGGCCATCGTTGAGTTGCACCTCGAACGCGGCCGCCTGCGCCACGCCGCTCAGGATGACCAAAGTCAGCAGCAGGGCAGCTCTCATTCGCGATGCTCCAGCAGTGGTCGTAGTTCGTCATAGGCACCGGCATTGATCACCTGGCTATAGCCCATTTCCTCGAGGCTTTGCTGGGCGATGGCGGAGCGGCGACCGCTGCGGCAGTAGAGCACCAGGGGGCGATCTTTGTCCGGGGCGACACTGGCGATCTGTGCGGCGATATCTTCATGGCCGATACGGATGGCGCCGGGCAGTGCACCTTCTGCGAACTCTTCGGCGCTACGCACGTCGATCAGCAGGCTGTCGCTGCGCTGCAAGGCGGAGATGGCGGCGGCCTGATCGATTTCACCGGCATGGGCAGTGAGCAGAGCGAACAGGCTGGTGAGCAGGAGAATCAGGCGCATGGCAGACCCCAGAGCGGATTGATAGGACCCGGCATCATTGCCCGAGCCTTTTGTGCAGTCTAGGATGCCTCGCTCGACGTGACGGGGGTAGTAGATGTTAGCCGAGTTGTTCGCCGTTCTGGCTCCGGTACTGATTGCGGCAGGCATCGGCTACGGCTGGGTGCGCAGTGGTCACCAGTACCCCACCGATTTCATCGCGCGCCTGGTGCTCAATGTCGGTACGCCTTGCCTGGTGCTGTCTACCCTGAGCCGTGCCGAGCTGGATGTTGGGGCCTTCTCGCAAATGGCCCTGGCCTGCGTGCTGGTGACCTCATGTATGGGGCTGGCCGGCTGGCTGTTGAGTCGCCTGTTCGGCCTGGACTGGAAAGTGCTGGTACCAGCCTACCTGTTCCCGAACTCGGGCAACATGGGCCTGCCCATGGCGCTGTTCGCCTTCGGTGAGCCTGGCCTGGCATTGGCAGTGGCATTTTTCCTGGTGTTGTCGGTGGGGCATTTCAGTATCGGCATGCTGCTCTCCGGGGCCGCGGCTTCAGTCAAGGGACTGTTGCTCAACCCGATCATGATCAGCCTAGCGCTGGTGATGCCAGTGCTGTTTCTCGATGTTGAATTACCGCGCTGGCTGGCCAATACCGTCGACCTGTTGGGCGGTATGACCATCCCGCTGATGTTGATCACGCTGGGTGTGTCACTGGCCAGTATCCGTGTGCAGCACCTGGGTAACGGCCTGGTGCTGGGGTTGCTGCGCATTCTTTGTGGCGCGGCGCTGGGCTGGATCATCGGCTGGGCAATCGGCTTGCAGCAGTTGGCGCACGCCGTATTGGTGCTGCAGTCGTCGATGCCAGTGGCGGTGTTCAATTACCTGTTCGCGGTGCGCGCAGGCCGTTCACCTGAGCAAGTCGCCAGTCTGGTGCTGTGCTCGACACTGCTGGCCTTCGTGCTGATTCCACTGCTGCTGGCGTGGTGGATACCCGCACTGCGCTGAGCGCGCTACGGCGTCTGCGCAGTTGCGGGGACAGTGGGGGATCAACTGACCAGACGGGTCAGATTGGGAAGGATCAGGATGATTGCCGTGGCGAAAAGTATTACGCCAGCCTGGCGATATTTCGGCTGTTTGAACATGGCTGCATGCCTTTTGTTGTTATGGGGGCACCGGGAGCCTGCATCACCATGCGGCAGGCTGCTGTGTCACACCAGGCGTTGCTTTGATTGCCCGCCCCGGCATGACCCGGCGACGGTTCCCTGCACCCGTTTTTGATACAGGCACAGGAGTAACTCTAGGGCTGACGTCACAGTTTCCTTAGATGGTTTGGTTGCTAACGAAGTGCTGTTAGGAAGCTGGGGCTATGTGCGACGTCCTCCAGAACAATGCAGGCCTTGAGGCAGACAGCTTGCTCGCCCTTGCAGCCGTCAGTTCGAGCAAGCGACCGTTCGTCTGAGCTCAGCGGTCAATGGTACTGAGCGCTTAGGTCATTGAGCGCTGATGTACCAGCGCTATGGTAGTCAGGCTCAATAAGAACAGGCGCGGCCGGTTTGTGATGTTCCGCCAGCGCCGTATCAGTCTCCGAGGACGCCATGACCGAAGCATATATTTTCGATGCGGTGCGCACACCGCGTGGCAAGGGCAAGAAGGACGGCGCGCTGTACAGCGTCAAGCCGGTTCAGCTGATTGCCGGCCTGCTCAATGCCCTGCAAACGCGCAACGATCTGGATACCAGCCAGGTGGACGACATCGTGCTGGGCTGCGTGACGCCCGTGGGCGATCAGGGCGCCGATATCGCCAAGACCGCCGCCATGGTCGCGGACTGGGACGTCAGCGTCGCCGGCGTGCAGCTCAACCGCTTCTGCGCCTCGGGCCTGGAGGCGGTGAACCTGGGCGCGATGAAGGTGCGCTCCGGCTTCGAGGATCTGGTGGTGGTCGGTGGCGTGGAGTCCATGTCGCGCGTGCCCATGGGCTCGGACGGCGGCGCCTGGGTCATGGACCCGGAAACCAACATCCACACCAATTTCGTCCCGCAGGGTATCGGTGCCGACCTGATCGCCACCCTGGAGGATTTCAGCCGCGCTGATGTCGATGCCTTCGCCCTGTGCTCGCAGCACAAGGCGGCGCGCGCCAGCGCTGATGGCTCGTTCGCCAAGTCGCTGGTGCCGGTGACCGACCAGAACGGCATCGTGCTGCTTGACCATGACGAGTTCATCCGTGGCGATTCGACCCTGGAAGGCCTCGGCAAGCTCAAGCCGAGCTTCGAGATGATGGGGCAGATGGGCTTCGACGCCACTGCGCTGCGCGTCTACAGCCATGTTGAGCGTATCGAGCACGTACACACGCCGGGCAACAGCTCCGGCATCGTCGACGGCGCCGCGCTGATGCTGATCGGCTCCGCGGCCAAGGGCAAGGAACTGGGCCTGAAACCGCGTGCGCGCATCGTCGCCACCGCGGTGACCAGCACCGACCCGACCATCATGCTCACCGGCCCGGCGCCGGCCACGCGTAAGGCGCTGGCCAAGGCGGGACTCTCCATCGACGACATCGACCTGTTCGAGGTCAACGAGGCTTTTGCCTCCGTTGTCATGAAGTTCATGAAGGACATGGGCGTGAGCGAGGACAAGGTCAACGTCAACGGCGGTTCCATCGCCATGGGCCACCCGCTGGGCGCCACCGGCTGCGCCATCCTCGGCACGCTGCTCGATGAACTGGAGAAGCGCCAGTTGCGCTACGGCCTTGCCACCCTCTGCGTGGGCGGCGGCATGGGCATCGCCACCATCATCGAACGAATCTGATCGGTACGGGTGAAACCCGCCATTCGTGTGCTGGCGGGTTGCACCCGCCCTACGCAGCTACGCAGCTCCCACAGCTTTGGGAAGAGAATACAAAAATGACAGACGCCATCCGTTACGAAAAAGGCCAGGACAATATCGTCGTCCTGACCATGGACATGCCCGGCCAGAGCGCCAATACCATGAACGCGGTGTACCGCGAGGCCATGGGCCAGATCGTCGACCGCCTGGAAGCGGAAAAGGACTCGATCGCCGGGGTGATCGTCACCTCGGCGAAGAAGACCTTCTTCGCCGGCGGCGACCTCAATGAACTGATCAAGGTCACCCAGGCCGAGGCCCAGGGCTTCTACGAGATGATCCTGAGAATCAAGGGCCAACTGCGCCGCCTGGAAACCCTCGGCAAGCCGGTGGTTGCCGCCATCAACGGCGCAGCGCTGGGCGGCGGCTGGGAAATCGCCCTGGCCTGCCACCACCGCATCGCGCTGAACGAGAGCCACGTCCAGCTCGGCCTGCCGGAAGTCACCCTCGGCCTGCTGCCGGGCGGCGGTGGGGTGGTGCGCATGGTGCGCCTGCTTGGCCTGGAAAAGGCCCTGCCGTACCTGGCCGAGGGTAAGAAGGTACGCCCGGACGCTGCGCTCAAGGCCGGCCTGATCCACGATCTGGCCAGCGACCGTGACGAGATGCTGGCCAAAGCGCGTGCCTGGATCGCCGCCAACCCGGTGGCCAAGCAGCCGTGGGATGTGCAGGGCTACAAGATTCCCGGCGGCACGCCGAGTTCGCCGAACGTGGCGCAGATGCTGGCCATCGCCCCGAGCGTGCTGCGCAACAAGACCAAGGGCTGCTTCCCGGCGCCGGAGAAGATCATGTGCGCGGCCGTAGAAGGCGCGCAGGTCGACTTCGACACCGCGCAGATCATCGAGGCGCGCTACTTCACCGAGCTGACCACCGGCCAGGTGGCGAAGAACATGATTGGTACCTTCTGGTTCCAGCTCAACGAAATCAATGCTGGCAGCTCGCGCCCACAGGGCTATCCGAAAACCCAGACGAAAAAGGTCGGCGTGCTTGGCGCCGGCATGATGGGCGCCGGCATCGCCTATGTGTCGGCGGCGGCCGGTATCGAGGTGGTGCTCAAGGACGTGTCCGTCGAGGCGGCGGAGAAGGGCAAGAGCTATTCGGCCAAGCTGCTAGACAAGAAAGTCGCCAAGGGCCACATGACGGCCGAGCAGCGTGAGGCTTTCCTGGCGCTGATCAAGGCTACCGATAGCGAGGCGGATTTTGCCGGCTGCGACCTGATCATCGAAGCCGTATTCGAGGATCGTGCGCTCAAGGGCAAGGTCACCGCGGCAGCCGAAGCTGCTGCGCTGAGCGATGCGGTGATCGCCTCCAACACCTCGACGCTGCCGATCACCGGCCTGGCGGCTGCCGTGGCCAAACCGGAGAAATTCATCGGCCTGCACTTCTTCAGCCCGGTGGACAAGATGCTGCTGGTGGAAATCATCCGCGGTGAGCAGACCAGCGATGAAACGCTGGCGCGCGGCTTCGACTACGTCATGCAGATCAAGAAGACGCCCATCGTGGTCAACGACAGCCGCGGCTTCTTTACCTCGCGGGTGTTCGGCACCTTCACCAACGAGGGCATCGCCATGCTCGGCGAAGGCGTGAGCGCGGCGATGATCGAGAACGAAGCGCGCAAGGCCGGCATGCCGGTCGGCCCGCTGGCGATCAGCGACGAAGTGTCGATGAGCCTGATGAACCACATCCGCCAGCAGACCCTCTCGGATCTGGCGGCCGAGGGCAAATCCATTCCCGAGCACCCGGCGTTTGCGGTGATCGATCTGATGCTTAACGAGTTCAAGCGTCCGGGCAAGGCGGCCGGTGGCGGTTTCTACGATTACCCGGCAGGCGGCAAGAAGTACCTGTGGCCCGAGCTCAAGGCGCGTTTCGAAAAGGCCGATGCGCAGATCTCGCAGGAGGACGTGCGTGACCGCATCCTGTTCATCCAGGCCATCGAGACGGTTCGCTGCGTCGAAGAGGGCGTCTTGAAGTCAGTGGCCGATGCCAACATCGGCTCGATCTTCGGTATCGGCTTCGCCGCCTGGACCGGTGGTGCGCTGCAGTTCATCAACCAGTACGGGGCGAAGGACTTCGTCGCCCGTGCGCAGTACCTGGCCGAGCAGTACGGCGAACGTTTCCTGCCGCCTGCGCTGTTGCTGGAAAAGGCGGCCAAGGGCGAGACGTTCTGAGCCTCCCTTGTAGGGTGTCGCGGGGCCGCCCAGGCCATGCGCACCGCTTAAGCGGAGTGTCCCCGGTGCGCACGGCGCCCCCTACGGATGCAGAAACGGCCCGAAAGGGCCGTTTCAGTCAATCTTCCAACTGGTCGCGAATCACTGCACCGCTCTTGCCGTCGATACGAAATTCGTGAAGACGGCCATCCTGTTTCAGGCCTTCGCCTTCCCAGTAACCGTCATTGTCGGCTTCGATCTTGTGTAGCTCCGTGTAGCCAGCTGCACGTGCTTTGCTCAGCGCCTCGTCGATGCTGATCCAGTCGCTGTCGGGGCGATCTGCTAGAGCGTTGCCGGCAAGCAACAGGCTGCCGGCGAACAGGGTGATCAGGTTGCGTGTTTGCATGGGGCCAGTTCCTCGTTCCGTGAATGTCACGAGGAGTCTAGCAGCTTGTCGGACTTGACCCCGCAAGAAAGGATAGAGCGGGATCAAGGTGCTTTTTGACGCGTTGCCGTTCCTTTCAGACATCTGAGTCCGCT
>Ga0247725_1000556_pt1 | contig 25540 bp, 20 predicted proteins | sample OKSTACKMCFT3sol_FD_183021 | JGI IMG/M metagenome (GOLD analysis project Ga0247725, IMG submission 183021) | Subsurface sediment microbial communities from gas well in Oklahoma, United States - OK STACK MC-FT3-sol | ecosystem: Environmental > Terrestrial > Deep subsurface > Rock core/Sediment...
ATACCGTCCTCTAATAATCGTTCAGGATTTAAAAAAATAACAAACCCCGCGGTCAGACCGTGGGGTCGGTGAATTGTACGGATTTTTGCCTGCTTTGCAAGGTTTTTCGGGCTTTGGCCGCATATTTCAGCTTTTGCCAAAGGCCAGCCACAAAGCGCAGCTGCTGTGCTTAACGAGGAGGTAACAGACCTGGTGGTAACTTACCGCCCATACCACGCATCATCTTCATTAAGCCGCCTTTACCAGACATTTGCTTCATCATCTTCTGCATTTGGGTAAATTGTTTCAGCAACTGATTCACGTCCTGCACTTGAGTACCTGAACCACTGGCGATACGCTTTTTCCGCGAGCCTTTGATCAAATCAGGGAATAAGCGCTCTTTTTTCGTCATGGAATTAATAATGGCTTCCATTTTATTGAACTGCTTATTGCCCATCTGATCCATAGCACCTGCAGGCAGGTTTTTCATGCCGGGTAATTTGTCCAGCATAGACATCATGCCACCCATACTACGCATCTGCACTAACTGGTCACGGAAGTCTTCTAAACTAAAGCCCTGCCCTTTCATCACTTTGGCAGCGACTTTAGCGGCTTGCTCTTTATCGACTTTTTGCTCGATTTGCTCAATCAAGCTCATCACATCACCCATACCCAAAATACGGGAGGCGATACGGTCAGGATGGAATGGCTCTAAGGCGTCAGTCTTTTCGCCCATACCGATAAATTTAATCGGCTTGCCTGTGATATGGCGAATAGATAAAGCAGCACCACCACGGGCGTCACCGTCGGCTTTGGTCAGGATCACGCCTGTTAAAGGCAAGGCTTCATTAAAAGCCTTAGCCGTATTGGCGGCATCCTGGCCTGTCATAGCGTCAACGACAAACAATGTCTCTATAGGTTTTACCGCAGCATGCAGGGCTTTGATTTCGCCCATCATTTCATCGTCAACGTGCAGACGACCCGCAGTATCGACTAACAACACATCAAAAATTTGTAAGCGGGCGTGAGCTATAGCAGAGTTCACTATATCTATAGGCTTCTGACTCACATCGCTTGGGAAAAACTCAACACCTACCTCTTTTGCCAGCGTCTCTAACTGCTTAATAGCTGCAGGACGATAAACGTCGGCTGAGACCACTAATACTTTTTTCTTCTTCCGCTCTTTTAAGAACTTAGCCAGCTTGGCCACAGAAGTGGTTTTACCCGCACCTTGTAAACCAGCCATTAACACTACTGCAGGTGGCTGAACATTGAGCGCTAGCTCTTCGTTGGCCTCGCCCATCGCATCTTCTAAAGCTTTGCGGACGATTTTCAGAAATTCCTGACCAGGCGTCAGACTTTTGCTGACCTCAATGCCAACAGAACGCTCTTTGACCTGATTCACAAAGTCACGCACTACCGGCAAAGCAACGTCGGCCTCTAATAAAGCCATCCTTACTTCACGCAAGGTTTCTTTGATATTATCTTCAGTTAAACGACCACGACCGCTGATGTTCTTCAGCGTTTTGGTGAGGCGGTCCGACAGGTTTTCAAACATAACTTAGCACCTGATATACAATATGGCCGGATTATATCGTATAAACCCAAAGCGAGTAACTACTCAGCAGACATCTTAGTGCAGGCTGTCACTGTGAATACACCAGCTTGAGCTGTCAAATGCGAGTAATTTGCAATAGAATGTTAAATCTTCACGAATCAACAGGATCTGATTTATGTTAGTTGAACTGTTACCTGGTGTGGCATTGGTTGGTTATCTTCTAGCCACAGTCATGGTATTGTCCCGTCTGGTGCATCCTCAGGGCCCTAACTATAAATTGATGTTCAGCTCAGCTTTGTTGGCTATTGTTTGCCATATGCTGTTTCTGGCGGATTCTATCTTTGCTGATTCTGGCCAGAATTTTAGCCTGATCAATGTAATTTCACTGGTGTGCTGGTTGATCAGCACGGCTATCACTATTACGGCTCTTCGTACCCCTACAGTGTTACTCTTGCCTATAGTCTACGGCTTTTCCGCTCTGACACAGCTTGCCGTGCTGATACTTCCGGCTGAAGTGCAAATGCAACACTTTGAGCACAACCCTATATTACTGATGCATATTATAGTGGCCTTTGTCGCTTACACTTTACTTATAGTGGCCACTCTCCATTCTCTGCAAGTTCACTACATCAGTAAAAAACTGAAACAAAAAGACTTTATGCTGGGTAATCAGTTCTTGCCTCCTCTGCTTCAGGTAGAACAGTTACAATACAGAGTGCTGTTGCTGGGAACATTATTGCTAGGTCTGACTTTATTTAGCGGGGCAGCTTTTACAGATAACTGGCTGGCCGCTCATAACTTGCATAAGAACGTTCTGAGTTCTGTCGCCTTTTTGATTTTTGTAGTGCTGCTGTGGGGGCATGCCCAATTAGGATGGCGCGGTCGTTTGGCCATAGCTTTAACTTTTACTGGCAGCATATTGCTGACGCTGGCCTATTTTGGCAGCCGTTTTGTCCGCGAAGTGATATTGAACCGGCTTGGATAGCTGCTTTTTTGCAGTCAGGGACTTTAAGACTTGACTTGAATCTCGGTTCGTAATATCAAATAACTTCGATTAGCCCTACAGGTAATTTACTTTTGGACGATATCTCAACCAGCACCCTTTTTATTGTTCTGGGCCTGCTGGTGTTATGTTCTGCATTCTTCTCAGCTTCAGAAACCGGCATGATGTCGGTGAACCCATACAAGCTAAAACACCTTGCCAATGAGCAGCACAAAGCTGCTCTGCGCGTCACCGCTATGCTGGAACGTCGTGATCGATTAATAGGCTTAATACTGGTGGGTAATAATCTGGTCAATATAGCAGCATCGGCTATAGCGACAGTGATAGGGCTTCGGCTTTATGGCGACTATGGTATTGCCATAGCTACTGTTGCTCTTACAATCATTATCCTGATTTTTGGTGAGGTCACGCCAAAAACCCTAGCTGCCTTGCACCCTGAGAGAGTCGCGTTTCCTAGTTCAATAGTGCTCAAACCTTTGATGAAAGTGCTCTACCCTGCAGTTTGGCTACTGAACAAAATCTGCAATACCTTTTTAGGCTGGTTGGGTGTCAGTGCTGAACAACATCACGGCAGCAGCTTAAGCAGTGAAGAGCTGCGCACCGTAGTGCATGAAGCCGGAGCTTTAATTCCACAGCAACACCAAAATATGCTGGTTGGTGTATTGGATTTAGAAAAGGCCACAGTGGAAGATATTATGATCCCCCGTAACGAATTGGTTGGGGTCGATATCAACGACGAATGGAAAGACATAGTGCGTCAGCTGTCTAACAGCCAGCACAACCGTATTTTGCTCTACCGCGACAGTGTTGATGATGCCTTAGGTTTTATTCACAGCCGCGAATTAGCCAGGCTGGCGTTAAAAGAGCAGCTGAATAAAGCATCTTTATTACGCTCAGTACGGGAAATTTATTTTATCCCGGAAAATACACCGCTCAATACCCAGCTACACAAGTTTCAAAGCTCCAAAGAACGTATAGGCCTTGTCGTTGATGAATACGGTGATATTCAGGGTCTGGTGACGCTGGAAGATATTCTGGAAGAAGTGGTTGGTAACTTCACCACAGATATAGCGGACAACCAGAACGACGAAATCCAACCTCAGGCTGATGGTAGTTTTCTGGTGGACGGCGGCATTAACTTACGAGATTTAAACCGGGATATGCAGCTGAACTTCCCAACAGACGGCCCTAAAACCTTAAACGGTTTGGTCTTGGAGTACCTGGAAGAAATTCCTGAAGCCAGTTTGGGCTTAACTCTGGCGGGCTGTCCTATGGAAATCATTGAAGTGCAGGATAATATGATTAAAACCGTAAGGTTGATGCCACATCTGCAACAGGATTAATCTATCTGTCGTAATTGAATTTGAGCTGGGCGCGGATAAACCCCGCCCCTATAACACCAGCTTCCTATACAAGGCTGGGTTCAATTAACCAAACAAACCAAAAAACCAGCCGCTTTTAAATTCATCTTCACAGCTTTGTAATTGATTTTGATACATGGTCGCTCTTTGCTGTACTTTACGGGAAGTTTCCATTAACCAGCGTTTTTTATAATAAGAACCTCTTTTATAGCCGCCCCAACCCTCGTGATAATTCAGATACTGAGCATAAGCGTCTGACTTTGCGACCTTATTGATTCGGCTACTTTTATTGATATACCATCCCATAAAATCCAGAGCATCTTCAAAGCTAGAGCGGGCAGCAAAATAACTTCCTGTTTCACGGCCGTAATCCTCCCAGGTTTCATCCTTCACCTGAGCATAACCATAAGCCGTGCTGGCACGACCCACAGGAATAAAACCAAACCAGTATTCCATAGGCGGCTGTGCGTTGTGCTTAAAACTACTCTCCTGATACATCATGGCCATAGGCACATGAATGGGCACATCCCATTTGTCGCGCATATCGGACGCAGCGTCATACCAGTCATCATGTTCACGGAATATTTCGCACAAATTAGAGCTGTTTTTTGGCGGGGCTGTAGCACAGCCCGTCAGAACTGTAGCTAGTGATAAGAAGAGTAAAGTTTTTTTAATTTTTTTCATTGGATGCTGAACTTTTTAAAATACAACTCAGACTAACCTGATGAACGGATTCAACCAAGTTTTTGTTTTTCATCCCTGGATTATCCTTATCCTTAGTTTTCACGGTCAGCTTACTGACCGTTTTTTTTGTCCAGATTTCAGCCCACAACTACCGAAAAAGAAAAGCCGGATGCTAAAATCCGGCTTTATGACTATAAATCAGCGAAATATCGTTCAAGGTACTGATCAAAACTGACATCATCTGCCTGCTCAATCTGCTGCTGTTCACGCAAAGATTGGTCAGCCATCTGCTCAAACTCCGCCTCACTGTAAATCTGGTAATCCGTAGCTGCCAGTTGTTGCCTGTACTGCTCAGCCAAAGCCAAAGCATAATAAGGACTGTCCTGCTGCTGTGCGACCAAACGGCTTAGCAACTTACCCGAGTAGGTTTGATTTGGGTCCAACAAGCCTAAATAAAACTCTTTAATCACGGCTCTGTAGGCAGAGCCACCATAAGCGGCATCCATCCAATCAGCTATCGGCATCAAATCAGCGAATAACTGCTCAGCCCAATCCAGCATCAAACGAGGCTGCCCCTGGTCATTTAAATCAAGATTTTGCCTGCGGCCTTCAGTCACTACTTTACGCAGATTCTGCTCTGTAACTGCCTGCTCTTGTGCAGATAAATCCGGGCTTTTTTCTAATAAGCAGTAAATTAAAAACAAATCCAGAAAACGCATTTGCTCAGCATTAATACCTACAGCACTGAATGGGTTTACATCCAAAGCCCGCACTTCAATATATTCCACACCACGGCGTTTTAAAGCGCAGGTCGGACGCTCTCCGCTTTGAGTGGTGCGTTTAGGTCGGATAGTCGAGTAAAACTCATTTTCGATTTGCAGAATATTGCTATTGAGCTGTTGGTACTTGCCGTCCACTTTAGTGCCAATAGAGCTGTATTCGGCAGAAGGCGTGGAAATAGCCTGACGTAAGCCAGTGATATAGTCCGGTAAATTGTTATAGCTGATATTTAAGCTCGATTGAGCGCTATTGGTATACCCCAAATCACTCATGCGTAAAGAGGTAGCATAAGGTAAATACAGAGACCCTTTCCCTAAAGTCTGGAACTTGTACTTAGGTTCACGGCCTTGTAAAAACGAACTACACATAGCAGGAGATGCGCCAAACAAATACACCACCAACCAGACATATCTTTTATAGTTCCGGATCAAGTGCAGGTACTGGGCAGAAATAAAATCCTGCAGGCTGGAGGTATCTCCCAGTAACTCTTGGTACTGCTGCCAAAACGCTTCCGGAATAGAGAAGTTAAAATGCACACCGCTGATCGCCTGCATCATACTGCCGTAACGATTTTTCAGGCCCTGACGGTAGACAGTTTTCATAGTTCCTACATTGGAACTACCGTACAAAGCTAAACGAATGTCGTCCTGATCCTCTATATAGCACGGCATAGAACCAGCCCATAAGCGCTCTTCTCCTATATGAGACAAGGCAAATTTATGGATATCCGTCAGTTGTTTTAATGTGATTTCAATATCAGTCTGAGCCGGAGTAATAAACTCAAGCAAAGACTCGGAAAAATCTGTGGTAATTAAAGGATGAGTTAAAGCCGAGCCTAAAGCTTTGGCATGATCGGTTTGAGCCAGTTGACCGTTGGGATTAATCCGCAACGTCTCCCGCTCAATACCCCGTCTGATACCTTTAATTGCAGTTTTAAATGACGTGGTGCCAAGCGCAGCCAGACGTTGTTCAAGGAAATGACTCAAGCTGATCCCTTATTCTGATAATAATGAGCAGAGGTTGAAATGGGGCAGCTCAGTTAAAAAAACAAGAGTCACCGCAGATTAAGTTTCTCTGCCAAAAAATGGTGGTGTTATTTTACTCTTCTTCAGATTTAGCCCCGTACGCCAATCTGCTTTTACGTGCCGCCTGCAACACCACCACCCGCATAATGTCTTTCCACGACACTATACCTATAGCCACATTATCCTGATCCGTCACAGGCAGACAGCCAATATTGTGTTTGAGTAATAAAGCTGCAGCTTTGACCACTGGATAATCTTCAGGTACTGAAATAACGGGGCTGGTCATTACATGCTTAATTTTACGGCTGGTGACAAAAATATCTAAGGTTTTTTCCGATGCAGCGTCCATAACAGGGGCTAACGCCTTGAAATAATCCTTTACTGAAACTATGCCTACCAGACGCCGACTCGCATCTGCGACTGGCACATGTTGAAATTTTGACTGGTTAAAAATGTCTTTTAACGCAGACAAACTCATATCCGGGTCAACCATAGTTAATTTTCTGGTCATAATGGCAGATACTTGCATAATGCTCCTAAGCTCGCTTATCTGACAGATCTTTGAAATAATGCCGCCGCTTTGATCCAGATTAACTGAATGATAAATAAAAAGGAAATATGCATGAACCGCCGCAACCAGCACCTTGTTGACCAGGAAGTTCTGTACGACGCCGGACAAGAGTTAGTCTCCACTACAGATACACGAGGTGTCATCACTTATGCAAATCGGGCTTTTTGCCAGGTCGCAGGCTACGAAGAAGATGAACTTTTAGGCAAGAACCATAATCTGGTGCGTCATCCAGATATGCCGGCAGCAGCTTTTGCCGATATGTGGCAACATTTGAAACAAGGTCAATCCTGGCGCGGCATGGTGAAAAACCGTTGCAAAGACGGTCGCTATTATTGGGTCGATGCTTATGTCACACCTATTTACCAGCAACAACAATTGGTGGGTTACCAATCAGTACGGGTCAAGGCAAGCCCGGATCTGATCCAAAGAGCAACCAGCTGTTATCAGGCGATCAACGCCGGGAAGTCAGTTAGCCAGTGGGGCAGCAACAGCAATCTTCGACGTCTGATCGCGCTGAGCACTAGCCTTGTGTTGATAGTGGCAGGTGCATTGTTGTGGTCAGCCGCTTTATGGCTGGCTTTGTTGATCCCAGCACTATTTTTTGTGCTGATGTATAACGAGTTAGTAGATATTCCGGCTCAGCTGCACAAAATTCAGCAAGACTTTGATTCCGTCTCCCGTTATGTCTACAGCGGCACTACTGCATTTTCAATAGCAGACTTCCGCAACCAGATGCAAAAAGCTCGTTTGCGCACTGTATTAGGCCGCACTAAAGACAGCACCAGCAAACTGACAGGTATAGCGGACACTCTGGAAGAAGCTGTGCATTTAACTGAACGTGGCATCCATCAACAAAGCCAACAGCTTGTGTCTATCGCCACAGCCACCCAACAACTGAGCGGCACAGTGCAGGATATTGCAGAACGTACTGGCGAAACCAATCAAAAAGTCGGTGAAGCGCAGCGTATTTGCCAGCAGGCCGAACAAGTGATGAACCTGACCGCCACGACGGTTAAAAAACTGGCTGTTGAAGTTCAGGGTGCAGCCAGCACTGCGGATAATTTAGCCGTAGAAGCCGAGCGCATTGGTGCTGTGATGACGGAAATTCAGGGTATTGCCGATCAAACCAACTTACTAGCGTTAAACGCCGCTATTGAGGCTGCACGGGCTGGTGAACATGGTCGTGGTTTTGCGGTTGTTGCTGATGAAGTACGGGCTTTGTCTTCACGCACCCATAAAGCCACTGAGCAAATTCAGCGTTCTATAGGCGAAATCCAGCAAACTTTATTAAGCTGGGGTAAAACCATGAGTCAAAGTCGGGAACAGGTGGAAGAATGTGTGACTCAAACCACACACAGCACAGAACAACTGTCAGACATAGTGGCTATGGTGAATATCATTGATCAGCTGTCGTCGCAAATTGCCACAGCAGCAGCCCAGCAAGGTCAGGTCGCCAGTGAAGTCGCCAGTAATGTGCAGAATATCCAGCATATTGCCGATGAAAACCTAAACAATATGCAGTTGGTGTCCGACAATAATAAACGCCTGCACCAGCAAGCTGCGGAAATTGCCAACTTGAGTACAACCTTTAGTCAATAAATCTCAGTGCATAAAAAAGCCCGCAACTGCGGGCTTTTTTCTTTTTCATCACTCAGCTTAATCCTGCTGAGCTGAACCTATAACAAACTGCCCCGCCTGGGCATCTACTGTCACTATGGTATTGGGCTTAATCTGGCCTTTTAACAAGGTTTGAGCCAGTGGGTTTTCAATATAATGCTGGATAGCACGTTTTAATGGTCGAGCCCCAAAAACAGCATCAAAACCAGCAGCAGCCAGTAAATCCAAAGCTGCATCTGTCACCGACAACCCAAAGCCTTTATCCTGCAAACGCAGACGTAAACGTTGCAGCTGAATAGAAGCAATGTGGCGGATATGAGCATTATCCAATGGATGGAACACCACGGTTTCATCCAGTCGGTTTAAAAATTCAGGTCGGAAATGCTTACTCAACACTTCCATCAGCATATCTTTCATTTGCTGATAATCCTGATGCTGGTAATGCTCCTGAATCAGATCTGAGCCCAGATTCGAAGTCATAATAATCACAGTGTTTTTAAAGTCGACAGTGCGGCCCTGACCATCTGTTAAACGGCCATCGTCCAGCACCTGTAACAGAATATTAAACACATCGGGATGGGCTTTTTCCACCTCATCCAGCAATACTACTGAGTAAGGTTTACGTCTAACCGCCTCAGTTAAATAGCCGCCCTCTTCATAGCCCACATATCCTGGTGGAGCACCGACTAAACGCGATACAGTGTGTTTTTCCATAAATTCCGACATATCAATACGAATTAACGCATCTTCAGTGTCGAACAGGAACTGAGCCAAAGCTTTGGTCAGTTCGGTTTTACCTACCCCAGTCGGCCCCAGAAACAGGAAGGAGCCAATAGGTTTATTCGGATCAGCTAAACCAGCACGGGAACGACGAATGGAGTTAGAGACAGCCTCCAGCGCTTCAGCCTGACCTACCACACGTTTTTGCAGTTCCTGCTCCATCCGCAGCAACTTATCGCGCTCTCCCTCCAGCATTTTACTGACCGGGATACCAGTGGCTTTGGACAGCACATCGGCAATTTCCTGCTCAGTCACTTTGTTACGCAGCAAGGTCATTTCGTGCATTTCAGCTTGTGATGCTAAATCCAGCCGTTTTTCCAAAGCAGGAATACGTTCGTATTTGAGCTGCGACATCCGGTTTAAATCACCGGCACGGCGTGCCACTTCCATATCCAGCCTGGCTTGTTCAAGATCGGCTTTGATATTTTGCGTGCCTTGCAAAGCGGCTTTTTCAGACGACCAGACTTCATCTAACTCGTTGTATTTCAAGTCCAGTTCACGAATTTGTTCCTGGATCATCTCACGGCGTTTTTTGGTGGCGTCGTCTGTTTCTTTGGCCAGCGCATTGTCTTCCAGCTTCAGCTGAATAATGCGCCGCTCTAATCTGTCCAGCTCCTCTGGCTTGGAATCCATCTGCATCCGGATACTGGACGCTGCTTCGTCAATTAAATCTATGGCTTTATCCGGCAATTGCCTATCGCTGACATAACGATGCGACAAAGTCGCAGCTGCGACTATGGCAGGATCGGTAATCTCTACAGCGTGGTGCAGCTCGTAGCGCTCTTTTAAGCCACGCAAAATAGCGATAGTGTCTTCCACTGAAGGCTCATCCACTATCACTTTCTGGAAACGACGCTCCAGCGCCGCATCTTTTTCAATGTATTTACGGTATTCATCTAAAGTTGTAGCGCCTAAACAATGCAGCTCCCCCCGCGCTAAAGCAGGTTTGAGCATATTGCCGGCATCCATGGCACCGTCAGCTTTGCCTGCGCCAACCATAGTATGAATTTCATCGATAAATAAAATAACCCGGCCTTCTTCTTTGGACAGCTCGTTCAGTACAGCTTTTAAGCGCTCTTCAAACTCACCGCGATACTTAGCACCAGCCAATAAAGACCCCATATCCAAAGATAAGACGCGTTTGTCTTTTAAACCTTCAGGTACTTCTTTATTGATAATACGCAGCGCTAAACCTTCGACTATGGCGGTTTTACCTACACCAGGTTCACCAATCAGCACAGGATTGTTTTTAGTCCGGCGCTGTAATACCTGAATACAGCGACGGATTTCTTCATCGCGGCCTATCACAGGATCTAACTTGCCGGCTTCAGCCCGTGCTGTTAAATCTACAGTGTATTTGTTCAGTGCCTGGCGGCTGTCTTCCGCATTGGGATCATCCACATTCTGACCACCGCGGATTTGTTCTATGGTTTTTTCCACTACGGCTTTGTCTACGCCGAGCAGACGCAATAAATGACCCAGTTCAGATTTATCTTCGCAGGCCGCTAATACAAATAATTCGCTGGAAATGTACTGATCTTTACGTTTTTGTGCGTATTTATCACATAAATTCAGTAGGTTAATAGTTGCGGCAGACAGCTGGACATTGGCATCCACGCCATCGACTTTAGGCAAACGTTCTAAGGCTTGTGATAATTTAGACCGCAATTCGTTGGTATTGACGCCCATTTTGCTAAACAGATCTTTGGTCGATCCGCCTTCCTGATTCAGCAAGGCAAATAGTAAATGTATAGGTTCAATAAACTGATGGTCACGGCCTAAGGCCATAGACTGAGCTTCAGCTATGGCTAATTGGAATTTACTGGTGAATCTGTCGAGTCTCATACTATCTATCCCCACGTACATCAAACCACTGTTGGCATTAAGATGGGGGAGCGCCGACTAATTATCAAGCAGTAAAACGTCAAAAATTTGACTTAGATCAGTCAATCCAGATACAAGACGCCATCCGGCCTGTTTGACCATCGCGTCGGTAGGAATAAAACCTCTTTGCATCGGTATAAGTGCAGAAGCCGCCACCGTAAATCTGCGTTACTCCACAAGCATTCAGACGCATAGTCGCCAGCTGATATAAATCAGCCAGCCATTTGCCAGGTTTAGCCTGAACTGCAACAAAAGCAGCTTGAGCTTTGGCATCTTTTTGCACAAATGCCTGACGCACTTCAGCCCCGACTTCAAAAGCCGAAGGGCCAATAGCTGGACCCAACCAAGCCATGACATGAGCAGGCTGTGGAAACTGCTGCAGCGTTTGCTCCAGCACTCCGTCTACTAAACCTCGCCAACCGGCATGAGCAGCAGCAACCTGAGTGCCAGACGCATCACAAAATAGCACAGGCAGGCAATCCGCAGTCAGTACCACGGACACCTGTCCTTTGGTTCTGGTGCAACTGGCATCTGCGCTGACAGGACCATTAGAAAAATCAGCCTGTTCCAGTACAAGGCAATGGGTGCCATGCACTTGGTTTAACCACAAAGGTTCAGCGGGCATCTTTGCCTGTTGTCTGAACAGCTGACGATTCTGCATTACAGCTTCAGGCTGGTCGTCGACATGACTACCTAAATTCAGTGCCGCATAAGGAGGTAAAGACACTCCTCCTTGACGGGTACTGATGGCAGTTTTCACATGCGAAGGCGCAGGCCAGTCAGCTTTGAACATCAGACAAAATCCAGACCGTGTATTTCTGTATCTTCACGTAAAGCCAAAGTCAGCTGCACCATGTCATCAGGAATAGGAGCATGCCATTCCAGAATTTCGCTGGTAATAGGGTGAGCTAAACGCAACATAGCTGCATGCAAGGCCTGGCGTTTAAAGCCACGTAATACGGTCAGCAAGGATTCATCAGCCTTACGTGGTGGACGCGGACGGCCAGCATACACAGGATCACCAACCAGCGGATAGTTAATGTAAGTCATATGCACCCGGATTTGGTGAGTACGACCAGATTCCAGACGTAACCGCAAACGGGTATGAGCACGGAATTTTTCCATCACTCGGTAGTGAGTCACTGCAGGACGGCCAGAACTGGTCACAGCCATATGAGTACGTTTGGTTGGGTGACGGCCGATAGGCTCATCCACTGTACCGCCCGCTGTCATAGTACCGTGGCAAATAGCTTCGTATTCACGGGTAATTTCCCGCTCCTGCATAGCTTCGACCAAATGGGTCTGAGCCGGAATAGTTTTAGCTATGACCATCAGACCCGTAGTGTCTTTATCCAGACGGTGTACTATGCCCGCTCGCGGCACTTCAGCAATAGAAGGACAGTGGTGTAATAAAGCATTTAACAATGTACCGTCAGCATTACCAGCACCTGGATGCACCACTAAACCCGCAGGTTTATTGATCACCATAATGTGTTCATCTTCATAAACGATATTCAGGTCTATAGGCTCAGCCTCAAAACGTTCGTCGTCCGGTAACTCGGCCTGGATCAATACAGACTCCCCACCCAGTAACTTTTCTCTGGGGGTGTTACAGACCTGACCATTGATTTGAACCCAATCGGCTAAGATCCACTCTTTTATTCTGGAACGCGAATAGTCCGGGAACATTTCGGCCAATACCTGATCTAAGCGCTTACCAAATAAATGGTCAGGTACAATTTCTGCAAGTTTTATCTGTTTTGTCATGTCGGAACCAGTTATCCTGTGTGCATACCCGAACTGTCTGGGTTAGAATCGGGCCTTAAAAGGTTATTTTAACGGTTTTACGTCAGACTAAATAGCCAATAGGTTTAAGTAGTAGCGGATTTTTAAATGAAAGTGAACTTTTTAGCCATAATCGCCCTAGCTTTAACACTTACCGCCTGTGCGGGGAACAAAAATGCCGAAGAAGAATTGGTCAATACCAACCAGTCTGCTCAGCAAATGTATGAAGAAGCCAAGAATGTGCTGGATTCTGGTCTCTATAACAGGGCTATTGAACTGTTAAAGGCCATGGAAAGCCGGTATCCATTTGGACCTTTATCCCGTCAGGTTCAGTTGGATCTGATCTACGCTTATTACCAAAGTGGTGATACCACTCAGTCTTTAGCCAGCATTGACCGTTTTATCCGGTTAAATCCAAATCATCCTGATCTGGACTACGCCTACTACATGCGTGGTTTAAACAATATCAAAGCAGACGATAATGCGTTCCAGGAGTTTGTTGGTATAGACAGAGCCGACCGCGATCTTTCAAGCACCAAACAAGGTTTTGAAGATTTCAAAATACTGGTGAGCACATACCCGAAAAGTAAATATGCCAATGACGCCAGAAATCGAATGTTTTCTATTAAAGAAAAACTGGTGCGTTACGAGTTACTGATTGCGGATTACTACACTCGCCGTGGCGCTCATTTAGCCGCTGCAAACCGTTGTAAGTACATAGTCGAATACTACCGCGACTCGCCACAAGTAGAACAAGCTTTAGTGATCATGGTCGACAGCTATGACAAATTAGGTTTAGTGAAATTACGAGACGACGCCAAAGCTGTGTTGTTGCTGAACTTCCCTAACGCTCTGAATTAATTAATATTGGGGTCAGAGCCTTGGCTCTGACCCCAATATTGAATTCAGCTTAAACGCAAACTCCAGAATGCCCTCTTAAACTTGAGGGCCAGAACTGATAGCTCTGACCCAACTCATAAAGCATCCAAAGCTTCAGATAACTTACTGACAGCTACTACTGTCATACCAGGAATTGGTTCTTTAGGCGCATTGGCAACTGGCACTATAGCGCGTTTAAAGCCATGTTTAGCCGCTTCTTTCAAACGCTCCTGACCACTGGGTACAGGACGGATTTCACCGGACAAGCCAACTTCGCCAAAAACCACCAGCTCGTTAGGCAAAGCTTTGTTTTTAAAACTAGACACTAACGCCAGCAAAGTCGCTAAGTCGGCACTGGTTTCATTAACCTTCACACCCCCAACTACGTTGACGAAGACGTCTTGATCGGCCATTTGAATACCAGCATGACGGTGTAATACCGCAAGCAACATCGAAATACGGTTTTGCTCCATACCCAAAGTAACCCGGCGTGGGTTATTTAATGGTGAATAATCGACTAAGCCTTGAATTTCTACCAGCAAAGGCCGGGTTCCTTCCCATAGCACCATCACAATAGAACCTGGCGTATCTTCTTTGCCACGGCTTAAAAATATCGCAGAAGGGTTTTTCACTTCACGCATGCCCTGCCCCGTCATGGCAAAAACGCCCAGTTCATTGACGGCTCCAAAACGGTTTTTATTTCCACGCAAAGTGCGGAATCTGTTGTCTGTATCACCGTCCAGCAAAATAGAGCAGTCGATACAATGCTCCAGAACTTTAGGGCCAGCCAAAGAGCCGTCTTTGGTGACATGACCCACCATAATGACAGCAACATTGTGTTGTTTAGCAAAACGGGTTAAGTAGGCGGCGCTTTCCCGCACTTGGGATACACTACCAGGCGCTGACTGAATATCAGTCATCTGCATCACCTGTATAGAGTCTATGACCATGATACGCGGCTTTTCTTGTTGAGCCAGCTGGCAGATGGTCTCGACATTGGTCTCAGCCAGCATCATCAGATTCTGGGTAGGTAAGCCTAGTCTGTGAGCTCGTAGCGCGACTTGTTGCAGAGATTCTTCACCCGTGACATACAAAGCTTTGTCTGTCGTCGCTAAACCACACATAATCTGCAGTAATAACGTACTTTTGCCTGCACCAGGACTACCACCAATCAAAATGGCAGAACCTGGTACTATGCCACCACCTAAAACCCGATCAAACTCGGCAAAACCTGAACTAAAGCGCGGTACATCCTGCAAATCCACCTGGTCCAAGCGGATCACTTTTGCTGCAGTAGCACCAGCATAACCGTCAAAACGTTGTTGTTTTGTCAGGCTAGGCAAACGAACTTCGCTGATACTATTCCAGGCACCACACTCAGTACATTGACCCTGCCAGCGGACAAAGTCGGCGCCACAATCATTACAGACGTAAGCGCTTTTGGTTTTAGCCATTTTTTATCTCTTTTTATTAAAAGGCACGATTATTGCTTTTACATCGCACAGGTTTTACTCTAACCCAATTGTTTATACAGGACATCCGGCTCCTGTAAGTGTTTAAGCGAGCATGACAACAAAAGACTTAGAAGCTCATACCAGCGTCCTCGAACGCCTGAAACCCCTTATCAACACCCCCTTGTTTGATGAGGAGTTTCGGCTTTTGACCAGCAGCTTAGCTAAATCGCAGCAGTTCCTGATCAAAATGGAATTAAAGCGACTGGCTCAGCCATGCACCTATTATATAGATTTACGAGGCAGGGTCGACGGCGAAGTACGGCCTTTTGATTACAAAGGACAAACCCATTACCTGGATGAGCTTGCGATCCAAACCTTTGAAAAAGGCCTGAAACAATACGGTCAATACACTATTGGCATGTTTGAAGACGTCACGAATACCAATAACAACTTCAGAGTACGGCATCAGCAGGAAACCAATAAAAGATTACAAAACGTGTTATCCGCAGAAGGCTCTGCCTCTTCTGGCTTAGCAGGTACCTCAGACCTTGATGCTACAGCCAATGATTACAAAGCCGCTCAGCTGATTCGATTTGCGGGCTACAGTGTTCGCCGCGAAGAAAGGATGACCTTTACCATAGATATTGAAGTGGTGCTGCAAGGTGACGAACGTTTCCCTGCAACCACCAGTGATCTTTCTGTCTCTGGCTGTAAAATTAAAATCCCTTTAGCCATTGAAATGGCGGCCGGGCAAAAAATTGCCATATTCTTTCGGGGTTTAGAGCAGGAGTTTGCCCTGGGCATCAACAATGGGATCCCCTATGAGGTGATCGACGTTGAACCCGCTGATAAAGGTTTTTATGTCAGGTTAAAACGTTTGCCATTGCCGGACGAAAAAGGTTTTTCAGATTTTTTGCGTCATTTTATCCATAGCAATAAAAGACGATATAAGGTCAATCTGGATAACACCTACGAAGCTGTCTTTATTAAAGGTTACGAACAGTTTTATCTGCCCAGAATTAGTTCTTTGCCAGTATTTCTTGCCGTCAATGATGGTAAAGCCGTGCCTGCTTGCGCTTTGACTACAGAAAACAACAGGCATCTGATGCATTATTTTCAGGACGAGCGCCAGCAAAATGTGCTGCCGCAGTTACTGCATGTAAGGCGCCTGAAACAGTGCCTTGCCAAAGAAGCTCACGAAAATAGTACAGTGCTCTACACCTTTACTCATGCGGCCAAAGGGAAGTTGTATTTTTACTCAGCGACAACGGAAGAACTGTTGCAACAACCGGAATTGAAAACGGTATTTTTTGGTTTTGGCGCGGCAAAACCCAGCTTCAGAGCCTTCAGAATGTCGGTGTTACGTACTCTGCCTGCTCATGCCCATATACCTCTGTCGTTACCAAACAGCGCAGACGAGGAAGTACAAAAACTCAACCAACCTCCTACGCCTTTGATCGCAAATTTTATCCGCGACCTACGTTACATAGTAGCTCTGACTGATATCAGTACAGCGCAAAGTTCTGCTATGTATAAGGCAATCAGCTATGACGCCGCTTTACTGAACCAACTTAAAATGTTCGGTCATGCCAAACTTGAAAAGTCCGCCCATATTGAGTGTGCTTCAGTACAATACGTTAACCTGCGTTCAGAAAGCCGTTTTTTATACAAAACGACTGTGGTACTAGAACTGGACAAAGGCGCAGAAATTCAGTCCTTTAGCCGTGATTTCTCCAGCAAGGGTTTGCAATTGGAATGCGCTGAACCCGTCAGTTTTGCCAAAGGCGATACAGTGCGGGTCAGCTTGCCTGAATTGCAAAAAATCACTACTAAATACCAGCTCTCTGGCCTGCCCTATGAGGTAATGGCCGTCAGCAAAAACAAACTGATTATGAATATGAGGGTGATAGATCCAACCAATGACCATGCAGGTAAAATATTCTTTCAGCAGCTGATTAATAACAACAAAAGCAAGCTGACTATGGCAGAAGAAACGCCTAAGTACCCTGGACTTGGTCAGGCTTTACGCAATATGTATGTGAAGGCTTTGGATACTTTCGCTTTTTATGTGCATCGACAGGGCGTACGCTACAATCTTGACGTTGTAGCTCTGGGCGCCAAACCTAACGCTTTACATAAATTGTTGGCGCATTTTAGTGAACATCCAGACTCCATCACCATGCTGCCGCTGTTGAAGAATAAAGCCACCAATCTTCAATTTGCCAATCAGTTGAAAAAGATGAAACGCCAGGAAGTGCCTTTTAGTTATGAGGTGTTTCTGCGTTTTAAACCTGGTCAGGAGAGTATCGAACAGAGTTTCGACACCAGGTTTGATTTTGACTTTGCGCAGCAAAATGCAAAAAAAGTGTTTATTGACGAGGTCGTCACTAACGACTTGCTGTTTGCTTTTAAGATCTTTTTGTCCCGCACTGGCCGTCCTGATACTGAACATATAGCCAAAGAGCTTGGTTATGTCAGCACCTACGCCATACAAAAAGCCAAAGTGCTGGAAGAAGAACTCTGGAGTGTGGTTGGTGTTGGGGATGTAGTGGATATCACAGACGAAGTAATGCTGCGTTTTAATCTAAGCAATGAACAGATAGCTACACAGCAGCAAAAGCGTCTAGCGCTTTTAGCCAAACTAAAGTGATCTGACTAACAAGCTCTGACTAGAGCTGTTTCAGCCACTTTTCTAGCCTGACGAAATGATCGCTGACAGCACTTGGGGCTGTCAGCATAGAGATGTGGTCATAATCCTGCAGATTACCATGCGCCTTGCCGAGCAGGCTGTATATGCCTGAATTCAAGCCTGTTTCAGCCAAAAACGCCTGGATATCCTTTGGATGTCCTAATAACTGATCCCGGACTGCAGCGAAATGCCAGCTGTGTGGCCAACGAACAGCAGAACAAGCTGCACCATAGTCAAAGCCATCGGTAGCATCAATAAAAGCTCCGCCGCGGATCCACTCTATAGTATCCAGCAGATACTGGGCTGGCTCATTGTCGGCACCAAAACGCCATTGTTTAGCGGGCAGATAGCCATAGAAGCGGCATAACAAAGGCGCTAGCCAGTTCCACACCAGATCGATATGCAAACGCTTTTTCAATCCTGAAACACGAATTACTCTTTTAGTACCAAAAGTGACTATGGCTTTGACCTTGGGCAGCAGTTCAGGGAAACGCGCCAGACTGGCTGCAAGCACCACGCCAGCCCAGGAATGCGCCACGACCACAACAGGCTGCTGATGCTGCTGGTACAGATGTTCAATTAAGGCCGGAATGTCTAAACAAATCAGCTGCTGCTGACTGTGGTTGAAGCCTCTGCCGGCTTTAGGCTTGGATAAACCTCGACCGGCAAAATCAGCACAAGTGACAGTAAAACCATGGTCTGCCAAAAAACAGCCCAAACCGCGGCCTTTTTCATTGTGAAAAATTCTGCTGTTTTCAATGGCGCCATGCAGCATCAGCACAGGATAAGCTGATTCTGTCTGTACCGGGGTCAACAGGCGTAAGTGCAGCTGATAGTCAGCAACAGTCAACCAGGCTGAACTTTGCTGGTGTTGCATCAAGTCTCCAATAAATAAAGCAACTGCAGCAATGAACCTTGCCGTATCGCAGCTTTAGCCTGAGCCTGCACCTTGGGTTTGGCATGAAAGGCCACACCCAGAGCAGCCTGCGCTAACATAGGTAAATCGTTGGCGCCATCACCAATAGCCACAGTCTGGCTGGCCGGTATTTGATACTGCTTTGCGATCTGCTGCACTACGTCCGCTTTGGTTTGAGCATCCACTACAGCCCCAAGCACTTGCCCTGTCAGCTTGCCATCGACGATTTCCAGTTGATTAGCAAAAGTGGCCGTCAGTTGTAAACGCTGCTTTAAAGCTTCGGTAAAATAAGTAAAACCGCCGGATGCGATCACGACCTGCCACTGATGGTGCTGTAAAAACGCGACTAAGGTCTCTAAACCCGGCATCAATGGCACTGCATCCAGCACTTGTTTCAGAATGCTGTCCGGTGCGTCTTTCAATGTAGCGACCCGCTGACGTAAGCTTTGCGCAAAATCTAATTCGCCATTCATAGCGCGGGCTGTGACAGCTGCTACTTGCTCGCCTACACCGGCCAATTTAGCGATTTCATCAATACATTCAATCTGAATAGCAGTCGAATCCATATCCATCACCAACACACCAGCTTGCTGTAAAAACACCGGTGCAGGCAGGTAGACCAATTCCGCTGCCCAAGGCTCACTCAACTGGCGTAAGGCGAGAATGTGCTCTGAGCTTAAAGCCTGCGGTAAATCTATACGCACAGCCAAGGCTAAATCAGCGTGAGGACGATACAAACTCAAGGAATAAGTAGCATCTGCAGGCAATACCTGCAGCACAGCAACTAGCTGCTCAAAGCTAAGACTGCCGGAAAATAGCCTCAGGCTAGCCTCTGACTGGCGGGTCGCTAGTTTTGACCAAAATTCAGGCTCAGCCACAGAGTCCGCGGCCTGTCGCTGGCTTTGATAGAAGCCGGAAGCATGTAACTCTACTTTGCCATGCGCTGTTAACCATTGAATTAAACTATTGTCAGCAAAGGAGTTTGGGTCAATCTTATAATAAAAGCTCAAAGGGCCACCTGTACTTCATTCTGTTGCCGTGGCATTCTACCGACATTTTTAAGCCATTGTCAGTGTAAAAATCAGGCAAATTAATGCAATTAAGCGGATATCAGCACAATAAAAACTCAAAATACTTCAGACTGGCTCAGCTATTACTGGCCATGCTGGGCATTTGGGTGCTCTCACAATGGTGGTGGAATAGTAACCAGCAGGGCGAACTCTTGTTTCAGCAACAAAGCGCTGAGCTGATGCGCTCGACGCTGGTCGCCTTGTCTCATACCGCAGCTTATCTGATTGATAACGACCAATTAGAGAGCTTAAATCAGCTCACTACTCACATCGCAGCTACACCTTATCTGCAAGATGTAGTGGTGTACGATGCCAACGGCGTGAAGTTGTCTGCCTCAGAAGGCACAGCAGCGGCTCAGCTGTTGTACGCGCCTCAGCATGAACAAGCGCTGCTGGCTATGGTGCAGGAAATCACTCAGCAAGGCCGGGTCATTGGCTATATCAAAATCAGTATGAAACTGGATGCCAGTTTATTGCCTGTCACTCAGGCCTGGCAGCAACTGATGCGCCAGGTATTTTGGATGTTATTACTCGCAGGCGTAGTGGCCTTTATGCTGCGCGGCACCTGGAGCAAAATCACTCATCAGTGGCAAAAATGGCGACGCAGCAAACAAGCAGATGCTGCTAATTTGCTTTAGGTTGGGAACAACTGAATTGTCGTATTAAACAGCACTTGTGCAATATGCTGAGGATCTTCACCTCTTAATTCTGCCAACTCTTTCAGTACCAAAGGTAACATAGCTGGTGTATTGATTTGCCCCTGACAACCATTTAGTGGCATCGAAGGAGAATCGGTTTCCAGTACTAAAGCATCGAGTGGAAATTGTTTGACGGCCTTGCGGGTTTTCTCTGCGCGATCGTAAGTAATAGTGCCGCCAATGCCGAGCTTAAAACCCCTGTCAATAAAGGCTTTGCCTTGTGCAAAGCTGCCCGAAAACGCATGCAAAATACCGCCTTGGCTAAATTGCTGCTGTTTGAGGGTCTGTAGCAGCTCATTCTGTGATTTACGATGATGTAAAATCACTGGCTTTTTAAGCTTGGCTGCCAGCTGCAACTGCAGCTCAAAACACTGCCGTTGCCAACCAAAGCTTTGTTCATCCAAAGCAAAATCCAGCCCTATTTCACCTAGAGCACACACTTCTGGCAGAGCTGCTAAAGCCTCAAGTCCTGATAACGCCTCAAGCTCTGATTGACTGGCCCACCAGGGATGCACACCCAGCGCAATATAAAAACCATAACGCTGTTTTAATTTCAGCAACGGCAACCAGGCGGACGATTGCACTGCAGGCACTAAAAAGCCTTCAACGCCTGCAGCTTTGGCGTTCGCCAGATGCAGCTCAAGTTCAGGCAATAACTCTGGTAAATCCAGATGGCAGTGGCTATCAAATAATACAGGCCGCGTATCGGCGGCCTGTGAAGGGAGGGTTATGGGCATAAACGCTCTATGGCCCAGCTTTGATCGGCTTGCTGCTTGTACATAAAGCGGTCATGCAGCCTGTGCTCTCCACCTTGCCAGAATTCAATCTGGTGAGGTTTGACTAAAAAGCCGCCCCAGAACGAAGGCACTGGCACTTCGCCATGCTCAAATTTATGTTTAATTTCAGCAAACTTTTGCATCAACACCTGACGGGTCGACACAGGACGACTTTGCTCCGAAGCCCAGGCCGCCAGTTGACTCTCTTTTGGTCTGGACAAGAAATAACTCATCACCTGACTGGTCGGAACCCGCTCTGCGGTGCCATACACTATTACCTGACGTTCCAGTGGATGCCATGGAAAATGCAGACAGACCTTAGGGTTGTGCTCCAGCTCAGAGGCCTTACGGCTGCCTAAGTTGGTATAAAACACAAAACCTTTACTGCTCACATCTTTAAGTAGCACCAGACGTTGTGATGGCTGGCCTGATGCATCTACTGTAGCGACACACATAGCTGTAGGATCCGGTAACTCTGCCGCTACAGCGTCTTTTAGCCAGGCTTCAAACTGCTGGAAAGGATCGGCATTCAGCTTATCCAGATCCAGTTTATCCATAGTGTAGCTGCGGCGAATATCAGCAATTTTCATCAGTTTGTCCTTGCACAGCGAAGATCTAGAGGGGATATCTGGCGTGAAGCGGATTACATCCGCTCCATGACCTCAATACCTAATAAGTCTAAGCCTTGTTTTAAGGTACTGGCCACCAGAATGCTCAGCATTAAACGGCTGTTTTTCAGGTCTGGTTCAATGCCTTCTTTTAAAATAGGGCAAGCTTCGTAGAAACTCATAAACTGGCTGGATAACTCGTATAAATAGTTACACAACAGGTTAGGCACCGCATCCTTCATTACGGCTTGCAGCGTTTCTTCTAAGCGTAACAGTTTGACGGCTAGCTGTTTTTCCTGCTCTTCCACCAGTTGCAGCGGAGCGACAAAGCTCTCGTTGATCCCAGCCCGGCGCAAAATACCGCTGACACGGGTATAAGCGTATTGCAGATAAGGGGCTGTAGCACCTTCAAAACTTAACATGGCATCCCAGCTAAAGACGTAATCGCTGGTGCGGTTTTTTGATAAGTCAGCAAACTTCACTGCACCTATACCTACTTTACGCGCCACTTCCGCCATTTCTTCAGCACTTAAGTCCGTGGATTTTTGCTCAACCACGGCCTTGGCTCGCACTACAGCTTCTTCTAACAATTCAGCCAGTTTCACAGTGCCACCGGTACGGGTTTTAAACGGCTTACCGTCTTCACCCATCATGGTGCCAAAGGGGCAATGATCATAAGCGACGTGGTCTTTGAGCAAACCGGCTTTACGGGCCACTAATTCTACTTGTTTAAAGTGCAGCGCCTGACGGGCATCGGTAAAAATCACGATACGATCGGCAGCCAAATCAAAACTACGGTACTGACAAGCTGCTAAATCTGTAGTGGCGTACAGGAAGCCACCACCAGTTTTTTGCACTATGAATGGCGAAGGGTTGCCTTCTTTATCTGCCAGTTCTTGCAAAAACACCACTAAAGCGCCTTCACTTTCTACTGCTAACCCCTGCTGCTTTAAGCCATCGACTATAGGCTGCAGCATAGAGTTATAAGCACTTTCAGGCTTGATATGCTCATGGCCTAAAGTGACTTTTAAAGTTTTATAGACATCATCGCTGTGTTTTATTGAGGTATCGATAAACAGCTGCCACAGCTTCTGGCAATGGGCATCGCCACTTTGTAATTTCACTACATAGTCACGTGATTTATCGGCAAAACCTGCTTCATCGTCAAAACGTTTTTTCGCTTCGCGGTAGAAGTCTTCTAAATCAGCTAAAGCCACTTGCTCTAAGTCGATGCCAGCCGCCAGCTTGTCTTCCAGATGTGCAATCAACATACCAAACTGCGTACCCCAGTCGCCCATATGGTTCTGACGAATGACTTTATCACCCCAGAACTCCAGACAGCGCACCACGGCATCACCAATAATAGTGGAGCGTAAATGGCCGACGTGCATCTCTTTCGCCAGGTTGGGCGCCGAGTAATCCACTACGACAGTTTGTGGGGCAGGATTTGCGCTTAAGGTTAAACGTGGGTTTTGTGAAGCACCCACCAACTGCGCAGCTAACCAGTCTTTACGTAAGGTGACGTTAATAAAACCAGGGCCTGCAATTTCTACTTTTTCAGCCATATCGGCTAAATCCAGCTGTTGCACCAGCTGCTCAGCTAAAGCGCGTGGATTGGTTTTTAATAACTTGGCAGCAGCCATAGCACCGTTAATTTGGTAATCACCAAATTCAACTTTAGTACTGATGGTGACCGCTGTATTGGTGTCAGCAGGCAAACCTAAAGCCACCATAGCGGCCTGAGTTTTTGCAGATAATAATTCTTTGATATTCATAACAAACCTTTATGCCTGAATTAATGAGTGCCTGAATTAATGTTCACGGGTCTTATGGAATTTGATCTTCGGATAACGCTCCATCGACAAATTCAGGTTCACCATAGTAGGTGCCAGATAGGACAGGTTATCGCCACCGTCCAGCGCCAGGTTGGTACTAGCCTTGCTCTTTAATTCAGTCATGGCTTTATGATCGTCGCTATACACCCAGCGCGCTGTGGTGACGTTGACACTTTCGTAAATCGCATCGACGCTGTACTCAGATTTCAAGCGATGCACCACCACGTCAAACTGCAGCACACCTACGGCACCTACGATCAAGTCGTTGTTATCCAGCGGACGGAACACCTGCACAGCGCCTTCTTCTGACAACTGCACTAAACCTTTGAGCAACTGCTTTTGTTTTAACGGGTCACGCAAACGGATACGGCGGAATAATTCAGGCGCAAAGTTTGGAATACCTGTGAAGTTAAACTTCTCACCTGAGGTAAAGGTATCACCAATCTGAATAGTACCGTGGTTATGTAAACCTATGATATCGCCAGGATAAGCTTCTTCCACGTGTTCACGATCACCGGCTAAAAAGGTTAATGCCTGCGGTACCAGCATGTCTTTGCCGATACGCACATGGTGCATTTTCATGCCCTTTTCATATTTACCTGAGCAGATACGTAAAAAGGCCACACGGTCACGGTGTTTCGGGTCCATATTGGCCTGAATTTTAAAGACAAAACCGGTAAAAGCTGGTTCAGACGGCTCAATCACACGAGTGGTAGTAGCACGATGCTGAGGCGCAGGCGCCCATTCGGTTAAACCGTCCAGCATATGATCCACACCAAAGTTACCTAAAGCTGTACCAAAAAATACCGGGGTCAGCTCACCTTTGCGGAACAGCTCTAAATCAAACTCGTGGCTTGCGCCTTTGACCAGTTCCATTTCTTCGCGCAACTGACCAGCGTAATAACCCACTCTTTTGTCCAGTTCAGGGTTATTGATGCCTTTAATTACATCCAGTTCCTGAATGGTATGGCCCATACCTGATTTGTATAAAATCACTTCGTCACGGTAGATGTGATAGACGCCTTTGAACTCTTTACCCGAAGCTATTGGCCAGGTAATAGGGGCACAGGCGATTTTTAATACATTTTCAACTTCATCTAACAAATCTATAGGATCGCGGATATCACGGTCCATTTTGTTCATAAAGGTGACAATAGGAGTGTCACGTAAACGGGTAACTTCCATCAGTTTAATGGTACGGTCTTCAACACCTTTGGCGCCGTCAATCACCATTAAACAAGAGTCTACTGCCGTTAAAGTACGGTAAGTATCTTCCGAGAAGTCTTCGTGACCCGGCGTATCCAGCAGATTGACCAAACAGTCAGCGTAAGGGAACTGCATCACAGAAGTCGTGACCGAGATGCCCCGCTCTTTTTCCATTTCCATCCAGTCAGACGTCGCATACTGGCCCGACTTTTTACCTTTAACCGTACCGGCCTTTTGGATCAACTGTCCAAACAGCAAGACTTTTTCAGTGATGGTGGTTTTACCGGCATCAGGGTGAGAGATGATAGCAAAGGTCCTTCGCTTATTGATTTCATTAAGAAAATCTTGGTTTGCCATGTATAAATTCTTTTAGTTTGTACAC
>Ga0247725_1000557_pt1 | contig 25524 bp, 26 predicted proteins | sample OKSTACKMCFT3sol_FD_183021 | JGI IMG/M metagenome (GOLD analysis project Ga0247725, IMG submission 183021) | Subsurface sediment microbial communities from gas well in Oklahoma, United States - OK STACK MC-FT3-sol | ecosystem: Environmental > Terrestrial > Deep subsurface > Rock core/Sediment...
TCAACCTGCCGCAGCTTGGCGACGATCTCTTCGGGCTTGTGGTGCTTCCTTGCCATCGTTCCATCCATCCAAATGGTCCTCGGACCAACATAAGGGATGGATCACTTCAAGGGGCGCAGACCAGATCGCGAAGCGCATATTCATCGTCCCGCTGCGAAACAAACTCCGCCATAGCGCTGTTGAGAGCTTCGAGGGTTCGGGCAACTGGGCTGTTCGCTAGGGCACGAAGAGCTTTGTTGGTCTCAGCAACGGCCTCGTTCTCTTCTTCAAATTTTGAGAGTGCTTCGCGCGCGCTCACCGCTAGCGAACGTGCGTCTTCCAGCTCCAGGCCGAGTCGCTTTCGCGTTGCGATCGCGTCATCCAGCCTGGCCCGACCATCGGCAAGCTTGTCGTCAAGCTGGGCTAAGCTCTTATGGATTTCGCTAGAGTCGGCCGGTCCATCGAGCGGCGAGTCGCACAGAGGGCAAACATTCGCGGCCAGCCTTTGCTTTAGCACCGCTACGACGTGTTCGCCCGTCGTGCTGCAAATGCCGCAGGATCCGTCCTGGAGTGCTTGCGCCACAAGCGGATGGTCGTGGGCTTTGCTGGACCGAGTCAGCAACTGGTTGAAGGCGTCGTTGTACGCTGCGCGCAGCTGGGCGATCGCCGCGCTCCATTGATTGATCTCATTCTCGGTAGCGGCATACAGAGACTCGACGCGCTCGAGACGCTCCTGGGTCAAGCTCCGCTCAACCTTGGTGGCCCTTTATCCCTGAGCATTCACAGGCGCCGTTGCTTGACGTCGATCTGATCATTGTAGCGCTGGAATATGCTGTCCACAGTCGCGCCACTACCCCAGCCCTCTGCGCGATAGAGTCTCATTATCTTCGATAAATCGCATTATCTTTGGGAATTCACAGCCGGTCAGGGCGGCCATGCTGGCGCTGTGGTGCGGAGCCCGGAAAGGCCGGGAGCGGCTGAGCGTCCCGCGCGCGATCAGCCCGGCCACCGAATGGACCATTGATGTCTCGAGCAATTCGGCGGAGGTCAGCGGCGGCAACAGGCCGGGCAGCCTTTGCGCCAGCATCGACTTGCCAGAGCCCGGCGGGCCGCAGAATAGCAGGTTGTGGCCGCCGGCCGCGGCGATCTCCAAGGCGCGCTTGGCGTGCTCCTGACCCTTCACGTCGCGGAGGTCCTTGGGCCGTTCGCCCTCGACGATAGGACCGGGCGTCGGCGCTGATAGGACCTGGCTGCCCCGGAAGTGATTGATCAGCGACACCAGGGAGTGGGGTGCCAGGATTCGGGTTCCGCCGGCCCAGGCGGCTTCAGGCCCGGACGCCTCCGGACAGATCAGGCCAAGGTCCATGGCTCCGGCCGCCATGGCGGCGGGAAGCGCGCCAGCGGCCGGGACGATGCGGCCATCCAGCGACAGTTCTCCCATCGCCGCCCATCCATCCAGGGCGTCCAGCGGAATGACCCCAAGCGCCGCCATCACCGCCAGGGCGATCGGGAGATCGAAATGAGTGCCCTCTTTAGGCATGTCCGCCGGCGCGAGATTGGCGACGATGCGCTTGCCGGGCAGCGAAAGGCCAAGGCCCGCGAAGGCGCCTCTTACCCGCTCACGGCTCTCGGCCACGGCCTTGTCGGCGAGGCCAACGACGACGAAAGCGTGCTGTCCCGTCGTCAGCTGGACCTCGACGTCGACCCTTCGCGCCTCCACCCCCTCGAACGCCACCGTGACGACTCTGGCCGCCATGCCCCTGCCTTGCGGATGATCAATTTATCCACAACTTGCAGCATAGCTTGCGGGAAGGAGCAAGAACGAAAAACGAACGTTTCGGGAAAATCCGAGAGTTGGGAAAAGTTACCCACGGACTCGGCGAATGTCCTCGATGCGATCCCAAAGTACAGCGGCGGCGTTGACGCCGCTGAAGCGCAACAGCTGTTGGGCGCCGGTGGGCGACGTTACGTTGATTTCCGTCAGGTACTCGCCAATGACGTCGATGCCGACAAAGATCAGTCCACGGCGCTTTAGCTCGGGGCCGATGATCTTGCAGAGTTCGATGTCGCGAGGCGTCAATTCGACCGCTTCCGCGCGACCGCCGACACGCAGGTTGGAGCGCACCTGACCGTCCGCCGGCACGCGGTTGATCGCGCCGACGGGTTCGCCGTCGACCAGTAGGACGCGTTTATCGCCCTTGCTGACGGCCGGCACGAACTTCTGGGCGATGACCTGCTCGCGGCCGATCATGGCGTGCAGTTCGAGCAGCGCATCGAGGTTCGGGTCGTCTTTCAGAAGACGCGCCACCCCGGAACCGCCGCCGCCGTACAGGGGCTTCAGCACGATGTCGCCGTGGCGAGCCCGGAAGTCGTAGATGGCGTCGTGATCGCTGGTGATCAGGGTGGGCGGTTGCACCCCCGGAAAATCGGTGACGAACAGCTTCTCGGGCGCGTTGCGCACCTCGGCGGGATTGTTCACCACCAGGGTGTGCGGATGAACCTTCTCGAGGAAGTGGGTCGCGGTGATGTAGGCCATGTCGAACGGCGGGTCCTGGCGCATCAGCACCACGTCGACGTCGTCCTTCATGTCGAGCAGGATGGGCTCGCCCAGCTTGGCGTGGGCGCCCTTTTCCGCGAAGACCTCCAGGGGCTGGGCGCGGGCGAAGACCCGGCCGTCCTCCAGCGACAGCTTGTCCGGGGTATAGAACCACAGCCGGTGCCCCCGGTTCTGAGCCTCCATCATCATCAGGAAGGTCGTGTCGGTGTCGATGTTGATCCCGAGGACGGGGTCCATCTGGACGGCGACTCGCAGCGACATGGGGGCTCCTGGGGTTCTTCCGGCGACTGGGCGCGACGGCTTAGTTAGGCGTTCTTGGGCCCGGCTCCAACTTTGGAAACCTACAAGGCGTCAGTTGAGGCGCAACCGCATCCGCTCGCGCGCCGCCCGGGCCGCCATCGCCGCGCCGCCATCGAGAACCTGCGCGCGGGATAAGGCCTGAAGCGCGCCGGCCAGAGCGCCTTGGCCCTCGCGAGCGGCCGCAACGTCCAGCCAAGGGCGGTGGTCGTTGGGATTGAGCAAGGCGCGACGCAAGGCCGAGCGTTCAGCGCGAACCCAGTCCTTGGCCTGCTGGGCGCGAGCGAAGATGTTGTTCTGCAGGCGGATCAGCACGGCGCGATCCGAGATCGGGGCCATCAGCAACTCGAGCCGCGCGGCGACGTCCGGCATCAGGCCGGTGCGAAGCGCGCGCCGGGAGAGTTCCGACGGCAGGACCACGCGGCCTTCGCTGAACGGGTCCAGCGCCAAAGGCCCTTCGTCGGTCTCAATCCGCAGCAGGAAGTGACCGGGGAAGTCGACGCCGTGAACCTCCAGTCCGACGGCGTGAGCCGCGTGCAGGTAGAAGACCCCTAGCGCCACGGGCAGTCCCTTGCGCCGGTGGGCGATGGCGATCACGTCCGCGTTGTCCGGGTGATCGTAGGTCAGCACATCGCCGGTCAGGCGCAGGTCGCCCGCCAGCGCCTCGGCGATCGCCTCCTCTGGCGACTCCGTTTCCAGGCGGCGGCGCAGGCGTTCGATCGCCTCGGCGGCCAGGGCTTCGGCCGGAGCGGTGTCGCGGCTGGGATCGTCGTGCGCGGCGCAGGCCAGAGCCGCCTCAAACAGCGGAAAGCCCTCGTCGGGGCCTTGGCCGGCGCGGGTGAGGATGTCCTCGGCCTCTTCGCGCGTCATAGGAAGCCGCCTTGGGATAGCTCCGCGCCCCACGCGTCTGCTAGATGACGCGGCGCTCGGCCGGGCGACAAGGCGATCAGGTCGAGACGTGTTTCAAGCGCGCGCAGGCCGGCCCGGTGCGCGGTCAGATGAGCGGCGGCGCGACGTAGACGATCGCGCTGGGTGGGCGTCACGGCGTCCAGGGCGTCCTCGATGGTGGCCCGTTGCTTGACCTCCACAACGGCCAGGACGCCGCCGCGTTGCGCCAGAAGGTCGATTTCGCCCAGAGGCGTCGCCAGGCGGAAGCCCAGGATCCGATAGCCCTTGGCCATCAGCCACAGCGCGGCCAGAACCTCCGCGCGCCGGCCGAGCTTGCGCGCCGCCGCGCCCCGAACCTGCCGCGCGCTGGCCGTCATCCCGCCGCCTCCTTGAGGGCGAGCGCCTGGCGATAGAGGTCCTTGCGCGACAGGCCGAAGGCCTTGGCGACCTCGGAGGCCGCCTCGCCGAGCGGAAGCCTGGAGAGCGCCTCTCGCAGGGCGGCGTCGACGTCATCCGCGCTGGCGGCCTTCTCGGTCCCGGGGCCGACCAGGATGACGATCTCGCCCTTGGGCGCGTCGAACCTGGGATCGGCGGCGAGTTCCGCGAGGCTTCCGCGCACGCAGGTTTCGTAGAGCTTGGTAAGCTCCCGACAAACCGCCGCTGGCCTTGGGCCGAATACGGCCGCCATGTCGGCGAGACAGTCGGCGACCCGGGACGCGCCTTCGTAGAAGATCAGCGTCGCGCGGACATTGGCGAACTCTTCAAGGAAGGTGCGGCGCGCGGCGCTCTTGGGCGGCGGAAAGCCGGCGAACAGGAAGCGGTCCGTCGGCAGGCCGGCCAGCGTCAGGGCCGCGAGGGCCGCCGACGCGCCGGGGATCGGGATCACCGGATGGCCGGCCGCGATCGCCTCCCTGGCCAAGCGATAGCCAGGATCGGACACCATCGGCGTTCCGGCGTCGGAGACCAGCGCGACGCGCTCACCCGCTTCGAGGCGTTCGAGGATCCCAGGAATGGCCCGCTCGGCGACATGTTCGTCATGGCGCTCCAGCCGCGTCCGGATTCCGTAGGCGGACAACAACTTTCCGGTGACCCGGGTGTCCTCGGCCAGCAGCACATCACAGCCCGCCAGCACGTCCAGGGCCCGCAGGGTGATGTCGCGCAGGTTGCCGATCGGCGTCGCCACCAAATAGAGCCCCGGCGCGAGCGGCGCGTCCGACAGGGCGGGCGGGGGAGGCTGACGGCTCAAATCAGGCGTCCTTCAGATGTCGCTCAATCTTAGTTGGTAGCACTCGCCCACGCTAAACCTTCGCGGGCCATACTCATATCAGGTCGCGAGCAAGCCTGTCAGCCGATCCAGGACAAGCCGACCCGTCCGTGTCGCGCGCAAACGATTGGGGTCGTCGACCAGCAGTCCAGTCTCAACCAGATCACGCACCTTGGTCAGTTTAGGCGTCAGCCCTAAAGGCTTCATTTCGTCGAACGAGACCCCCGCGTCGATTCGCAGGCCCAGCACCAGCCGCTCCTCCGCCGCTTCTTCTGGCGTCAGGGTCTCCTGTGTGAAGCCTGTTCCGGTCCGCTGGACGGCGGCGATATAGTCGGCGATCGCGCGATGCGCGGTGGTCGCCGCGCGTCCGTCGGGCAGGGCGAGACGTCCATGCGCGCCGGGGCCGACGCCGACATAGTCGACGCCCCGCCAGTAGACGAGGTTATGCCGCGAACGCGCCGCCTCGCCACGCGCGTGATTTGACACCTCGTAAGCGTCGAAGCCCGCGGCCGCCAGGACTTCTTGCGTCGTCTCGAAGAGCGTGGCGGCGAGGTCTTCGTCCGGGACCTTCAGGGTTCCCCGGCCCACGGCCCGATCGAAGGCCGTGCCAGCCTCGATGGTCAGTTGGTAGGGCGATACGTGTTCCGGCTCCGCCGCCAGGGCCTCCGCCAGCTCGGCCCGCCAGGCGGCGTCGGACTGGCCGGGGCGTGCATAGATCAGGTCGATCGAGAGGCGTGGAAAGGCTCGCCGCGCCGCGGCCATGGCTCGCCGCGCGGCGTCGGCGTCATGGTTGCGGCCCAGCGTCTTCAGGGCGCTGTCGTCAAGCGCCTGGACGCCGAGCGACAGCCGCTGAACGCCCGCGTCGGCCAGGGCGGCGAAGCGATCGGTCTCCGCGTCCGTTGGATTGGCCTCCAGACTGATCTCCAGATCGTCCGCCGGCGACCACAGGCGTTTCGCCGTCTCGATCACCCTGGCCACCTGCGCCGGATCCATCAGCGAGGGCGTGCCCCCGCCGAAGAAGATCGACAGCAGGGTCCGTTCGCCAGTCAGGGCGCGCTGGGCCTCGAGGTCCGCGACGATGGCGTCAGCCAGGGCCGCCTGCTCTTCGGTCCTTCCCCGGTCGCGGACGACGTTGAAGTCGCAATAGGGGCAGATGCGCGCGCAGTAGGGCCAGTGGACGTAGACGCCCAGTTCCGTCCGGTCACTCAAACAGCGCCGCCTTCAGCTTGGCGAAGGCGCGCGCGCGATGACTCATAGCGTCCTTCGCAGCGGGCTCCATCTCGCCGAAGGTCGTCTCGTGACCCTCTGGAACAAAGATCGGATCGTAGCCGAAGCCGCGGTCGCCGCGCGGCGGGAAGGTCAGGGCGCCGTCGATGCGCCCCTCGACGACGACCGCCGGACCGTTCGGCCAAGCCACAGCCAGAGCCGAGGTGAACCAGGCCGAGCGATCATCCGAGCCCGTCTCCTCGAGGCGCTCCTCGACCTTGCGCATGGCCGCCGCGAAGTCCTTGCCGGGACCCGCCCATCGGGCCGAATAGACGCCGGGCGAGCCGCCGAGCGCGGCGATCGATAGGCCCGAGTCATCGGCCAGGGCGACCAGGCCAGAACGGTCGGCCGCATGACGGGCCTTGAGCAGGGCGTTGCCGACGAAGGTGCTCTCGGTTTCTTCCGGTTCCGGCAGGCCAAGCTGGCCCGCCGTGACGATCTCGAAGCGGCCATCCAGCAGGGCCATGATCTCCGGCACCTTGCCAGGATTGTGGGTGGCGGCCACAAGCTTCATTCCCATCTCAAGCTTCAGCGCCATTCGTCTCTCCGGACAGCCAAGGAAATCAGTTCGATGCGGCTCCTTTACTCCGCCCTGTCGCCTTTTGCGCGCAAGGTTCGTGTCCTGGCCCTCGAAAAAGGCCTCGCCGACCGCATCGGGCTGGAGCCGGCGGCCCCGTACCAGGACGAGGCTGTCCGTGTGCTGAACCCGCTGAACAAGGTCCCGACCCTGGTCACCGACGATGGCGAGGCGGTCTATGACTCCGCCGTGATCTGCGACTATCTCGATGGGCTGGCCCAGCCCCGCCTGATCCCCGAGAGCCAGCCCGACCGCCACCGCGCCCTGACGCTGGAGGCCGCCGCCGACGGCATGGGAGACGCGGCGCTGCTGGTCGTTCGCGAACGCATGCGGCCCGAGGGCGAGCATCGGCAAGATGTGTTCGATCGTCAGCTGAAAGCCATCGCGGCGGCGCTGGATCTGTTCGAGCGCGCGGGGCTTTCGACCGATCGGTTCGACATTGGCGAGATCGCGGTCGCGGCCCAGCTTGGCTATCTCGACGCCCGAAAGGTCGTCGACTGGCGCGAAGGACGGCCGGCGCTCGCGGCTTGGTTCGAGCTCGTGTCGAAGCGGGGCTCGATGGTGGCCAGCGACCCCAGCGCCGGGTGATTGTGGCGGTTGGGCCACGCCAGCACGCCTCGGCGCAACATTACTATAGTTTAATATCGTTTTTCGATAATCGTGATTGGCGGGACGGAAATCGGCTCTTATTTGTTGATCGTGGACAGCGCCCGACCGCCGGCGCGCGCCACGTCTCTTGAACCGGAAAACCCGATGTCCGCCGCCCGCCTGTTCCGCCTCGCCGATAAGGTCGTCATGACCGCCATCACCGCCGCGTTGATCGTGGCCGTGCCGGTCTCGGCCGTGGCGTTCGTGGCGCAAACGCTCTAGGGCCAAGTCCGGCGAGGGTCGCCGTTTGACGTCTTTCGCGAAGCGGGGCGTTCTGTTCAGCGTCGCTGTTGGGGAGCAGCCATGCGCGCCTTGGGGCCAGGCTCCGTTTCGAGTTTCCTGAAGATCATCCTGGACGTGATCTACGTCGGGCTGTGGATCTTCGTCAGCCTTTTGTCGCTGTTCACGCTGGTCGCCCTGCTGTTCAGCTTCAATCCCGAATTGCTGGCCTCGATGTTGCCGATCAGCGATGCGGTCGAAGCCGTCAGTCGTGACGGCCCGCTGTTCGCCGGCGCCTTGGCGGCGTGGGCGCTGCTGCTGGGCGGCTGGATGGTGATCGTCGAGCGTCTGCGCAAGATATTCGCGACCCTCACCGCCGGCGACCCCTTCCACCCGGACAATGTCGTGCGTCTGCGCCTGATTGGCCTGGTGCTCGCCGGGCTCGAGGTCGGCCGCTACGTCTTTTCGGGCATGGCCCGCTGGCTGGCCCCCAAGACCAAGGTCATCGACGACAGCTTCACCCTGACCGCCTGGTTCTCGGTGCTGGTGGTGTTCGTGCTGGCCGAGGTGTTCCGCGAAGGCGCGCGCCTTCGTCGCGAAGCCGAACTGACGATCTGAACCGGAGCGATTTCTCTATGCCCGTCCGCGTGAACCTTGACCGCGTACTGCTGGACCGCCGCATGTCGCTGACGGAACTGTCCGACCGCGTCGGCGTGACGATCGCCAATCTATCAATCCTGAAGACCGGCAAGGCGCGGGCGGTGCGATTCTCGACCTTGGACGCCCTGTGCCGTGAGCTGCAGTGCCAGCCCGGAGACCTGCTGACCTTCGAAAGCGGCCCGCCCGGCGGCTACGAGGAAGACTAGTTTAGCCGCCGCTTCTTGAGCAGGGCGTTGCGGTCCATCGAGCGGACCTCCACCTCGAAGGCGTCGCCCTCGCGCAGAATCTTGAGGGGCACGGTCACGCCGGCTTTCCCCAGACTCCACATGACGGCGTAGAATTCGGTCAGGTCCGAGACGGGCTTGCCGTCGACGGCCAGGATCAGGTCGCCAGGCTTGATCTCCGCGCGGGCCGCGGGGCCCTTGGGCGAGATGCCGACGACGACGACGTGGTTCTCCATTTCCTGGGCGAAGACCCCCAGCCAAGGCCGCGGCGGATGCGGCGAGCGTCCGCGCGCCAGATCATCGAGGATCGGCGGCAGCAGTTCGGCCGGCACGAACATGTTGAGCGGGCGGGTCTCGCCGTTCTGGTCGCGGCCCTCCAGCGTTAGGGAGCCTAGACCCACCAGATCGCCCTTGGGACCGATCAGCGCCGCGCCGCTCCAGTGCGGGTGGGCGGGCGCGGTAATGATCGCCTCGTCCAGCAGATACTCCCAGTAGCCGGCGAAAGGGATGCGGGCCAGGACCTTGCTGGCGGCCGCGTGGGCGCGCCCGCCCGCGCCGGCGGCGATTACCGGCGCGCCGGCTTCGAGGTCCTGAGCGCTGCCCAGGGTGATGGCCGGCAGGTCCAGCGGCTCCAGCGCCTGAACCAAGCCAAGGCCCGAACGGCCATCGAGGCCCAGCACGTGCGCCGGAACACGGCGGCCGTCATTGCGGGTCAGCACAACCTCTTCGGCCTCGGTGACCAGGTAGGCCATGGTCAGCACCAGGCCCGAGGGGCTGATGACGACGCCATTGCCGACGCGCTCGGTTCCCAGGATCGCGGCGGTGTAGGCGTCGGCCGGAACCTTCGCCTCTAGCGCCACGACGCTGGCCAGCGTCTGGTCCAGGTCGAAACGATAGGCTTCGGCCGACGGACGCAGGCGCGCTTCGACTTCGTAACCTTCGAACGGGGTAGGCACACAGAACTCCTGATCTTCAGGATCTGAATCTGGGTCCTCGCCCCGTTCCCGGCAAGAGGCGGATTAACCCGTGATCGCCGCGCGCTGCAGGGCGAAGAGTTCGCCGATGCCCTTTTCAGCCAGGCCGTACAGAGCCTCGAACTCGGCCCGGGTGAAGCCGCGCTTCTCGCCGGTGGCCTGGATTTCGACGATGTCGCCGGCGTTGGTCAGCACGAAATTGCTGTCGGCTTCGGCGCTGGAATCTTCCTCGTAGTCGAGGTCGAGGACCGGGGTGTCGTTGAAGACGCCGCAAGAGACGGCCGCCACCTGGCCGATGATCGGATCGGTCTTCAGCACGCCTTCGTCCAGCAGGTACTTCGTCGCCAAGCGCAGGGCGACCCAGGCGCCGGTGATCGAGGCGGTGCGGGTGCCGCCGTCGGCCTGCACGACGTCGCAGTCCAGCGTGATCTGGCGCTCGCCCAAGGCCTTGAGGTCGACGATTGCGCGCAGCGAGCGGCCGATCAGGCGCTGGATTTCCTGGGTGCGGCCGCTCTGCTTGCCGGCGGCCGCCTCGCGGCGACCGCGGCTGTGGGTGGCGCGCGGAAGCATGCCATATTCGGCGGTGACCCAGCCCTGGCCCTTGTTGCGCAGCCAGCCCGGCAGGCTTTCCTCGACCGTCGCGGTGACCAGCACCTTGGTGTGGCCGAACGAAATGAGGCACGAGCCTTCGGCGTAACGGTTGACGCCGGTTTCCAGCGTGACGGCGCGCATCTGGTCGGGGGCGCGTTCGGACGGACGCATGGGAAACTCCGGGGTTTGAATAGGTCGATGGGGCCGCTTATCCTATTGAAGGCGGAACTTGAAAGGGGCCGACTTCTTTTGTTCGCTGACCGGGTCCCAAACGACACGACTCGAGACGACACGCTCAAGATGACTTCGTCATGACGCAGCTGTTTCCAGGGCCGATCGTCCGCGCGCCGGGGCTCGCCGAGCTCGACGCCCGCGCCCGTGACATTTTTCGGCGGGTCGTGGAGTCTTATCTGGAGACTGGCGAGCCCGTCGGCTCGCGCACCATCTCCAAGGGCGGGGTGGCGCTGTCGCCCGCGTCCATCCGCAACACCATGCAGGATCTGGCGCAGCTGGGCCTGCTGGACGCGCCCCACACCAGCGCCGGCCGGATGCCGACCCACGCGGGTCTGCGCATGTTCGTCGACGGCTTCCTGGAGGTCGGCGACGTCGCCGAGGCCGAGAAGCGGGCCATCGAGGCGCGGCTCGCGGTCAAGGGACGCTCGTTCGAGGAGGCGCTGGCCGAGGCCTCGGCCGTGCTGTCGGGCCTTGCCGGCGGAGCCGGCATCGTCGTGACGCCGGTTCGCGAGGGCGGGGTCAAGCACGTGGAGTTCGTGCCGCTGGGCGGCGGCCAGGTGCTGGCGGTCATGGTGTTCGAGGACGGCCAGGTCGAGAACCGACTGATGCGCCAGGCCCCCGGCGTGACGCCGTCGGCCCTGCAGGAGGCCGGTAATTTCCTGAACGCCCGCCTGCGCGGCCGCACCCTCAGCGAGGCGCGCGCCGAGATGGGCGCCGAACTGGACTTCGCCCGTCGCCAACTGGACGAAACCGCCGCCCGCCTGGTCGAGGACGGCCTCGCGGCCTGGAGCGGCGGGGAGGGCGACGCGCGGTCGCTGATCGTGCGCGGCCAGGCGAATCTGCTGGCTGACGCCCGGGCCCGCGAGGATATCGATCGTGTCCGCCAGCTGTTTGACGACCTCGAGCAGAAGGGACAGCTGATCGGTCTGCTCGATGACGTGCGCGACGCCGAGGGCGTGCGCATCTATATCGGGGCGGAGACGCGCCTGTTTTCGCTTTCGGGTTCCTCCGTGATCGCGGCGCCCTATATGACAGGCCGGCAGAAGGTGCTGGGCGCGATCGGCGTGATCGGGCCCGCCCGCTTGAACTACGCACGAGTCATCCCGCTGGTGGACTACACCGCCCGGGTGCTCGGACGCATGATGGATGGATAAGGACCTTAAGAGATGACCGACGAGCAAACGCCGGCTGAAGATACGCCGTTCGAGACCGAAGACCTCGCCCAAGAGGTCGAGGCGCTGAAAGCCGAGGTCGCCGCCCTGAAGGAGCAGGCTCTCCGCTATGCCGCCGAGGCCGAGAACACCAAGCGCCGCGCCGAGCGCGAGATGAACGACGCGCGCGCCTACGCGATCCAGAAGTTCGCCCGCGACCTGCTGGGCGCCGCCGACAACCTGGCCCGCGCCACGGCCCACAGCCCGCGCGACACGGCCGATCCGGTCGTGAAGAACTTCGTCATCGGCGTCGAGATGACCGAGAAAGAGCTGCTGACGGCCTTTGAGCGCAACGGCCTGAAGAAGATCGACCCGGCCAAGGGCGAGAAGTTCGACCCGCATCTTCATCAAGCCATGATGGAGCAGCCCTCGGAAGAAGTGGCCCCTGGTGGCGTCGTGGCCGTGCTGCAAGCCGGCTACGAGCTGATGGGGCGTCTGGTGCGTCCGGCCATGGTCGCCGTGGCGGCCAAGGGCTCGACCGGTCCGGCCGCGTCGGACGCCTCGGTGAGCGGCAATCCTTACGCCGAAGCGGCGGCCGAGACCGACGGTTCGGGCGGCGCCTTCGACACCAAGGCCTGAGACCCCTCGATTTTGCGGCTCGGGGCGCGCAAATGAGCGGCGCGCCCCCTTTCCCCCTTCGCGCTTTGCGATAATGTCGGCGGTCCATTCATCGCGGGGGTAGCGGGCGATTCTGCTGTGAGCGCCCGCACGATCTGGATCGGACTATGAAGCTTACCATCGAACGGGCGGCGCTCCTGAAGGCGCTGGGGCACGTGCAGAGCGTCGTTGAGCGGCGCAACACCATCCCGATCCTGTCGAACATCCTGTTGTCGGCCGAGCGCGACCAGCTGTCGTTCTCGGCGACCGACCTGGACATGGAGATCATCGACGAGGGCCTGGCCCAGATCGACATCCCCGGCCAGATCACGGCTCCGGCTCACACGCTTTATGAGATCGTCCGCAAGCTGCCGGACGGCGCCGATGTTTCGCTTAGCTTCAGCGGCGATGATCCGCGCCTGGTGATCCAGGCCGGCCGCTCGCGCTTCAACCTGCCGGTCCTGCCGGCGGGCGACTTCCCGGTGATGAGCAGCGACGGACTGTCAGGCCGCATCGCGGTGGACACCAACGAGCTGATCCGCCTGATCGACAAGACCCGCTTCGCGATCTCGACGGAAGAGACTCGTTACTATCTGAACGGTCTCTACCTCCACACGGTCAACGACGGCGGCGAGACCAAGCTGCGCGCCGTGGCCACCGACGGCCACCGCCTGGCCCTGGCCGAGATGCCGGCCCCCGAGGGCGCGGTCGGCCTGCCGGGCGTGATCGTGCCCCGCAAGACGATCGCCGAAGCCCGCCGTCTGATGGAATCGGCCGGCGAAACGGTCGACCTGCAGGTCTCGCCCCAGAAGGTTCGCTTCGAGTTCGGCGCGGCCGCCCTGACCTCCAAGGTCATCGACGGCGCCTTCCCGGACTACATGCGCGTGATCCCGCGCGACAACGCCAAGATCCTGACGCTGGACAACGACCTGTTCGCCAAAGCCGTCGACCGCGTGGCCACGATCTCGGCCGAGAAGAGCCGTTCGGTGAAGCTGGCCGTCGAGCCTGGCCGCATCACCCTGACGGTCCGCAACATGGAAGCGGGTCAGGCCGTCGAAGAGGTCGAGGTCGATTACGACGGCGAGCCCTTCGAGATCGGCTTCAACGCCCGTTATCTGCTCGATGTCTGCGGCCAGATCGCCGGGCCGCAAGCCGAGTTCCGCTTCGCCGATCCGGCCAGCCCGACCCTGGTGGTCGATCCGGTCGATCCGGGCGTGAAGTACGTGCTGATGCCGCTGCGGGTCTGATCCGCGACGTTTTGGGGTTCAATGAGCGGGCGCTTTGGGCGCCCGTTCTGCTGTTCGGGGTCTCGCATGAAGAAGCTGTTCGTCGCCTCCGCCGCCATCCTGGCCCTCGCCGTCGCGGCGCCGGCCTTCTCCCAGGCCGTCGAGCGCCGCGAGATCGGCAACCAGATCCTCGAGAATGTGCCGGTCGCGCCGCCTTCGATCCGCGAAGGGCTCGCGCGCTATCAGAACGCTCGCTCGGCCTCGTTCGGCGACTGGCTGCCAGGCGGCGGCATGATCATCACCACGCGCTTTGGCAACACCAACCAACTGCACGTCGTCGCCGGGCCTGGCGCGGATCGCAGTCAGGTCACCTTCTATGACGAACCGGTGGCTTCGCCGCACGTGCTGCCGAACGGTCAGATCCTGTTCTCGAAGGACACCGGCGGCGACGAGTGGTTCCAGCTCTTCCTCCGCGACGCCGACGGCAAGACCGTCCAGCTGACCGAACCGGGCACGCGCAACGGCTCGCCGGCCTGGTCCAAGGACGGATCGACCCTGGTGTGGTCGCGGGCGCTCAAGGGATCGGCGGACTATGACGTGCTGATGCGCGACGCCTCCGGCGCGACCAAGGTCATCTTCAAGGGCGAGGGGCAGGTCTCGCCGCTGGCGGTGTCGCCCGACGGCAAGACCGTGCTGCTGGGGCGCTACTATTCGATCTCGGAATCCAAGCGTTGGCTGCTGGATGTCGCCACCGGCAAGCTGACCGAGCTCAATCCGCCCAAGAAGGGCGCGAGCAAGATCGCCTATGGCGGCGGCTCTTTCACGCCCGACGGCAAGTCGGTGCTGCTCTTGTCGGACGAGGGCTCGGACTTCCTGCGCCTGGTCCAGATCGATCTGGCGACCGGCGCCAAGGTCAATGTCTCGGGAGACCGCCCCTGGGATGTGGAGGACTTCGCCCTCTCCGACGATGGGCGGATCCTGGCCTATGTCGTCAACGACGACGGCTATTCGAAGCTGGTCGTGCAGGACTTCCGCACTCGCCGCGCCTTGCCGCAGCCGGAACTGCCAGCCGGCGTGGTCAGCGGCGTCGCCTTCTCGCCCGACGGAGCCAAGCTGGGCTTCAGCCTGGCGACCCCGACCTCGGTCAGCGACGCCTGGAGCTGGGGCGTCGACGATGGCAAGCTGGAACGCTGGACGGCCTCGGAGCTGGGCGGCCTGGACTCCAAGGCCTTGGCGACGCCGGCGCTGATCCGCTACCCCTCGTTCGACAAGCGCTCGATCCCGGCCTTCGTCTACAAGCCCAAGCTGGCGGCCGGCCAGAAGGCCCCGGTGATCATCGACATTCACGGCGGCCCAGAGGGCCAGTCACGGCCTACCTTCAATCCCTTCCACCAGCACAGCGTCGCCGAGCTGGGCGCCGCGGTGATCGTCACGAACGTCCGGGGCTCAACCGGCTATGGCCGGACGTTCCACAACCTCGACAACGCCGAAAAGCGCGAGGATTCGGTCAAGGACATCGGCGCGCTGCTCGACTGGATCAAGACGCAGCCCGACCTCGATCCAAGCCGTGTCGTGGTCTATGGCCAGTCGTACGGCGGCTACATGTCGCTGGCCGTCATGACCCACTATTCGGACCGTCTGGCTGGCGGGATCGAGCGCTACGGCATCAGCAACTTCGTCTCGTTCCTGCAGAATACCGAAGCCTACCGCCGCGACCTGCGCCGCGCCGAATATGGCGACGAGCGCGATCCCAAGATGCTGAAGGCCTTCGAGACGATTTCGCCGCTGAACAACGTCGGCAAGATCAACAAGCCGATGCTGGTCATGCAGGGCTGGAATGATCCGCGAGTCCCGAAGTCCGAGTCCGACCAGGTCGTCGCCAAGCTGCGCGAAAAGGGCGTCGAGACCTGGTACGTCCAATTCAAGGACGAAGGCCACGGCTTCCTGAAGAAGGCCAATAACGATCGTCGCCGCGAGGTCGAAACCCAGTTCCTGCGCAAGGTCCTCGGCCTGGGGCAGTAGTCGAGCCGGTTGCGAACGTGTGACCGGCGTGGCAACGTCCGTTTTCTAAGAAAACTGGAGGTGGCCATGGCCAAGGTGAACTACGTGACGGTCGGCTCGAACGATCTGGAGAAGGCCAAGGCCTTCTACGATGGGCTGCTGGGCTCGATCGGCTTCAAGCCTTTGTTCGACCACCCCTCGGGCGGCCGTCTCTATCGCGGCGACGGCTGCATGTTCGGCGTGCTGGGCCCGTATGACGGCAACCCGGCCTGCGTTGGCAACGGAATGATGGGCGGCTTCGCCTTCGACACCGTCGAGGAGGTTGACGCCTTCCACGCCAAGGCGCTGGAGCTCGGCGGCAAGGACGAGGGCGCGCCCGGCGCCCGCATGCCCAAGGCTTACTTCGCCTATTTCCGCGATCTCGATGGCAACAAGCTCTGCGGTTACAAGCTGGGCTGATCCACGTCTCCGGTCCGTTCCGCTCTTCGGCGGAGCGGACCGCCTCACGCTAGTAGCCCCGGCCGCCGACACCGCTTAAGAACGCCGGATGGCGTCGGCCGCACTGCTTTCCCTGACCCTGACGGATTTCCGGTCCTACGAGCGCGCGCGCCTCGAGACAGGCGGGCGCAGCGTCTATCTGTTCGGCCCGAACGGCGCCGGAAAAACCAACCTTCTGGAGGCCATCAGCCTTCTGACGCCCGGCAAGGGCCTGCGCGGCGCCAATCTCGCGGAGGTCGGACGACGGCTGCCGGGCGAGGCGGTGGGGCGAGCCTGGGCCGTGGCGGCGGACGTCGAAAGCGGCCTGGATGCTCCCGTGCGGATCGGGACGGGCGTCGAGCAGCCCGGGGCCAGTCGTCGGACGGTGCGTCTGGACGGCGAGACCGTGGCGCCGGGCCGGCTTGCCGACCACGTCCGGCCGATCTGGCTGACGCCCGCCCAGGATCGTCTGTTCCTGGAAGCCGCGTCCGAGCGCCGGCGCTTTTTCGATCGGCTGGTCTTCGCGGGAGAGCCTTCGCACGCCGCCAATGCCAACGCCTACGACAAGGCCCAGCGCGAGCGGATGCGTCTGCTGACGGAGGCCGCCGAGCGCGGCGCGGCGCCGGATGCGACCTGGCTCGACGCGCTCGAGGCTCGCTTGGCCGAGAGCGGCGCCCTGATGGCGCAGGCCCGCGCGCGGACCCTTCAGGCCTTGCAGGCCGAGATCGACGGACGCGGCGATCGGCCTTTCCCCCAGGCGCGCCTGACCCTCACGGGCGAGTGGGAGAAGCTGGCGATCGAGGGGGTTCCGTTCGCCGAGATCGAAGGCAGACTGGCCTCGGCGCTTGCCGCGGCGCGGGCGCGCGATGGCGCCGCCGGCCGGGCCTTGACCGGTCCTCATCGCGGCGATCTGGCCATCTTCCATGTCGAGAAGGACCGTCCGGCGGCGGAATGCTCGACGGGAGAGCAGAAAGCCCTGATTTTGAACCTCGTTTTGGCCCAGGCCGCGCGACTTTCGCGTGCGGAATCCGCGCCGAATCCTGTAATATTGCTCGACGAAGTCGCCGCGCATCTCGATCTTGCCAGACGAGCCGCATTGGCCGACGAACTCACGGCGCTCAAGCTCCAGGCCTTCCTCACCGGCACGGACGAGTCGCTGTTCGACCATCTCAAGGGTCGGGCGCTAGGCGTTCGCGTGGGCGACGCCGGCCTGACCGCCCTGGAAGACGAATGACCGAGAACACCGAAGACCAAGTTCCCGAAATGTCGACCGAGGAAGCCGCCGCCCAGTACGGCGCGGACTCGATCAAGGTTCTCAAGGGTCTGGACGCCGTCCGTAAGCGCCCCGGCATGTATATCGGCGACACCGACGATGGGTCGGGTCTGCACCACATGGTCTACGAAGTCGTCGACAACGCCATCGACGAGGCGCTGGCTGGTCACGCCACCAAGGTCCAGGTGATCCTGAACGCCGACGGCTCGGTGACGGTGACCGACGACGGGCGCGGCATTCCGGTCGACATGCACGAGGGCGAAGGCGTCTCGGCGGCGGAGGTCATCATGACCCAGCTGCACGCCGGCGGTAAGTTCGACCAGAACAGCTACAAGGTCTCGGGCGGCCTGCACGGCGTGGGCGTCTCGGTGGTGAATGCGCTGTCGGACTGGCTGGAGCTGCTGATCCACCGCAACGGCAAGGTCCACCAGATGCGCTTCGAGCGCGGCGACGCGGTCACCTCGCTGAAGGTCACCGGCGACTCGCCCGTCCGCACGGAAGGGCCCAAGGCCGGCGAGACGCTGACCGGTACGGAGGTCACCTTCTTCCCGTCCAGGGACACCTTCGCGTTCATCGAGTTCGACCGGAAAACGCTCGAACACCGCCTGCGCGAACTGGCGTTCCTGAACTCCGGCGTGACGATCTGGTTCAAGGACCATCGCGGCGCCGAGCCTTGGGAGGAGAAGCTCCACTACGAAGGCGGCATCGAGGCCTTCGTTCGCCACCTGGACAAGGTCAAGACGCCGCTGCTGAAGGCGCCGATCACGGTGCGCGGGGTCAAGGACAAGGTCGAGGTCGACCTCGCTATGTGGTGGAACGACAGCTACCATGAGCAGATGCTGTGCTTCACCAACAACATCCCCCAGCGGGATGGCGGCACGCACCTTTCGGCTTTCCGCGCGGCCCTGACCCGGATCATCACCAACTACGCCGAAAGCTCGGGCATCCTGAAGAAGGAGAAGGTCAACCTGGGCGGCGAAGACGCCCGCGAAGGCCTGACCTGCGTGCTGTCGGTCAAGGTGCCGGACCCGAAATTCAGCTCCCAGACCAAGGACAAGCTGGTTTCGTCCGAAGTGCGCCCGGCCGTGGAGGGACTGGTCTCGGAAGGTCTTTCGACCTGGTTCGAGGAGCACCCGAACGAGGCCAAGGCTATCGTCTCCAAGATCGCCGAGGCCGCCGCGGCGCGCGAAGCCGCCCGCAAGGCGCGCGAACTGACCCGCCGCAAGAGCGCGCTCGACATCACCAGCCTGCCCGGCAAGCTGGCCGACTGCTCCGAGCGCGATCCGGCCAAGTCCGAGATCTTTATCGTCGAGGGCGACTCGGCCGGCGGCTCGGCCAAGCAGGCTCGCAATCGCGACAATCAGGCCGTCCTGCCCCTGCGTGGCAAGATCCTGAACGTCGAGCGCGCGCGTTTCGACAAGATGTTGTCGTCGGACCAGATCGGCACGCTGATCACCGCCCTGGGCGCGGGCATTGGCCGCGACGACTTCAATCCAGACAAGGTGCGCTACCACAAGATCGTGCTGATGACCGACGCCGACGTCGACGGCGCGCACATCCGCACCCTGCTGCTGACCTTCTTCTACCGGCAGATGCCGGAGCTGATCGAGCGCGGGTACATCTATATCGCTCAGCCGCCGCTCTATAAGGCCAGCAAGGGCAAGTCCTCGCGCTACCTGAAGGATGACGCCGAGATGGACGCCTTCCTCGTGGACGAGGGCGTTGACGGCGCCGAGCTGGATCTGGCGTCCGGCGAGCGCCTGATCGGCCAGGACCTGCTGGCCCTGGTGCAGACCGCGCGCTCGGCCAAGGCCAATATCGACCGCCTGGCCGCCCGCGCGCCCGCCACGGCGATTGAGCAGTCGGCTCTGGCCGGCCTGTTTGGCGAGAGTCCCGATCCCGTCGCAGCCGCCAAGCGCCTGGACCTTTACGCCGAGGAAGGTGACGGCCCCTGGAGCGGCGAGCGCGGCGAGACCGGCTTCGTCTTCAGTCGCGTGCGCCGCGGCGTTTCCGAGCGTGTGGTGCTCGACGACGTGCTGATGCACGCCGCCGACGCGCGTCGCCTCGCCGAACGCTCGGTCAAGCTGGCCGAGATCTTCTCTGGCCGCGCGGTCTTCCGTCGTAAGGACAAGTCGACCACCGTTCGCGGCCCGCTGGATCTGGTGAACGCCGTGCTCGACGCCGGCCGCAAGGGGCTGACCATCCAGCGTTACAAGGGTCTTGGCGAGATGAACCCCGAACAGCTGTGGGAGACCACGCTGGACGCCGAGGCGCGCACCCTGCTGCAGGTTCGCGTCAATCACGCCGACGATGCCGACGATATGTTCAGCCGCTTGATGGGCGACCTCGTCGAACCGCGCCGTGAGTTCATCCAGGAGAACGCCCTGGATGCGGAGGTCGACGTCTAGTCTAGCGCGACCATCTGGACAGTCCGTGAGTAAGTGAGAAATGCCCACGGAATAATGCGAAAGTTCCGCGTTTGGATTCTGAAAGGCGTGCTCCAAAGCCCGGGGAAGGGTAGGGCGCTGCCATCACGGCAAGCGCTGAGACCTGTCCGCGCTAGTGGGACGCTCTGAGTAAAACCGGGGCGATGCCAATTGGCTTGCCGATTGATCCGGGGCGGTAGTCGGAAATAGCTTCTCAAAGTCGCGCGCCCCCGCCGAGTCCGATCGTGACTCATCGCTTCCGTTGGGAGGGTCTGCTTCCTGGCAGCCACGGCGAAGCGAGCGGCGCGGTTCCCAGCGATGGGGAAGCTGACTCTTAGGCGACTTCTGTAGTGACGCCTTTACGGTCTCGCTCTTATCCGGCGGTCGTTTACGCCGCCCTGATCAGGGTCCGGGTGGTCGTGAGCGTCTTTGCTGAGTGGATCAGCACGAAGACGTTGTGGCCGGTCGAAAAGGACTCGGCCACACAATCATGCAAGGTGCCGTTCCGGTCGGTCAGACCAAGAGATTGCTTTCCTGAAGCGCGCCGCTTTCCAACTGGTACCAAGGCTCCAATGGGATCATCAGGCGTGTAAGCTTCCCTCCAATCGCAATCTCCGAAAATTTCTTTGAAGCTTTCCGAGGTGATGACGCGGCGAAGTGATGCCTGAAATCCATCACCCGGAACTAGGACGGGCATGTCCAGCACCACGACCGCGCAAGCCCGGTGATTTTTCGCCACGTACTGGCGAATAGCTGCGTAGTTGGAAGCGTCGAAGCGCTTTGCAAGTCGAACGGGTGTCCAGATACTGAAGGCTTCGCCTTCAGCCATGTCGCGGAAGGTGTCTAATTGGAAAAGCACCTCCGAAGCGAAGACGTTCGCCTCGCGGTCGAAAAGGTCCGCAGTCGACGCGTCGAGCGCATTTTCGCAGTCTTCGACGACGCCATACATGGGCCGCTGCCAGGGCAGGAATCCGTGTCCAGCTTCGTGCAAGCTAACGAAGCGCTTCTTCACGTTGGCCATGGCCTGGTTCAGGAAGACCAAGCCTTCAGAAGCATGGAAAAGGCCAAGCACCTTGCTAAGGGCCTTTTTGATAGCTTGGCCAGCTTGCTCAGCCTTGGATCGGAACTTCGCGATCAGGCCGGGGTTGAGGACGTCCTCGTCGACGACCGTCACCTTAGCGGCGTCCATAATCTGAGAGACTGGGGTGGGAAAGACGCCGAGCGCACCCGCTTCTCGCAGCGCACGCTCGGCTTCCTTACGGATCCGGTCCCGCTGGCCGGGCGTCAAACTGGCATCGTCCGGCCGTGGCATCAGTTATCTCCGCTTGGAGCGAATGTAGGTGAGGTAGTCGAGCAACTCGCTCTCCTCATCCGCAGATAAGTTGTCGATGGAGAAGGTGGCCGCTCTGCCGTGCTTCTCGCCTTCCGCCCGCGTTGCTGCGGGAACGATGTAACCGGCGCGCTCCATCAGCGATTCGTATGCCACTCCAAGTGCCGTTGAGAGTGAGTAGAGAATGTGGGGAGAAGGCTTGGTGATCTTCCCACTCTCAAGCTGGCTCAAGTAGGCATTAGATACCTCCTTGCCTGTAGCTTCTTCAACTTCACGAAGTGACATTTGGACATCCTGACGCGCCTTCTTGATGAAGGGTCCTAAATTACTCTGCGCTGTGGGGTCGTTGATTTTCCCATCGGTCATTGGCTCTCCCTGCAATCCCGCCGAATAAATGCCTCGGCTGCAAAAATTCTACCGCAAATGCTAAGTCTGTCAAGCGCGCTAAAGATTGCTTGACAGACTTAGCGCGCGCACTCACGTTAGCGGCGTCGGCGTTAGGCCGGCATATGGAGATGAAGATGAGCACTGCTCCCGAAGTCGCCGTCAGCCGCGGCGACACTCAAAGCAAGATCGAGGTCGCGGATGAAACCCTGGCCTTCCGTTCCGTCCAGATCGGTGACCTGACGCCCACCGGCGCCCAACTGGCCGCCGCAGCGGGCTACAAGCCTGGTCAGAACGCGGCCGTGCTGCAGGTTCTGGCCAACGGCGGTCTCGAAGACGTGCGGCCCGACGAAATGGTCGACCTGCGTGAAAGCGATCGCCGTTTCGTGATCGTGCTGAGCGACCGCCTGTATCGCGTTCTGATCGATGGTGAGCGTTTTGACTGGCCGTGCCGCGTGATCACGGGCGCCGTAGTCCGCAAGCTGGGCCGCGTTGACGCCGACAGGGCCATCTACCTTGAGCGCGGCGATGAAGTGGACCGCATCATCGGTCCGAACGACTTAGTCGACCTCGACAAGCCCGGCGTGGAGTCGTTCGCGAGCCGCAAGCAGTCGTGGAAGCTCAACGTCCAGGGCGTCACCCTCGATGCGCCCACGCCGGCGATCAAGGTCAGCGACGCCCTGACGGAAGCTGGTTTCGACCCGAACAAGGGCTGGCACATCTTCCTCAAGGTGGTCGGCAAGCCCAAACGCGCCGTCGAATTGACCGACATCATCGACCTGACGGAGCCGGGCATCGAGAAGCTGCGGCTGACCCCGAAGGAGATCAACAATGGCGAGGCACACCCAGCGCCCCGCCGGGAGTTCGACGTCCTAGAGGTCGACGAGAAACACCTGCAGGCGCTGGGGCTGCGGTGGGAAACGGTCATCGACACCGAACGCCGCTGGTTGTTGATCCACAACTACCCAGTTCCGGTCGGGTACACCGTCACGCGCACGCTCCTGGCGCTCGAATTGCCTCCCACCTATCCGGGCGCCCAGCCGCCGCGCAAGATCACCGTGGCGCGGCGGCCTACGCTGGAGGGGCGATACACCGACGAGGAACTGCTGGGTTGTCTACGGCGTCTCCATACCCGCTACGGATATGTCACTGAGCGCGTTATCCGCGCCGACGCTGACGCGCCACCGCCCGCGCTGTTTATTCACCAGTTCGGTTCTCTGATGGCAGCTTATGGCCGGGCGGGGCTAAAAAAGACCCGTGCCAACGCGTGGAGCCGGGAAGCCCGCGTTCAGCAGGCCAAGGCGGCCACAAACAAGGGCACGGCGATTCCGCTCTCACCCGACTTCCGGGTGATCTCACGGGTCTATTGAGGCGCTGAGATCCGACTTTGGTCAAAGCGCGAAATAACATCTGCCCTCGAGGCTGGCCTTCAACGCGTGCAGTTCATGGCGCGGACTGACCATCTCGCTTCTTCTCACTTGAGCGCGGACAGGATCCACAAATTGTCACTTACGTTCGGAGCACTTTCTCAATTTCCGGTCTCGCCACTGCGCGCGCTTTCTCATTTCGCTCCAGACCGTCCACCATCTGCTCGCAAACGATTGTTTTCTAAGCGCCGGGCGCCCGTTTCGAGGGCGTTCCGGCGTTTTTGCATCGTGGAGGCGACGAGAACCCCAAACGGCCCTGTCATGTCGTCGCGCGGTCATGGCGAGGGCGGCATCTTCCTCGGTGCAGGTGATTCGCTTAAGCGTGCGTGGGGGCGCGTTGGTTATGGAACAAGACTCCAGTTTTCGCCCAGAACGGATCCTGGACTTGTCTGAACGGCTTTCGAGCGTTGCGGGCGAGAAGATCGGCGAGATCGCGAGAGTCAATCGCGCGGCCAAGATGCTCTCGATCAATGCTCTGATCGTCGCGGCGCGCGCTGGCGAGGCCGGCAAGGGCTTCGCCATCGTCGCCGAGGAATTCAAGAAGATCTCCACCGAGATCGACGCGGTCGCGGCCGCGCTCGAAAGCCAGGTCCGCGCCGACCTTGACGAACTCTCGGCCATCGGAGGGGCGATCCTTTCGCACATGCGCGGCCAGAGACTGGCCGACTTGGCGCTCAACGCCATCGAGATCGTCGATCGCAACCTCTACGAGCGCACCTGCGACGTCCGCTGGTGGGCGACGGATTCCGCCGTGGTCGCCTGCCTCGGCGAGGAGGACGAGGGCGCTCGCCTTCATGCGAGCAACCGTCTGGGCGTCATCCTCGACGCCTACACCGTGTATCTGGATCTCTGGATCTGCGACGCGCGGGGGAAGGTGGTCGCCAACGGCCGGCCGTCCCGCTATCCCAACGTCGTTGGCCAGTCCGTCGCCGACACGCGCTGGTTCCAGGAGGGGCTGCGCACCGCGAGCGGGGACGACTTCGTCGCCTGCGACATCGAGCGCTGCCGGGCGCTGGGCGATGCGCCCGTCGCGACCTACGCCACGGCCATACGGGCCGGTGGCGAGGCTACGGGCAAGCCCCTGGGCGTCCTTGGCGTGCATTTCGACTGGCGTCCGCAAGCCCAGGCTGTTGTGGACGGCGTTCGGCTCACGAGCGAAGAGCGCGAACGCTCTCGCGTGATGTTGTTAGACCAGAAGGGCCGGGTTCTGGCTTCGTCGGATAATCAGGGTGTTCTTACCGAGATCTTCCCGCTCGATACTTCGGCTGGGTCGATGGGCAGTTACGCCGACGGCGAGATTACGGTCGGCTACGCCTTGACCCCCGGATATGAAACCTATGCGGGTCTTGGCTGGTATGGTTGCCTTGTTCAACGCCAACAAGTTCCCGGATTAACCACGGTCGCGGCCTAATCTTAACCAAAACGCTCGCGTATTAACCGAACTCTTTACCTGCTAGCAGGCGAAAACGACTAGATTCTTGGCATTCCATATGGAATTTGTCGCAGCGGCGTTGCATTGCGAAGCCGCGCGTGGTTTTTTTAGGCCTAACGAGCCCGATGACGAAGTCTGATAGTTCTGCCGGGGGCGGAGAGACGCGTCATATTCTTAGTCTAAGGCTCGTTCGCGTGTTTCTTCCGCGGGGATCTGCACGAAAAGTGTGATCTCCGGGGAACGCTTCCGTCGAGAAATCGACAGGAGCACGCGTTCTGGGCTAGAGAATTCGTTTACATTGTCCTAAAGGGACGCCGTTCAATTGGAGGGAGCAGTCATGGCTTCTCATCGCGTTCGGGCGATCGCTATCAGCTTGGCCGTTGCGTTGGCGCCGATGGGCGCTGGCCAAGTCTGGGCTCAAAACACCCCGGCTCCTACGGCCGCTTCGCTGCAGACGACCATCGCGGCCGCGGCCCAACGGGCCGCCTCGCAACCTGGCTTTGCTCGCCTTTCGGCTAGCGCCAAGCTCGCCGCCATCCAGGCGTCCATCTCTGCCGCTCTGGCCGAGACCGGCGCTTCGCCGACGGTGATCGCCGCGGCTCTGGTTCAAGCGGTTGGGGCCGGCACGGTTTCGGCCGGCGTCGCCATTCAGGTGGCGGCCGCGGTCGCTCCGGAAATGACCCAGACCGTAGCCTCGGCTCCGGTTGTGACCCAACAGCTGGCCGCGACGGGCCAATCGGCGACGGTCACCCAAACCGCCGCGACCACCGACGCGGGCGCGCCCAGCGTTCTGGTCAGCCTGCAAGGCGTTTCGCAAGCCGCGGGCGGCGACGCGGGCGCTGGTGCGGGCGCGGGCGGCACGACGACGACGCCGACGCCGGCGCCGTACGATCCGTGCGCGGGCGTGGTCGCCGCCTACTGCGGGTAACTAATAGCAATAAGTCTCAGGGCGGACCGACGCGTCACGACGTGCGTCGGCCGTCCCTTCTGGTGGGGATAAACATGCGACTCCTTATGTGCTCGGCCGCCATGGCCTGCATTGCCCTGACCGCGCCTCAGGCCGTTCAGGCGCAAGATCTCGGTTCGAACTTCAAGCGCGACAAGAACGTCAGTGTCCGTCAGCGCCCGCGCCCGGACTACGAGGCGGCGGGCCAGAAGGCCGGCGGCTTCACGCTGTATCCGCGCGTCACCGTTGACGTTGAACGCAACGACAACATCTATGCCGTCGCCGCGGGCAAGACCAGCGACACCATCTGGCGCGTGAAGCCGGAAATGGCCGTGCGGTCGGACTGGTCGCGTCACGCTCTGGGCCTGTTCGCTGGCGGCAACATCATCCGCTATTCGGACAACAGCTCGGAAAAC
>Ga0247725_1000558_pt1 | contig 25517 bp, 27 predicted proteins | sample OKSTACKMCFT3sol_FD_183021 | JGI IMG/M metagenome (GOLD analysis project Ga0247725, IMG submission 183021) | Subsurface sediment microbial communities from gas well in Oklahoma, United States - OK STACK MC-FT3-sol | ecosystem: Environmental > Terrestrial > Deep subsurface > Rock core/Sediment...
ACTTCAATCAGCACAGGAGATTTTAATAAAGTGTCCGCCAGCTCTTTGATTTCTTTAGCGAAAGTTGCAGAGAAAAACAGCGTCTGCCGCTCTTTGGGTAAGCGCGCCATAATACGTTTTATATCGTGAATAAAGCCCATATCCAGCATACGGTCGGCTTCATCCAACACCAGAATTTGCAGCTCAGACAAACTGACAGTGCCCTGATGTAAATGATCAAGCAAACGACCTGGAGTGGCGACCAGAATATCTAAACCCCGGCTGGCCTGATCGTATTGTGGATTGATTGACACACCACCATAAAACACAGCGTATTTCAGTGGCAGATCCGCCCCATAAGCTTTAACACTATCGGCCACCTGTTGCGCCAGCTCGCGGGTTGGCGTCAGCACCAGGCAACGCACCTGTAGGTTATTTACTTTACTGGTATTTTTACTCAACAGCTGCAGCACTGGTAAAGTGAAAGCCGCAGTTTTACCCGTACCTGTCTGAGCACCGGCCAGTACATCTTTGCCTTCTAAAATCACAGGTATAGTTTGCTGCTGAATAGGAGTTGGGGTGTGGTACCCCTGATGAGTTACAGCAGAAAGAATACGGGGATCTAAACCAAGCGTGGCAAATGACATGCAATTTCCTTTAAAGTAGCGACTATCAAACCTCTTTACCCAAAGTAAGCGGAAGTACAAAGGGTATATAGCCTAAGTCATCGGAGTTGCAGCGAGGCGATAAGCCAGCGAGACCCCGGGAGCATAGTTGTCCTATGTGACTGGGGCGAGATGGCGCAGTCAACAAAGCTGCAGCTTCAAGGACAACGGCTATAAAAACGTCGCTAGTGTAGCAGAACTAACAGGACAAGGCATGACCGCAGTACCAACACCATGGTTTGTTTATATGGTGCGCACAGCAACAGGTGCGTTATATACAGGTATCAGCACAGATCCTGAACGACGTTTACGTCAGCACAGTGGTGAGCTTAAAGGCGGAGCTAAGGCTCTCAAAGGCAAAGGTCCACTGCAGTTAGCTTTTACTTTCGCCATGCCCTGCCGTTCCTCTGCCAGCAAACTTGAATACCAACTTAAACAATGGACAAAAAAAGACAAAGAGTTGTTGTTAACAGAAGAGACTAAACACTTGAGCTTGCTGGAACAGCTATCAGGCGAAAGTCGCATAGGCACAGCATCTGCTTCAGATTAGACTGGCTGAGACGCATAAGGAGTTGTGATGGAAAATTTTGCTTTAGTGCTGGTCTATCTGATGATTGGAGCCCTTCTTCGCAGACTGCCGCAGTTTCCACAAGACACAGGTTTAGTGCTGAATCAGTACGTGCTTTTTGTCGCCTTGCCTGCTTTGGTGTTGCAAAAAATTCCATTGTTAGAATTCTCCAGTCAGCTGTGGTTACCCGCCATCACGCCCTGGCTGCTGCTGATCATAGTGGCTGGACTAGTGATACTTGCCGGTAAAATCTGGCAATTTGAAAAAACCACTGTCGGGGCCCTGCTGGTAGTCTTACCTTTGGGCAATACCTCGTTTTTGGGTTTTCCCATGGTAGAAGCTTTTTTTGGTGAAAAGGCGCTGCCTTTTGCGATGATTTACGATCAGGCCGGTTCTTTTGTGGCGCTGGCCACCTACTCCACTCTGCTGGCGGCCTGGTATAACCCCACTGCCATCACTCCCACAGCAGGGCAAATGCTCAAGCGTGTGCTGACCTTCCCGTCTTTTGTTGCTTTAGCTTTAGCCTTAGCGCTGAAATCATGGAGTTATCCGCCGTTTTTCAGTCTGATCCTCGATAGTCTGGCCGCCACTTTAGTTCCTGTAATTATGATAGCTGTAGGTTTCCAGTTCAGATTGCAGCTGGACAACAAAGACACTAAACCTTTGATTTTTGCCTTGGGGGTCAAACTGTTTTTAATGCCGTTATTGGCCTTAGGTTTATTAAGTCTGTTCCAGCCGGAGCCTTTGTTGTTAAAGGTGGTGGTGTTTGAAGCCGCTATGCCGCCTATGGTGTCTGCCGGCGCTATAGCTATTGGTGCAGGGCTGGCACTGCGATTAGTACCAGCTTTGGTTGGTTTAGGTTTGCTGCTCAGCTTTATCAGTCTTCCGCTTTGGTACGCTCTGCTGCAGCTTTACGTTTAAGCAGATGTTGATGGCCTTTTCTGTGGCTCTGATGGTAATAATGCGCCACAACTACCATCAACACAGAACCTGTCAGCACAGGATTTAATAAAAACCACCAGTCCGGAGCCGTCAGCATGATCAGCAAAGTAGTAGCGCCTGCGGGCGGATGAGTAATTTTCAGCAGCACCATCAAGCCTATAGCTAACCCCACAGCAACAGAAAGGCTCCACACAGTTAAACCAAAACCATGCACAAAAGTCAGACCAATCAGCGCGGCCAGCACATGCCCGGCTATCACATTTTTGGCTTTACCCAGCGGACTACCCGGCAAGGCAAATAAAATCACTGCCGTTGCACCAAAAGGTGCGACCAGCCATAACTGCTGCCATTGTTGCAGTAAAGCTAGCAACGCCATTACCAATGCTGCACCGGCCCCCGCCAACACAGCTTGCACCCAGACTTTATGTTCTGTCACAGTATCACCTCATAAAGTAGACCAATCTGTCTACCAGACACCAGCATTGTAGACAGACTGGTCTACCTGTGTCAAGCTAAGTCTCTACTGTGCTGAGGACATATATGGAACCGGATAAAAAACAACAGCTTGTTGAAGCAGCTTTAAGCCTTTTTTACCGTCACGGTGTGCATGCAGTTGGCATTAATCAAATTTTAGAACAGTCATCTGTGGCCAAAAAAACCTTGTATCACCATTTTGTCAGCAAAGACGAGTTGTTGTTGGCAACACTGGAGCTTCGACATCAGCGCTTTTATCAATGGCTGGAGCAAGAGTTGAATGGAAACGAAGGCACAGATCCGGCAGGTAAACTCTTTGATGCATTACATCTTTGGTTTGAAGGCAAGGCTGAACCCTTAGGGCCTTTTTTTGGCTGCTATTTTCAAAACTGTGCAGCTGAATACCACGGACCTGACAGTACAATCCTGCAGCTTTGTGCTCAGCATAAACTCAAGGTGAAACATTTAGTGAACACTCACTTGCAAAGCTATCATCTGCCAGCGGAAGCGCAGTCGGTATTGCTGGATGGACTGATGTTACTGAAAGAGGGCGCTATCAGCATGGCACTGTTACATACAGATCCAACAGCAGCGCAAAGCGCTAAAAAACAAGCTCTATTGCTGCTCAGGGCATTAGCCTAATCAGGCTCGGCAACGGGCTCGCCAGGAGGCTTTTTTTTCATCCGGCCGGCCTGGACCAGCGCCTCCCGCAGCAGGTACTCAATCTGGCCATTTACACTGCGAAACTCGTCATCGGCCCAGTGCTGCAAAGCCTGCAGCACTGTTTCATCCAAACGTAACGCAAAAGCTTTTTTCGACACTTTTGTCTCCGTTTAGTACAAAGTACCGGTATTGATTACAGGCTGCACCTGATGATCACCACAAAGCACTACGAGCAAGTTACTGACCATAGCGGCTTTACGTTCCTCATCCAACTGCACCATATTTTTTTCTGACAAGCGGGCTAATGCGAGTTCTACCATACCTACCGCGCCTTCAACCAATTGCTGGCGTGCCATCACCACTGCTCTGGCTTGCTGACGCTGTAACATAGCACTGGCAATTTCCGGTGCATAAGCCAAATGGCTAATCCGGGCTTCCAATACTTCAACTCCGGCTTTTTCCAAACGGGCCTGAATTTCACCTTTGAGTAAATCCGTCACTTCAGGACCATTGCTACGCAGACTGATATCACCATCTTCTGCTGCTTCGTAGGGGTAACTTGAGGCTAAGAAACGCAGTGCAGCCTCACTTTGAATACTGACAAAGTTTTCATAATCTTCGACTTCAAACACTGCTTCGGCACTGTCTACCACTTTCCATACCACTACAGCGGCAATTTCAACCGGGTTGCCACTATGATCATTCACTTTCAGCTTACCACTTTCAAAGTTGCGCACCCGTAGTGAGACTTTTTGTTTGCTGTAAAAAGGATTGGCCCAGCGCAAACCAGTCTTTAAATCAGAACCTGTATAGCGACCAAACAACTGCAATACCACACACTGATTAGGTTGCACCATGTAGAAGCCAAAAAAGCCTATACCAAAAAGAATAAGCGCCAGTATGGCAACTAATTTCAACGGTCCAGCCAAAACAACTAAGCCAAGACCCGCCAGAGTAAAGACGGCTGGCAGTACAGCGAGCATCATCAAGCCACTGCGGCTTGTTGCCATATATTCCTTCATAAAAACCCCTTATTTTGATATCATTTTAATATCATAATAGGTTCAATCTGAAAAAAGGCAAGAAAAAAAGCGCAAAAAAACAGCAATTGAATAGCAAAAATGCAGAGTTAATTGACACAGGCCAATTTGATAAATATGATAAATTCAATCAAATCAGAAAAATCATTATGTCAGAGCAACATCAACTTATTTCTACCCGACAAGCCGCCACTCTTTTAGGTGTTTCGGTACGCACAATTCAACTTTGGGTTGAACAAGGATTGCTCAGCGCCTGGAAAACACCCGGAGGACACAGACGAATAGTACAGGAGTCCTTACTGGCTTTATTGCATAAAAGACAAAGATTGCAGCCGCTGACTTATATAGTTTGTGTCGATCTGAATGCAGATTTTTTCAATTTAATCCAGCAACTGTGCCAACAATGGAATTTCCCTGTTGAGTTGCGGCAAGCACGTAACGCGGTGGATGCTCTGCTGATGATGGGCGAACATAAACCTGAAATCATACTGATGAATGCAGCTCAAGCTGGTGTAGATATGAGTATGTTGCAGCAGGAGTTAATAAAGCATCAGGTCAAACTTGCTTTATTAGCCCAGGACGACCCGCAATCTGAGCTGAGTATGGAGGTGATTTGGCTGAAGCTTCCTTTTGAACCTTCTCAATTCAAAGCTACATTACAAAAATTACTTTTTGCCCGACTGCAACAAGCAGGTTAATTACTGTTGCCATTTTGCCAGTGCTCAATGGTGATGGCCAATGAGCAGCTTCACAGCAAAACCAATTGACCTTTTGATGTCCCCCAGTAATGGGCCTGACCAACTACTGGGGTTACATCATTGAGGTGGGTTCTTTAGTTAAACCAAACTTACTTTAGCAAATTTACGTTTACCGACCTGGAAGATATGGCAGCTGCCTTTGGCAAATTCCATTTTGCTGTCTTCCACTTTAGTCTCACCATCCAGCTTGACCGCACCTTGCTTAATCATCCGCATAGCTTCTGAGGTACTTTCGACCAGACCAGCTTCTTTTAACAGGTTGGTAATCTGAATACTGTCAGTGGCTAAGGTTAAGCTCAGTTCAGGAATATCATCAGGTAAGGCGTTCTTCTGGAAACGTTGGATAAAGTCCTGCTCTGCCGCATCAGCCGCTGCCTGGTCATGGAAACGGGCAATAATCTCTTTAGCCAGCTCAATTTTGATATCACGTGGGTTACGCCCTTCAGCCGCTTGTTGCTTCAGTGCTGCTATATCTGCAATAGGGCGGAAACTCAGCAAATCGTAGTAACGCCACATCAGTTCATCACTGATCGACATCACTTTACCAAACATCTCACCCGGCGTATCTGTGATGCCTATATAGTTGCCCAAAGACTTGGACATCTTCTGCACACCGTCCAGACCTTCCAGCAATGGCACCATAATGATGGTTTGTGGGCGCTGACCTTCGTCTTTTTGCAGCTCACGGCCCATCAACAGGTTAAAGCGCTGATCGGTACCGCCCATTTCAATGTCGGCCTCTAGGGCAACAGAGTCCCAACCCTGTACCAGCGGGTATAAAAACTCGTGTATCGCAATAGACTGGTTGTTGGCATAACGCTTTTTAAAATCATCGCGCTCCAGCATACGTGCGACTGTCTGACGTGCTGCCAATTTGATCATACCGGCCGCGCCTAACTTTTCCATCCATTCAGAGTTAAAAGCCACGCGGGTTTTTGCCGGATCCAAAATCTTAAATACTTGCTCTTTATAGGTCTGTGCGTTAGCCAACACGTCTTCACGGGTCAAAGGCTTACGTGTAACGTTTTTACCTGTTGGATCGCCAATCATGCCGGTGAAGTCACCAATAAGGAAAATGACATCATGACCCAACTGTTGAAAGGTGCGTAATTTGTTGATTAAAACCGTATGACCTAAATGCAAATCTGGTGCAGTTGGATCAAAACCTGCCTTGATTTTTAAAGGTTTTCCTTCCTTTAACTTGGCAATCAGCTCGTCTTCTAACAAAATCTCTTCGCAGCCGCGTTTTATCTCAGCCAGCGCCTGCTCCCAGTGAGCCATGGTCTACTCCTAAATCTCTTTGTATTTCTCAAAATTCCAAGCCTGCATTCTACTGAAACATTTCTTTAGATCAAACCAACAAAAGTGTGGCATCAGCTAAAAAATCGTTATATGCTCATTTTCTTATTGGTTTGTCTGATAATAATAAGAGATGCGCTTTCTATGATTTCTTCTTTGCCTATCAAACATCGGTTATTAATCGGCGCTTTAAGCGGCATTGTTGCCGTTATGCTGTTGATCCCGTCAGAACAAGCTTCAGCCTCCAGAACTACAGAAACTTCAGAGCTGGAAGTTGGAAAAAGATACAGTATTGATATTCCTTTGGTGGAAGAGAAAATTGCAGCAGAACAGCTGGCAACTCTGCCGCACGAAGACAACTCACTGGAGTGGGTGACAGTTGATGTGAAAAAAGGTGACATCCTGTCAGCTATTTTCCGCAAAGCTAAGTTAGATCAAGCCGCGATGCAGGAAGTGTTGGAACTGGGTAAACCAGTTAAAACCTTAACCCGTATTTTTCCTGGTGAGCAAATTGAGTTTGGTTTAGATAACCAGGGCAAGCTGCAGGAAATTCGTTATCCAATCAACAACCTTAAAACTTTACGTGTCCAGCGTACAGCCAATGGCAAATTTGCTGCTGAAGAGCTGTTAAAGGAAGTAGAGACCCGTACTGAGGTGGTCAGTGGCGTAGTAAACGGTTCGTTTTGGAACGCTGGTTTGGAAGCTGGTTTAACTGAAGCTCAGATGCTGACTCTGGCTAACAATATTTTCAGTTACGACATCGACTTCGGTTTGGATATCAAAGCTGGTGATAGTTTCAGTGTGATTTTTGAAACCCGTTATGCAGACGGCCAATTTGTTGGTAATGGCAATATTCTCGCGGCCCAGTTTAAAAACGAAGGTCAGGTGTATCAGGCGGTTCGTCACAAAGATGGCGCCTATTACAAACCTGATGGTAAAGGCACTAAACAAGCCTTCCTGCGTGCTCCGGTTGCCTTCCAGTATGTCAGCTCTAATTTTAACCCCCGCCGTTTACATCCAGTGTTAAAGAAAGTGAAACCTCATAACGGGGTTGACTATGTTGCTGCTGTAGGTACTCCTATTATGGCGGCTGGTGACGGTAAAGTGATTGCTTCGACCCGTAACGGTGTAAATGGTAACTATGTGTTTATCAAACACAAAAACAACATTGTGACCAAATACCTGCACTTATCCAAACGAGACGTGCAACAAGGCGAAAACGTAAAACAAGGTCAGGTCATTGGTCGCTTAGGCGCTACGGGCCGTGTCACAGGCGCTCACCTGCACTATGAATTTGTGGTAGGTGGTGTACACCGTAATCCACGTACTGTGAAATTACCTCAGGCTGATGCCTTGTCGACCAGCGAACGTATTGCTTTTGTCAATCAGGCGAAACAGCTGATTGCACAAATGCAAAACCACGAGCGGATCACGGTAGCAGCAGCTGAGTAATGTCCAGCTTGTATATAGGAATAATGTCCGGCACCAGCCTCGATGGTATCGATCTGGTGCTGGTTCGTTTTAAACAGTCCACTGACGAAAAGCTCCTGCCTGAATTACTAGAATCCCTGCTTTGTCCTTTCCCTGAACTATTACGCCAGCAGCTCAGCCAATTGGCTCAAACCGGTCCTGATGAACTGGAGCTTATGGGTTTAGTCGAGCAGCAATTGGCCTTAGCTTATGCCGCTGCAGTCAAACAGTTGTTGGCTAAAGCCAAAGTCCCCCCAGAACAGATCAGTGCTATAGGCTGCCATGGCCAGACGATCCGGCACAGGCCTTATGCGCAGTTTCCGTTTACTTATCAGATTGGTGATATGTTCCGTTTGGCAGCAGAAACGCAAATCAGAGTGATCGCCGATTTTCGCCGTAAAGATATGGCCTATGGTGGCCAAGGTGCGCCTTTAGTCCCCGCTTTTCATCAGGCTATTTTTGCAAAGCCAGACAGCTATCGCGCCATCTTAAACATTGGTGGTATTGCCAATGTCACTTTGTTGCAACCTGACCAGAGCGTGCGCGGTTTTGACACTGGTCCAGGTAATGGGCTGATGGATAACTGGATCCAGCAACAGGGCTTGGGCTTATATGACACAGATGGGCTTTATGCAGCCTCTGGTTCAACACAACAGGCTTTGTTAGCCGATCTTTTGTCAGACCCCTACTTTCAGTTGCAGGGTCCCAAAAGCACAGGCAGAGAGTATTTCAACAGCTCATGGCTTGCTGATAAAATCGGAACTGCTAAGTATGCGCCAGCGGACGTACAGCGCACCCTGACTCGCTTTACCGCGCAAAGCATCAGCATTGCATTAGCGAATGAAGCTATCTCTGAATTATTTGTTTGTGGTGGTGGAGCTTATAACAAGGTCCTGCTCGACGATTTACAACAGCTATTCCCCAACATCACCATTGCACAAACCGCCAGTTTAGGCGTGAAAGCGGATGATGTGGAAGCGATGGCCTTTGCCTGGCTGGCTTATGCTTATGACCATAAAATTGCAGGCAATATTCCTGAAGTCACAGGTGCCCGTAAAGCCGTGGTGTTAGGAGTGGAATTTAGTTACTAACCAAATTCCACAGCTAAAAGTTCCAAAAGTTACTGCAACAACGCCAGCAAAATACCGGCAGCCACAGCCGAACCTATCACACCAGCCACATTCGGTCCCATTGCATGCATCAGCAGGAAGTTATGCGGATCGGCTTCTAAACCCACTTTATTAGCAACACGTGCCGACATGGGCACAGCAGACACACCAGCTGCACCTATCAGTGGATTAACAGGATCTTTGGATAACTTGTTCATCAGTTTCGCCATCAAGACACCAGAAGCAGTGCCTATACCAAAAGCAATAGCGCCCAGTACCAGAATACCTAAAGTTTGAGTGGTCAGGAATTTATCTGCGCTTAACTTTGACCCCACGGCAAGCCCTAAGAAAATAGTCACAATATTGATCAGCTCGTTCTGCGCGGTCTTAGATAAGCGCTCCACTACGCCGGCTTCACGTATTAAATTGCCCAAACAAAACATACCAATCAGCGGTGCTGCTGTGGGTAAAAACAGGAAAGTCAGCACCAGCACCAGTAAAGGAAAGATGATTTTTTCTTTTTGACTGACCTGTCTAAGCTGCGCCATTCTAATTTTACGCTCATCCTCTGTCGTCAAAGCCCGCATAATGGGAGGCTGAATAATAGGAACCAGCGCCATATAGGAGTAGGCCGCTACAGCTATAGCGCCCAATAATTCAGGCGCCAATTTCGACGCCAGAAAAATAGCGGTTGGGCCATCAGCACCACCAATAATGGCAATAGCGGCAGCTTCTTTCATCGTAAAACTTAAGCCAGGTACCAGATTAAGTGCTATAGCGCCCAATAAGGTTGAAAAAATACCAAACTGAGCCGCAGCACCTAACAACAACATTTTAGGATTGGCTATTAAAGCGCTGAAGTCAGTTAAAGCTCCGACACCTAAAAAGATCAGCAGCGGAAATACCCCGGTTTCAATCCCCACATGGTACACGTAGTACAGCAAACCACCCGGCTCACTCATCCCGGCCAATGGAATATTGGTCAGAATAGCGCCAAAGCCTATCGGAATAAGCAACAAAGGCTCAAAGCCTTTGGCTATCGCTAAATACAATAATATAAAACCTACCGCCATCATCACCAGCGCAGGCCAGGTCAGATGTACCAAACCTGTAGAATCAATCAGTGTTAACAAAGCATCCATGACTTATCCTCAGGCAAAACTAACCAGCAGATCGCCGGTTGAAACCGCAGAGCCAACACTGACATGAAGTTGACTGACAATACCGGCCTTGCTGGCACGGATTTCTGTCTCCATTTTCATCGCTTCCATCAACAACACAACTTGCCCAGCTGCCACCTGCTGGCCCACACTGACCCTGAGCGCTAACACATTACCGGCTAAAGGTGAGGTTAATGTGCTGGCCGGCTGAATACTGGCAGACTGTGGAATAGTTTCATCCACCGCAGCTTTTATCTGCTGCACGGCACCAGCAGGTCCTACCTCAACCTGATAGAGCTTGCCGTCCACTTTGACACTGTAATAGCCCACTGCTCCTGCTGAAGTATTAAGCTGAGCAGCTGCAGCCTGCTTGGCCACAGCAGGCTTAGGCTCTAGTCCAGGAGCAGGCTCAAACTTCGAAGCATCGCCTCTGTGCTGTAAAAACTTCAGGCCAACTTGCGGAAACAAGGCATAAGTCAGCACGTCATCTACTTTGGCATCCGCCAGTTGCAGCTGAAGTGCTTTGGCTTTTTCATCCAGTTCAGTTGTTAAAGCGGTAAGCTCTGGTTCTAATAAATCGGCAGGGCGGCACACTATAGCTTCAGCGCCAGCTAACACTCTTTGTTGTAAAGCAGCGTCTACCGCGGCAGGAGTAGTGCCATATTCACCTTTCAATACAGCAGCTGTTTCTTTGGTGATGGTTTTATAACGCTCTCCGGACAACACATTTAAAACGGCCTGGGTTCCTACTATTTGTGAGGTTGGTGTGACTAAGGGCAAAAACCCCAGCTCCTGACGTACTTTAGGAATTTCCTGCAGCACTAAGTCCATTTTGTCTAAAGCGCCCTGCTCTTTCAGTTGGCTTTCCATATTGGTCAGCATACCACCTGGTACCTGAGCCAATAGAATCCTGGCATCTACACCTTTAAGTGAACCTTCAAATTGAGCATACTTAGTCCTGACTTCGCGGAAATAGGCCGCTATATCCTCCAGCAAAACCAAATTTAGCCCGGTGTCCCGCTTCGTCCCCTCTGTTATTGCGACTATAGTTTCGGTCGCGCTGTGACCATAGGTCATGCTCATTGACGATATGGCGGTATCGAGCATATCAATACCAGCGTCAATGGCCTTCTGGTAAGTGGCTGTACTTAACCCCGTAGTGGCATGACACTGCATAGCTATAGGTAATTTCACCCGCTCTTTTAGTCTGGTGATCAGCTCTTCTGCGACATAAGGCTTAAGTAAGCCCGCCATGTCTTTAATACAAATTGAATGACAGCCCATATCTTCCAGCTGCATCGCCATATCCAGCCAGCCATCAATAGTATGAACAGGACTGACAGTGTATGATAAAGTCCCCTGGGCATGAGCCCCCACTTTGACGGTTGCAGCCACAGCAGTCTGCAGGTTACGCACATCGTTCATCGCATCAAAAATACGAAACACCTCTATGCCGTTGGCAAAACTACGTTCAACAAAAGCTTCAACTACATCGTCTGCATAGTGACGGTAACCCAATAAATTCTGACCACGCAGCAGCATTTGCTGTTTAGTGTTTGGCATGGCTTTTTTTAGTTCGCGCAGGCGATGCCAGGGGTCTTCGCCTAAATAACGGATGCAGGCATCAAAAGTAGCGCCGCCCCATGATTCCATCGACCAATAACCGACTTGATCCAGTTTGGCTGCTATTGGCAACATGTCCTCTAAGCGCAGGCGCGTGGCTAACAAAGATTGATGGGCGTCTCTGAGCACCAGCTCAGTCAAAAGTAATGGCTGACTCATTTTTATCCCTTATGTTGTTTGTGGTGATGTTCAATAGCGGAACTAATAGCTGCAACTACTGCAGGGGATATGGCCTCAGGCTGAGACGAAGCAACAGGTGTAGTCGCGGGTGGAGCTGTATGCCTGACTAATCTGGACATCACCTGCACAGCCCAGACCAACAGCATTAAAAATCCAAACACTACGCCCATTCCCACTAACATCAATATTGCTGCGTCCAGCAGTAAAGCCCCTACTTGTTGCTCAGCGTCCATCTTCCGCTCTCCGTCTCATGCTTCTGTATTGATTAATAGCAGCTTTCAGCCAGGAACATAAGCCAATGCTTAATCACTTTGCTTAATGGCTGATATTTATACAATCTATACCGAACTCTATTGACAAAGGCAAGAAATAGACATTTAGACAGCTAAAAATCTACACACCTGAAACCTGATACATCGGATGTAAAGCGGAACAGAGAAAAATAAACCCCGCCAACAGGCAGGGTTAGTGTCTTACCGAAACTGGCTTCAACCAGCCTTGACAGGCTGGGGACCTCAGGAAGCCGGGCTTTCCGTCAGCATACTTGCTATTTGCGCTGCGACCTGACTCCAGCCCAGCCCCAAAGTTTTCACTACTTCGTCATAGCCATCATCGGCAATAGGTAGTTGCAGCTCAAAAGGCTGTTGCTTCACAGTCTCTCCCTGCAACAGTGATGCCTGGCCACTGATCAGTACCATTCCATCTGCTGTGGTATGAAACTGACTGACCTGTACCGTCAGGCGACTGTCGCTTGAGGCACTGACTTGCTGAGTCACACGCCAGTCGGTTAAGGTCGCTGATAAATGGGCTTGCAGGTTACGGGTTAATTGCTGATCCAAAGCTTCAGCCCATTGATGCAGCCTGGTCAGCTGCAGATTAACCGGATTATTCTGATACACCAGCGCATTGCTGTTTAAGTAGCTGGCCACTATTACAGGCTCGACGACCAGTACTTTAGTGCTCTGCACAACAGGGGCCTTCGCAGCCACTGCAGGTAAACGGTAATACTGCAATTCAGCCGGAGAACTGCCACAACCAGCCACCGCCAGACTCAGGAATACAAAAGCTAAATAACGCATTAGTTGCCCTTCTCAGGTTCTGGATCTTTAGGCAGATCGGCATTAAAAATCAATGAGTTGCTTTGACTATTCATAGTTTTAATCACAGGCTGTAAATCCCGTAACAATTGGTCCATCGACTGCAAGTTACCATTTAAACGCTCATAAGCAGGTGAACCAGGCGAAAAGCCAGCCAGAGTTTTACGCAGTTCTGTCAGACTTTGTTGAATATCAGTTGGCAGTTGCTGCACTGACTTATCCTGCACCAGCTGATCCAGTGACTGGATCAACTGCTCGGCGTTTTTCAGCATTTTTTCACTTTGCAGTAAAGTCGCTGAGCTTTGGGCCAGCACATCTTCCACCGGCAAACTATTAACTTTATCCAGCACCTGCAGCACTTTTTGCTCAATATTGGCCAAGCCGCTTGGCGCTGTTGGCATAATTTTCAGACCCGCATGATCGGCCAAAGTAAAAGGCGCTGGCACAAAACCCTCACTGGAAAAGGCTGGCGGCTCAGCAGTGGCCACTTCAACTTTCTCAGACTGTTCAGCATCCGCCAAAGCCGGTACTTCGACTTTAACTTGAGGCGTTGCAATCACAGCGTCGGTTTGCACTAATTCGATATACAAAGCGCCGGTTAATAAACTACCTGTTTTCAGCACAGCTCTTAAGCCGTGTTGCACTGCTGTCTCTAATTCCTGTGCTAGTTTTTTCAGGCTCATTTCACCAGCCAAGCGGCCAGCTTCTACCCGCACCAGCACCGGAATACCTTTTTTAAAGGCTACATCTAAAGGGTTGTCCATATTGAAAAAGTAAGGGGCCATAGCCACAGTACCTATGCGCACACCTTTGTATTCTAAAGGCGCGCCCGCTGTTAAACCCCGGATGGATTCATCAAAAAACAGCAGGTATTCGTTGTATTCAGTGTATAAACCTTCTTTGATGGCTTTTTGGTTTTTAAACAGTTGGAACTGACTGTTACTGGCCACTTTATCTCCTACAGGCCAACCTTCCAGCACATCAAAATGCACACCACCGCTGAGTAATGTTGCAATAGAAGCTAATTCAACCCGCACTCCTTGCGCCGATACATCCAGCGCCATACCACTGGCTTGCCAGAAGCGGACGTTTTCCGTCACCAACGCATCATAAGGTGCACGAATAAATAACTGATAGGTCATATGGCCTTGTTCAGCTACGAAGTGACTGGTCTCTACTGTCCCTACCGCATAACCGTGATAAAGCACAGGGTCGCCAACGGCAAGGGCTGTAGCGTCATCACTTAACAAAGTAACGCGTACACCTGGTGCATCGGCCGGTGCTATAGGTGGGCTGTCGAGTAATTCGTAATAGTACTTTTGCACTGCGGCTTTGCCGGGCTGTAATTCGATATAAGCACCGGACAGCAATGTATTTAAACCACTCACGCCACCACGCCCTACAGTAGGCTTGACGACCCATAACTGAGTGTCTTCGTTTAGTAAGGCTTCAATGCCCGGGTCCATTCGGGCCTTGACCAGTACTTTGCTTAAATCTTCTGACAGCTGCACCGACTCAACCCGGCCTATGTCGACGCTGCGGCTTTTGATCTGAGTTTTGCCTGCTACTATGCCTTCCGCATTCAATGTCACCAGTGTAATCACAGGCCCCTGATTTTTCTGAGTGTAATACAGCATCCAGATACCAATGGCAACGGCCATCACAGGCACTATCCAGATAGGGGATAATTGTCGGATCTTTTTCACCGCGGCCACCCGGCCCTGCGTCTTAGCCACGCTGTTGCTCCTCTTTTTTATCGCGTTGATCCCACAATAAACGCGGATCAAAACTCATAGCGGCGAGCATGGTGGTAATCACCACAGTCGCAAAAATAATAGCGCCCATCCCAGGGTAGACGCCCATCAACAAATCAAACCTGACCAGAGCGGCCAGAATAGCCACCACCAGCACATCCACCATAGACCAGCGCCCTATCCAGTCAACCAGTAAATAAACCCTGGTCGAGAGTAACTGGCGTTTATGTCCCTTATGACTGGCTAAATAACAGAGCCAGAACATCACCACTATTTTCACCACAGGCACGACCACGCTGGCCAATAAAATCACAATAGCCACAGGATAAGCGCCGTCCTGCCACATCAATACAATACCGCTGATGATGGTAGACTGAATGCTGCTGCCCAAAGACACAGTTTCCATAATAGGCAGCAGGTTGGCCGGGATATACAACAGAGTTGCGGTAATCAGCCAGGCCAGAGTTTTTTGCAAACTGCCCGGAATACGGGCCGTGACTTTAGTGCCACAGCGATCACAATGTTTTTGCTCCAGCGGCACTATAGCTGTGCAGCAGCTGCAACTGGCCAGATGCAAGGATACGCCGGTTTGACCAGCACAAGTCACAGGCACAGGTTGAGGCGCTGGAGCTATAGATTCCCATAAAGCATGACGGTCTATCACCTGGAAAGTACGTAAGTGCAGCAGGCAAAACAAACAAAAAGCCCAGAAGCTCATCCCTACAGAGATGTCGGCATAGACCACCAGTTTGACAAAAGCGACCAGGATGCCTATCAGAAAAATATCCACCATGCTCCAGGGTTTGAGCATATACAGTACCCTGGCAGTCCAGACCAGGCCTCTGACCTTGCGCACCATACCCAACTTGATATAAATCACCGCCAGCATGCAAAAAGCAGGTATAGCCTGAATAAACAACCAGACCAGCACAGCCAGCCACTGCTGATGTTCGTTAAATAACACAGAGGAGGTATCAAAAAAACTCATGATATGGACGTTACCCGCCACATCCATGCCGATAAAAGGAAAGAGGTTGGCCAAAATCAGCATAAACAACGAACTTGCAGCGTAAAGCACAGGGCGTAATACCGGATCTTTCTGGCGCATATCCAATAAATAACCACAGCGGCTGCAGGCAGCTTCCTGACCAATAGCCAACAAAGGCAATTGCTGCAATAAATCGCAGTGGCGACAAAGCACCAGTTCAGCCACAGGATGCGCGGACTGCGCTATACCAGACTCCAGATCAGACAAAAAGATTCCTTTATAACTGCCTATACTGCGAATAGCGCTATTGTAAGCAAAAAAAATGGGGTCCGATCACATTATTTATGTTTAATAATGTGATCGGACCCCATTTCCAATAAATTGCCGTTTATTCAACAGCTTTAGATACACCCACCATAGCAGGACGTACTAAACGGCCGTTCAGCTCGTAGCCTTTTTGCATCACAAAAGTCACAGTGTTTGGCGCTACATCAGCGCTGGGCTGAATAGACATAGCCTGATGGAATTCAGGATTAAATGGCTGACCTTGTGGGTCAATTTGCTGCACGCCGTTTTTCGCCAGTGTATCCAGTAAACCTTTCAGGGTTAAATCCACACCTTCGCCTAAAGCTTTCTGGCTCTCGTCTTCACGATTTAAGAAAGTTAAGGCGCGCTCCAGGTTATCAACCACTGGTAATAAATCACCAGCGAAGCGTTCCAGCGCAAATTTATGGGCTTTTTCAACGTCCATAGCCGAACGGCGACGACTATTGTCCGCCTCAGCTTTAATTCTAAGCATTAAATCATGCTGCTCTGCCAACTGGGCTTTTGCCTGCTGTAATTCTGCATCCAGCTTTGCAATAAGTTCCTGCTCCGGCGTCAGTTCTACCACTTGTTGCTCTGCCGCTGCTTCCGCAGCCTGTTGTTGTTCAGTTTGCACTTTATCTTGCTCGCTCATTAGTTACTACTCCACCATAGGTTGGCTTATTATGGGGATTGATTAAGATGATTCAAGTTAAAAAACATTTGTTGTGCTACAGCTTCTACTAAAGGCACAAAACGACCATAGTTCATCCGGCGTGGCCCAAGCAAGGCAATAAAGCCATGAGGCTCAGCCCGGTAGCGCGCACAAATCAAACTCACCTTGGCTAAAGGTTCAATACCAGACTCCCGGCCCAGTATAAGTTTAGGTTGGGAATCCTGGGTGACGGGAGTTAATAATTTCACCAGACAAGAAGGATTGTCCAGCAGTTCAATTACCTGCTGCAGCTCCGGATCACGATGATAGTCACTAGCCTGCATCAATTGATGCTGGCCATAAATCAGCGGCTGATGCTGCTGCATCTCATCCAGACTCAGTTGCGCCATAGCGGTTTTCACCAGAGCCTGAACAGCGCCGCATTCCTGCTTACCGATAAGAGCTAAACGTGAAATACCATCCAGCCAGTCCTGACCACATAAAGCCGCATTAAGTAAACAAAGGACCCGGCTTAAAGTCTGGTTATCTATTAAGTCATCGTAAAACAGCACCCGGTGCAGGATATCGCCATCTTCGTCTATCACCACCAGCAACAAACGTTGTGTGGCCAAACGCACCAGGTCTACCTGCCTTATCACCCTGCCCTGACCTTTAGGCGCGCTGACAATACTGACCATACCTGTTAAATTGGCAAGGAGCTGTCCGGCCTGCTGACACAATAAAGAGACAGGCAATTGCGGTGGCAAATTCACCTGAATAGCATCCAGCCAGCGTCCTGTTAAAGGCTCCAGCTGCAGCATTTTGTCGATAAATAACCTTATCCCAGAAGTGGTGGGCACCCGGCCAGCAGAGGTATGAGGAGAACGGATAAAGCCCTGCTGCTCCAGTAGCATCATGGTGTTACGCACTGTCGCTGAACTGACACCAAGCTCTGATTGTTCACACAATAGCTTGGAGGACACAGGCATGCCGTCCGTCAGATACTGCTCGACTATCAGTTTTAATATCAGTTCTGGTCTGCTTAACTGAACCACTACAGTTGTTACTCCGGTTAAAAAGACGACTTATACAACAAAGCTGAACTACTTTCAGGTATTGTGGGGACTTTATTAAAAAATTCAAGCCTTGGGCTTTGTCTGCTGCCAGAGCTGACAAAGCTGTTCGCTGTCAGAAACTATGGGTATACTGATTGCGCACTTTGAAAGGAATACTCATGAGTCTAACCCCAGGCAGCGCATTTCAAACCATTGGATTAATTGGCAAACCAAACCATCCAGGTGCCAATACAACCTTGATCAGCCTGTATCAGTTTTTAACGGCGCTTCAGTTAAAAGTGTACGTGGAAGAGAAAGTTGCGGAATCTTTGGCTCTGCCCGATGTGCAGGTGATGGATTTAGTTGAACTGGGTAAAAATTGCGATCTGGCCATAGTGGTCGGTGGTGACGGCAATATGCTCGGCGCTGCCCGTGTGCTGGCCCGCTTTGGTGTGGCTGTATTAGGTGTTAACCGCGGTAACTTAGGCTTTTTAACCGACTTATCGCCGGAGAATTTTGAGACCCCCTTAGCTGCAGTGCTGGCAGGTAACTTTGTCACAGAACAACGTAACTTGCTGGAAGTGGAAGTCTATCGCAATGACTGCGTTAAAAGCAGCAATAGCGCGGTCAACGAAGCAGTATTACACGCTGACAAAGTGGCTCATATGATTGAGTTTGAGGCTCATATCAATGGTGAGTTTGTCTTTAGTCAACGCTCCGACGGCTTAATAGTCAGTACCCCTACAGGTTCAACCGCCTATTCATTGTCAGGTGGCGGCCCTATTTTAACCCCTGAACTGGACGCCATGAGTCTGGTACCTATGTTTCCGCACACCTTAAGCAGCCGCCCGCTTGTGGTATCAGGCACCAGTGAAATAGTACTTAAAGTGTCCCCAAGCAATGACGCGCATTTACAGGTCAGCTGTGACAGTCATGTGATTCTGGCCGTAATGCCTGGCGATGAAATCCGTATTCGTAAACATCCTAAGCCACTAAAACTGGTGCATCCGCCAGGTTACAGCTACTTTAACGTGCTGCGTAACAAGCTCGGCTGGGGCAGTAAACTTTACTAAAAAATCTCTGCACCACTCCCTTGCTAAAAACAAAATTACTGTATAAATTAACAGTTATTCAGTATAAGGGAGTTGGACCATGCTCAACCATCTGCATATCAGCAACTTTGCCATAGTACGCGCACTGGAACTCGACTGGCGCGGCGGTATGACCACCATCACAGGCGAAACAGGCGCAGGTAAATCCATTGCCTTAGATGCCTTGTCTTTATGTTTAGGTGACCGCGCCGATGGTTTAGTAGTACGCCCTGGTTGTGAAAAAGCCGACATAGTCGCCACTTTTGACATCAGTCAATTGGCAGCTGCACAGCACTGGTTAGCGGAACAGGATCTGGCGATGGGCAACGAATGCATAGTGCGTCGTGTCATTGGCAGCGAAGGCCGTTCCCGTGGTTATATCAATGGCGTACAAGTGCCGGCTCAGCAACTAAAAGCTTTGGGCCATCATTTGCTGAGCATCCATGGCCAACATGCACATCAACTGTTGTTAAAATCAGATCATCAGCGCCAGTTGCTGGACGCTTATGCCAATACCCATTCTGCGTTAGCCAGTTGCCGCCAACATTGGAAAGCCTGGCAGCAACTGAAGCAGGAATACAGCGAATTACAAAGCAGCCAACAGCAACGCGAAGCACAGCGTCAGTTATTGGAATACCAGGTGGCTGAGCTGGATCAATTTGCGCCAGGTCAGGATGAATTTGCAGAACTGGAAACCGAGCATCAACGCTTAAGTAACAGCCACAGCCTGATCCAGGCCAGCCAACAAGCCTTGCAGCTGGCGTACGATGATGAAGATGCCAATAGCTATCGCCTGCTCAGTCACGCCTGTCAGCAACTGGATGACTATGTAGAAGTAGACCCGGCTTTAGCCCCTATTCATCAAATGCTTAGCGAAGCGCTAGTACAGATTGAAGAAGCAGGTCGCGAATTACGCCGCTACAGTGAAAAAGTGGATATAGACCCAGAGCGTTTAGCTGAAATAGATCAGCGTTTAAGCCAGTGGCTGAGTTTGAGCCGTAAACATCAAATTCCTAATGATCAGCTGGCCTTGTTCCATCAGCAACTGGCACAACAGCTGTCAGAGCTGGCGGGAGACGATGAGCGCATAGTACAGCTGCAATTGGAAATTCAACAGGCACAGCAACTTTATTGTCAGGCCGCTCAGGTAGTTTCTGAATTACGTCAATCTGCGGCTTTGGAGCTGTCCGATAAAATTGCCCGCAGCATGGCGGAACTCAGTATGGCCAATGGCAAATTTTTCATCGCCGTTGAAAGCGCAGGGATAGACAAAGCCAATGCATCAGGTTGGGATCAGGTCGATTTTCTGGTTAGCACTAACCCGGGACAGCCCTTACAAGCCCTGCATAAAGTGGCATCAGGTGGTGAATTATCCCGTATCAGTCTGGCCATTCAGGTGATACTGGCAGGCAAAGTCACAACTCCAACCTTGATTTTTGATGAAGTGGACGTGGGGATCAGCGGCCCTGTTGCAGCCGGTGTCGGCCGTTTATTACGGCAGTTAGGTGAGTCCACTCAGGTCATTTGTGTCACGCATTTACCCCAAGTCGCCAGTCAGGGCCATCATCAGTTGTTTGTCGAAAAATACACAGACGGTATAGCGACAGAAACCCGTATTCGCGAACTGGCCGATGAGGAACGAGTGCAGGAAATAGCCCGCTTGCTGGCTGGCGAAAATGTCAGCGCCAATGCGATTGCCAACGCCCGTGAACTGTTATCCCCTTCGTACTTGAAGCTGCAGCTTTGTTGACTGCGTGATCTCGCCCCAGTCACATAGGACAACTATGCTCCTGGGGTCTCGCTCACTTGTCGCCTCCCTGCAACTCCAATTACTTTGGGTATAGGTGCGCCTTAAATCAATTATTTTTAACAGGCACGAACTTAGCCAACACACTTAGGTCTGATTAAGGCTTTAATTTCAGCCCATGCATGCGGTATGATGCCGCCAGACTTATTCAGATGAAGAGACAGATGAAAGCAGTAATAAAAACGGCCCTGGTATTGGCCACAGCATTGACTCTGGGTGCTTGCAGTAGTTGGATCTACCGGATTGACGTACCACAAGGTAACTTTCTGGAGCAAAAAGACATAGACAAACTGCGTATTCAAATGACCAAAGAACAGGTTCGTTTTGTATTAGGCAATCCTGTCGCTGAGAACGCTTTTGACGATGATATCTGGCATTATTTTTATGCGTTAAAAGGCGGTCGTGGTGAGAACTTCGAAAAACAACTGATCGCTAATTTTAAAGACGATAAATTGGTAGACATTTCTGGTGATTTCACTAAACCAGCCAACTTTAATACGCCTTTAGACAAAGCCCAGTAACCATATTGAATAGGGGGCAGATCGAACTATCTGATCACCCCCACCTTGCGCTCAGTCGTGCGATTGCTCATTTGCCTGAGGCCTGCCGCCCGTGGTTTTATTTGCTCTGCCTTCATCTTTGGCTTTTTCAGCGCGGCGACGACGCATATCTTTAGGGTCTGCTATTAAAGGCCGGTAAATCTCAATGCGATCCCCCGCTTTTGGCACTTCATTCAGTTTGCAGCTGCGACTCCAGATACCAACTTTATTCTGGCTTAAATCAATTTCAGGGAAAGCAGAGAGCATGCCGGATTGCAGAATAATTTGCTCCACAGTAGCAGCCGCATCGACAGTTAAACTCAACAAACTTTGTTTGGCCGGCGTGGCATAAGCCAGCTCAACAGCTTTAGTTTCAGCCATGTTGTTCTCCGTACACTTGTTTCGCTCTTTGAGTAAAAGCACCGACCATAGCCGCTGTTAACTCATTAAAAATTTTGCCAAAGGCAAATTCAACTATCTTATTGGAAAACTCAAAATCCAGCGCCAGTACTACTTTGCAGGCCTCGTCACTCAGCGGAATAAAAGTCCAGCCACCAGATAAGGCTTTAAAAGGCCCTGATTCTAATTGCATTTTAATTTGCGAGTTAGTCACCAGGGTATTGCGCGTGGTGAATTCCTGACTAATACCTGCTTTTTTCACCTGCAACCTTGCCAGCATTTGATCGGCAGACTGCTGTAAAATGTCGGCTTTAGCGCAACCTGGTAAAAATTCCGGGTAACGTGGTACATCGTTCACCAGTTCAAACATCTGGCGCGCGCTGTAAAAAACCAGTGCGCTGCGCTCAATTTGTGGCATACTCTCTCCCCTTAATGCAGGCGGCGATTGTAACAGAATTCGCCGCAGCCTCAATGTCCCGGGCTCAAGCCTTTTGCCATAAATTTCGTGGCTTTTAAGAGTTAATTCGTTCGCAAAGATGAGCAAAAAACAAAGCAACAAAAATCAGGGCGGCACCATAGCCCAAAACCGCAAAGCACGGCACGACTATTTCCTCGAAGAGCGTTTCGAAGCAGGTATGTGTCTGCAAGGCTGGGAAATAAAGAGTATCCGCGAAGGCAAAGCCAACCTGACTGATTCCTATGTCATTCTCAAAGACGGCGAAGCCTTTTTAGTAGGTGCACAAATTCAGGCGCTGCACAGCGCATCCTCTCATGTGGTCTGCGATCCGGAGCGCTCGCGCAAACTGTTGCTAAACAAACGTGAGCTGAACAAACTGGTGGGTAAAAAAGAACAGGACGGTTACACCTTAATAGCTACCTCCATGTATTGGAAAGCCTGTTGGGTAAAACTGGAGTTCTACCTGGCCAAAGGTAAAAAGCACTTTGATAAACGTGACGACATCAAAGACAGAGATTGGTCGCGTGAAAAAGAACGCATGATGAAGCACAGCAAAAGATAATTGCAGCAGGGATGTTACCCACTGCAGCTTGATATTGTTCAATTAGTCACCATATAGAGTAATAACAGTCAAACGCAGCAAGAAAACACCAGTTCTCACCTTGCTGCCTTGCACTGCAGAGCGTAGAATGCGCTCAACACTGAAGTGTTCAGAAGTACGAAAGAATTCGGGGCCGATACTGGATTCGACGGGATTCACGAACTCTTAGGTGCATGCCGAGGTGCGGTAGGCCTCGTAAAAAAGCCGCAAACTAGTAGTCGCAAACGACGAAACTTACGCAATCGCTGCCTAATAAGCAGTAGATGCTCTCCCCCCCGCGCATGCCTGTAAGCCGGGACTTTGGGAGATCACCCCTAACAGGATCGCATGGAGGCTTTGTCCGGAGCCAAGATGCTAAAACCAATCGGACTCGCCCGACGATAGCCTGCCAGCTGGCGCTCATAGGGTTAACTAAATAACTGGATAAGCATGTAGTACCGACGATCTAGGTTTTTCGGACGGGGGTTCAAATCCCCCCGGCTCCACCAATAAAGCAAAAGGCCACCGCAAGGTGGCCTTTTGCTTTATTGTGGTTTCGCGGTGGACGCGAAGCGCCGTTTGGGGTTCAGCCGGAGCTTGCGTAGCAAGCGCAGACAACGCCCAAAGGGCGGCCTCTCGTTGAAAACGAGAGGTGAGCGGCAAAGCCGCGAATAAATCCCCCCAAGTATCTCGCCACCGTAAGGTGGCCCTTTGCCTTCAATCGCAACAAGAAATTCAGTTGCCGCCATACAAAACCAGCCACAAAAGTCAGGGGCAAAAGGCAAGACCTGTCACTAATCTTTAATTAAAAACTATCGTTCTGGAAATATCTCCAGATTATCGGGTATGAAACCAAAACACTTTGATTTGACCACAGGAACATTATGCTGCTTTAGCCAGTTCCTTATAAAGTCGGCCTTGTGCTCAGGACAGCGGGGGTCTATCGCTACTGAATTGACTAACCCTTCTGTAGTACTTACGAATTCTCTTTTTGGAAGTGTAGTATCTTTTACTTCCTCTAAATACTCGAGATACTCGAGCAGTCCCCCTGAAAGCAGTCGATGGTTAGATTGTGATGGGTCTTTAAGTGCATGTTCTTCGATTAATGCGTCTACCAGCCAAGCATCACCTAATCGCACAATAACCCTTACTTCTTTTTCGTGCTCAAAACTAATGTCTTTCAGGCAACAACGAGACTTCAATAAGGTAAGTTCTCGAGCTCTTTCTCTGACGACATTACGTTGATTAAAATACAATAAACCTAACCTTTCCGTCCTAATATATCGGTTTTGGAGCTGCTTATAGGCTCGGAATCTCCGTGTGATTTTTGCACAGACATTATTTAGGTCTTCATAACGAACGGGCGCGATTAATCCAGATACAGTGACAGCTTTGCTTTTTTCGCCGCCTGCCTTTAAGAATCTGTACACACTGTAGCGATCCATCAATTGCAATGCTGCATTTCGAAGTTGTCCCACAGTAGTCTGAAGACGGACGGAACATAAATCCGGCGAATAAAGCGACCACATTGCGACAGATTCAGGGTTGGCACTCCAGCAGCTGATAAAGTAGCTCCTTTGGATTGCCTGATGTTTCACTGTGGCGCTTTCTCTGTCTGTCCAACCAATCCCACTGCTGAAGCATGCCCTACCAGAGCTTGCAGTCTCTAGCTGACTGAGGAGGCGTTCAATACCTTCGTTTGGATCAGAAAACTGGTCAGCGCGGGTAAACATGAAGGCATGGTCATCAATCATCCGGCTTGCTGCGAAAAAGTCTACAGTCCGGTATAACTTGGTGTCGTCAGCCAACGATTCGTCCACAGTAAGGAGTGAAGTCAAATCCATATGAGAAATCCTAATATCTAGTATTGTCCCAGATGGTAACCCGCCATAAATCTGGATTCCACATGTTCAAAAATAAACCAAAAAGTCAAAGTATAGTGGCCTATTTAAAGCATACACCCAAGCGAGTAGATACCTTGAGTATCTACTCGCTTGGGTGTATGCTTTCTCTATAAACGAATAGAGGATAAATGATGGAAACAGGTACTGTATTTAAAAATAACAGCACTCAGGCTGTACGCTTGCCAGTTGAAGCTCGTTTTCCTGAAACGGTTAAAAAAGTCATAGTGCGTGTAGTTGGGCAAGACCGAATTCTAACCCCTGTAAGCAACAGCTGGGACTCGTTCTTTATGCAAGCTCAGACGGTCACTGATGATTTTATGACCGAACGCGCCAGTCAGGAGCAACCCGAGCGGGAAGCGTTTTAATGATTAAATACATGCTGGATACTAATATTTGTATTTATGTGATTAAACGTCGCCCAATGGAAGTGCTGGACACTTTTAATAAGTTCGCAGGAACTTTATGTATTAGTTCAGTCACTTTTGCAGAGCTTTGCCATGGTGTGGAAAAAAGTACCTTACCTGAGCATAACCGTCGTCAGGTCGAGGATTTCGTCTCGCGATTGGAAATTCTACCTTATGGAGATAAAGCTGCAGCCCACTATGGTGACATCAGAGCAACACTTGAGCGGCAGGGTAAGACTATCGGCGTCAATGATTTACATATTGCTGCGCATGCCAGAAGCGAAGGCTTGGTGCTGGTTACCAATAATCTCAAAGAATTTGAACGGGTTGCGGGTTTAAGAACTGAAAACTGGCTGACTTAACCTTAATATAAACATTCGGCCACCTACCGATGGCCTCCTCCCCCTGCCAAATAACTAAAGCGATTATCCCCCTACTTCCCCTGCCCCAGCAGCCAGCCATAAATATCCCAGCCTTCGTATACCTGGCGCCAGGCGTCGTGTTCTGCTTGTTCCAGCATACTAAAGCGCACATTGGTGTGGCCTAACTGGCGC
>Ga0247725_1000559_pt1 | contig 25471 bp, 24 predicted proteins | sample OKSTACKMCFT3sol_FD_183021 | JGI IMG/M metagenome (GOLD analysis project Ga0247725, IMG submission 183021) | Subsurface sediment microbial communities from gas well in Oklahoma, United States - OK STACK MC-FT3-sol | ecosystem: Environmental > Terrestrial > Deep subsurface > Rock core/Sediment...
CGAAGGTCCGGAGATCTTCAAACGCGCCGTGCGCGGCATGGGTGAGGCCACCAGCACTGTGCTGGCGCAGGCCGGTATTGCGCCGGAGCAGGTCGACCTGATCGTGCCGCACCAGGCCAATATCCGCATCATCGAGACCCTCGCCAAACGGATGAATGCGCCGATGGAGAAGGTGATGGTCAACATTGAAAATTATGGCAACACCTCCGCCGCTACCGTGCCCATCGCCCTGTGCGAAGCGCTGGAGCAGGGCCGCGTCAAGCCGAATTCCTATCTGCTGACCGCCGCTTTCGGTGCCGGCCTGACTTGGGGGGCCGCCATCATCAAGTGGGGCGATCGAGTTACCCCCATCAAGGCGTGCGATGCCGAACTGCCCCCGTGCGACCAGAGCGCGCTGGAGCTCATCGCCCATGCCGTCGAAGGGTGCCAGAAGGCCCACGCCAACGAGGCGTGATCCTCATCAGGAGCCTGAATCCTCAGGCTCCTTCTCTCCTTTTCATCCCCACCAAGCTCTGCCCCCCACTTCGCAAGCCGCTTGATACGGCAATCGCTGATACAAACAACTCCGATTTGCAGCCAATTAATTTTTTTCCGCTAACCTTATTGTGCCAACTATAAATAAAGAAAAGAGCGTCAAGGGGCACCATGACTGTTTCGGTCCCGCGCCTTTACCTCTTACCAAATAATTGCACAGGGATAAGCTACGTATGGCACAACACAAAAGTGGCGTGAACACACCGCTTTGGGAACCGGTTTGCTGGATTTGCTGCATCGGGCTTGCTCTGCTGAGCTGCCTGTTGCTGCAGCTTGCCGATGCGCTGTCACCTCTCTATCTGCTGCTCAATGTGCTGGTTGCCATTGCATCCGCCCTCTGGACATCCAGTCACTTCCACCAGCACACACACCGACATCGTGCCGGAGAGGAACAAACCGTCGCGACCGCTCCTCTCGCCCACTCCATCGTCGGGCTCGAACAGGTGTGCGAGAAGGCTCTACCTATCTGGTCCCAGCAAATTGAAAGCTCTCGTCAACAAACCGAAGCCGCGATGATTGACCTGACCCAACGCTTCAGCGGCTTGGCCAACAAGCTGGAGGAAGCAGTCAATGCTTCTCATCTGGCAGCCGGAGAACTGGGTGATGCCAATTCCCGTGGCATGGCAGGAGTCTTGAGCGAGAGCCAGCAGCAACTCAATGAGGTAGTGGCCATCCTGCACTCCGCCCAGGCCAATCGGGACGCCATGCTGAGTGAGATAAAAAGCCTGACCACCTACACCATAGAGCTCAACACCATGGCCATGGATGTGGCCAAAATCGCCTCCCAGACCAACCTGCTGGCCCTCAACGCCGCCATTGAAGCGGCTCGTGCAGGGGAAGCAGGCCGTGGCTTTGCTGTGGTCGCTGATGAAGTGCGCAACCTCTCCCGCCTCTCCAGCGAAACCGCCCAGAAGATGACCGACAAGGTTGATACCATCAATACTGCTATCGGTCGCGCCTTCCAGATTGCCGAAAATGCTGCCGCACGGGATCACGCCTCGGCGCTCAACTCGGAGCAGACAATCGAACAGGTGCTGGCCCGTTTTCGCCATGCCACTGACAGCCTGGCGGAATCCGCCTCCCTGCTGCAAAACGAGAGCACCGATATCCATCGCGAAATTTCCAGCGTCATTGTCTCGCTGCAATTTCAAGACAGGGTCAGCCAGATCCTCAGCCACGTCAGACAAAACATGGAGAGCCTCTCCAGCCATCTGGTTGCTTCGGAGCAGAGCAGCAATGCGACAGGGCCAATCCAGATCGATGCCAATCGCTGGCTGGCAGAGATGGAACTCTCATACGCCACCGACGAACAGCGCAATATTCACCATGGTCGCACCACCCGTTCTGTCAACGCGCAACCAAGCAGCGCCGACATCACATTTTTCTAGGAGAGAGATATGGGCAAAACGATCCTGATCGTGGATGACTCGGCAACTATTCGCCAAGTCGTGGGCATGACCCTCAAGGGAGCCGGTTATGAAGTCATGGAAGCCTCTGACGGCAAAGATGCGCTCAACAAACTAGATGGCAAGAAGATCAACCTGATCATCAGTGACGTCAATATGCCGAACATGGATGGCATCACCTTCGTCAAAGAGGCCAAAAAGCTGGCCAACTACAAATTTACCCCTGTCATCATGCTGACCACCGAGTCTCAGGACAGCAAGAAGCAGGAGGGACAAGCCGCGGGAGCCAAAGCCTGGGTGGTCAAACCCTTCCAGCCCGAACAAATGCTGGCCGCAGTCGCCAAGCTCATCATGCCGTGATCCGGAGCGCATCATGCAACTACAGAGTGAGCTACTCGACAACAAGGTGGTGGTGACCATGCCGGACGAGATCACCATTTATACAGTCAGCGAGCTGAAAGATGCCCTCTCGCCCTTATTGCATCAGGGGAACGAACTGGAGCTGAATCTGGCAGCGGTATCCGAGATAGACAGCGCCGGGCTGCAATTGCTGCTGGCAGCGAAGAAAACCGCTCTGCAGCAAGGCTCCTCCCTCGCGCTGGTCTGGCACAGCCATGTTGTGCTTGAACTGCTGGAGCTCTGCCAGCTCTCGGCCTTTTTTGGCGACCCCACCCTCATCACCCATGACGAACGGCCCTGAGCCACCATGACAAGGAGTCACCGTGAGCATCGATCTTGATCAGGCTTTACAAACCTATATCGCCGAGGCACGCGAGTTGCTTGAAGAGATGGAGTCAGCCCTTCTATCACTGGAATCTGACCCTGACAATAGCGAGCTGATTGGTGCCATCTTTCGTGCTGCTCATACCATCAAGGGGTCGGCTGGCCTGTTTGGTCTGCAACCAATCGTCGGGTTTACCCATATTGTCGAGGATCTGCTAGACCAGATCCGCAATCAGCAGCTCACCGTCACCTCTCCTCTGATTAAGGATCTGCTGGAGAGCTGTGACCATATCCAGACGCTCATCAGTGTCGTTGCAGAACAGGGCAGCACGTTAAGCGAGGGTGATGCCAACCAAGATGAACGGCTGAGGCTCACCCTCACCCGTCATCAGTGCGTCCCCCATGCCACGCTGCCAGAAACTGTGCATACGCCGGAACCCAAGATCGAAAAAGAGGGAGGAATTACCAGCTCCGCCTCCCTGTGGCATATCTCCCTGCGTTTTGGCCCCGATGTGCTGCGCAATGGCATGGATCCGGCCGCATTTTTGCGCTATCTCGGCACCCTCGGAACCATATGCTCGGTGGAGACAATCCATCAGGCGTTACCGGATTGGGAGCAGTTCGATCCGGAGAATTGCTACCTCGGCTACGAGATAGACTTCGACTCGCAGGCAGATAAGGCAGCCATCAGCGATGTCTTTGAATTTGTCAGAGATGACTGTCAGATCACCATCTTGCCGCCCCACAGCAAGATCGCCGAGTTCATCAACCTGATCGAGTCGCTACCGGAAGATAGCACCATGCTGGGCCAATTGTTGGTCAACACCGGCGCCCTCACCGCAGAGGAGTTAGCCAGCGGTCTGCAGGCACAACAAGCGACCCCGGCAGAACAAGCGCCCAAACTCGGGGAGATCCTGATTGCGCAGGGTGCCGTCAACGAAGCCGTCGTCGATGCCGCCCTGAAAAAACAGAATCAGACCAAAGAGAGCAAGAGTAAAGAGGGCCGTTACGTCAGGGTGCATGCCGACAAGCTGGACGATCTGATCAATCTGGTCGGGGAGCTGGTAGTCGCTAGTTCAGGAGCCAATCTGCTGGCCCAACGCACCCGCGAAAGCCAGCTGCAGGAAGCCACCTCGGTCATTGCCATGCTGGTGGAAGAGATCCGCGACAGTGCACTGCGCCTGCGCATGGTGCCTATCGGCGATACCTTCAACCGCTTCCAGCGGGTGGTGCGCGATGTCAGTCAGGAACTGAACAAGGATATCACTCTGGTGATCTCCGGTGCCGAGACTGAACTGGACAAGTCGGTGGTAGAGAAGATCGGCGATCCGCTGATGCATCTGGTCAGAAACTCGATGGATCATGGCATCGAATCGGCAGAGCAACGGCTACTGGCAGGCAAACCCCCCCGTGGCACCCTGAATCTCAATGCCTATCACGACTCCAACAGTATCGTCATCGAAATTCGGGATGACGGCGCTGGTCTCAACAAAGCCAGGATCCAGCAAAAAGCCATCGAGCGCGGTCTGATCAGCCCAACCACCACGCTGACAGATCAGGAGATATACAACCTGATCTTCGAGCCGGGGTTCTCCACCGCCGAGGCGATAACCAACCTCTCCGGTCGCGGGGTGGGCATGGATGTCGTCAAACGCAACATCACTGCCCTGCGCGGCACAGTCGATCTGGACAGCATCCCGGGAAAAGGAACCCGTGTGCAGATCCGCCTACCGCTTACCCTTGCCATCATCGACGGCTTCCTGGTGCGAGTCTGCGACACCCACTACGTTATTCCCCTCGATATGGTGATCGAGTGCGTTGAATTGACCCAGAGTGCACTGGCCGATACCCAGGGTCGCAATTACATCAATTTGCGTGGCGAGGTGCTGCCCTTTATCCGCCTGCAACACTACTTCGATACCAATGGCAGCAAAGGGAGGCGCGAGAACATTGTCGTGGTCAGCCATGCAGGCAAAAAATCCGGACTGGTGGTGGATGAACTGCTGGGAGAATTCCAGACCGTCATCAAACCGTTGGGGAAATTGTTCCAGCGCCTGCAGGGCATCAGTGGTTCAACCATTCTGGGGGGGGGAGAGGTCGCCCTGATCCTCGACATTCCTTCGCTTATCCAGCACGCAATCACTCAGGAATCCTGTCAGCTCAACAGGTTGACAGTGTCGCGCAACCTGCCTCAATCCAGCATCAACTGAGGGGACCATCATGTTAAAAAATTCCACCATCAAATTGCGTCTTATCGTACTGCTCTGCATGCTCTGCCTGCTGCTGCTGGCCGTTGGCTGCCTCGGGTTATACAACATGCAGAGCAGCAATACCGGGTTGCAGCGCGTTTACAACGACAGGGTGGTTCCCCTCAAGCAGCTGAAGACCATCTCCGACAACTATGCCGTCTCGATCATCGACAACCTCAACAAGGCCAATGCGGGGCTGATCCCGGCAGAAGAGGCTTTGAAGCAGATACAACAGGCCCAGCAGACCATCAAAAACGAGTGGCATCACTACCAGTCCACCACCCTCACACCGGAAGAACAGCGCTTGTCAGCCGAGGCGACAACCCTGTTCAACGCGGCCGATACCGATATTGGCAAGCTGGAGAAATACCTCGCCACCCAGCACGGCATGATTACTGGCATGCTGAACACTTTTGACGGTGCCCTCTATGGCTCCATCGACCCGATAGGCAACAAAATCACCGAGCTGGTCAACCTGCAGCTCAATGTGGCCAAGTCGGAATATACCGCAGCGCAATCCTGGTATGACGTCATGCTGCTAACCATGGCGGTGGTTATCGCGGTCGGCATCGCACTCGCAGCCTGGTTTGGCACCCTGCTGATCAAAAGCATCATCACCCCCATCGAACAGGCTCTACGCGTGGCCAATAGTCTGGCCGATGGCAATCTGGATGTATCGATCCAGATAGAGTCCAACGATGAAGCAGGTCAGCTCTTGATGGCGATGGATAACATGGTCAAGAAACTCGGGGCCTTGATCACGGATATCGAGACCTTGGTCACTGCCGCTGTCGAACAGGGCGACTTCAGCCACAAGATTGCGCTGGAGGATCGTCAGGGATATATCAAGCGGGTATCCGAGCTGCTGAATCGCCTCTCCCACGTGACAGATACCAGCCTGGAAGATGTGATGCGCATCGCCACCGCGCTCTCCAAGGGTGACCTGACCCAACGGATCGATGAGCCCTATCCAGGAATTTTTGGCCAGACCAAAGACGGCCTCAACCGAACCATCACTGCGCTGACCAATATCATCGAAGAGGTACGCAACGCCGCCGACAACCTGACCAATGCCTCCAATCAGGTGAGCAACACGGCGCAGGCATTGAGCCAGGCCACCAGCGAGCAAGCGGCCAGCGTTGAAGAGACCAGCGCCTCTATCGAGCAGATGAGCGCCAGCATCAATCAGAACACCGAGAACGCCAAGATCACCGACAGCATGGCCAGCAACTCGGTGTTGGAGGCCACCGAAGGGGGCCAATCCGTTCAACAGACGGTGACCGCCATGCAGCAAATCGCCAAGAAAGTCAGCATCATCGACGACATTGCCTACCAGACCAACCTGCTTGCCCTCAACGCCGCCATTGAGGCGGCTCGCGCCGGAGAGCATGGCAAAGGCTTCGCGGTGGTTGCGGCCGAGGTGAGAAAACTGGCTGAGCGCAGCCAGATCGCTGCGCAGGAGATTGGCGAGCTCTCCTCCGACAGCGTCAGCAAGGCAGAGCGGGCTGGCAACCTGCTGGAGAGGATCGTCCCCTCCATTCGCAAAACCTCTGACCTGGTACAAGAGATCAATGCCGCCTCAGGTGAACAAGCCAGTGCAGCCAACCAGATCAGTCTGGCCATGAACCAGCTTAATCAGGTGACACAACAGAATGCGGCCAGTAGCGAGGAGCTGGCGGCCACGGCCGAAGAGATGAGCTCGCAAGCCAGCGAACTGCAGCAAACCATGGCCTTTTTTGCTCTGGAAAAAAGTGCGCAACTCAACACCAGGACCCATGAAACCGGCCACAAGGGCATTCCCCCCAGAGGCAGTTTCATCGCCCCCCCACAACGGGCCAGCCAGCCCAATCAACCATCATCCCATTCCATTGATGACGCGGATTTTGTCCGCTTTTAACCGGAGGCGACCATGCATACATCCACCGACATCACGGTGCCATCAGCGGCCGCTAACGAGAACAGTGGCGATGCCCAGTATCTGACATTTCTGATCAACAACGAGATGTTCGCCATCAATATTCTGGGGGTCAAAGAGATCATCGAATACGGCAATATCACTCCGGTTCCGATGATGCCGGGTTTTATTCGTGGCGTAATCAACCTCAGAGGAGCGGTAGTGTCGGTCGTAGACTTGAATGCCCGCTTTGGCAATGCACCTTCGGTCATCACTCGCCGCAGTTGCATCGTCATTATTGAGGGGATGGCCCCGCAGGGCGATGAACCTGTAGGTCAGGATATTGGCGTTGTGGTGGATTCCGTATCGGAAGTACTGGGTATCCCACAAGCAGATATCGAGCCCCCACCCAGTTTTGGTGCCCGCATCCGGGCCGATTTCATCAGCGGCATGGGCAAGGTCAACGGCAAATTCGTCATCCTCATCGATACCGGGAAAGTGTTGTCACTCGATGAGATGGCCCAACTCAACGAACTGGCCCAGCCACAGGCAAGGTTGCCACAAGGCAACCTGCAACCCTCCTGAAAAGGCCTCCATACTCCACGACATGCAGCATAAGGAAACGCTCATGACCCAATCACTCTTAGGAAAACTCTTCGGAGACAATACCACCGAAGTGAGGCAGCGGACCCAGTTACTCGACGCAATCGGCCAGCTGCAACACGCAGTCTTGGCAGAGCAGGTTCCAGCACCACTCGATCTTTCCGGTATGGATAGCCCCTTGCGTGAAGTAGGACATGCCATCAACGAGGTGGTCACCTTGCTCAGTGACAAGCTGGAACAGAGCCGCAACGACATTAAAAAGAACCAGGTACTGCTCCATGAGAACCAATTGGTTCGCAAAGCCCTCGACTGCGCCAGTACCAACGTGATGATTGCCGATACCAACCTCGACATTATCTATATGAACGAGGCAGTGACCGGCATGCTCAATCAGGCTGAGACCGACATCAAGAAAGAGCTCTACAGCTTCAACGCCAATCAGCTGATGGGCGCCAACATCGACAGCTTTCATAAAAATCCCGGCCATCAGCGCGCCATGCTGGCCAAACTCAACAGCACCTACCGCACCCAGATACAGCTGGGGGGGCGCACCTTCTCCCTGATCGCCAATCCGGTCTTCAACGATACCGGAGAACGGTTGGGATCCGTGGTCGAATGGGCCGACAGAACCAAGGAGGTAATGATAGAGAAAGAGATGTCCGACATTGTGCAGGCCGTGATTAATGGCGAGCTGCACCGCAGGATGGAACTTGCTGGCAAGAGCGGCTTCTTTCAGGCGATGGGAGAAGGGATCAACCAGATTGCCGAAGTGATCGACAGCACCCTCAACGACGTAATCCGGGTCGTGCAATGTTTGGCAAAAGGTGATTTGACCCAACAGATTGAGGCGGACTACCCCGGTGTGTTTGGCACCACCAAGGATGCGCTCAACAAGACCATCGCCTCGCTCACCAACATCGTCACCGAAGTGCGCGGCGCCTCTGACAACCTCTCCAGTGCCGCCGAGCAGGTAAGCGCGACCGCCCAGTCGATCAGCCAATCTAGCAGTGAACAGGCCTCCAGCATGGAGGAGACCAGCGCCTCCATCGAACAGATGAGCGCCAGCATCAACCAGAATACCGACAATGCCCAGGTCACCGATGGCATGGCCAGCAAGGCAGCCAAAGAGGCCGTAGAGGGAGGAGAAGCGGTCAAACTGACTGTGGATGCCATGAAGCAGATCGCCAGACGGATTGGCATCATCGATGACATCGCCTACCAGACCAATCTGTTGGCACTCAACGCAGCTATCGAAGCGGCGCGGGCAGGCGATCACGGCAAAGGCTTTGCCGTAGTGGCGGCGGAGGTGCGCAAACTGGCCGAACGCAGCCAGGTTGCAGCACAGGAGATTGGTGAGCTGGCCTCCAGCAGTGTCGAGATGGCGGAAAAAGCAGGTCGCCTGCTCGATCAAATGGTGCCCTCCATCAACAAGACCTCGGATCTGGTGCAGGAGATCAGTGCCGCATCTAATGAACAGTCTACCGGCGTTAGCCAGATCAACCTTGCGATGAGCCAGCTGAGTCAGGTTACCCAGCAGAACGCCTCTTGCAGCGAAGAGCTGGCTGCCACAGCAGAAGAGATGAGCAGCCAGGCTGAACAGCTGCAGCTGGCGATGGAGTTCTTTACCCTGGAGGCCCACGCCAAAGAAGGTAAAGCAGCCACCTCGCATCTTCACCCCAATACCCGAGGTCGCTTTATGAACGAGAGCAATGCCAACAGTCGGGAACGAACCGCCACAGTCCAACGCCCCACGGGCGATGGCGATTTTGTCCGGTTCTAGTCACGGGAGAGGCGTTGCCTCTCCCATCTCCGACAACACAGGTAGAGGGACAGTTTTTTGTATCAAACCCAGCTGCATGATGATGAGTTCTCCCGTTTCCAACGCTGGCTTCATCAAACGGCGGGGATAGAGCTGTCTCCGGCCAAAAAGGCGCTGGTAGCCAGCCGCCTGGCTAAGCGACTCTGCCACTATGAGCTGGATAGTTATGACGACTATTTCCAGCTCATCATGAGCGATCGCAGCAGCGAACTGCAGCTGGCGCTCGATCTGCTGACCACCAACGAAACCTACTTTTTCAGGGAGCCCAAACACTTCGAGTTTCTGACGCGGGAGATAGTCTCAGCGCTCCCGCCCGAGCAACCACTGCGGGTCTGGAGCGCTGCCAGCTCATCCGGCGAGGAGCCCTACAGTCTGGCCATGACCCTCGCGGAAAAACGCAGCACCTTCAACTGGGAGATCCTGGCCTCCGATATCTCGTCCAGGGTGCTGGAACAGGCGATGAGCGGTCGCTACCCCATCGAGCGGGCGCAAAATATTCCACTGCCCTTTTTGATGAAATATTGCCTCAAGGGTGTGGGCCTGCAGGAGGGCATCTTCATCATCGATCGCAAGTTGCGGGACAAGGTGCGGTTCATGCAGATCAACCTCAATCAGGATCTGCCGGACATCGGCATGTTTGACGTCATCTTCATCAGAAACGTGATGATCTACTTCAACAAGGAGACCAAAGGGCAAGTATTGCAGCGGCTGGTACCCAGACTCAAACCCGGTGGCTACCTGCTGGTGAGCCACGCCGAGAGCCTGCATGGCCTGCACCACGGCCTGCAGCTTGTCTCTCCTTCCATCTATCAGAAGAGATAAGTCATGGCACGGGAGGTGATCCTGCAACCGGGAGAGCTCTTTTTTGGCAAGGAGGATGTGGTGGTCCGAACCGTACTGGGCTCCTGTATTGCCATCACCTTGTGGCATCCGGAGCAGAAACAGGGAGGAATGTGTCACTACATGTTGCCAAGTCGGCGCAATCCCTCTGCCAAGCTGGATGGACGCTATGCCGATGAAGCCCTCGCCTTGCTGCTGCAAGCGGCCAGTAACTATCCCGCCCCCATCCATGAATATGAGGCCAAGTTGTTCGGGGGTGGCAACATGTTTACCGAGCCTCAATACGCACAGAGCGACAACAATGTCGCCACCAAAAATATTCAGGCAGCCTGGCAGCTGACCCGACACCTTGGCCTTGATATCAAGGCTCATCATCTTGGCCATAGCGGCCACCGAAGCTTGCTCTTTGAGCTCAGCAACGGCAGTGTCTGGCTCCGCCATCATCGTCTGCCACATCAACGGGAGTCGCGAGAATGAAGCAGATCCGGGTCATGCTGGTGGATGATTCCGCCGTGGTCAGACAGGTATTGCAAGCGGTACTGGAGCAGGAGCCCGATATCCGGGTGATAGCCACAGCATCGGACCCCCTGTTTGCCCAAGAAAAACTGAAGAAAGAGTGGCCTGACGTCATCGTGCTCGATGTGGAGATGCCCCGTATGGATGGCATCACCTTTCTCACCAAGATCATGGCGGAGCATCCCACCCCTGTGGTGATCTGCTCCTCCCTCACCGAAAAGGGGGCCGAGACCACCCTGCAGGCAATGGCTGCCGGCGCGGTGGACATCATCACCAAGCCGACCATGGGGATAAAAAGCTTTCTGCAAGAATCTGCCCACGACCTGGCCATGGCGGTACGTGCCGCGGCCCAGGCCAACCTCAAGCGCGTGGGCAAGCCCTCCTCTGTGCCGGTCAGCACCAAACTCAACGCGGATGCCATGCTGGCGCCCAACCAGCACGCCATGGCACAAACCACCGAGCGGCTCATCGCCATCGGCACCTCGACCGGCGGCACCCAGGCGCTGGAAGCCGTGCTGACTGCCTTGCCCCGGGTCAGCCCCGGCATTGTCATCGTGCAGCACATGCCGGAAAAATTTACCGCCATGTTTGCCGAACGCCTGAACGGGGTCTGCCAGATAGAAGTACGGGAGGCGAGGAACAATGACCGGGTGATCCCGGGGCTGGCGCTGATTGCCCCCGGCGGCAAGCATATGCTGCTCAAACGCAGCGGTGCCTACTATCACGTCGAGGTAGTCGACGGGCCGCTTATCAACCGCCATCGCCCCTCGGTGGATGTGCTGTTTCGCTCCGTCGCCAAATATGCCGGCAAGAATGCCACCGGCATCATCATGACCGGCATGGGGGATGATGGTGCCCGGGGATTGCGCGAGATGCTGGATGCGGGTGCCAATACCTATGCCCAGGATGAGGCCTCCTGCGTGGTCTTCGGCATGCCCAAGGAGGCGATCAAGCTGGGAGCTGCCCGTCATGTGCTCCCCTTGCAAGAGATGCAGTACGCCATCCTCGGCAAGTTAGTATCATGACACACCGCTGTCAGGTAATGCCAACGACCACCTGCACAGACATAGCTGATATCGCTACACCTGATTGGGTTGCGGAACATCAAATTCGCGGGCCAGCAGATTGGGAATGTCCGGTCGTTCTGACCGTGCCACCTTGTAGCGGTGTGCGCCTGGCTGTTTGGATACCAACTCGGCTTCCTTCATCAGGTTACGTACTTTGAATCGGCCAATCTGATACTCCAGCTCCCGCATCATCGACATCAAGGCGCGGCTGCCTGCCGAGCTCCTGCTCTCTTTGAACAACCGGCGTAACTCACAGCGCTGCTGCATGCGCTCACGGTTAATCGTCCGCCTGCGGGCCAGATAGTCTTAAAAATAGGAAGTGGGCACATCGAAAGCGCAACAGACCAAGGTGATGGGGCTTGCTCCCTTAATCGGTCTATCAGCGCGTACGTGTGAACTCGTCCGCTATCAAGAGAGCAGTAGCTTTTAGTATGTCCTTTTCGCGCCCGAGCCGGTTGATGCGGGCTTCCAGCTCCTGGACTTTCTGCTGCTCCGGAGTCAGTGCTTTACTGATATGGGGAGTGCCGGTTCGTTCGGATTGCAGTTGCTGAACCCTGCGGCGAAGCACGGTTTCACCGACATCCAGTGAACGGCCTGCTTCGGGGGACTGAATATCCCTAGTAGAGCACCAGGGATGCGGCTTCCAGTTTGAACTCGGCAGTAAATGAGCGACGCAATCTTGTCATTAAACACCTCAGGTTATGGTGGCGACTGTACCACCTAAAATGGTATTCGGGATGGTTAAACCACAACAAATCAATCCAAAAAAGCGAACAACAATGTCATTAAGGCTTAACTGACTTACATTTGAGTCGAGAAGCATCTCTTTGGCTGTTGTTACGATTCGGACTGATAAGTATCAGGCTGGAGCACTCTCCTGCGCAGAGGGCGCAAAGGGGCGCAGCCGCAGGAAGAAGACCGGCAAGACCACCAGCACCATCAGGAAGAAGATGCCACCACCGAGAGGCTCGAACAGCACGCCACAGACAGCCATCAGGGCCGCCACCGTCATGCCGAGGCCAAGGGCCGCATAGAGCGCCTGGGTCGGGATCAACTGCTCGGCGGGTAGCTGGCGAGTCATGAAACGCACCGCCCCCAGATGACTCATGCCAAACGTCACCGAGTGGAGCAATTGCCCCAGCACCAGCACCCACAACTCGGTCGAGGCACCCAGCAATACCCAGCGCACCACGCAACCGATGGCACCGGCGATAAAGAGACTCTGGGCGCCAAAGCGCTGCAAGAAACGCTTGTCGGCGGCAAACATGCAGATCTCCGCCACTACCCCGAGCGCCCAGAGATAGCCGATGATGGTGCCGCTATATCCTTGCGCCTTCCAGTAGATGGCGCTGAAACCGTAATAGGCGGCGTGGCTCCCCTGCAGCAGAGCTGTCAGCAGCAGGAAACGGCGCACCGGTGCGCTGCGCAGAGTCGCCAGCAAAGAGGCCTTGGCCCGCTCGCCCTGACTATCCTGTGGCGCCGGATAGAGCGGCAGCCAGCTGAGCAGCAGCATCAGCACCAGCCCCGCTACCATGGTGTGCAAAATCCAGTCGCTACCAAAATTCCCCACCAGCGCCCCCACCAAGGTCGAGGCGACAATAAAGGCAAAGGAGCCGCACAGCCGCACCTTGCCGTAATCGAGGTGCGCCTGCACCACCATGCGGGTCGCCAGCGCCTCCCCCACCGGCATCAGGGTCGGATAAATAAAGTTCGCCAGCAGGGTCAAACCCACCAGCCACCAGAGGTTATGACTGAGATAGAAGCCGAGAAACGCTAGCAGACTGAGCAGGGAGAGCAACCGGGTAACCGGCAGCAGATGGCCCGCCCCCTTGATCTGCCCCATCACCATCAGGTTGCCGGCAAAGCGGATCGCCATCCCCGCCCCCAGCAGGAGACCAATCATCTCGGCGCTGACGCCCACCCCTTCCAGCCAGAGCGACCAGAACGGCAAGTAAGCGCCGTAGACAAAATAGAAGGCGCCGAAAAAGAGCGCTAACCAGGAGAACGCGGGCATAGATCCTCTGCAACCAGATGACGGGAGCAGAATGATAACTCATCCGCCCCCACAGATCCCGATGGAAACCCAGCCAAGAAATCGAAAAAACTTCAATAAAATTGAACTATTACCGAAGAAGCAGGGTCTACTTGGTAACACCTCCTCCTGGTTAGTGTTGCAATCCTTCCACCCGCCCATGGCGGGTTTCTTTTTTAGGCAAACATCTGCTCTGCTCCATCGTCACAACATGGCGGCGACAAAAAAGGGGCCGAAGCCCCTTTGATCATCTGCGTCTGTTGTTTGCTCTTTAGAATACGTATTTGACCCGTGCACTCAGGTTGCGGCCCGGTTCAGTAAAGGTACTAATATCAGTTCTGACTTCTTTCCCTGCGAGACGATTATATGTGGCGTATTCCCGATCAAACAGATTGAAGACCCCAACGTTGAGTTGCAACTCAGGCAAAGGATTAAACTGAGCGTACATATCCACCGCCCCCCAACCCGCAGACTTAATAAGCTCCTTACCGTCCTTATCCTTACCGTCCTTACCGACCTTATCCATATCATCAGCAAAGCGAAGGGCGGTATTGAAATTCCAGAGTGCTTGTTCAAAACGTACACCGACATTCCCACTCAAAGGGTTCAGAGAGTTAATGTAGTTCCCATTTTGATCTTTTCCGTTGATGTATGACAGAGCACCCCAAGTATATATATTATCATCGAACCAGTAACCAAGTTTCAACTCAGCCCCATTTGTATTGACTTTCTTCACGTTGACATACTTAGTCACCATTGTCATACCTGTGCGACCAAAGGATGATGTGTTTTCTTCATCAATAAAATCTTTATATTTTGTCCTGAACACAGAAATATCATAGTCAAAGGTGTCTGACTGACCGCGAGCTCCGAGATCAATACCATCACTACTTTCTGGACGTAAGTCAGGGTTAGGGATAAAGATATGAGTAAAACCTGGTGAACTATAACTACCAGATGCTAAAGACTCACTATATGTTGGAGCCCGGAAACCATGGCTATATTGAGAATATATATTCACCAGTTCATGGGCCTTATATACAAGGCCAAGCTTTGGAGATAGTTCACCTTCCTTGATCTCTCCAAATGATGATTTACCGTTACTGGAAGTAGCTTGCAGTTCATAATGATCATACCGCATGCCCGGAGTTAGCAGCCATTTATCATTAATCTGGATATTATCAAAGAACCACACAGCAGCACGCAGCGTATCGCTATCCGGAAAGAGACTTCGGTTCGCGATTGCACCACTCGGGTAACTGGTTTTTGTCTTTTCACGTTCTGTGGTTAATTTTTCATACTCAAGACCCCAAACAATATTGCTTGCCCCAAAATGCTTGTCAAACTGCAGCTGTGCACCCAAGGCATTCTGTAAAAACGTACTATGTTCTGAACTTCCATTTGCTGTATTGCCAATATTTTTATTATTGCCCTGGTCAAATTTACTGATGTAAACCTTCGAAGAAACTCGATCTGTTAGCATTGAGCTAATTTTAAGCTGGTGATCCAACATGATGCGATAGTTTTCACTTTTCTCATCTTTCAGTCTCAACTCTTTAGCGTTATCAAACGGATCGGATTCTTTATCCTGATCGTAATAATCAAATGTCAGCTTCAACTGTTGCGCTGCTGATATATTCCATTTGCTTTTGAGCAGAACGGAACGGTCAACAATATCAAAGTCATACAAACTTGATTTATAGTTCTGTTTGACGCCGCCATTACGCTCTGTATATCGTAATAGATGCTCAAAATCACCGGTACGCAATGCGGTTGTAAAACCGCCCATCCATTGACCGTTTTCGGATGCATAACCACTGGTCACATCAACATAGCTATCTTTATTACGCAAAAAATCCGCTGCATCTTTGGTCGTAATTGCAATAACCCCACCAATAGCATCTGAGCCATACGCAGTTGAAGCAGGTCCTTTAACAATTTCAACCTGCTTGATCATGTCAGTATCGAAGTAGTTCTGTCCTACACCACCTTTGTCATAAGCATCGTTTTGACGAACACCATCGCTCACCACTTTGACACGATTTCCACCCATACCACGCAATGAGAAGGTTTGACCATCAGTAGCATTATGGCTACCGCCATTCACAGTCACACCGGGTTCGTAGCGGAACAGGTCGGCGACATTGGTGACGACCTGCTCTTCAATCTGCTTGGCGGTGATCACCGAGATGGGGCCGGAGACATCTTCCAGTTTTTGCTCCATCCGTGAGCCGCTGACGACCACGACTTCATCCGCCTTCTGGGTGGCAGCAAAGACCTGGGAGGAGAGACCGGCAGCCACGGCGAGGGCAACCAGAGAGAGTGCGTTATGATGGGTCACAGCGAATCCTTATTGAGAACTGTTATCAAACAGGCCGCATATTACCCGGCTCTCGACAAAGATCAACAAGAAACGAAATCATTCTCATTTGTTTTGAACCAAATTGGTTTTACACTGTCGCCCTGTGTTGCCCTTATTCTCTATTAGCCCCCCGAGATGCACCGGCATCCGGGCATATCAGCCGTGAGATCCCATGATTAGACGACTTCCCCTGCTCGCCCTGCCGCTGCTACTGGCAGCCTGTGCCACCCCCACCCAACCGACCCAGTCATCACAGTTGCAGACGCTCTATGACTACCAGCTAAGCAGCGAGGGAGACGCAGACCTGACGCTGGAGCAGGCGATCGCGCGCATTGCCGACGCCGACATCATTCTGGTGGGTGAGCTGCACAGCCATCCCGCCGTGCATCTGTTGCAATCGCGCCTGCTGAGCGGGCTTTACACCGCTGGCCAGCAGCACGGGCGGCCATTGGCCCTCTCCATGGAGCAGTTCAGCCGCGCCGATCAGAAGACGCTGGATGCCTATCTGGCGAACCAGATTGGTGAGGCTGCCTTGATCCGCGAAGGCAACGCCTGGCCCAACTATCCGAGCGACTACCGCCCGCTGGTAGAGTTTGCCAAAGCGCACCGGATGCCGGTGATCGCCGCCAACGCCCCCAAGCCGCTGGTGAGCTGTGTCGGTCAGGAGGGGGCTGAGTGGCTCGACAAACTGCCAGCCACTCGTCGCAGCCAGCTGGCCCGCCAGTTGACGCTGGGGGATGACCCCTATCGCCAGAAATTTATGGCCTCCATGCACCATGGCGATGCCGACAGCAACGCCCGCCGCTTCGCCGCCCAGACCAGTTGGGATGACACCATGGCCGAGAGCATGGTGGATTATCTCGTCAAGCACCCAGGCCAGCAGATCATGCATATCGCCGGCAATTTCCACGTCGAGGGGGGGCTTGGGCTCGCCAGTCGCATCGCCAGCCGCAATCCTGCCCTCAAGGTAGCGCTGGTCGTGCCTCGTACAGATGAGACCTCTGTTGCAGATCGCGCAGCCGATGTGCAGGTAACCATCATGCCGCTGCCTAAGCGCTGGCAAAACAGTGACGAGATGAAGCAAGATATGGGCGCGCTGCATCAATCCCGCAGTCGTGACTGCAGCCAGTGGCTGCAACCCTAATCTTCCAGGAAACGGCGGGTAAAATATGGATGTGTTACTGATCATCGATGTGCAGCAAGGCTTGTTCAACGAGCCCCGTTACCGCCAGGAGCAGGTGCTGGCCAATATCAATCGGGCTGCGGCCCATGTCAGGCAGCAACAGGGACGGGTCATCTATATCCAGCATGACTCGCCCCCCGGTACCGAACTGGAACCGGGCACCCCGGGTTGGCAGTTGCACAGTGCGCTGCAACCGGCCAAGGGAGAGAGCCGGGTACGCAAGACAGCCTGTGACAGCTTTCTCGATACCGAGCTTGCCTTCCTGCTGGCCGAGCAGCCGGTCGATCGGCTCATTCTCTGTGGCTGCGCCACCGATTTTTGCGTCGACACCACGGTGCGCAGTGCCGCCTCCCATGGGTACGAGGTGCTGGTATTAAGCGATGGTCACACCACCGCTGATCGTCCCCATCTGAGCGCAGCCCAGATCACCGAGCACCATCACTGGATGTGGCGCCACCTCAGCCTGCCGGAGGGGCGCAGTGTGACCCTGCTCACCACCGACGAACTGCTGGCAGTAACACCCGCCCTGCAGCCGTGCTAATCTGCGAGCCTCGCCTCGTTTCTCACTGGAGTCTGTCGTGCGCCTGTTGTCTGCCACCCTGTTGTTGATTGTTCCCCTGCTGTCGGCCTGCTCCAGCTTGCCCGGACAGAAGTATGACGGGCCGGAACCTCTGTTTCTGACCCACATCAACGAGGAGGGAAGCAAGCGCTTCACCTTTGAAGCCGCGCCCAACGAAACCTTGCCGCGCGGCCTCTCGGCGGCCCAGAGCCAGCGGCTGCTGGAGCAGCGGGAGGCGTTGCAGGAGAACCTGCTGACCGAGACCCTGGCGACCAAGCAGTATTGCCGCCAGGGCTACATCGTGCTGAGCCAGACCTCCTGGAAGGTGCGGGGAGAGTGCAACGAAACGGCCACCGACGCCGATCGTCGCGCTTTTCCCAACAAGGCCAGCTGGCAGGATTGATCAGGCTGGATGAGATAACGCAATAAAAACGGGCAGCCCAGTGGCTGCCCGTTTTGTTATGACGGCTGTCGTGGTCGACAGGGAGCGTCAGACCGGCGCATCGGCCGGGCTGGTGAGCTCGGCACCGTTGTCGATGCGCTTGTGCCCTTCCACCAGATGGACGAAATCCACCAGCTCGTCACCGGAGACCGCGAACGCCTGGCCGAAGCCCTTGACGAACAGCCCCTGTTCCGGCTTGAGGCGGAACAGTTTGAAATCCTTGAGGTTGGAGAGACCCTTGATGATCTCGCCAAAACGACCTTCCAGCGCAGCGACCGCCTTGCTCCAGCGGGCGTCGTCACGGGCCACCACTTCAGCCACCGCATCGAAGGTGAGGCGCTTGCGGGCAAACAGCTCGCGGGCACCGCTCTCATCCTCGATCAGCATCAGGGATACTCGCGGCACCTGTTGCAGGTTGCGGGCGTGGCGGGCGATCTCGGAGATCAGCACATAGTAGCCATCTTCCTGCAGCACGAACGGGGCATAGCTGGCGTTGGGATTGCCTTCGCCATCGACGGTGGCGAGCTGCAGGGTGCGGCAGCTGTCGCGAAACTCGCGGATCTCCGGTTGCAGGCGGTTCTGCAGACGCTCCTGACGTTCACTCATGCTTTGACTTCCTCTTGAGAGTTGTGGCGCAGCGCCATAAAACGGGTGACCTGATCGTCCAGCAACTGGCGTTTCTCGTCGCGACCCAGATATACCTTGAAAATGCAGCGGCCAGAGTGACCGAAGAACTGGAAGGAGTGCCCCTCCTTGCCCATGAACAGCTTGCTGACCAGCGCAATTCCCGCCACGTTGTCGAGCTTGAGGTGACCATGCAGCTCACCGTCGCGGCCCATCAGGTTGTAGTAACCGCGTGCGTCCTTGCCTTTCGGGAAGGGGGCTTTTACCTCGAAGATGGAACCTTCTGATTCGACGATGGTGGTCACCGGGCCCCAGTCGGCCAGATCTTCCAGCAGACCTTGTGCGCGATCGGCGGGTAGCAGGGTCACCAGCTCGGCGGGCAGATGGCGAACCACCTCCCATTCGCTGATGGCAAGCTGGGCCGCCAGGGTGGACGGATGAGCGCCGGGATCCTGCTCCAGCAGCTCGTGAATGCGTTGTGCAATGCTCATGTTTTCTCCCTCTGCGGGACCATATTGTCCCGCTGTTTATCATGGCGGCTACTCTAATAAAGCACCGAAACCAATGCAATTGATAATTGCTATCATTATCAGTGCATTTTTTCCAAAGCCTTGATATTCTCGGCGGCACAACCGTTTCATTCACCCCTTCGGAGGTTAGCATGGGCCGTCGTCTTGCCCTCGCCATCACCCTGCTCTGCAGTTCACTCTCTCCCTTCTCTGCCGTTGCCGCCGACGGACAGAAAGAGCGTATCGTCAGTATCGGCCCGGCCACCACAGAACTCATTCTGGCCCTTGGCGGTGAATCGAGCCTGATCGCCACCGATGTCAGCAGTCCCTTGCCAAAAGGGCTGCCCAAGGTGGGTTATCACCGGGCACTGGCCGCCGAAGGGATCCTGAGCCTCTCCCCCACCCGACTGGTGGGCAGCGACGAGATGGGGCCGGCCCCGACCCTGGATCAGCTGCGCCGTGCCGGGGTCAAGGTGGAGGTGCTGGATACCGCGCCGACTCTCGCCAACCTCAACCAGCGTATCGACACCCTCGCCAGCCTGCTGGGCGATAAAGCCGCAGGCGATCGCCTGAAGGCAGAGATCCAGGCCCAAACCGATCAAATGGCGGCGCAAGCCAAACAGAACAAACCGCTCAAGGTCGCCTTCCTGCTGCTGCACAAGGGGCAACCCACCAGCATCGCCGGGGGTGACACCACCGCCAGCGCGCTGATCTCGCTGGCAGGCGGCATCAATCCGGTCGCCGAGTTGCGCAACTACAAGCCGGTATCCGCCGAATCCCTCATCGAGATGCAGCCCGATCTGGTACTGGTCAGCGGTCGTGACTGGCAGCAATATACCGATCCGGCCAAGGTGCTGACCGAAGTGCCCGCCCTGGCCGCCACCCCGGCTGGCAAGCGTAACGCAATTCACGCCATCGACGGCCACGCCCTGCAAGGGGGCCTGAGCCTCAACTCCCTGCAACAGGCGAACCAGATCGCCCAGTGGATCAAGCAGGGGTCATGATGCGGTTACCACTCTCCTGGCTGCTGGCCTTCACCACGGCTGCACTGGCACTGTTGCTGCTCGGTTCGCTGGCAACCGGCCCCATGACCCTCACCCTGGGCGAGAGTCTGCGGGCGCTGTTTGCCGGGCAGGAGAGCGGGATTGAGTCGCACAAACTGCTGATCGTGCAGGAAATTCGGCTGCCGAGAACCCTGCTCTGCATCGCAGTGGGGGGGATTCTCGGGCTCTGTGGCGCCGTGATGCAGGGGCTGTTTCGCAACCCCCTGGCTGACCCCGGCATCATAGGAGTCTCCGGCGGTGCGGCGCTCGGCGCGGCGTTAGCCATCGTGCTGCTGGCCCCCCTCGGCCAGCAGCTGCAAGCCACCATAGGGGTTGGTCTGCTGCCGCTGCTCGCCTTTCTCGGCGGCGCGCTCACCACCACCCTGGTCTATCTGCTCGGCACCCGTGAGGGAGGCACCTCAGTCACTGTCATGCTGCTGGCCGGGGTCGCCATCACGGCGCTCTCCGGCGCGGTGATCGGCCTGCTCACCTATCTGGCGGACGATCAGATGCTGCGCAACCTGAGCCTGTGGCAGATGGGGACGCTGGCGGCAGGCAAACCGGCCGATGTGGCGCTGGCCCTGCTCACCCTGGTGGCCCTGCTGTGGCTCTTTATGCGCGATGCCAATCCCCTCAACGCCCTGCTGCTGGGTGAAGGGGAGGCTCGTCATCTGGGGGTCAATGTGCAATCCCTCAAACGTCGCCTCATTCTGCTCACCGCCGCGGGCGTCGGGGTGGCGGTGGCGGTATCGGGGATGATCGGCTTCGTCGGGTTGGTAGTGCCCCATCTGGTGCGCCTGCTGGCGGGCCCCAACCATGTCAGGTTGCTGCCGCTATCGGCCCTGCTTGGCGCAGCCCTGCTGCTGGCGGCCGACATGCTGGCGCGCACCCTGCTGGCCCCGGCCGAGCTGCCGGTGGGCATCATCACCGCCCTGCTCGGCGCACCCTTCTTCATCTGGCTGCTGGTAAAAGGCCGCCGCGCCCTGTAATACGGACTGTTATGCAACCACTCTCATCCTCACTCTCCTCCCCCCTGTTGAGCTGCACCCGACTCAGCCTGCGTCGCGGCCAGCGCCAGATCCTGGATGGGCTCGATCTTAGTCTCGAGAGCGGCACCCTGACCGCGCTGCTCGGCCCCAACGGGGCGGGCAAGAGCTCGCTGCTCAAGTGCCTGACCGGCGAACTGGAATATGAGGGTTCCATCACCCTGTTTGGCGCAGATCGCCAGCAGTGGGACAGCAGCCAGCTGGCCCACCGACTCGGGGTATTGCCGCAAAGCTCCTCACTCAACTTCCCCTTTCTCTGCGAGGAAGTGGTCGCCATGGGGCGCTTGCCCCACTGTGAACCGGCGGCGCGGCGTGACGAAATTGTGGCTGCGGCCATGACCCATGCCGGGGTCGAGCATCTGGCCAAGCGGCTCTATCCCGGGCTCTCCGGCGGCGAGCGGCAGCGGGTGCAGTTTGCCCGGGTGCTGGCGCAGATCTGGCAGGCCCCCTCTCCGACCGAGCAGGCCGAGCAACCCCGCTTGCTGCTGCTCGACGAACCCACCTCGGCGCTGGATCTGAAATACCAGCATCAGCTGCTCACCATGGCGCGCGCCCTCGCCAGCCGCAATACAGCGGTACTGGTGGTACTGCACGACCTCAATCTGGCGGCGCGCTATGCCGATCGGCTGGTGATGCTGGAGCGGGGCAAGCTGATGGCCGATGGCACACCTGCCGAGGTGCTGACCCCCGAGCTGATTGCCCGTCTCTATGACTATCCGGCAAAGGTGATCCACCACCCCGAGAGCGGCCTGCCGATGGTGGTGTGACAAATTCAGAGTGCGGTAACGGCAGGAAGTGCGCCATTCATCCCGGAAACTGCAGCGTATAAACCGGTTTTTCACACCCCATATCGCCCTGCTAACATTCATCATTGCCAGATATGTGGTGTGAATATCCTCACACTTTACTCAGGCAAAATCCCCGCAGCATCGCCGTCTACTTATAATGGCGCCGCCTCACAGAAGGCATAACTCATTGATGCTACGGAACAATTACAATGAAAAATATCAACAAGACCCTACTGGCCGCCGCCATCTCCCTCGGGATGCTGGCAGGCTGCAACAGCGACAACGACTCAAAGGCAGCTGATCCCATGGTTCGTTTTGCCACCTTCAACCTCTCTTTTGACCGCACTGCCGCCGGTATGCTGACCGGTGAGCTGGCCTTGACCCGCACCGAGCAGGATGCCCTGCTGGCCCGCCTCGCCGAAGGGAGCCTGAGCGGCGCCACTGAAACCAAAGCCAAGAACGTGCAGCAGATCCGCAACGTGGCGGAGATCATCCAGCGCACCCGTCCGGATGTGTTCCTGCTCAACGAGTTCGACAACGACGGCAAAGGCGAGAGCACCGCCGATCTGAAAGCCTTCAACGACAACTATCTGGCCCACGCCCAGCACGCAGAGGTGACGGCCATCAGCTATCCGGTGATGCAGAATTTCGCCACCAACACCGGTCTGATGAGCGGTTATGACCTCAATCTGGATGGCAAGGTCAACAGCGGCCCCGACGATGCCTGGGGCTTTGGCAACTACCACGGCCAGTACGCCTTTGCGGTGATGTCCAAATACCCCATCGACACCAAGCAGATCCGCACCTTCCAGAACTTCAAGTGGAAGGATATGCCGGGCGAGCAGAATCCCATCATCGATGACTGCAACAATCCCAAGGTCAAGATCCCGGCCAGCCGCCAGTGTGGCGATGCCTGGTATTCAGACGCAGCCTGGCAGCAGTACCCGCTCTCCTCCAAGAACCATGCCGATGTGCCGGTACGCATCAAGACCGAGAAAGGGGAAGAGGTGATCCACTTCCTGATCTCCCACCCGACCCCGCCGATCTTTGCCAACGCGGCGCGCCACACCGTCAAGCACAACCGCGCCGAGATCGCCTTCTGGAATGACTACGTCAAGGGTCTCAACTACATGACCGATGACAAGGGCACCAAGGGTGGGCTGGCCAAAAACGCCAAGTTCGTCATCGCCGGCGATCTCAACGCCGATCCGCTCACCGGTGACGGTGACCTGAGCGCCATTCAGGATCTGCTGAACAACCCGCTGATGAATCAGGCCATCACCAATGGCACCCTGATCCCGGTCAGCGAAGGGGGCCCGGAGTGTGTCAGCAAGGGGACCGACTGCAAACGCAACCTCACTCGCCCCAACCCGGAACGCATCACCAACTCCAGCGTGCTGCAGCTGGATCACGTCATCCCCTCCGCCAACCTCAACGCGGTGAAGAGCGGCGTCTTCTGGCCTGCCAGCTTCGAGGCCGGTTATCACCTGGTCTATGATGCGAAACTCGGCATCGCCAAGGGAGTCAGTTCGGATCACCGCATGGTGTGGGTCGATCTCAAACTCGACTAACTCTGCCATGACCCCGCTGCGGCGGGGTCTTTTATTGGCGATGGCTGGCGAGTTGACCACGGCTCATTAATCCACCGCTTGGCATTGAGTTATCCATCCATAACTCATCCATAGCCGTTGAATAGGCCCTCCGATCACAGAACCGCCGCGCCAATGGTGGTAGCATGCCTCCTCTTGCCATCCGGCCGCACGGCGGATCCGGTGGCCCTCCCTCCTCCGCTTTCACTTTTTGAGGAACGATTTGATGGAACTGCTTCTGCTTAGCAACGGTAAAGCCAACGAATTTCCCGGCCTGCTCGGCTGGGCCCGCGACCGGGTGCAGAGCCTGCTGGCTCGCAAACAGGTCAAACGCATTCTGCTCATCCCCTACGCGGTGATCCGCAGCGACTGGGATGCCCGCGCCAACGAACTTACCGAGAGCCTCGGGATCGAGACCATCAGCATTCACCACTTCGATGATCCGGTCGATGCCGTCAATCAGGCGGACGCCATCTTTATCAGCGGCGGCAACACCTGGCGCCTGAATCAGCTGCTGCATGAAAACGGCCTGATCGTGCCGATCCAGCGTGCCGTGCGCGAGCGGGGCGTCCCCTATGTGGGCTGGAGCGCCGGTTGCAACGTGGCGACCCCGAGCATACGCACCACCAACGACATGCCGGTCTGCAACGCCGCCGTGCTGCCCGCGCTGGGCCTGTTCCCGCTGCAGATCAACCCGCACTATCTGGACGCCAGCATCAGCGGCCACATGGGCGAGACCCGCGACGAGCGTCTGGCCGAGTTCTGCGCCATCAACCCGAGCGAATATGTTGTGGCCCTGCGCGAAGCGAGTCTGCTGCAAATCACCGGAGAAAACGGCAGCGAGCGTCTGGAGTACTGGAGCGCCCGCGATCAGGACTTCAAGATCTTCAAACAGGGTCAGGAGCCGCAAGCCTTTATGGACGCCTCCCCACTGGCTGAGCTGACCCCCTTCAAGGTCGGCTGAGCCACGCAGAGCGCTTCACCACTGGCAGGTGGATGACTCACAAAACCGTAGAAACGACAGAGGGATGGCTCAATGCCATCCCTCTTTTTTATCGCCATCTTTCAACTGGTTGCAGCCTGATTACTCACCCTGCAGGGTCACCAGCACCTTGCGGGCACCGCCATCTACACGATGCTCGCCAAGCCAGATCCCCTGCCAGGTGCCGAGCGCCAACTGACCATCACGGATCGGCAGTTGCAGGCTCACCCCGAGCAGGGAGGATTTGATATGGGCGGGCATGTCATCCGCCCCCTCATAGGTGTGGCGATAGTAGGGGGCATCCTCCGGCGCCAGCCGGTGCAGATGGGCCTCCATATCGCTGCGCACGCTGGGGTCGCAATTCTCGTTGAGGGTGAGCGAGGCGGAGGTGTGTTGCAGTAGCAGGTGGACCATGCCGATCCGGTAATCCGCCAGCATCGGCAGCTTGGCCACCAGCTCGTCGGTCACCAGATGAAAGCCCCGCGAACGGGGCTTCAGAGTCAGCAGGCACTGCTGCCACATCAGACGTACTCCATAAAGACGCGGGAGGTGAGTTTGGTGATGAGCTCGTAGGGGATAGTGCCAATCTCGTCGGCCACCCGCTCCACCGGCAGCCCCTCGCCCCACAGCACCGCCTCGTCGCCGGGCTTGTCGGTCGCGC
>Ga0247725_1000561_pt1 | contig 25465 bp, 25 predicted proteins | sample OKSTACKMCFT3sol_FD_183021 | JGI IMG/M metagenome (GOLD analysis project Ga0247725, IMG submission 183021) | Subsurface sediment microbial communities from gas well in Oklahoma, United States - OK STACK MC-FT3-sol | ecosystem: Environmental > Terrestrial > Deep subsurface > Rock core/Sediment...
CAACACTCTGCCAGGACCTGGCCTCGGCGCCGCCGGCGAGCTGGGTGTTGCCACTGGCAACACTCCGCCAGGACCTGGCCTCGGCGCCGCCGGCGAGCTGGGTGTTGCCACTGGCAACACTCTGCCAGGACCTGGCCTCGGCGCCGCCGGCGAGCTGGGTGTTGCCACTGGCAACACTCCGCCAGGACCTGGCCTCGGCGCCGCCGGCGAGCTGGGTGTTGCCACTGGCAACACTCTGCCAGGACCTGGCCTCGGCGCCGCCGGCGAGCTGGGTGTTGCCACTGGCAACACTCCGCCAGGACCTGGCCTCGGCGCCGCCGGCGAGCTGGGTGTTGCCACTGGCAACACTCTGCCAAGGATCGACCTCGGCGCCGGCGGTGAGCTGAGTGTTGCGGCCCGCAACACTCAGCCAGGAACCGACCTCGGCGCCGGCGGCGAGTTGGGTGTTGCCACTGGCAACACTCCGCCAGGACCTGGCCTCGGCGCCGCCGGCGAGCTGGGTGGTTCCACTGGAACCACTTCACCAGGAACCAACCTCGGCACCGCCGGTGCGTTTGGTGTTTCGGCCCGAAACACTCTGCCAAGGATCGACCTCGGCCCCGGCGGCGAGCTGGGTGGTGCGGCCCGCACCACTCTGCCAGATCCCGGCCTCAGCGCCGGCGGCGAACTGGGTGGTTCCACTGGAACCACTTCACCAGGAACCAACCTCGGCACCGCCGGTGCGTTTGGTGTTTCGGCCCGAAACACTCTGCCAAGGATCGACCTCGGCGCCGACGGCTATCAACCTCTCCCACTCAATAGGAACCGAAAAGATGTGCGACTCAATCGTGTATGCCCCTATGGACGAACTCGAATTCGAGCGGCTGCTAGGGCTGGCAACCCTATTCAACGACAACGATGAATGGCCTATCGACTTTACGGAGCTGCAGGAACTGAGCGAGCTGCTCGGCAAGCTCAAAAGTTGCGTCGACGTAGCGATAGACAACACACCTGAGGCGGCCAAGAGCTGAAGGAGGCCAACCTCCATGAGCCGCAGGCGGGATGATGATGAACCCGCACTGCCAGCGGAAATACCCCAGCGGCGAACCATGTATTTCCTACTGCGCGCTCCTACCCCGATCAGCACGATGTGGCCGAACCCCTTCCCTATATAGGAACCCTGCACCATGGCTGAAACCCATCGGCTTCAGATCGGCTCTCTCCGCAGCGATGTCGCCCTGACGCTTCACACCTATCACGCCGCCCGCATCTGGACAGGCCGGCAGAAGTCGGATGCCAAGCACAGCATCCTCGGCCTCTCCGGCTTCTGCGCATACGTGAATCGCATGCACCGCGGGGCAGCACAGGACGATCCGTACTCCGACTGGTGGCTGGTTCAGATCGAAGAGAAAGTCGAGAGCTGCCAAGCCGCGCTCAAGGCCATCGACCAGCGACTGGATGACGTCATGGCCAAGCTGCCCGCGACCCTCGATATCTCCGAGAACCTGTCCGTCACACCGGTCAAGGTCCCGTTGTTCATCTCCAACCCTCTCGGCTTCAAGGCAGTCTATCTCCTGACCAACTACGACGAACTCGCCCGTCGAATCCTGCTGGCCCAGCACGTCGGGCTGGTCGGTCGCCGCGACATGGAGGTCTGGCTCGACGAAGGCGCGTCGGTGCTGCGCAGCCTCTTTGGTCTGGCCCAGAGCTACCAGTTCTCGGGCGCCACTCGCGACGACTTCGCCGCAAACAATGCTCGCGCCGAAGCCGCGCGGAAGATGTACGAGAAGTTCGGCGAGATCCCGCAGGACATCCTTGAGGGCACCCGACGCTCGAACTTCGCTCCGCCGATCACCCGAGGCCGCTCTGACGGTGATGCCGATGATGACGCGGACCGTGTCGAGCTCGAGGACTGATCGGAATGCGGCAGCTCGATAAGAACCAGCAAGGCGCTCTGCAACAAAGTGCCTTCCGCCCACTGCAACAAACTGCCTTCCAGGCGCTGCAACACAGTGCCTCACTAAAAGGCCTTTTAAAGCCTTTTAAAGGTAATAGGGAGCTGGCCCAGTTGGCGGAACAGTGCGAAGCCCTGGAGCAGGGATTGCTTGAACTTGCCCAGGGACTGCTGGCCCAGGTTCGTCGCCATCCCTTCACTCTTCTGCCCACCCGACTCATCGAGCAGCGCACATCCGCCCGCACAACCTTTCTTCGCTGGCAGCACATTGCATCCCGGCGGATGGGCGTCGGGGTGTGGGCGGAAATGCTGCGCCAGGACAAGACCCCGGAATACCTGCTGCAAGACCTCTACGAGATGGAGCTGCAGCGCATCACCCTCAACATGCAGATCAGCCTGATCCACTCCATCGGCAAGCAGGCCGCAGAGTGCGCGGAAAAGATGGGCCAGGCCGAGGCCGAGTTCATGGGCCGACTGCAGCAGAGTCAGACCCGCCCTGGTTACGTGGGCATGTAGCTGTACCGCTCTACCTTCGACGAAACGATCACCAACGGAGAAACAGCATGAGCAACATCAGCAGCAAGACCGTTTCCAACACCAAAGGCCAGCCCTCAACCGAGGTCAGCGTCGAGATCATCGGCGGCAAGCCCACCACTACCAGCCTCGACGTCGCCAAACACTTCGGCAAGCAGCACAAGGATGTTCTGCGCGCGATCCGCAATTTGGATTGCTCGACGGAGTTTCATGAGCGCAATTTTGCGCCCACGATCCAGACCGTGCTGGGGCCCAAAGGGGCCAAGCGGGAGGAACCCGCATTCCGCATGACCCGCGACGGCTTCACCTTCCTCTGCATGGGATTCACCGGCAAGGAAGCCGCCCAGTGGAAGGAGGCCTACATCAACGCCTTCAACAAGATGGAACAGGCGCTCATCGAGCAACCCGAGATCCTCAGCCACAACCACCTGCTCCAGTTCGCCATCAAGACCCTCGACCTGATGCGCGATCACACCCTCGGCGAGCCGGCCCGCCCCAGGACAGAACAGGTCGTATGCAACTACCTGGCCGTCGAGTCCTTGGACGCGGCGACTCCCGAGCAGATCAAGCAGGCCCTGAACTTCCTCCAGGGTCAGATCATCGGTGAGGGTGTGGCCGCCAAGTCCTTGCCCAGCGTGGCCGGCTCCTCCATCGCCAAGGACCTGCTCTATGGCCTGCTGCGCTCGGCCCACGATGCCGAGTTGCTGTTCAACTCCCTCTACGACAGCGGCGTCGAAAAGCTGGCCAGCGATGTATTCAAGGAGCACATGGCCAACACCTTGGCTGCAACTTCTCGGCAAACCCGTGAACTGCTCGGGTACGTGGCCAGCCGCGCCACTCGCTCCCCCTTCAAACCACGCTCCACCCACTAACCCCCTACTCAACCGACTGGAGATTCATCATGGCTACCCCCGTCTTCTGGGAAGGCAACATCGGCTCGGCGCCGGAGCACCGCAGCTTCCCCAACGGCAACAACCCTCCGCGGCAGTTGCTGCGTCTCAACGTGATGTTCGACAACTCGATTCCAGATGGGCAAGGCGGCTACAAGGATCGCGGCGGCTTCTGGTGCAGCGTCGAGTGGTGGCATCAGGATGCCCAGCGTTTCGCCGAACTGTTCGCGAAAGGTATGCGCGTCAAGGTCGAAGGCAGGGCGATCATGGACCGCTGGCCCGACAAAGAGTCAGGCGAAGAAGTCCAGGCTCTGAAGGTCGAAGCCTCGCGCATTTCCATCCTTCCGCATCGCCTGGCCGAGGTCACCCTGTTGCCGTCTACCAACGGCCAGTCGACACAACATCAGCAGTCTCGGCAGGTGCCGCAGCAACCTGCTCAGCAGGATGCGCAATCGCAGCAGGACTACGACAGCGCCTTCGACGACGACATCCCCATGTAGCAGGCGGCTTAATTTTTGGCCGCCCATTCGTGAAGCTGCGGGTGGCAAGCACAACTCTTCGCCGCCCGCAGCCTCGTAAAAACACTCGAGCAACTGGATCAACCACAATGATCGGGAATCGTCTGAGAGAAGAAAGGCTTCGACTGGAAATGAGCCAAGACGCCTTTTCACAGCACTGTGGGGTGACGAAGAACACTCAGGTTTCGTATGAGAAGGGACGGCGCAGTCCCGATACCACCTATCTGCTTAAAGCCATCGAGATCGGAGTCGACGTTCTATACGTAGTCACTGGCCGACATGTTCCAGCGGCGGTGAAAGCGCTCACTCAAGAGCAGCTGGATATCCTCAATTACATGTCCGGAATGTCCGAGCAAAACCGCGCCGATCTCGTTCGCGTGGGAAGGGCAATGTATGACGCCAACCAGTTTCGAAGGATGGCGCCTGCAAACTCCCTGTCTTAATTTTGGCCGCCCGTTCGTGAAGTCTCTGGTGGCAAGGGCTTCCGATTCGGAAATCTCGTTCGGAAATCTCGATCAGTACGAGGTGCAGTGTGTCAAAGAGAGCGACCGATACCGACAAGCTGGACAGACGACACTTCAACGATCCCCACCGGACTGTACGGGCTATTGGTGCTGAGGCCGCGCGGAAAGGGCTACGGGTGTTCGACTGCCCCTACAGTCATCCTGCGATGCGGGCGTCCTGGTTGAAAGGGTTTGCCCAGGAGCAGCAACAGCAGCTCGACTTCTGATGACGTTACCCTTCAGTTCCTCTCGAAAACTGCAACAGCGCACCGTCCATTTCGTATTGTTGGCCCGCTCTCTGATCGCGACAGTTCGACCGACTGTTCCGAGAGATTCCGCCGATGCACCTCGTAATCATTGAAGCCCCGGGCAAGCTGAAAAAGCTGAGGTCCCTTCTCCCCTCGATTCGTCCCGACGTGACCTGGCAGGTCGAGGCGACAGCCGGCCACATCAGAGACCTACCCGTTCACGGCCAGGATCCGCAGATGCTCACCGTCGGCGTGGGCCAGGATTTCAAACCGCACTACCAGATCCTCTCGGGCAAGGAAAAAACCGTCGCACGACTGAAGGAGCTGCGGCAGAAAGCTCTGGAGATCTACGTCGCATCCGACCCGGATCGCGAAGGCGAAAGCATCGGCTGGCACATCCTCCAGGCTGCCGGGATCAAGAACTACAAGCGCGTTGCCTTCAAGGAAATCACCAAGTCGTGCATCAGCGCCGAGCTCAGCTCGCCGCGCCGTCTGGACCTCCCGAAGGTCGCCTCGCAGGAATGCCGTCGCGTCATCGATCGCCTGGTGGGGTATCTGGTCACGCCAGAGTTGCGGCGCGTGATGGGTAGGCCAACCACCGCCGGGCGCGTGCAGTCCGTCGCGGTGTACCTGGTGGTCCTGCGAGAGCGGGAGATCCGCGCCTTCACAGCAATCAAGCACTTCGGGGTGGAACTGACCTTCGTTTCGCCCAGCGACGGCCGTACCTGGACGGCGGAATGGGATCCAGTGCCCGTGTTTGCCAGCAAGGAGTTCCCGTATGTCCAGGATCGTCAACTCGCAGAACTGGTGGGGGCTATACGCAATGTCATCGTCGAGACCTGCATTGATGGCGAAGAAACCGATACGCCTCCGGCACCGTTCATCTCCTCCTCGCTCCAGATGGCCGCCGGGAATGCGCTGAAGTGGTCACCCGACAAGACGATGAAGGTCGCCCAGCGGCTGTATGAACAGGGGCTCATCACCTACCACCGGACGGACAACCCCAATATTTCGAAGGACTCGATGCCGGATATCCGTGCTGTCGCCAAAGCCTTGGGGCTGAAGTGTGTAGAGCAACAGCGGATGTTCAAAGCGGACCAAGACGCCCAGGAAGGGCACCCCGCCATCACCCCTACCGACTGGATGGCCGCTTCCGCCGGTGAAACTGCTGATGAGCAGGCGCTGTACCAGCTCATTCGAGTCCGTGCGCTTGCCAGCCAGATCGAAGCTGCCGTGTACGCAGTGAGAACCATCACCCTCCTGGGCGTCGGCCCCGACAAAAAGCCGCTGCGCTTCGGCGCCAAAGGGAAGCTGTTGAACGTGCCTGGCTGGAGAAAACTGCTGCAGGGCGATGACGCCGAGGAGCAGAAGAACGAAACGCCTTCAAACCCCATCCCGGCGCTGGAGCCAGGCCAGATACTCAAGGTCTACAGCGGCGAGGTCCTGGAGAAGAAAACCACCCCTCCCAAGCGATTCACCGACGCCAGTCTGGTGGGCGAGATGAAGCGCCGCGGGATTGGTCGGCCATCATCCTACGCCTCTATCGTGAAGAACATCATCGACAAGGGCCAGGTGCAGATGAAGGGGCGAAGCCTGATCCCCGGCGAGCTGGGAGAGGCCACCATCGCGCTCCTGGAGCACAACTTCAGCTTCCTCAGCCTCGACTTCACCCGCAACCTCGAGGTCGCCTTGGACCGGATCGCCAACAGCGAGGATACCTACATGAACGTGGTCCAGCAGTTCTACCAGCTACTACAGACAGAGCTGCAGACACTCCGCGCGCTCCCCAGCGCACAGGACGAACCACGCGCAAGCTCCACCGCCAGTATCTCCTCGGCGCCGACCAGCGACTTCCTTTGCGGCAAGTGCGGTCTGCCGCTGGTCCACCGCAAGAAAGCCGGCAAGGGCGGCTTCGACTTCTGGGGTTGCAGCGGCTTTCGCACCACAGGGTGCAAGGTCAGCTACCCCACCAAGAACGGCCAACCTGACTTCGACAACCCGCGCGGGCTATAGGTAATACATGAACATGCAAACCAGCATCGACAGGAACCTCAATTTCGACTTTGTGCGCAGGCAAGTCGAGCAACCGCCAGCTTGGGCCTCTGAGGTCCTGCTGTCATGGGAGGAAGCCTACCCCCAGGAAAAGCACGCCTTCCTTCAAAGCCACTACTGGACCGAGACGGGATCGATCAATGTGTTCCGCGTCGTGGGTACGGACCACTGGGATTACCAAGGAAAGTCCTGGCTCGACTTCCTCACTGGCGGCAAGCGAATGCAGCGAAACCTGCAGGCCTTGCTGGACAACCCGAGCTACTACCTGCAGCCAACGGAGCGCAGGCCCGCGATCCACTACAACACGCTCGATGGCTTGAGCTTCTATGTCGGATCCGACGGCAACCACCGCACCTGTATTGCCCGATTCTTCCTGGCCGAACAGCAGAAAAGCCAGCTTCACGACGTGACGCTCAACCACTACCAGGTCAACGACAGCTTCTACCGCCTGTACGGGCAACTTCGGCAACTGCTCCTGCTACAGGGGCTACCTGTGCAAATCCATCCGGAGCGTGTGCAGTTGGGCCGGGAAGATACTGCTGGCTGGAAGATGGATACCTACCAGACCACATTGAACTGGTTGAACCTCAAGACCCAGGAGGAAATATCTCTGAACGAAGCCCAGACACGGGAGCAACTCATCGACCTCATGCGGGGAAAACCATCTGAAGAGCAATCGCGAGGCTGGAAGACAAAGCTGAAATGGCTCATTTCAGGCTGAGCTCGCAGTCAGACTTGCATCGCTATTCGGGCCAGCTACGCTCTGCCATACACGCTGTATATCCCCGGCGTGTTCCCCGCCCCCGACACCCTGTTCCCGCACACAGGCCTGTCGGGGGCTCTTTTTGAGCTCAGTGGCCATGAAGGTCATGATGTTCATCGTCACCTGACTCTCAGAGTCCACTTGGTGTTCCTGGTCTCGTAATCCAAGGAAATACAGGCCGAGTGGCCTGAACATTTCCCATCGATCCGAAGCACACCGACCAGCCACAGTGCTGCTCGCTTACACAGGAGCATACGCGTGGCACCACTCGACAACGCCTCCCCTAGCGGGCCGCTACAGGATCCATCCCTGGCCCGCTACAGCGAGCGGCAGCTCGCCGTCGCCAACACCTGGGCAACACATTTCTCCCTCGCAGGGACAGCTCGAACCAAGTTCATCCGTCACTACCTGCGCAGCACCTCTACGACTAGGTGCTGGTGCATCACCGTCGCGGCGGACAACGGTATTCGCTACACCATCATGCGTGCAGGGCCACTACTCCAGGTGTTCGACGGTCAACTGATCGGTGCGTGGGAGTGCAAGCCTGCCCATCGTGTCCCGGCAAGCACGCCGTCCCCGGCAGGGGCGTTGAAGCTGTTACAGCGCCTTGAGAAGTTCGACGACGCAGTTGCTGTACTCAGCTCATACACCAAGCGAGCGCACGACCTAGCCACTCAGATGGCCAGGGACGACCTCGGACTTCCGCATCGCCTCGTGTATCCGAGCCACAGCAACAAGCGCTACTACGCGCCAAGGCACCAGTTCTACTTGAAGCAGATCGGAGCGGTCTTGCGAACCTTCAGACAGGTCCTGGACCAAGACCTGCTGTTCGCCATCCGCTCGGTTCGGTGCCTCTCGCCCCAGCTCTACAACTGGCTGGCTCAAGGCAACCAGGTGCGCCGACTGCAAATGCTGAAGGCTCAGCCGGTCTTGACGCCGCTACTGGTGGATTGCGAGGAGGGAGTCTGGCCTCACACGACGACCAATGACAACGGCGAGAGCATCCACCATTACCTTCCTTGCCCCTTTTCCCTGATTGATAGTGAACGACCGCAGGCCGCAGCCATGCCATGCGGTTTTTACCTCGATATGGGCCGTATTCTTGGGCAGGTCGCGGACGAAGGGATCTCGGTCATCAACTTTTTCGCCTGGCTATTTCAGGCGCCACGGGCCTCGATTCGATTTCTTAGTCACGTCAGTCCCGGCCGTGCGGGAGGCGCTCTCTTCCATCGCAAACGGGAAGGCCGATATTCGGGATGGCATGCTCTCCTACTGGCTGCATCGCTAGGTAACCGGCGGCCGATCACTCGCGCTCAATGGACAGCATTCTATGCCGCCTACAATGCGATCCCCTGGCAAATTCACAACGCCAAGCCCGACTACAACCGTCTATTCAATGGCTGCCCGTCGGATTGGCAGGATCCGGCATGGCTTGCAATCACTGCACGGCTGAGCGACATCAAGGAGTTCTATTCCGCCCTCGACCAGGGGAACTCACAGGTTGTTCGGCAGGCGCGCAGCGCCCTGAAAGCGTATCTGGGTCATTGTACCTACCGACAGGCTGGCAAGCTGGTGGACGACTACCACCAGGTCCAGAGGGAGCTGCGTGCCGCAGTGCAGAGCAGCCTGCCCGATCTGGTCGACACCGACGAGTACACCACCTGGGAGGGAATGCTGTCTGTCGGCCTTGTCAATTGCCCTAATGGCCTGCAGATCGTCGAGCTCCGCTGTCCTGCCGACCTATATGCCGAACATATCGCTCTGGCACATTGCATCGATAGCTACGACCAGGCCGCCTACCGAGGAGACTGCCGACTGCTCTCAATACGTGAGGCTGGTCGTCCGCTGGCCTCTGCCGAACTGGAGCTCAGCCGTGAGCATGGCGAGCCAATAGGTAGGCCCTGGAATCCCAAGCACCTTTCTACGGTGCAACTGCGCGAATTCGATAATGCCCCCGTGCCGACAGACTCGCCTGCCGGCCAGGCATACCGCTGGTTCATGGAACGGATTCGCTCTGGAGCCATAGCGACGAACCTGAACTGGCCCGACATGACCGTCCACATGACGCGCTTCGCCAATGGTCGCTGGAAGGCGGGCCTCGCCGATGCCACGGCGAAATGGCTGCTCACTCGGTTGGAAGACCGATGAACCGTTCACGCCTGGTCAATCGTACCTCCGCGACACCGTCGACGCTTCTGCAGCGGGCTATCTTCGACGGCTACGACTTCGGCTTGAAGATCCCCTACATCGCAGGCGGCAACCGCGCGCTGCTGGAGCTGTCCGGCTTCTTCATCAGCACCCGGGAGCATCCGTTGCACCGCTACTGGCGGGTCCCCAAAGGCAAGCTGCTGCCTGATCTGGACACTCTGTACAACCGTCTCGCCGAGCTCGCTGGAGGCCTTCACTCCCAGTCCTGGCGGGAGTTCAGCTCCTTGGTCGAATCCGCGCAGGCCTCGCTTGACCGACAGGCCTTCACCTGGGGGATGCTGCTGCGCATCGCGCCCCTGGCCGAGGGCGGCGTCCTACTGTCAGGCGAGTTCCATCCTGGTGTAGTGGCGGTCGCTCGGCGGATGCGCGGGGTATTCCTGCGCCCATCGAGTTCCTGGCGCATCGACGCCACACCTGAGTTGCTTCGCAGCAACCTGATTCTGGAGCTTGGCCTCGCCGAGGAACAATTCGAGATTCTGGATACTGTCCAGGAGCTGCTCAGCGACGGCAGCTTCGCGCCGTCGACCGAGCTGCCCAGCATGAGCATCGGCGGTCCACAGCAGGAACCGGCAGCGCCGTCCCTGGAGGACGAGTCAGCCTCTGACATCTACCTCGCCGCGGTGCCGGAGATCGAGCGCACCGAGTACAGCTCGGCTGATATCGAGGCGGCGCTTCAGGGCTACTCACTACTGGCCCACCAGCCTGACGGCATCGCTCATCTGCTGCAGAGGACCAGCGCCTTACTGGCCGACGACATGGGACTGGGCAAGACCCGCCAGGCGGTCATCGCCGCTTCGATCCGCGCGGCGGGCAGACCAATTCTGGTCATCACCCTGGCCACCCTGCTGATCAATTGGCAGCGGGAGATCCAGGAGGTCTATCCCTCGGCCACCGTGGCCATCCAGCAGGACACCCCAGAGGCGCAGTGGATCCTCGTCAACTACGAGCAGTTGAGCCCCTTCGTCGCCAACGCTTCGCGCTTCGCCGTGATGGTCATCGACGAGGCGCAGCGGATGAAGGAACCGACGGCGCAATGCACGCGGCACGGTTTCGACATTGCCGCCCAAGTGCCGAACCGCTACCTGCTTACCGGCACGCCGGTGCTCAACCGCGAGACCGAGCTGCACACCCTGCTGCGCCTCTCAGGCCACCCCATCGGCCAACTGCCGCTGAAAGAGTTCTGCGACCGTTTCGCCGGCAACCCGGAGTTCCGCCAGAGTTTGCGGGCGGAGCTGGGTGACTGGATGCTGCGCAGGCGCAAGGATGTGCTACCCAGCCTCAAGGGCAAGCAGCGGCAGTTGCTGAAGGTGGCCCTCTCCACCGAGGAACGCCAGCAGTACGAGATGCTGCGCCTCGAGGACCGACCGGTCTTCGCGCGACTCGGCGCGCTGCGGCGTTACCTGGAAACGGTGAAGGTTCGCGTGGCGATGGACCTGTTGAGCGAGCTCGACGCCGAGGACAAGGTGATCCTGTTCTGCGAGTTCAAGCCGACCGTGGCTGCGCTGAAGGAACTCTGCGAGCAGGCCGGGCTCGGCTGCGTCACGCTGGTGGGCAATGACTCGCTCACCAAGCGGCAGAAGGCGATCGATCGCTTCCAGCAGGATCCCGACTGCCGGGTGTTCATCTGCACCACGGCGGCCGCCGGGACGGGCAACAACCTCACTGCGGCGAACTACGTGTTTTTCCTCGGCCTGCCCTGGACTCCCGGTCAGCAGGAACAAGCCGAAGACCGCGCGTACCGCAACGGCCAGCTCCGCATGGTCGTGGTGAAGATCCCACTGGTCGAGGCCACGATCGACGAGCAACTGTGGCAACTGCTCAACGCGAAACGCCAGGTTGCCCAAGACCTCATCGAGCCCGGGCAGGTCGACGGAAACCGTGCGCTGCTGGCAGCAAGCCTTGCCGAACACTAATTACTCGGGATGAACCAGCCGCTGATCGACACAGTAGAAAACTATTCGCACCAACCGAGCACTTCCTGCTGCAACACGGAGGAGCAGGAAACAAGCTCGATCACAACGACATAACTGTTCAGTAGGAGATGCCCAAAAATGAGATTCGAGCAGCCCTCACCGACTATCGACTACAGAAGAAATATGGTGCTGCAAGCATTGCTGAAGATCGAGGCGCTCCACGAGCTCGCACATGCCGCCTCTCCAGAGCTGCTAGCGAACATTAAGGAAACGCTGGCCGACCCAGATAGACTTTGCGAAATGGCGACAGCAATCGCCTTATATTACCTTCACCGGGAACCTACAGTTCCAGCGCTATACATAGAACTCGTCGAGGATGAAGTTGCACGCTACCCCTTCACCTATGACGAGATAGAGTCAGTGATGGATTCAAAGATTAGGGAAGTCCTATTCCCTAGGTATGAGCGATACCACGATACATGAGTGAGCCCAGCAACTCGACTCACCGGTAATAGCCAAGGTTCGGGAGGGGGAACTCTAACTGGACGAGTTCTCACTGAGCATGCGGGCGGGCGGTCAGATCAACGCCCAGAGCTCGCATTACTGCCAGCATGGTTTTCAATGTCGGGTTCCCGCGCTCACTAAACGATTTGTAAAGCTGCTCCCTGGCCAAACCCGTTTCCTTGGCCAACTCCGTCATCCCCTTGGCGCGGGCCACGACTCCCATAGCCTTAGCGATATAGGCGGTGTCTCCAGTATCCAAGGCGTCTGCGATGAACAGAGCCATGGCCTCCGGGCTGTCCAGCGCTTGCGCGGGGTCATAATCATAAATTTGCTCGGTCATTGCGGCCTCCACTCATTTGCCAGGCGTTTCGCCATTTCTATATCCCTGGCCTGGCTGCTCTTGTCTCCACCACATAGCAGGATGACGATTTCCGTCCCGCGCTGCTGGAAGTACACCCGATAGCCTGGGCCATAGTGAATCCTCAACTCGCTCACACCCTGGCCGACTGGTGACACATCGCCGGGTAGTCCATTCGCCAATCGGAAGATACGGGCGGCGATCACGGCCTTTGCCCGCCGATCCTTTAGCTTGCTTTCCCATGCCATGAAAGTGGCGGTTTGTTTGACTTCAACCATGGATCAACTGTGACTTATAAATCACAAACAGTCAATCGAACGCAACCTTAGCACACGCTTTGTTCCAAATTCTGTTGGCTCCCCTTGAAGCACAATCCTTTGGGTGGGCCAAAGAAATCCCCTACCCTATTGCCGAGTATTTCCTGCTGAAGCATGGCGGATGGCCTGCCACTGTGTGCCCCATCATCAAAGGGGGCCTCAATGACCAGGCAGTTGACCACTCTCACGCTGTGCCTGCTGCTCGCCAGCTGCACGACCCACAAGGCTGAGCCGTCCAGGCCAGCCTTCGACAGCAGCCGCAACCCAGACCTGCTCTTTCCGGACCTGTACCCAAACGGTGTACAGCCGGAGAAAGAGCCCGTAGTGCGCTACGGGCGCTACACCCTGGTCAGCACCCAGCCGGATGCCGGTCAACGCGACTTGATGGCCCAGATCATCGACGTAACCATCCCGTCGAGCATGAACCCGAGCGTCAAGGACGCCATGCAGTACGTGATGAGCCGCTCGGGTTACTCGCTGTGCCCGGCAGACGCCGGTCATGTGAACATCCTCTACACCCGGCCGCTGCCGGCAGCTCAGTACAAGCTCGGCCCGATGACCCTGCGCAACACCCTCCAGGTCCTCTCCGGCCCAGCCTGGCAGGTTAAGGTCGACGAGGTCGCGCGGCAGGTCTGCTTCGTGCTGCGCCCGGGTTATCAACTTCCCCCGGCGCCGAGGCCGAAACCGGTCCAGCAACTGTATGCGAAGCCCGCTGCCCCAACTCCGCCGGCGGTAGCGCAACCCTCCTCCACGGAGAAAGTCAGCACGCTAGAGTCGCCCATCGTGGTCGCCTCGGTGCCGACACCGGCGCCGATCACAACCAGCCCCGCTCCGGCCAAGAAACCTGAATCCACCACTGTGCTCCCCCCAGTTGCACCGGCCAAAGATGGCCACCCCTCTTCTCCTCCCGCGGCTTCGGCACCGACCAAGCCCCCGGCTTCCGCCGTGAAGTCCACGCCGCCCACTCCGGCCTCCGTGGCTTCCGTCCCTCCGGTCAAGGTGCTCACGCCGGCAGAGCCGAGCCGGCAGTTGACACAGTCCTGGTCAGCCGAGACGGGATCAACCCTGCGCGACACCTTGGAAGCCTGGGCAAAGCGCGCACGCTGGACCGTCCGCTGGGAGCCGCAGGATCTCAACTATCCGATCGAGGCTCCTCTGACCTTCCACGGCTCCTTCGAGGACGCGGTATCCGAGCTGTTCCCCCTGTATGACGCTGCCGAACGGCCCTTCCTGGTGAACGCCAGCCGCCCGCAGTCCCTGATCATCATCAAGGAGCGCAAGAACTGATGCGTGCCCCCCTGAAGAACCTCTTGCCTTGCCTCCTGATCCCCGCGCTGGCCAGTTGTTCGGTCACACGGGTGAACGAGTCGGCGGATCGTGTCGAAGCTACGGCAGATTCCGCGTCGACGATCGCAGCACAGATGCGCAACACCCGACCGGATCGCCGCGATACGGTGGTGTTCTCCGACAAACCCTGGGTCAGCACGAAACCCCTGAGCGTTTCGCACACTTTGTCCAGTGACTGCATCGTGACGTGGCGCCCTGCAGGCGCAGCGTCGCTGCAGGAGGCCGCCCAGGAAGTCATCAACCAATGCCACCTGGCGGTCAGTATCACGCCCGACGCGCTGAACCCGGCCGCTTTTGCCCTGCAACCTCAGCAGCGCGCGAGCAACGCCCCGCCGCCCATCCAAGGCGGCCAGGACATGGCCACCATGCTGTTTCCTGCCTCCGTCGCCAACGGCATGTCCCTAGGTGCCGGCGGCAGCATCGGGTCGAGCTTCGGGTCCTACGGCCCGCGGTCTCTGTACAACATCAAATGGAACGGCAAGGTCAGCGGGTTCCTCGATCTCATCGCCGCCCGCGCCGGCGTGTCCTGGCGCTACAACCCAACCGAGAAACGGGTCGAGTTCTACTACCTGGACACTCGGACCTTCCGCATCTACGCCTTTGACGACGTCAACACGGTGGACTCCACCGTGCGTTCCGGTATGACGACGGCCGCCGGCATCAGCGGGGACGGCTCCGGATCCACCGGACAGAATGGCAGCTCCGGCATCAGCGGCGACTCCGGCAGCAAGCAGACCACCAGTTCGGAGCTGAAGACATCGATCCTCAGCGACATCGAGAACAGCATCAACTCGATGCTGACGCCGAGCATGGGACGCATGTCGCTGTCGCGTGCCACGGGCACCCTGACCGTCACCGACCGACCAGAGGTCCTCAACCGCGTCCAGCAGCTGGTCAACCGGGAGAACGAGAGCATCACCAAGCAGGTGCTGCTGAACGTCAACGTGCTCTCGGTCGCCCTGACCGACAAGGATCAACTGGGGATCGACTGGAACCTGGTCTACAAGTCGCTCAACAACAAGTGGGGCATCGGCCTGAAGAACACCATGCCGGGCATCGACCAAAGTGCGATCTCCGGCTCCGTGAGCATCCTGGATACCGCCAACAGCGCCTGGGCAGGATCCAAGGCCATGGTCCAGGCGCTGGCCCAGCAGGGCCGTGTCTCGACCGTCCGCTCCCCGTCCGTGACCACGCTCAACCTTCAGTCGGCGCCGATCCAGATCGGCCGCTACGACAGCTACCTGGCCTCCAGCCAGATCTCCAACGTCGCCCAGGTCGGCAGTACCACCTCGCTGATCCCGGGCGCCGTGACCAGCGGCTACAACATGAGCCTGCTGCCGTTCGTGATGGAAAGCGGCGAGATGCTGCTGAAGATCAACATCAACATGACCTCCCGCCCTACATTTGAAATGCAGACCAGCGGGGACTCCAAAGCCCAGTTCCCTAGCTACGACATCCAGCTGTTCGACCAGAAGGTACGCCTGCGCAGCGGTGAGACCTTGGTGCTCTCCGGCTTCGACCAGACCACCGAGGACACCAACAAGGTCGGCACCGGCGACGCCGGATTCTTCGGCCTTGGCGGCGGGCTGACCCGCAATACCAAACGCGAGGTCATCGTGGTGCTGATCACCCCCGTCGTGCTGGGCTGAACCATGGAGAAGCCTGACATCGGTAGCCGTGGACCAGACGTCTCGATCCTGAGCTACCACGGCAACAAGTTCGTCAGCGGCCTGTTCTGGCGGCCGCTATCCAGCCAGCGGCAGTACATGAAGGAAGCGCGCAAGCTGGGCAAGGAAGAGCATCTGGACATCGTTGCCATCCGCCATTCGCCGACAGTGATCCAGGCCGGCTTCGTTTCGAAGTCGCAAGGCGCAGTCAAGGGCATGTACTCCCTGGCCTCGGCGCTTTCAGGCCAGTTCGAAGGCGACTTCCTGGCCTGCTGGAAGGTCGACGAGGACCGCTACGCACTGGTCGCCACGCTCGATGGCGCGATCGTCCCCGGCCAGGACCTGGTCACCACCTTCGACGAAGCCAGGGACCGGATCAGGAAGCTCTCTACGCGCGGCGTGCTTCGAAACGCACAGGTCTTCGTTCCCGAAGGATTCGAATTCCCCGTCAAGGACTTCGACATCGAGGAACTGCTCGCGCCGAAGCGCCTGCGGCGCGACTACCGCCTCCGGCAACTCACCTTCGGCTTGTCCGCCAGGGAGTGGACGGCAGTGGCCCTGCTCGGTTGCTTGGTAGGCGGGTCGCTAACCGCCTACTACCTATGGAATGCCCACCAGCAAGAGCTCGCCAGACAAGCCGCGCTCCTCGAGGAGCAGAGGCGCCTCGCCGAGCTGGCCGAGAAGAATGCCCAGGCCAAGCAGCCGCTGGACCTGGCGTCATTGCAGAAGCCCTGGACGCTCATGCCTGACCTCGAGGACATGCTACGCGCCTGTAGCAAGGCAACGGGGGTACTGTCGCTGTCGATCCAGGGCTGGCTCTTCGAATCCAGCAAGTGCGACGGCAGGGTCCTGGTCGCCACCTACCACCGTACCGGCAACAGCACGGCAGCCGACCTGACAGCGGCCAGCCAGCACCTGTTCGCCGACCGCCCCGCCTTCGTTATCGACAACGGCAACACCGCGGCCCTGAAGGTCGACCTGAAAGTCGCCATCGGTAGCGATGAGCCGCTGCAGCCAGCCGACGACGCGCTGCAGGCGCTCACCAGCCATCTGTACCGTCAGGGTGTCGAGCCCAAGCTGTCGATCAGCCAGGAGACAACTCCGCCCCTTCCTGGCGCGGAAGCAGCGACGGAGCAGCAAGTGGTGTTGCCTTCCTGGAAGAAATTCACCTTCAGCGCCCAGACCAGGCTCCCGGCAGACCTGACCTTCCAGGGGCTGCCCGCCGCCGGGGTCCGCATCACCAACCTCGAAACCACGCTCAAGGACAGCCAGTTGGACTGGACTGTCACAGGAGAAATCTATGCGAACTGAGCCGATCGGCATGGCCGTGGCCGTGCTCTTCCTCCTCGCGTCCGGCCAGGCCTGCGCCGGCACCGTTGGCGAACTGGCGGAGATCCAGGCCCAGGCCATCCTCACCGAGGCCAAGGTGCGTCTGGCCACGGCGCAGCGGCAACTGGAGGGCAAAGGCGAAACCGGCCAGATCGTCAGCGCCCAGGGGCAGACGTTCGCCATGCCGGTGCCGGCGGCGCCGCCGACGATCACGCAGCCGGTTCCGCCGGTGGTGCGGACCATCTACGGCGCCGGCGGCAAGATGACTGCCACATTCTTGTTCCCGGGCGGGTACGAGATTGACGCCGCCAGCGGCGCGGAGCTGCCGGGCAACTACCGCGTCGAGTCGATCTCCCTGGACCAGGTCGTACTCACCGACAAGGACGGCAACCGCGTGCCCGTGGGCTTCTCCAGCGTTGCCCCCACCCAAGCCGCCTCCTCGGCCCAAGGCGCCTCCGTTCCGCCGGCGCTGCCCGGGGCGGTACCGCAGCCGTTCATCCAGTAGGTACCGCCATGACGAACCTTCAAATTGCCGCGCTTGCACAGCCCTCCATGGTGACCCAACTGCTCACCGCCGACGGTGGCGAGTGGGAGGTCTCGAAACACCTGCAAGAGATCATGGCCCTGGCCGCCGACGGCACGCTCTATCTATCGGAGAGCCACCAGAACGACATTCACGTTCTGTCGTTCATCGACCGTCTCGATCGCCGTGGCTTCCGATACCAGCTCAACCTCACCGACCTGCAGACCATTCACCAGCTCTACCGCGCCGTCGCCATGGACGGCCTGGTCGATAGCGATGGCCAGCGCGCCACCCAGATGCAGGAGCGCGTGGTCAAGATCATTCGTAAGGCCACTGAGCTGCGCGCCAGTGACGTGCATTTCGTCGTGAGTCCCGCCGGCACCGGCAGCAAGATCCGTTTCCGCGTCGACGGCCTGCTGAAGACCGTCGAGCAGTACCGCAGCCAGGAACTGCACGAACTTTGCGCAACCATCTACCAGTCCATGTGCGACGTGGCCGAGCCGCTTTTCAAGCCACAACTTGACCAGGACGCGCGGATGAGCCAGGCCTTCGTCGAGAAGCTGAACCTGTTCGGCGCCCGGATCGCGACCCGCCCGCGCGCCGGTGGGTTCCTGATGATCCTGCGGCTGCTCTACGACGATACCGGCCTCGACAGCCTGGAGCAGCTCGGCTACCTGCCCGAGCAGAACGCGCTGTTCGATCGCATGATGCGCATGCCTTACGGCATCAACATCCTGTCCGGCCCCACCGGGTCAGGGAAGTCGATGACCTTGAAGGTCACCATGGAAGGACTCGATAAGCTGCATGGCGGATCCAAGCATATCCTGACCATCGAGGATCCACCGGAATACCGCATTCGCGGCGAAGGCATCAACCAGACCCCACTGGTCTATGACGCCACTGACCCAGACGCAGAACGCCAGGCCTGGGCCGCAGGCATCGCCAACGGCATGCGCCTGGATCCGGACTACATGATGATCGGCGAAGTGCGCGACCTCTTCGCCGCTGTCGCCGCCTTCCGTGGCGCGATGACCGGGCACGGCCTGTGGTCGACCCTGCACACCAATAGCGCGATCGGCATTGTCCAGCGCCTCAAGGACCTGGGTGTCGACCCCGGCTTGCTGTTCGATCCGGCCCTGCTGACCGGTCTGATCAACCAGAGCCTGCTGCCCAAGCTCTGCCCCCACTGCAAAGTGCGCTTCCAAGACCACCAAGACCAGCTCGCGCCCGATCTGGTCGAACGGGTCCAGCGCTTGACCGATGTTTCCCAGGTGTACGTCAAGGGGCCTGGCTGCCAGGCCTGCCGTGGCTCCGGAGTCAACGGCCGCTCGATCGTCGCCGAGGTGGTGCTGCCCACCCTGGCCTTCATGCGTGTGTTCGCCAAAGGCGGCCCAGCCGAGGCACGCAACTACTGGGTCAAGACCATGCAGGGCATCACCAAGCACGCCCACGCCATCCGCCGCATCAACGAGGGCATGTTCGACCCGCAGATAGTCGAGGATTTCATTGGGCCACTCGACTTCGATGAGCATCTGCTCGACGACAGCTTCTACTCGCAGGAGGCGTGCTGATGGGGGGCTTCTGGGAGCAGTTGCAGTTCGCCTTCTACAGCAAGCAGTTCGGCCGCAAGGAACGCCTGCAGTTCTACGAAAGCATGTCCACCCTGCTCGAAAACGGGGTCCCGTTGAAGGACGCTGTGGCAGAGGTGCACAAGATCTTCGCTCATGAGGGACAGCATCCGTTTCATCCGGTGGCCATCGCCAGTCGCGAAGCGCTGATGGGGCTGTCCAACGGCAAGCGTCTGGCCACCGCCATGGCGCTCTATCTGCCCGCCCAGGAGCGAGCGCTGATCGAGGCCGGCGAGATGAGCGGCAACCTGGTTCAGGCCATGGGCGATGCCGTCTCCCTGGTCGAGGCCCAGGCCAGGATCCGCGCCACCATCTGGCAGGCGCTGCTCTATCCCTCGGCGCTGTCCGCCATGATGGTGTTCCTGCTGTGCATCGTGGCCTATCGCATGGTCCCCAGCCTGGCCAGGCTCTCCGATCCAGTCACGTGGACCGGCCCGCTCGCCACGCTCAACGCCATTGCCAGCTTCGTCACAGGACCTGGTATCTACGTTCTGGTCGCCGTCATCACCCTCACGGTGGTGGTCATCGTCACGTTACCGACCTACCGCTGGAAAGGCCGGGTCTGGCTGGACCGGATGCTGCCGCCCTGGTCCATCTACCGCATGCTCCAGGGCACCACCTTCCTGCTGAACATGGCCGTCATGCTCAACGCCGGCATACGCCCCTACGACAGCCTGGCCAGCATGATCAAGATCTCCCCGCCCTGGCTGAAGCAGCGCTTGGAAGCTGCCCGCTACGGCGTGGGCCTGGGCCAGAACCTGGGAGTCGCCCTTCGCAGCGCCGGTCACGATTTCCCCGACCGACAGGCCATCCAGTACCTGTGCATCCTCGCCAACCGGGGAGGCTTCTCCGAAGCTCTGGTCAAGTTCAGCCGCCGCTGGCAGGAGACCAGCCTCAAGCAGATCGAGCTGGCCGCCGGGCTGGTGAAGAACTTCGCCCTGATCTTCATCGGCGCGCTGATGATCCTGGTCCTGCTCGGCGCCTACCAGGCACAGCAGCTCATCCAATCCATGAACCACTGAAACCTCACCAAGGAGCGCTCCATGAGCACTACGCAACGCACCTCCCGTCCGACGCAGGGCGGTTTCGTTTCCATCGAGATGATCATCGTGCTGATCATCATCGCCATCGGGGTCGGCCTGGGCCTGGCCGCAGCGGCTGGGATGTTCAGTTCGTCCAACGCCAACGAGGAACAGCGCAACATCAGCGTCATTGCGGCCAACGCACGTGCCCTGAAGACCTCTTCGGGCTACGGCTCCAGCGGTACCAACCTGATCCCGAGCCTGATCGCAATCAACGGCGTGCCGAAGAACATGAGTGTCTCCTCCGGCGTCGTCTACAACGTCTACGGCGGATCGGTCACTGTCTCGTCCACCGGCATGGGCTTCTCGATCACCACCAGCAAGCTGCCCAAGGATGCCTGTATCACCCTGGGCACCAAAATCGCGAAGAACACCTTCGAGCAGACCAAGATCAACAGCGGCACCGCTATCACTGGTGAGGTCACCACTGCGGCTGCGACCCAGGCCTGCAGCAGCGATAGCAACAGCATTACCTGGACCTACAGTTCGTGAGTGTGAACCCGATCATTCAGGCTCAGTTCGTCGACCTTTACCTCGGTGAAGGCTTCGCCGACGTGAAGGGCCTGGCCGGCGTCGGCGCGCGCCGAGTCGAGGTGCCTCGCGAGTGGGAGTCGCACGCCCAGGAACTGCTCCAGCTCTGCAGGCAAACGCTGGAGGAGCTGCAGGATCCCGAGTTCGCCATCGTCGTCGACGGTGTGCTGCTGCGCGTCACCCAACTGGAAGATGCTTTCAACGGCGGGAGTGTCTTCGTGCTGCGCCGGTCGACAGCCCAAGTTCGAAGCTTCGAGGATATCGGCTATCCGAGCGAGGTGGTCGCTACGCTCCTGAACCCGCAACTGCAGGGCTTGATCCTGTTCTGTGGCGATATGGCGACCGGCAAGACCAGCTCCGCCGCCTCGCTGATTCTCGCCCGACTGCAGACCCTGGGCGGGGTTGGCTTCACAGTCGAGGATCCACAAGAAACCAATCTCAGCGGCCAACATGGACTCGGCCGCTGTATCCAAGTCAGAACCTCACGACGCTCGGGAGGCTACAGCGAAGCCCTGTTGCGCACCCTGCGTACCGGAGCCGACCTGATATTGATCGGCGAGATCCGCGACGAAGACACCGCCTATCAGGCTTGCAAAGCTTCGCTGAACGGCAACCTGGTCATATCGACCATCCACGCCAAGAACTGCCCGCAAGCCATCGAACGGCTGATCACCCTGGCCAAACCCCTCGCGTCCAATGCCTACGACGTCGTGGCTGAAGGCATTCAGGCCGTGATCTGCCAGGAGTTGGTAAGTGATGGCGGCGCTCGAAGACTGCACGCAGAACCGTTGCTTTTCACCGGAGTGGACTCCGTCGCCATGCGCGATAAGATCCGCCGGCAGCAGATTCATCTACTTGAGGACGATGTGAATCGCCAGGCTCGCAAAAGCCTGTGGGAGCCTATCTATGAATAACCTCAAGCTCAGCCGCGGCTTTATCTCAATTGAATTAATGATCGCCTTGATCGTTATCGCCATCGCGACTACCGGCGGGATTTCAGTCTTGATGAGCTATCTAGACGGCCTGAATGAACAGCACGCGGCCCAGCAGCAACAGCAGGTGGCCAAGGCAGCGGAGAAGTACCTGAAGGACAACTTCAGCACGGTTCTGGCCAGCGCCGGCGCCACGGCCCCGGCGGTGATCACCGTCCCGATGTTGCGCAACACCCGTTACCTGCCCGCAGGCTTCCGCGACACCAACATCTACGGCCAGCAATACCAGGTACTGGCCCGCAAGCCGGCGGCCAACCAGCTCGAAACGCTGATCGTGACCACGGGTGGACAGGTAGCTTCCGAACTCTCGATCCGCCGGATCGCGCAGCTCATGGGAGCCACCGGGGGCTACATCTCGAAAACCAACACCAGTGTCGCCCAGGGCGCCGCCTGGCAGGTGGCCTTGAGCAATTTCGGTAGCGCTCCCGGCGCTGGACACCTGGCGACGGCGCTGTTCTTCCAGGACGGCGCCATTGCCAACGAGTACCTCTACCGCAATGCCGTCCCGGGTCATCCCGAGCTCAACCGGATGAACACGGCATTGAATATGGGCGGCAACAATATCGCCGCAGCCGGAGCGGTCACCGCCAGCGGAAACATCACGACCAGCGCGGACATCAGCGCGCGCAACGTGACAGCCACTGGCACGGTGAAAGCCGGCACTGCTGACGTCGCCGGCGAGACGTACACCGGAGGCTGGTTCAGGACCCGCGGTAACTCAGGTTGGTACAACGAACGGTGGGACGGTGGCTGGTATATGAGTGACAGCACATGGGTCAGGTCGTGGATGAACAAGAACGTTTATACCGGCGGAGAATTGAGAGGGGGAAAGCTCAGCTCCGAAGGTAGAACGACCGTCGGCGAGTACCTTCAGATCAATGGTTTGGCGGCAGAAAATGCAGGATGCGCCCCCAATGGCCTGGTAGGCAGAGACAACAGCGGCCCCCTATTCTGCACCGATGGGCTGTGGAAACGGCCCAGTGGCGTGAATATCGCCACCCCTGTGGTGCTGGCACAGTATCCCGCCGATAACCGACCCCGCACCCACTGCCAAGCGGTATCCAGGGACGCGCTGATCAATGGCTCCGGCCCCGGCGTTCTGCGCCTGGAAGTCGATGGCGTGATCGTTGGTCAAGCGCGCTCCACCGCTGGGCGAAACGCTGACGTAGTTGAAGACGCCTCGATCTCCGCCATGGTGAAAGCCGGACACCGGTTCTGCCTTTACAGCACCGTTGTGCTCGCAGGATTCGGCAACTCCGCCGGCATGCGTGTGACGGCCACCTACCTCAACTAGGGAGTCCTCCAGATATCATGCCGCTGCTCTGGATTGCCCTATTGCTCACCCTGCTCACCGGAACCTGGCTGAGTGTACAAAGCGACCACGCGACCTCGAGCGCCGAACTGGCCGAGGTCGATACCCTGGCCAGGAGCTTGCTGCTCTACCGCTCCAGGCTGGCGGAGTACGCACACGCCAACCCCGGTTTCAGCGGTTCGCCGGCGGACTCCGCTCTTGGTTTACCGGCCTGGTTCCGCAAGCCAGCGCGGCTTCAGGGCTACATCGCCGCCGACACCAGCTACGCCTTCATCGCCTCGCCGCCGGCAGGGCTGGCGGCAGCCGTGGATGCCGGTACGGAATCCGACCTAGTTGGTGTCAGGCGCAACGGCCAGTTAGTCACGCGCCGCCTCGGAGCCACTGCCATTGCGCTCCCTGCGCCCATCCCCGAGGGCGCGGTGGTCGCGGTCAAATAACCTCCAGAGGCCAGTAAACCCCGGCGCTGCTTGATAAACCAGCCTTCTGAACACATAATGCCATCAACTTTGATTTCACCCCGCTGGCTACTGACGGTCATCAGTAGCGCCCTGGTGATGCAGGTTCGCCTCATCTCCAAACCGTAAGCACGCTACAACACCGGGTGGGGCGTGCGGATCTGGTTGAGAATTCTCCCTGTGTCTCCCTGTTCTTTTGCTTGTCATGCAGCCGTCAACTCGTGTCGAGCGAGTTTAAAGGCACATAGGGTTCTCAAGAGGTTCGGTGTTTCCTCGATTTAAGGGTCGTACTGGTGTTACGGCCCCTCCTTTTCCCCTCTCCATGGGTAGCCTGATGCTCCTGCTCCAGGGGCATCAGGCTACCCATCGGGATCCTTCTCCCTGCCGGTGGCCCGCCGGTGATACGCAGGGCTCCCTTTGTACGCGGATGCGTGCCTACTGTTTGCTGGCCAAGCCACGATAATGGCCGGGTGATGGGATCGAGACGATCAATGCCCAGGGATCGACGATTCAACCACAGGTGGCTCACTTGACTCCCCTTCCAGACACGGCTGGGGAAACCTTTGACAGGGTTTCTACCAGCCGCGCTCTTCCGCCCTCGCTCTCCGCCCGCTGTATCCTGCATCCGCTCCCCCTCCTGCTTGACCTTGACACTTTCGCCCCCTGCTTCGATGATGAACGCGTGATCTGCTGACGTTGTCAGCGACATGCCCCCATGCAGCTCGGATCCGAAATGCTGCAGCACAGCCCACCGTGTTGATCCAACCCAAGACCGCATAGCTTCTGGTAGCGCGGTCGGTCGGCCTCGGTCGATAGAAGCTCCCTTCCGCAACCCAGCGGGGAATCCACTTCCCCGCCAGGGCCAGTGTTTTCTCCGCACCCTCAACCTGCAGGAGAAACACCATGTCCAAGCAATCCACCAGCTTCGAAATCGGCTTTGCCCTCGGCAGTGTTGTGCGTGAGTTCCGCAGAGCGCTCAGGCGCCCTCCGGTCGTAGTGCAAGCACAAGCGCCGGTTGCGTTGAGCGTCCAGCGCATCGATCCTGCCTTCCTGGCCGGCCCGACCGCTGGCGAGCTAGAACACATCAGCGACATCCCAGCCATCGTCCGGCTGAAGAATGTCAACCTGAATGACTGGTATCTAGCCAATACGCGCGAGGTGCAAAAGCCCAAGCGCGCACGCAAACCCAAGCCGGCCAAGGCGACCGCCAAAGCTGAAACGCCAGTCAGGAAGGAGCTCAAGATGGGTTCCCTCGACCATTTGATTGCACCCAACTCCGAAAGCGAAATGGGGAGGCCCCCTCTCCAGTTAGAGTCCCTGAACGATCATGAGATTGCTCTTTTGCCAGCACCTCCTGGTAGCGCAGTCTCTTGGGAACTCCATCGGCGTACTCAGGAGCAATACCACCAACGCTGGCAGGACTACTTGTCCACCATGACGGATGAACAAGTAGCTGCTCTCGGCCGCTAATAGCCACTGCTACCACCCCCAACCCTGCCGGGAACCATCCCGCAGGGTGGTTTTCCGGCATTTTTCGAGGAAAACCATGGGTTCCGCAAAACTTTCCGCAATCGCAGAAGATCTACGCAAGATTGGAACCACGGCGGTAGCCGCTGGTTTGATCGGTATTTTTCTCGGCGAGCATCGCATCCTGACTGCCCTTGCGCTGTAACCGGCCAGCAAACACACCTTTCTGACCCCACCGCCAAAGGCGATGGTGTCCACCTATTTATGATCTGACCCCGAAATGTTGGACATCAACATTGGGGGGTGTCATGAAAAAATACACAGAGCAGACGAAATTGTCGGTTGTTGAAGATTACTGCTCGGGGAGCGCAGGTCACAGAGAGGTCGCGCA
>Ga0247725_1000563_pt1 | contig 25404 bp, 25 predicted proteins | sample OKSTACKMCFT3sol_FD_183021 | JGI IMG/M metagenome (GOLD analysis project Ga0247725, IMG submission 183021) | Subsurface sediment microbial communities from gas well in Oklahoma, United States - OK STACK MC-FT3-sol | ecosystem: Environmental > Terrestrial > Deep subsurface > Rock core/Sediment...
CTCAAAATCCAGGGCAGCCATGACCGTAGTCATTATGGCTGCTCCACCCGCAAGAATGGCTGATAAGTCAGATCCTAGCCCCTCAGGGACGAATGACAGCTTTGCAACGATGGCAGCGGATGCGGATAGGACTGCTGAAAGGATCAGCAGCAGTCTGTATCCGATCTTCCATCGTATAGCTGAACACCGGTACCGAGATTCCTGTTTCTCGAGGACCGCCACGACCTGAGTCATCCGTTCTGCATCCATTTCAGAGCGACCTTTACGGTGGACTTGCCCAGAGTGTAGCCAGCGTTTGCCATATCTAGTGGCAAAGTGACTTGTCTTTTGGCCAGCTCTTGCCGATACCCTCCAGTAGAATGCCCCCGCCCGGTTGATACGCGCCGAGCCCCCGTTATCGTCCCTTCCACCATAAACACAGCTGACCGCTCGTTCTGCACGGGCGCGGCCTCCATGAGGACACACATCTTGATCTGGTTTCTTGAGGGACAATCCAGCCAGCGCGACATTCTTCTAGGAGCGCGTGAGGCCCTACCACCGGAGGTAAAGATTTTTGCCTCCCATCGCCAAGAAAGGCCTGAAATCACCGGTCACGCCGACGTGAGCTTCATTGAGCCGAAGGACAACCAAGAACGAATCGACTGGGTAATCGAGACAGCCTTGACCCATAAGATCAAAGTTATCCTGGCCGGCCGAGTGGGGAGTGTTTTCGAGGCCCAGCGTCGCCGATTCGAGGCTGCAGGGCTGGTGCTGGTTACCGGTGGTTCGACCATGAGCACGTTCGAGCTGGTAGACGACAAAAGCAAGTTCACTGCTGAAGCAGAGCGCGCTGGACTTGCCTGTGTCCCCGCGATTACGGCAACCAACGCCGAGGAACTCATCGACGCCTACGAAACCCTTCGCGCTCACGGAGACGTTTGTGTGAAGCCGGCTGTGGGCATTTACGGCCAAGGATTCTGGCGATTCAAGTCTGAAGCGGACCCGTTCCGTTGCTTCGCCAACCCCGACTCTCGGGAAGTCCAGTTCGAAACTTACCTGCAAGCCTATCGCGCCGGCGGGGAGCGTCCCGCCATGCTGGTGATGCCGTACATGGCGGGGAGCGAGTGCTCGATCGACATGGTTTGCGAGTCCGGCCGTCCGGTGGCATACGTTGGACGCCGGAAGCAGGGCCTTCACCAGACATTCGAGAACGATTCGCCAGCGGTTGAACTCGCACTGAAAGCCGCTGCTCACTTTCAGTGCGATGGACTGGTCAACGTCCAGACGCGGGATGATGCAGATGGTGTCCCGCATCTCCTCGAGATCAATCCGCGGTACTCGGGCGGCATCGGTTACACCCGGCATACGGGAATCAACCTGCCAGGTATCTTCGCCACCAGAAGGCTCGGACTGCCCGAGCCGGTGAGTCAGTGGATACCAAATATCAGGGTGAAAGCCATTACCGTTGCGGTGCCAGTGGCGACCTGATATGTAATCAAGCCTCAAGTTTGATACTATTTTGCCGCTTTTTATAAGGTACGGGACTCAAGGAGCGAAGCAGGGATGATGGTGCTGGCGCCTGGCGCAAACACCGCTTTGGGAGCTGCGCAATGCTCCTGGACGCTGGAGTGCGGAAATTCCTCGGCATTCGGGGAATACGCAGCTGTTGCTCTGCTTCCACTAGACGATAAACGTCACCCCCAAGGGGAGGCAGCACTGTTCCAGGTCACCCAGCCCTGGATGCAGTGGAGTGGCGCGCAGGAGAAAGTCAGCTGCAGCTTGAATCTCGCCCAACTGCCGACCGGCGCCGACCGTCTGCTCCTGGTGGTTTACACCTTCTCGGCAATGGGACCAGTCAGCGAACTCCGGTCCCTTCGCCTGCAAGTCGACTCTCAGATCGAAGTCAGCTTGGACCTATCCGACAATGGCGAATCAGCCATCATCGTCGGCGAGTTCTACTGCCGCAATCAACAGTGGAAATTCCGCGCTCTCGCTGAAGGGTCGGCATACGGTCTCTCAGCGCTTGGACGTCGGATCGGGCTGAATATCGACGATGCCCATCCTCATCGCCGCTTCGGTTCCTCAGATCAGAACCGATCGGCAGCCGGCGCGACCGGTACCGGCTTTGCTGTGACATCCACTCATATTCTCACGTGTGCGCATGTGATCGAGGGCATGCAAGAGATCCACATTGCTTCGTTCGAGGGTCGGCATCGTGCCGAGGCCGTAGTTGTTGACCAGCGGAATGATCTGGCGCTCCTCCGGGTGCAAGGTGCACCTGCCTTCAAACCAGTGGCTTTCCGCGATGGTATTGGCTGTGACCTGGGGGAAACAGTAGTTGCCCTCGGGTACCCACTCGCTGGGCTGGCCGGTGGAGGAATACACGTTACTCAGGGGGGCGTATCTGCACTCTTTGGCCTACACAATGACGCCAGCCTGCTCCAGTTCACTGCTCCGATTCAGCCGGGATCAAGCGGAAGCCCTCTGTTCGATGGTTCTGGATCGGTTGTGGGGATGGTGACCTCCACTGTTCCTGATGCGCAGAACATGAACTTCGCAGTCAAGGCTGGACTTGCCCTGGCGTTTCTCGACGCCTGTGGTGTAGAGCCCAATCGTGCCCCGACAGGAATGACCTTCACGACATCCCAGATGGCCCGTGAAGCCCAACAATCGCTTTGGAAAATCGAGGCGCGGAATCCGTAAGCCCTATTCGGGTTGAAAGCAAGGGACAAGGCGTTAGGGTCACCCCTCGCGCCAAACAAGGAAGCAATCATGGAAAACAACGTAGTACCAACGTCCCTACGCGCCCAACTCAAGCGGGGGCTTCTTGAGGTCAAAGTCGACGACGCCGTCCTCCCTCCCGCTAACCTGTTCGGTTTTGCAGAGCGCCGGAATCCCAAGCGGGCATTCCTATTCGTTTCCAAAGTGCTGGGCCGCCATATACCAGTGCGCCCATCGGTCATGGCTGCCAGCTTCGAGAGCCTGGCTGCTGAAATCCCGCCTGATCTCCCTGGACCAGTGCTGGTCATTGGCATGGCCGAAACTGCCGTAGGCCTCGGTGCCGGGGTGCACCGCGCCTTCAGCGCAACTCGCCCTGACAGCATGTACCTCATCAGCACTCGCCATCCCCTCGGCACCGAGCTCTTCGCTCGTTTCGAGGAAGAACACAGTCACGCCAGCGCCCACCTGATCCACATGCCCGTCGACCCAGAAATCCGGGAAATGATGCTCCAGGCTCGATCGCTGGTACTGGTGGACGATGAGGCTTCCACCGGGAAGACCTTCGTCAACTTGCATCGCGCCCTGGTAGATGCAGGCCTGAGCAAGATCGAGCGTGTCGTCACGTGCGTCCTCACGGACTGGTCTGCTGGCGCTGTGCGCCATGCCATCGGCGAGCAGGCGACAGCGGTGTCGCTGATGCAGGGCTCCTATCAGTTCCATGAAGACCAGGCAGCGCCGCTGCCCGAAATGCCAGACGTAGGGGCCGTATCCATCGGGGAGTGGCCACTTTCGGCAGATAAAGACTGGGGCCGCCTGGGCGTCCGTCATGTGGAAGACACGCTTGCTCCCGAGATCCAGGTCCAACCCGGCGAAAAGATCATCGTGTTGGGTACCAGTGAGTTCGTCTGGCGTCCCTTCCTGCTGGCCGAGCGGCTGGAGCGTGCAGGCGCTGATGTTCACTTCAGTTCCACCAGTCGCTCTCCAATCGCCTTGGGCCACTCCATTCAGCATGCCCTGTCGTTCTCTGACAACTACGGTCTTGGCATCCCGAACTTCCTCTACAACGTGAAGCCGGGGCAGTTTGACCGAGTTCTGATCTGCACCGAAACCCCCGCGCAGGCAGTCCCTGCAGAGCTGGTTACGGCCCTGAGTGCGGAGGTGATTTTCGATGAGCAGTAATCGTCCCCTGGTATTCGTCGACCTCGACGACACCTTGTTCCAGACCGCTCGCAAGATGGTCGAAGGTACGCCGCGCACTACCGCGACGCTGGATGTACACGGCCAACCCAATGGGTACATGAATCCGGTCCAGCACTCCTTCGTCAACTGGCTGCTGGCTTCGGCCGATGTAGTGCCTGTCACCGCGCGCAGCGTAGAGGCTTACAGCCGCGTTAAGCTCCCCTTCACCGAGGGGGCTATCTGCTCGCATGGGGGTGTAATGCTCCGGCCTGATGGCACACTGGATCAGGACTGGCATGGACAGATGGCCGAGTCCCTTTGGACCTTCCAGGATCGACTGCCGGCGTTGAGCGAAGCAACCCTGCAGATCGGGAAGGACATGGGTTATTCGCTCCGCGGTTGGGTTGTGGAAGAAGAGGGCCTGCGCCACTACGTGGTGACCAAACACAATGAATCCGATGACGCTGTCCTCTCCAAGGTCCTGAACGAGGTTCAGGCTCGAGGCATGCTGGAAGGCATGCACATCCATGCCAACGGCAACAACCTCGCTTTCCTGCCCAAGGGGCTGGCTAAGCGCCTGGCCGTTCAAGAATGGCTGCGCCGTGACGCCAAAATCAACGGCGAACGCCCGGTCCTCGGCTTCGGCGACAGCATCACTGACCTGGGATTCATGGACCTTTGCCACATGTGGGCTACACCCGCTCGCAGCCAATTGGCCAAGGCCGTGGAGGAGATGATCAATGAGTAATCTCCTCGCAACCCTGAACACCGTCGGCAGCGGTAGCTACGCGCCGGAAGACGTCCATTTCCTTCTGCAGTCGGTGGAAATGAATGTCACCGATGTCGAGGAGAAGGAGCGCCTGATTCAAAGCAATCAGAAGCACTATTCGGAGATGATCAGCCAAGAACACGCGCCTACCGACGTGCACAAGTCCCTGTACGCCCGTGCGCTTGTGCAGAACGGGGCGCGCATGGCTGAAGATGTTCAATCTCTGGCTTTGGCGTTGAATGCCGCCTACACCGGCTCCAGCATCGCCCTGGTTTCCTTCGTGCGCGCCGGTCTTCCACTTGGCGTCCTGCTCCGTCGGGCACTGGTCGAGATGGGCCGTGACGCCCACCATTATGGCGTAAGCATTATCCGTGATCGCGGGATCGATACGGTGGCCCTCCAAGCGATCATCCAGTTGCACGGTGCGGAGAACATCGTCTTCGTGGATGGCTGGACCGGCAAGGGAGCAATTTCTGGCGAGCTCAAGCGGACGCTGGGAGCCGACAAGCGTTTCCCGGAAGAACCACGTCTCGTTGTACTTGCCGACCCCTGCGGCCGCGCATGGCTCGCTGCCTCCGCAGAGGACTGGGTAATCCCGTCCGGAATCCTGGGCGCAACCGTTTCAGGCTTGGTATCTCGATCCATCTGGCCGACTCAAGGAGGGCTTCATGGTTGCGTGGTTTACGACCACCTGCATGAACACGACGTTACACGTGAGTTCATCGACAAGATCGAGGCTGAGCGCCAAGCGCTGAACAGTGTTCAAACTGCATCGCCCTGGACGCACGAGCAGCGCCTGAAGCTCCAGGCCGCAGCTGAAAACGTGGTCACCTCCCTCGCTACCCGCTTCGGCATCAGCAACCTGAACCGCGTAAAACCGGGTATTGCCGAGGCAACCCGAGCAGTCCTGCGCCGAGTGCCCGATCACGTGCTGGTCCGGGATCGTAACGACGGCGACGTGCAACTCCTGCTGCATCTCACTGAGCGCGCTGGGGTAACGGTGGAGGAGGCCGGCGAGGCACTGGGGCCGTACCGTGCGGTAACCATCATCCGGAGTACGAACTGATGAAGGCGATTTCTCCATTCGCTCTCGGGGCGACTCTGTACATGCCGGCAACTCGCGATGACATCCTGGATGTCGTGTTCGGGATGAAGATTCCTGAGCTTCGCTCACTGGTGGTATGCCTGGAAGACGCAGTGGCGGCGATCGACGTCGAAAGTGCGCTCGCAAATCTGCAGGCGCTCCTCATGGGCATCGACGCCCGTGGCGGCCGCCCGGAACAGGGGCCGTTGCTATTCGTCCGTCCTCGCGATGCAGAGATGGCAGCAGTGCTGAACGAATGGCCGCTGATGAAGCACGTCAACGGGTTCGTCGTTCCCAAGCTAACGCTGAAGTCTCTTGCTTTCTGGGAGGCCGCGGTCAGCAACCCTAATCTCTATCTCATGCCAACTCTGGAAACGAGCGATGTTTACGATCCGGGTGCCATGGTGGAGCTCGGTCAGGCTCTGAAAGCCAACCTGAACCAACGCATCATCGCCCTCCGGATTGGCGGGAACGACCTAATGGGCTGCCTCGGCCTGCGCCGGAACCCTGCCACCACGCTCTACAACACACCGATGAGCTACGTGATTCCCATGCTCGCCGGCGTAATGGGAGCACAGGGCTTTGCCCTGACGGCCCCTGTATTCGAACAGCTGGCCACCCCCCATCTTCTTCGGGAGGAGTTGAAGCTCGATATCGCGCATGGCCTGGTAGGCAAGACGGCAATTCATCCAAGCCAGATCAGCATCATTCAGGACACGCTCCGCGTGAGCCTGGAGGACCTCAACTGCGCCAAGCTGATCGTCAACGATGTGGCCCCCGCCGTCTTCAAGCACAACGACGCAATGTGCGAGCCGGCTACTCATTACAAGTGGGCAGTAAACATCCTCGAGCGCGCCAAGTGGCACGGAGTGAAGCCCGCCGAAATGGGTAATGGCGAACTCAGTGTCCGCCTGGCCGAGGCTAACTGATGAGCATCGAAATGCTGGAGGCAGGGCCGAAAGGAGCGAAGGTGCTCTCGGTGTTTGACTTCGATGGAACCCTCACCCGGCACGACAGTTTCGTGCCGTTCCTTCGGTTTGCCTTCGGCACTCGTGAGTTCACCCTTCGTATCCTCAGGCTGGTGCTGCCCAGCCTGAGGTATCTCGGCAGGGGCATGTCGCGGGATGAGCTTAAGGCCCAGCTGGTGAGCACATTTCTCGCCGGCGTGGAAGCCAAATGGGTGGGCCAGAAAGCAGAAGATTTCTGCCAGTCGGTTTGGCCTAAGCTCATGCGCCCATCAGGGTTACGATCCGTCGCGGCCGAAATGGCGTCCGGAGCAGAGGTGACACTTTGCTCAGCCTCTCCGGCCCTGGTTTTGCGTCCATTCGCCGACCGGCTCGGTATCAAGCTCATCGGGACAGAATTGGAAGTGGTCGATGGCCGGCTGACCGGCAAGATCAGCGGAAACAATTGTCGCTGCGAGAACAAGGTACTCCGACTGGAAGCCATCTATGGTCCGCTGACCCAATACCGGTTGAGGGCCTGGGGCGATACTCGCGGCGATCATGAATTACTGGCTGCTGCGCAAGATGCGCATTGGCGTCATTTTCACCCCGTATGGCGGCGTTCCCGCCCGCGGTTTAGCAAAGCAGGGAGCCCGGGGAGTGTTCCTCCGCGTGCCTCCCACTCGAACTCTGAAGATCAACAAGGAGCGTAAACATGGCACTCACCCTGAGCAAAAATCAGAGCATCTCGCTGGAGAAAACTGCCGGCAGCGGACTGACCTCGGTCAGCCTGGGACTGGGTTGGGACCCGGTGAAGTCCGGTGGTTTCCTCTCCAAGCTCCTCGGGGGCGGCAGCGACTCGATCGACCTCGACGCCTCCTGCATTCTGCTGGACGGGAACATGAAGCCGGTGGACCTGGTTTGGTTCCGTCAGCTCAGTTCGAAGGACGGCTCCATCAAGCACTCCGGGGACAACCGCACCGGGGAAGGTGAGGGCGACGATGAAACCATCAACGTCGACCTGCAGCGCCTGCCGGCCACCGTCCACCACCTGGTATTTACTGTCAACTCGTTCACGGGGCAGAAATTCGACCAGGTAGAAAATGCATACTGCCGCATCGTGAACTCGTCCAAGAACCAAGAGCTGGCGCGCTTCAATCTCGCGGAGAAAGGCCAGCACACCGGTGTAGTGATGGCCAGCCTCAGCCGCAAGGGTAACGACTGGGACTTCAAGGCGATCGGCCAATCCACCAACGGCCGCACCGCGGATGACCTCGTCAACCTGGCCATTCAGGCGGTACGCGCATGACAACACTGGTACCTGGCGGTAATGCGCCGGTTGCCACCGGCCAACTGCGCGTGGACATCAGCTATACGCCGATCCCAGGCGCAGACCTTGATATCTCTGCGTTCGCCCTGACCAACACGGGGAAAGTCCGCGGCGATGGTGACATGTGCTTCTACGGCCAAACCAGCATTCTGAGCGGCGCAGTCCAGCTGACGGCCAGTTCGGCCGGTCGTGCTGAATTCGCAGTCGATCTCAGTCGTGTTGATCCTGCCGTGGAGAAAGTTGCGCTCACCGCGACCATATACGAGAACAAGGCAACCTTCGATCGCGTTTCGACGCTGGCGTTGGCCCTTACTGGAGGGATTGAAGCTCAGATCCCAACACGCGGGATGAACGAAACGGCGCTCATTCTTGGCGAGTTCTACCTGCGCCAGGGAGCGTGGAAGTTCCGCTGTGTCGCACAGGGCTTCGCGGGTGGCCTAGAGCCGCTGGCTAAGCATTTCGGTGTCGATATTGCAGCGCCGTCGGGGAATCCGGCCCAGAACACGGCGCAGCCGGCACCCGCTCCCGCGCCGGTACCGCCAGCCGCGCCGAAATCGACGATCAGCCTCAGCAAGGTGACCCTCGACAAGTCTCGCTCGAGCATCAGCCTGGAAAAAACGTCTGCTGGCTTCGGTGAGATTAAGGTCAACCTGAACTGGAACCAGGGCGGCACTGGCCTGCTTGGCGGCCTTCTTGGAAAACGCAATGCCATCGACCTGGACCTGGGTTGCCTGTTCGAAATGCAGGACGGCTACAAAGGTGCTGTACAGGCGCTCGGTCAGCGGTTCGGTGATCTGCGCGAAGAGCCGTACATCCAACTGATGGGGGATGACCGTACTGGCTCTGTCGCTGGTGGTGAATGGCTTCACATCAACGGGCAACACTGGAGCGAGGTTAAACGGATTCTGGTGTTCGCCTTCATCTACGACGGCGCTCCCAATTGGAAAGCAACCGACGGGGTGGTGACCATTTTCGTTCCCGGGCAACCGGAGATCGAGGTACGCATGAACGAGGAGGGAGGTCGCCACGGCATGTGTGCGATTGCTCTTCTTGAAAACGTGAATGGGGCCGTTAAGGTCTCTCGCCGAGTCGACTTCCATCCCGGGCACGAAGAGATGGATCGAGCCTACGGCTGGGGGATGCGCTGGAAAGCGGGCTCCAAGTAAAACTTATCCGGCGGGGCCCTAGTGCCCCGCTCATTGAGGGGGAACACATGCTCGAATGGCTGAAAACTAACGCGACGAAAGCTCGCGAAACACTGACTACCGAAGTCGCCAAGTTCAAAAATCGGACCTTCATGGAGGCAGTAGCCAATGCGTGCGCGCTGATCTCCGCGGCGGATGGTGAGATCAAATCCGAAGAGAAGATGAAGATGACCGGCTTCATCAACAACTCCCCGGAACTGAAGGTCTTCAACCTGAACGACGTGATCAAGGTCTTCAGCGATGCCTGCGGCAAGTTCGAGTTCGACTTCCAGATTGGCCAAGCCGAAGCCCTGAAGGCGATCAGCAAGGTCAAAGGCAAGGACGGCGAAGCTCGCCTGCTGGTGCGTGTGGCCTGCGCCATCGGCGCTTCCGACGGTGACTTCGACGACAAAGAGAAAGCGGCCTGCCGCCTGATCTGCCTGGAGCTGGGCCTTAACCCGGCAGACTTCGAACTGTAAGGAACTGAAACGTGGAAACGACTCACATTGGCTTCCCACCGCTGACCATGGCGGTATTTGTCGGCCTGGCGCTTGCCGCCCTGCTGCTGGACATGGTCACCCACCGCGATGACAAGCCGATCACTCTGGCGCGCGCCTCTATCTGGTCCGTGTTCTGGGTGGCGATTTCCCTGGCGTTCGCAGGTTTCCTCTACGTGCAACACGGCGCTGAAGTCGCCAGCCTGTTCGTTACCGGTTACGCCCTTGAGAAAGTGCTGTCGGTCGACAACCTGTTCGTCTTCATGGCCATCTTCGCCTGGTTCAAGGTGCCGGATGGTCTGCGCCACCGCGTTTTGTACTGGGGCATCATCGGTGCAATCGTTTTCCGTGGCGTGTTCGTAGCGATCGGTACCGGCCTGCTGGCCTTTGGTCCCTGGGTTGAGATCGTCTTCGCGCTGATCGTGGCTTGGACGGCGGTGATGATGCTCAAAGGTGGTGACGACGATGATGCTGAGGAGGATTACTCCCAACATCTCGCCTACCGATTCGCCAAAAAGCTCTTCCCTGTATGGCCGAAGCTGTACGGCCACAACTTCTTCGTGAGCCGTAAAAAGCTCGAAGTCGAAGTCCAGAAGACCGAGAACAAAGGCATGAGCCTGGCGGCGAAGGGCGGTCTGTTCGCCACCCCGCTGTTCCTCTGCCTGGTCGTAGTCGAGGTGTCTGACGTACTGTTCGCCTTCGACTCGGTACCGGCGGTAATCGCGGTGAGCCGTGAGCCCCTGATCGTCTACTCGGCAATGTTGTTCGCAATCCTGGGCCTGCGTACCCTCTACTTCGTCCTCGAAGCACTGAAGCGTTACCTGGTGCACCTCGAGAAAGCGGTCGTCGTGCTGCTGTTCTTCATCGCCGCCAAGCTCGGCCTGAACGCCACCGACCACCTGTTCCACCACGGCATCAGCATCGATCCGAACACCAGCCTGCTTATCGTCCTGGCAGTTCTGGCAGTCGGCATCCTGGCAAGCGTGATCTTCCCCGAAAAGGAAGAAGCGCAAGCCGAAAACCAGTAATCAGTAGCAACCACAAGGAGCTGTATACATGGCACTGTCTCTTCAAAAAGGTGGCAACCTCTCCCTGTCCAAAGAAGCACCTGGCCTGACCAAGATCCTGGTCGGTCTGGGCTGGGACCCGCGCTCCACCGATGGCACCCAGTTCGACCTCGACGCCAGCGCTTTCCTGCTGAACGCCACCGGCAAAGTCCGCGGCGATGCCGACTTCATCTTCTACAACCAGCTGAAGAGCCCGGACGGTTCCGTTGAGCACACCGGTGACAACCGCGACGGCGCCGGCGACGGTGACGACGAAGCGATCAAGGTCGACCTTAGCCGTGTGCCGGCCGACGTCGACAAGATCGCCTTCACCGTGACCATCCACGACGCTGAAAACCGTCGCCAGAACTTCGGCCAGGTCAGCAACTCCTTCATCCGCATCGTCAACGAGGCCAACGGCTCCGAGATCGTTCGCTACGATCTGGCCGAAGACGCTTCGACCGAAACCGCGATGATCTTCGCTGAGCTGTACCGTCACAACAGCGAATGGAAGTTCCGCGCCGTCGGCCAAGGCTACGCTGGTGGCCTGAAGGCCCTGGCCAATGGTTACGGTCTGACCGTCAACTGATCCCTCACCCCAACTGAATCAAGGAATCACACCATGGCAGTATCTCTCTCGAAGGGCGGCAACGTCAGCCTGTCTAAAGAAGCACCTGGCCTGAGCGAAGTCGTAGTAGGCCTGGGCTGGGACCCGCGCGTTACCGATGGCACCGAGTTCGACCTGGACGCCTCGATCTTCATCACCGGTGAAAACGGCAAAGTCCTGAACGACTCCAGCTTCATCTTCTACAACAACAAGAAGTCCACCGATGGTTCCGTCGAGCACCTGGGCGACAACCGTTCCGGCCAGGGCGATGGCGACGACGAGCAAGTGAACGTCAAGCTGACCGGCCTGGGCGCCGACGTGAAGAAGCTGGTCTTCGCCGTCACCATCCATGACGCCGAAGCTCGCAAGCAGTCCTTCGGTCAGGTGGGCAACGCCTACATCCGCGTCCTGAACAAGGCCGACGGCAAGGAAATCGCTCGCTACGACCTGTCCGAAGACGCCTCCACCGAGACCGCCATGATCTTCGGCGAGCTGTACCGTCACAACGACGAATTCAAGTTCAAGGCGATCGGCCAAGGTTTCGCCGGCGGCCTGAAGCCTCTGGCTGAAGCTCACGGCGTGAGTATCGGCTAAGCAGAAAGGCAGGAAAAAGCCCCGGCATGGCCGGGGCTTTTTCACATCTGTAGGAAGGGAACGAATGTCACGACCGGCAACTCTCCGGTTGCTGCGCCGTACAAGCTGTGTGTCTGGACAAGGAAAATCGCGAGATGAAACTCAGGTTGGTTTTAGCTGTAGGTGGCGTGCTGGGGTTGGTGGGCTGTGATGCTGTCACAGATTTCAAGCTGGGTATGGCGCAGCGGGAATTGCGCGAGGAATGCTTCGGTAGCTTCACGAATACCTGCGTGAGCAAGACCATCGACTTCAATATCAAGGTGCTTGAGTCAGTACCCCTTTCTGGGCCGGAAGACAAGAAGGGCATCATTGCGATGTTCGGAGACGAAGGGTGGGATCTCTGGAAGGAGTCCGAGGAAGAAGTGAAGGATCAGGTTATCGATATCCTCGAATCAAGACGCCCTGGATTCTTCTCCCGATGGTTCCTGGGTGACGCCCAGCCTTTCGATGAGAAAGGGGTCATGGAGCTTTTGCCGAGTGACCTGAAGCCGTTCCAGGATCGTGCCAAGGCAGTGTTTGTCAGCAAGCTGAAGGCAGCGGGGCTCAAACCTAATGCTGAAGCAGGTGCGAAATACAGCGATGAGAAAAAGCTCCCTCAACAGCAAGAGGCACCAGCTACCCTTGGCTCCGCCCAGCACTCCGATAGACCGATAAGTGAAGTGTCACCGCAATCTCAGCTTCAATCGCAACGCCTTCCCGCCGGCGGACATGCACTGACCTTGTCCGCAGCCATTGACAGTCTTGTCGCTGCCGAAGTTTCGGAAGACGGCGGAAGCGAGTACCAAGAAGGTCGCAAGGTTGTTCAAGTGGATCTCAATGGCGACGGAGCAGAGGATGCTGTTGTCCTGTTCACCATCGAAGGGCAGGGCGGTGGAAACGGCTCGTACCAAGCCCTGGCTGCCCTGTACAAGGAGCCGGACGGCTGGGCCCTCAAGCAGAAGCTTATCGTAGGTGGCGCAACAGACATCCAGGTCCTGGGCCAGAACATTTTCGGCTTGAAGGTCCTGACCCACGGCGATGACGATCCAATGTGCTGCCCGAGCCTCGAAAGCGTCGTTAGGTACAAATGGACAGGTACAGACTTCGCTGAATTGACCGCCGCTAGCCAGAGCGCTAGCTGAACCTTAATGGGGCATCGACTAATGCATTCGCTGTTCATCGTTACTCTGGACACATGCCGGATATCCATCTTGGCTTCCCTTTGCCCCGAAATGGAGCTTCACTCGTGACCCCACCGAACCCCAGCTACCCAGAGCAGATCGCCGCCCTGACTGAAACTGTCGCCCGGCTGACCGCCGAGCGCGACCGTCTGAGCGCAGCCATGTTGCATTCGCAGATCACCGGCGCACGCTGGATCGCCTGCAGCGACTACCTGCCAGATTGCACGCACGAAGACGACGTCGGCTTACTGTCGCAGTCGGTGCTGGTCTGCGACGAGAGCGACCTGTCCAGCCTCTACCTGGGCCACATGCGCGATGACGGCACCTGGCAATTGGACCGCGGTGATTCAAACTGCATGCCTCCCAAGACCATCACCCATTGGATGCCCCGGCCCAATTCTCCGTGTCTGCAGGAGCAGAGCCAGGACCCGCGGAATGAACGCCGCAAACTGATGGAGGCAGGGAGCTTGGAGGCCGCCGTCCAGGTGTACCGCCAGGCGCTGAGCGAAGCCGTAGAACAGTTGGCCAGAGGCACCCTGGATGCCCCGACTTGTCACCGACTAATGGGACGCTGGCAAACCGCGCTGCTGCAAGCGGTGCAACCGCTAGCACGGGCGCCGGAATGATCTGGAACATGGCCGTCAACGACCATACGACGCTTGTGAGTGCCATAGACACTCACGACATCACCGCCGACTTCTTGAGGTCGGCTGTGCCTGAATCTGCTGTTTTTACACATTGATAACTATCTCGCCGGAAGCACATAGCTTGGCTATCGACATCGGCCTGCAAGTGGGCAGGCCGCCGTCCCCAGTGAATCTCGGAGGAAGATATGGGGTTCCGCTTCAGCAAACGAATTACGATCGTTCCCGGCGTTCGGCTCAACATCAGCGGTTCGGGAATCAGTACCTCTGTTGGTCCACGCGGATTGAGCCTAACCATGGGCAAACGTGGCACCTACATTAACGCGGGCCTGCCAGGGACCGGCCTTTCCTATCGTGAACGGCTGGATCGATCTGGCCAGAGGCGCGCACCTGGTCCATCTGGAGAGACAGCGGCCTATTCCGGGCCCATAAAGGTCAAAGTCGACAATGACGGCACGTTGATCATCACAGATCTGGAAGACAACCTGCTCCCGCCAGAGATCGTTAAGCGCGTGAAGGTGGAGAAGCGTGAGGAGATCCAGGCGCTTCTCGAGAAAGCTGCAGCTAAGATCAACGAAGGGCTCGAAGAGTGCCTTTCGGTGCACATGATGACTCCCAGGCCAGGTTCTCTGCCGGCGCTTCCACCCGCGTTCAACCTTGAAGAACCGCGCCGACCATCCATTGACGCGCCCGGGCTCATCGACAAGATGCTCTTGCGAAGTGCCAAGATGGAAAGGGAGGCCCAGGTACTTGAAGCCCAGTACCAGCAGGATCTTGCTGAGTGGAATTCCGCCCGCGACGCCCACGAGAAGGCACGTGCCGAAATCGAAAAGGCCATCCGGCTGGCTGCAAAGGGATACAGTGCTCAGATGGAGCGCGCGCTGGACTATGTGCTTTCCGGCATCGCTTGGCCGAAAGAAACACTCCTTGAGTACGAGTTCTCCCATGACGTAACTGGAATAGCCCTGGACATCGACCTGCCCGATGAAGGTGATGTTCCGAACCGAACCGCTGAAGCCAAAGGCAATGGCAAGCTCAGCTTCAAAACCAGGTCTGAAGCTCAGACACGAAAGGACTTCGTCACCCTCTGTTACGGCACCGTTTTCCGTGTGGTTGGGGAGGTTTTTGCCTTGCTCCCAGGCATCCAGCAATGCCTAGCTTCCGGGTACATTCAGCGTACAAATTCGGCAACGGGGCGTGTCGAGGATCAGTACGTAATTTCAGCGCTGATCTCTCGTGATCAATGGGATACGTTAGACTTTGACCGGCTGGATGCAATAGATCCAGGCGCGACGTTGAACGCCTTTGGTGCAGTAGTGAACCTCGACAGAGCTTCACGATTCCGAGAGATTACGCCTATTGACTGGAATTCAGTTAATCACACCTAACAATCTCAAGTTCATGAGGATGTCCGGGAAAAACAGCGAAATAACTACAAACAGCACAAACCCTACAAGCGGCGTGAATATCAGAAAAGATAATGTCAGTTCAAATTTTGTCGGGTTGTTCTTCATATTCGATTAACTCAGGCTTCGTCGTACCGCCTGCATTTAACCCGCATATAATAGAAGAAGCAAGCGAACATTAGTTAATTCCGACCAGTACATAATGTAATATTTCTCAGATTGTTAGCTGACAAAGCACAAAACCCACTTAATGAAGTGGGTTTTGTGCTTTTAGATAACTATCGAATTCCTATAGATAAACCGCGCAGCTAGCCAATGATTCCCTTGGCCGAGGCTTCCTTGATCCAGCTCGGGAATTCCTCCATGAGCTGGTCGTAGAGTTGCTCCTCGCTTACCTGATGCAGGTCATCCAGCGCGAAGAATCCGCAGTTGTCGACCACTCGGCCTTTCATGTCATCGAGCTTTTCCAGGATGCCATAGCCGTGACCTCCAAGGCCAACGAACTGCCAGTAGAGGGGCAGCTTCGCAGCCTCGGTCATGAGCTTGGTGATCTTCCTGTTCTCGTGTACCCCACCGTCGCTGATGAAGAGAACATAAACGGGCGACCGGTCACCGTCGTTGAGGTAATAGCTGATCACCTGCTCCATCACCCTGGGCTCGTCGTTGATCCGGCTACCAACGTTCCAGTCACGCCAACCGTAATTGTCGGTGTTGATGAAGTCTTGGTAGTTGCTCAGGGTGATCTCGGAGAGCTTTTGCGGCTTTGCTGCAAAGGCCCAGCAGTCAATCGAGCCATCATCATCAAAGTGGACGGCCAGGGGCAGCAGTCTGTTGACCACCTCTTGGACACGACCCTTGGAATATTGGGAGTTCATGGAGCCCGACGCATCGAGAACCAGCGCAACACGCGCCTTCACATGAGTCAGCTTCGCTTTCTCGAGGCTTACCTGGGCCTTTTTGGCCAGGCTGATCAGTTGCGGAGCCGCGGCCGCCACCTTTTTTTCCAGCGAGATGGCGGCTTGAACGGGGGCTGGCGATGGGGAACTTGCGGGAGGTGCATCATCAGCAACCTCGCCCCCGAAATGCTTCACCAGGGCGCTGAGCCCTTCGTTGAAGCCTTGGAGATTCGACGCCAAACGCCACTGGCCATCCTTGCGGTAGACGTCCGCTACCATGATGGCCTTCTCCGCGGCGAAGGTGTTGCCAGCGAAGGGGCAGGTGGCAACAACTTGACCGGCCGGGTCCTTGATTACAAAAGATGAGGACTGGATATCGCGCATGGCACCGGCCCCGTCGATTGCCGCGGTAAACACCAAGCGATCGATGGAGGAGGGAAGTCCAGCCAGGCTCAGGCTGAACTCTGCTCCAGCTTGCTTCAAGCTGCCGCAAGGGGAGATCGGCTGGTTGAAGAAGATCATGTAGCGATCGTCCGAAAGCTTCCCGGCAGCATCCAGGCCGAAACAGGCGAGGTCGACTGTATGGGGGGAGTTGATCAGGATCGCGAGGGACAGAGACTGGCCCTGAATGAGGTTCGATAGCGGGATACGTTGCCCTTGGCTGATCTGCATTTAGTGCTTCCTTGAGAGTTCTAACGTGCACCAGGTGCGGGAGGGATAGTACCGCGCCCAGGGAGCGCGAGTGGCTCAAATGTGCAGCCTTGAGCTACTGCACATGCCGAACGATAACGCCGGTTATTGAACAACCAAGCCCCTAGCTGGCCAGCGTTAAAAGGGTGGTTGAACTGGACTGGCACTGGGGAATTGCCGGTGATGCTCTTCAACACCGCCCACGGTAATGCCTCACCAAGGCGGTGAGGTCTTCGTCAAAACCTTGAAGATTCGATGCCAAATGCCAATGGCCATCGTCGCGGTAAAGATCCGCGACCATGATAGATTTCTCCGCCCCGAAGATATTGCCAGCAAAGGGGCATGTGGCAACGATTTCACCCGTCCGGTCCTTGATTACAAAGGTGGAGGGACGAATATTGCCCATGGCGCCTTCACCGTCGATTGAAGCGGTGAATACCAACCGTTCTATGGATGACGGTAATCCTGAAAGTTTCAGGCTGAACTGTGCACCAACTTGTCTCAAGCTGCCGCAAGGAGAGATGCGTTGGTTGTAGAAGATCAAGTTGCGAGCGTCTGAGAGCTTCCCGAAAGCATCCAGTGCGAAACAGGCAAGGTCGACAGTAGGGGATGATTTGATCTGGATCGCGACGGAAAGGGTCCGTCCCTGAATGAGGTTAGACAACGGGATACGTTGCCCTTGGCTGATCTGCATTGAGTGCTTCCTTGAAAAATCTAACGTACACCAGGGGCTGGATGGGATAGAGCCGCGCCCCGGAACGCGAGTGGCTTGAATGTGCAGCCGTATGCTTTTGCACCTGTAAGACCATAACGCCGAAGATTGAACAACCTAGCCCCTAGCTCTCCGGCGTTCCCTCAACCGTGCTCGTAGCGGCACGCTTTGGCTTGAACCGGGCAGCAACCCCGTTAGATTCAAATCCAGGTGGAGCGACCCTGGCGGGACGCTTTTCTGGCGTCAAATTGGTAGCCTGCCTCCGAAGCGGATGGCAGAATGCCATCCATCCCAACGGCTGCCTCTCAGATAGCAGGCTCTGTGGCCGCTGGTTCCGTTCTCTGACAAGGACCCGTTGGATGCTTCTCATCGCACTCGTTGTGCTGAATGCCGTCTGCTTGATCAGCGGCCTGCTCTTCAACGCCGAGTTGCTGAACATGGCAGGGGCAGACATTCCCCTCAAGCAGCTCCAAACCCTCGAGATCTACAGTCAAATTTTGGCATCGGCCAGCGTGTGCCTGTTCGCCTGGCGGATGTGCATTTGGGCTCACCGCCGATGGGGAGGAGCTCAATACATCGGTCTCAGCATTGCGCTCAGTACCATAGTCGCAGCTCCAGCAACCTGGTGGATTCAGGGTGAAGCCCCGGACCTGATCGCCGAGAAGTTTCCGGCCAGCCTGCGCGTATACAGCCTCTATGCCTACGTGACGAAGAAAGGGTTGCTCTACGACTCACTCCAGATCCCAGGTGTCCCTTACCAAGAGCATCGCGATACCGGCGATGGCAAGGCATTCATTGCGAATCTTGGGGTGTTGATGAGCGTGCAGGGCTCCTACGTAGAAAAGATCGACCAAAACTTCTTCGGGTTCGCAGCAGCAGTTTTCACCGGCTACACAAGGCGAAACGGCGATTGGCTATATGGACGCATCCAAGATGAGGTCGTTCCTCAGATAGAGGATATCGTCAGGACATACGCCAAGCTCGAGGCATTCCGCGCGGCGAGGCTTCCAGGCAATGAGTGGAAACCCATTGCCTGGCCAAAGGCAGGGGAAGAACTCGGTTACGACCCGACCCTTGATGACTTTGCCCGGTCCATCAAACCTGGCCTGCGATCTCGCCAGTCCATCTTGAACAGCGCCGAGGTCCGTTATTTCGCCAGGGAAGCAATGGGCCCGCTCTACGTCAATGGCATGGATGTTCTGGCCAGCCGACAGCAGTTCGACAGGTACCTGCCAGGGATAGCCAAGAATATGGCGTTCGATGTGGCTCACACCGACATCCACGGTGAACAGGGCTTGAACGTCCTGAAAAATATGTGGTTCGTCCCTTGGACATTGATCAGTGGCCTCTTCATGGGCGCCCTCAATCTAGTCGGACTGGTGCTCTCGGCCGTGGAGCAGCGCGGTTTTATTCAGGGCCGGGGACGATTGGTTCGGCTCGGGGCTGTCGCCGTGATCATCATCGTCCCGCTGATCTATGGGAACTCCATCATCCAGTCAGCTGGGTACCGAACCGCATTTCGGAGCATCGAGAAGGGGCCAACCATCATGGCCGGCGTTTTCCACTGGGCAATGTCGGCAGAAGCGATGCTCTACGACCTCACCAAACCTCTGCTGAAAGCAGAGTGAGTATTAACGAAAGGGAGAGAAACACCGTGCGTAAGAAGTTCGTCGCGTCGATCCTAGCAGTAGCGATTTCAGCAACCTCCGGCTGTGCAGAAATGGGCATCAGTAAAGAACAGGCCGGTACCGTCCTCGGCGGCCTCGCTGGTGCAGCAATCGGGGCGACCATGGGCAAAGGGAACGGCAAAATTGCCGCAACGATCATCGCGATAGGCATTGGCGGGTACCTTGGCAACCGAATCGGACACATGCTCGACGAGAAGGACCAACAGGCGCTGGCCCTGCGAACTCAAGAGGTCCTGAGTCAGCCGACCGTTGCTACCCAGCCGGTCACCTGGACCTCAGATCACTCCGGTGCAACTGCCCAAATCACACAGGGGCAGGAGTACAGCAAGACCAAGACAGTTGAGGTCAAACGCGCGCCCAAAATCCAGGGAGTCCCTTCGATGAAGCTGATCAACGAAGCTTATGTGACCAAGTCCAGCCTGAATGTCCGAGCAGCTCCGAACCTGAAGGCAGACAAAGTCGGTGGACTGCCAACCAACACTGAATTTACCGCCGTAGGCTCCACCGGTGACTGGATCTTGGTGGGCCGCAAGGGTGTGACGGTAGGCTATGTTCACAAGGACTACGTCGAGTCGAAGGCACAGGCGGTTGCCAAGACTGCTGCACCTGCCGTGAACCTCGATGAAATGAATGTCTCTGCCAGCAAAGAAACCCAGGCGTTCGATCTCGATTCCATCCCGTCCCTGCCCACCGAGCAAGTCGTGGCCGAAACTGCCTGCCGGCCGGTGACTGTGAGTCTCAAATCGGCCAGTGGGCAGGCGGAACAGCAGCAAAACACCTTCTGCAAACAGGCCAACGGTACCTGGGAACTGATCTGAGGATGACCATGAAGAAGCGCGCGCTCGCGCTGGCAGTGGTTGGAGCTTGTGGCCTAGTGCCGCAAGCATTCGCTCACGAGCTGGCCGTCTCGAAAAAAGATCACATCAAGGTAGATGTCCCAGGCGAAGCCTCAAACTGGTGCAAACCCGAAATTGAGCTGACCATTCGACGGCCAGTTTGGGACAACCAAGCGCTCCTGACTGGCCTGGTCGGCAAACTACCAACTGTACTCGCCAATGATTGCCCTGCCGCGAGGGTGACCTGGAGGGCTGTCGATGCAAGCGGCAACCTATACGCCAGCGGATCTGGTACAGCGGCCAATTTAGGCATTGTCACGCTGGCTTCCGCCAAGCAGATATCTTCGCCAGCGGTTCTCCCCAGCACCTCGTCTGTCGAAGCATCTGCATTGGTCGACCAGACGGCTTCACCAACAAACGTTGTGGCTCCCGTGACAATCACAGAGCAGACGCATGATCAGCCGCCTGCGCAGCAGGATCAAACCGTCCAGCAGCTGCCTCCCCAAACCACTATCGCCGCGGCCCCCTCAGCCCAAATCGAGCAGATTCATTCCGACCCTCAAGGCTCCTCCGCACCTGAGGCTATTACAGTCACGCCGGCGTCTGACTTTGGCAGGGCACGGGTGCTTGAACATAGCAAACTCACCCAAATCACCGACGCAGGGGGTTGTAATTGGGTGATGAGCAAATCTGTCCTCAACGATGGCGATGGCAGTCTTGCTTTCGGTTCGACGCCTGCGATGCCATGTCCCTCCACAGGATTTGCTGAGGGCTCATTCGAGAAGCTGTCATGGAAGGTTCCGAACACCTATCGTGGAGACAACTGGAACCGAGTGTTTGTCCACGCCAGCGGTTTGATGTTCAACAAGGACCTGGAGAGTGTCGTTAAGGGCAAAGAGCTCTCCTATCTGAGCCCGGATGCCGATCAAGCGCTATTCATCCTGGGCGAGATTCCTAGCCGGCAAATGAAGGTCTATCTGGCCTTCCAGCGAGGCAACTACCGGGTACTGGGACCGTTCAATAGCGATCCCTATTACGTTGCGATCACACCCGATGAGTCGTTCGCGCTTGACCCGGTCGACTACAAGAGGGCGGGCGAAGAGGTATTTAAGCTGATCAGGACCACCTCCTCTTCAACCGTCTCTGTACAGAACTTCTATGTGGCGAAAAGTCTCGCCGCTCTTTACCCGGAAACAGGTTGGGGAGATGACACGCAGAAAATCATACGCAACCGCATCGGGGAGAGCCGCGGCCAGTTCTACTTTGACGTACAGGAAGGCTCCAACTGGGCCCTTCAGCGCGAACAGCAACGCTTGCGCGAAGAGCGGCGAGTGCAGCAGCAGATGGCAGAACTCCACTCTCGGGTGCTTGAGCGCTATGAGCAGCTGAAGGCGGGCATGAAGGACTACGAAGGCAGAGAGGTCGAGGCGCTTGCTCAAATGGCAGGCATCCAGGTCCGCTTCGGATCACCGCTGGCGCTGCAGGACCCGAATTCCTCCAAGAATGTGGGCTTGATGATGATCCACATCGCTGGAAAGACAGACGGCAGCTATGACATCGACTTCCCAGCCAAAGGGCGGCTGCTATCGAACCAGACCTTCGAGAAGGAGTGGTATGTGGTGCCAGTGGCAAACCTCACTCCTTTCATGCCGCTGGTTGACGGACGGGCTCTTCCCACGTTCCGTGGCAACCTGCCAGCCGCACCTGAAGCCTGTAAGCAGGACCATTGCGCCGACAAGGTCTCGTTCGGCGCAGTCCTGGCACGTGAATTTGGTCCTGACTCAGGGATCGACTTCAACTGGACTCCAGACGTGTCACAGCAGTACGTAAACACCTGGAAAAACGCTTCTGCCCAGCTCCAATAAGGGATCACCATGACGAAATCGATCAAGAAGAAGCACCTTCTCATGGCTTCCATCGCAGCTGCAGTGGTGGCTATCGGTGGTGTTACTGCCATGCTCTCCAGTTCAGGGAAAAAGTCGGCACTTAGCTACTACGACAGCTTCAAAGAGCGCTTCTACCTGCAGGACGTCCTTTCCGAAGGCGAGATTTCATACTCCGTCTTCTCCGGCGACTTGACCGTTAAAAATCCAGAAATCCGCCTCGCAGCGGTTCAAACCAACGGTGCTGAGCAGTTCCTTCAGGGCTTGCGCGGCCTTTTTGAAACGGCGATTGGCAGGTCGAGCGAAGAAGGCCTGATGGGGTGGACCAAGTACCAGATGCTGTCCACTACCGGCCGCAACGCCGCGGGCGTCTACTTAAAGGCGGATGCGCTGAAGATCAACCACTCCGGCGACAGCAAGGACGGTGAGATTCACGTCCAATTGCTGGGAATGGAAATGGCAAACCCCTTCATCTCCCGCAGAGGGGCCGAAGTCGTTCTGGTGAGCGACCTGGCTGCCGACAACGAATGGGCACCTGCAGAGACTGCCAGCAGCGAAGTCAAGTTGCCTTATTCCTGGGGCACCAACATGGCAGTGCGTAGCCCGGTCACAGGTGCCTTCATCGTTGGTGCAACCGGAGACTTTGGCACCAAGGTCGACCTCGACTTCTACATCCAGCGTAGCGACGATGGGGCGGGCTCCATGAGGTTCGTGGTGACCCACCGCAATGACGGCAGCGAGGTAGGGCAGATCGTTCGCGAGGCGGAGTTTGCTTCCCTTCCTGAGCTCGATGAGGTGCAGACTTTGCTCAGGAATACCCTGAGCAGCTTCATCATTGGGGCCTACAGCTCTTTCACCGGTCAGTCCGTCCTGTTGGACGCAGTCAGCAAGTTTGCGCTCCAAACCAAGGTCGAAGACTACTCGGTGACCTTTAGGGGCTTCTCTTCGATCAAGGACGCCTTTGATTCCTACCAGGCAAACGCCGGCAAATCGCAGTTCGATGCGTTCTGCCAAGCAGCTGGCCTATCGACTTGGCAAAGTGACTTCGGGGCCAAGGCGAGAGAACACAGCGACAGCGAATGCGCGATCGCACGCAAGCTAGTCGAAGAAGGTAAGTTCGAAGAGCACTACAAGTTCAGCGAAGGAAAGCCCCTCTACGCCTCTCTTTTCGTGGGCCGGTCCTACGAATTCGAAGCCAACTGATCCTCCTGCAAGCAGCCCGGGGTACCGGGCTGCGCTCTCTTCTCTCGACGTGCTTACGGCACAATCGCCCCGCCGGCATCATCACCGAACTGCCACTGGCAAAGCACAGCCCTGTCATTCCCTGCAGCTTGCCTGAAGCGGGGATATGTCAAGGTGCTGTTATGCTGTGTCCCTGTTATTCATCAAATGATCGATGCCATGACGACGGAAACTCGGAGCAGGACCACTCTAATCTCGGTAGGCAAGCAGCTTCATGCCTCCCCTCAAACCGGACAGGACCGCGCCTGTCTTGTTCGCCTGAGCGATGGGACAGAGCGCTTAGCATTGATCCAGCTTGTAACCTCCAAGCAGCAAGGATCATTGCACAGAGGGGCAGAGTTCTTCCGCGTTTCGTTTCGATTCGTAGGGGATGATTCAGATCCGGACTGCCAGTACCACCTCGATCAGAACACCGTGTGGTGTGTCATCGACCACAAAGACTGCCAGATCGTATTTGGCCCCACCGATGGCATTGAGATCAGACAGCCGGGGCTCGGCATTGGCTCGTACCTCATGGCGCAACTCATCCGACTAATCCAGCAGTCGGAGATGCGTGGCAACTACCAGGTCCAGGCGGTACATCTTCCTATCGCGGCTCAGACCAAGGTCAAGCCAGAGGATGCCCGGGCTAACGACGCGCGGATCGAGACATTCCTGACTCGGGTTGGGTTCTACGTCTCACCAGCTGCTGGACAGAAGGTGATTGGGGTGCGGCGTGCCCAAGACCTCCGCCCTTGGTGGAACCAACAGAAAGTCAGTTTCCTCTCCTTCCCCAGTTTCGTGGAGTTGGCGGCGAGGTGGCAACGAGAGAAAAACCAGTCGGAAAAAGCCGTCGAGGCCGCACAGCGCATTGTTGAAGGCGCCCACCTGCATGCCTCCCAACTTCAAACCGCGCATGCTGAAGAGGTCGCATCTCTCGAATCCAAGATTGAGCAACTGGAAGGAACGGTGAGTTCGCAGGAAGAACAACACGCAGCGTTAATTCGCGAGTTACTGGAGAAGCAGGCAGAAGAAACTCAAGGCTTGCGTAGGCAGATTGAAGATATCCAGAGTATGCATGGCCAGATCGAAGATCGGGTTACAGCCCTGAACCCTGCCCAGCCCTCCGCCGGGGATACGTTGGAGGCCCGGGCCGAATCTGCCACCCAGATGCAAAGAACTCTGACAATCAGCTTGGCCCCGGCCCTCATGAAGCTCCTCTGGGCAGCTTTAGCGCTTTCCGCGTTTGCATTGGGTGCTGGCGCGCTGACCAACCACCTCTAATCAGGCCACCGTATGCACGCAATAGACGCTACACCTCCGGATGACTTCCCGGAACAGGTCATCATGATGGACAAGGACTTAGCGAAAAGGCATCCCGGTAAAGCCTTCTACCTCAGGATCAAGGTGGAAGCAGGGATCGAGCATGTCGACCTCGATAACGCTGTGACCCCGCGCGAGGCCCGGCAAATGGCGATATCCCAAGGCTACGCCCCAACGCATTGGATGACTGTTGGTGATCTCCGGCCGACGCGGTTTTATTAAGCATCCTGGGAAACAGGGCAGAGGAGCGGCCGAGGGGGCAGACGGTTCAAGAGAGTGGACCGGAATTTCATGTGCGCTCCCATCAGCCGCGGTGGAACTATTGCGACTTCCTCAGGGTTTCTGGGCCCCGAGCAATGATTTTCCGAAAAGCTGGTGGCAACCGCCGGCCTCGGTACACTGGCCTGAAATAAAACACAGGCCTCCGGCAATGTTCGATCTTGACCACTCCCTCGCCCAGGAAATCGCCGACCGAGCGATGGCCATCCTTCCGCGCAACGTGAATGTGATGGACAGCCAGGGCTTGATCATTGGGACAGGGGAGGCTGAGCGCCTCTATACCCGCCACGAAGGGGCTCAACTGGTCCTCGCCAATAATAGGGCTGTGGAAATCGACAGCGCTGCTGCTGGCGCTCTCAGAGGCGTTCAGGAAGGGGTGAACCTTCCACTGTGCCTGGATGGCCAGCTGATCGGCGTCATCGGCGTATCTGGCGATCCCGAGGAGGTCCGCACGTTCGCTGAGATGGTACGAATGACCGCTGAAATGTTGGTGGCCCAGCGGAACGACCAGCAGCACCAGATTTGGCTCCAGAAGCGGACTGAAGATGTACTGTCTGCCATCCTCCTTTCCGGCCAGTCTGCTCACCGAGCCATCGTTGAGGCCCAGCGATTGGGTCTGAAACCTGATCTTCGTCGGACGGCAATCCTCCTCGAGCTGGCCAACCCATCCGACATTGAGCAGGTCACCAGATG
>Ga0247725_1000564_pt1 | contig 25375 bp, 23 predicted proteins | sample OKSTACKMCFT3sol_FD_183021 | JGI IMG/M metagenome (GOLD analysis project Ga0247725, IMG submission 183021) | Subsurface sediment microbial communities from gas well in Oklahoma, United States - OK STACK MC-FT3-sol | ecosystem: Environmental > Terrestrial > Deep subsurface > Rock core/Sediment...
GTCCAGTACGCTTTTTAATCAGCATAACTGGACTTTTTCATTTTACAAATATTTTGTCCATTTTAGATCTATTTTGTCTTGCTTTAGATCTATTTTGTCCATTTTAGAACTATTTTGTCATCCCACAGATGGCGCACTGGTTGGGTCACTTGGGCGCACTACGCTGGTCAATGATTCTGTGGATTGCTACAGAAACCTTAACAAACCTCATTCATTTTCTATTAAACAGCGTCAGGGAGCTTTTAAGGGGTTGGTAAGCGGTTATGCTCGATCAGTCGTCATCGCGAACCCGAAATTTGTTGTCGGAGAAAAAGCCAGGCAGCGAATTTTGCGCGAAAGAGTGAAAAACGTGCATTCATACGTTAGAGGCACCTTTATTACTGCCTTTGATAGCGACTTGCTGCCTGAAGCGTTGCCGGCCTTTCAGCGCGTATCTTACTCACCTTATTTGTGTGGTAGTTTTTTTGAGTTAGAACGCGATTCAAACGGCTTTGTGATCCAGTCGTCGATTAAGCCTTTGGCGCCAGCTCAACAATTCAGTTTTGCTATCCTCAATGGCAGTGATGTGTTTTTGATGAAACACTCGGGTACTTAATTCCGTTTTGCAGCTTGCGCTCGAACAGATTGCTCTGTTTCGAGTGCTTGTTGAACTAATCAATTTCACTCCTAAGCACCCTCTTTTTTACAGGCTTACCATCATTGATGGCTCTGCAGGCCTGTTACAATGGCCTAAATCTAAAACTTGTTCTGGGCTTTCAATGGTTGATGTAGTGCAAAAAGATAATACTGTCGGCAATTCCGATATGGTAATAGTGACTATTGCGCCAGAGGTCGATTTTGATTATCTGATTGCTGCGCTTGAGCTGAACCCGCTCGAATTACTGATTAAAGAGCTGGATGTCAATGCCGGTCGATTCACATTCCAGTCTGCACATCCACGCGGTCTTAAAGTCAGCGTTTTACGCTCAGAAACGGACGGTGATGCTATGCCGAACATTTCATCAGAGCCCTATAAGCGGCTACTTCAAGACAGAAATCCGGGTACCGGCTTTCATATATTTCTCAAAAATTTGACCAAAGACCAGCTGGACAGTCTCAAAACCTATCCCCTGGTGATGAAGTTAAACCAAGGAAATGGATTTCTGATGGCCTGCCCTGAGCCGTGGGAAATAAAGCGTACTGAGCATGCTAAAAAACTGTTTGTGACCGATCCGCTGTCAGTTCCAGAGCATGTCAGTACCTTTTTGAAATTGATAGATGAACCGTTTGTCTATGAATTCAGCCACATTGAGTTACGGAAAAAGCGGCTTCGTTTGCGAATCGGATTTCTGGAGTGGTACATAAACCGATCTTTGTCCTACCAGCTGCAAGAACAGCTGTTTGTAGCGATCAATCAGCTGCAGGACGCTTTGCTAGCAGCTGAACAAGCCTCACTGACTCTAAAAGCTCAACCTAAGACCTTCAACGAGTTCTACTTGAACGAATGGGCGTCATTGTTAAGTCAGCATTTACCGTCTGAGCTTGTTGAAAATTTAAGGGAATCTGCCATGACGTATGCGGCCAAGCATTATGGAAACCTGAAAACTAAGTCGATCCCTACGCTAACTCACCAAATTTTATCAGCATCAGTGGAGGATATTCAGTGCCTGGTGTCATCGTTTAAAGCTCACCCGGGATTCAATGATTATTTTGACTTGATGAAATCAGACGTTGAGCATGTTGGTGTGCATCCATGCGATTTGTGTGGTGGTAAATATTCCATGCGTAAAAATGATGCGACAGGTCTTTTTCAGTTGAATTGCAAGGACTGCTCAAACACATTGGCTAATTCATTGTGTAGTCGTGACCCCGCAATAAGTATTTTAGCGTGGAATCGACGGAATAAGCACCAGAACCCAAAGCATGTACTGAACTCCATTTTAGACGGCAAATTTAAGGGGTGGGATAACGGCCAAATCGTTGCGTATGTGACTCGAATTCGTCAGTTTGAAGCGATATGCAGGCCTGCTTTTGCTGAACATAACACAGTGTTCAAGAGTGATGTTACTCGTGAAATGATGAAGCGAGCGAATTCAGTGCAGCATTACATTGGATGGATTGCCGTATTGAACGACCAGGCTAGGGTTAATAAGGCTGACTAAGTGATCAGCCTTATTGGTTTAGTGATGCCTCACCAGTTCAGTCACGAAACAACCTTTGGCTTGCCACATCCCTTTAAGCTCGATGTCGTCAAAGACCAGTCGATCTAAAACAATATGAATTGGTCTGCCTTCAGCATCCTGCTTTAGGATACCAAGCGCTGTAGCGATAATGGCTTTGCTGCTTTGTGTGGTTTTTATCGTGACCTGATCGGTTAATTTACAATGATGAATTTCTGTAATTTCCATTATTTACCCATCATGATTTATCTGTCCGGTTGTTTTCCTGCTCCGGTTCTTCAGGTTTGCACACTGAACAGGCATTGCATGACCAGCAATACCTGCAGCCGCATTCGACGCCACCGCAATCGCAGCAGTTATAGAGCTTTTCGCAGCTGTTGCGGTTTTGTGGTGTGATGTTTTCGCAGTGTGGGGCCACGTTGGATGCTCCGCCGCTTAAAAGTATTCTACAGTCAATTCATCGGCATCTTCGTCTTCCAGGAGCACCATGAATTGAAACTGAGACAAATCACTTTGTGAGATTTCGCCTATTTTTATGGGCCCGTCGTTCACGTACTCAGCGCCAGCAATAACCCCAGCTAAGAATTCTTTGCTGTTGCTGTAAAACAATTTTCCAAACTTTTTCATGACCTTATTACCTTTTGTCGTGACGAATATTGGGTATACGTTACAGGCTCCTGTCAATTCGGCCACAAATGGTAAGGCGACTTTAAGCCGCCTCTTTCGTTTTTAGGTCTTCGACAAACTGGTAAAAGATATGGTCAAGGTGCAAGAAATCGGACTGATCCTGCTCTTGATAGTCTATCCCTGATGACATTGCATTCTTTTTAAAGCTCTGTATTTGGGCTTGATATTCGTCTATAGAGCCTCTTAAGTGTGCCTGATGAACCTCAACCTGCTGCTGTTGCTCCGGCCTTAATAGTCTTGCTACCGCTTGGGAAATGGTGCGATAACTCCATGATCCGTTATACAAAATTACTGAGTCGAACTGTGGAAGATTTAGACCATCCATGCCACAACCGTAACTTACAAGCATGACATCCACAGAATCAGGCTTTGCACGGAACTCGGTAAGCTCATGTACTCGCTGGCTAATCGTCTGCTTACCCGTGAACAGCATAGGCTTTAATCCAGCATTGGTCAGTTCTATCCCAAGGCGCTGCAAAACATCAGGTGACTGAGCAAAGACCAGCGGCTTACGTCCGGCCGCAATTAACGCTCTTACTTTGGCGATGGTCCAGCGCTGCTTGCTGGTCAGTGGGCTATAGGTGTGCTTCCACGCTGATTTGGATTCTTCATTTCTAATGTGTGGCGCATTGGCCGCACGATTAACCGCCTCAATTTCAGCAAGCACCGCCACCAGGTTAATCCTTTTCTGGTTGTCATTTTGTTTTCGCTGATGATTTGAGAACCACGACGCAAATTCAGTGGCCACTGCATAGTAATGCGACCAGTGGGGCGCATCCCACTCGATAATTTCAGGGGCGTTATAGATGGCCTCATTTATCGTAATGTGCTTTTTAACTTCGGGTTCCTGCCTGACCCTACGTTTTACAAAATTATCGCACCAGCTACGGTAGAGAGGAACATTTTTGATTTTAGGTATTTCACGTTTGGCCCCTTCCTCTAAACCATCTTTGAACTCATTTACCGCCCATTCAAGCGTCACAAAATCATCACTGAAGGCTTGCGCCCCCCGAACGGTATGCTTTGAACCTCTGGCCTGCCAAGCCTCCAGTTTTTCTCTATGCACACTATACGGCTGACTTGGCACTGACTCACCAGCGACAATGCAGGCAATAGGTAACAAATTTCTTGGGTAATCCACCATCACGCCATCAAAAGCGAATACCTTCTTTGCCTGCAGCTGACGAATTGCCATAGATCGCAAACTTGTTGAGTTGCCCAATAAGGACCCCTCATCACAGCAAACACTGTGGAACTTGTGTTTTAGAGTGCTGGCCAGCAAAACATTTTTGCCACGCACTCGCACTTGGCGGCGTAGTGTCTCGTATGAAACCAGGTTGATTTTCTTCAGGTGTGCAGAACTGAAATTGGCCGGTGTGATTAGATTAATGCTTGAGTCAAAGCCAATTTTTTTCCCTTCTAGCAGCATTTCGCTGATCAACTTACTTTTGACAACCAGAAGATTACGCTCACCGCCCATTGCACACAAGGCTAGTCCCATTCTTGATTTACCAAGTCCCATGTCCGCCGCATAGCCAGCCCCAGTATGGCTCATAGTCAGCTCCACCACATCGTTGAGCTGGAAATCCCATAAATGTTCATTTAGGCCTAACGCCTTTGCCTTACTTATTTGCAGTTGAGCAGCAGCCGGAAACTCAATCAGCCGTCCAGGGTGCAGTAATTCCCAGTCGTCAGCTTGCTTTATGGTCACTTCGGCCATTTTTGACAGGTAATCAAGATCAACATCATAGGCGCCAGCCGGATAATTAATTGCGTATTCCGTTTTATTTCCTGCCACCAGCTCCAGCAGTTCGCCTTTTTTGATGATAGGACCTTTCCAGTCTTTAGGGTTTGCCAGTCCTGGCTTTTGAACCAGCGCAGTTGACTGTCCAGATTTGCGAATGAATTTCCTGAACGGAGTGCAGGCAATCGCCTCTTGCTTGGCGCGGCGGCTGATGTAGTTTACTAACTGGTCGTCTATTTCGACCAAAACACCAGTCATGGAATTTTCTAAAACAGCACACACTTCCTTTTGAATTGATGAAACCGGGTCAGCATCCAGTAAATGGGCGTTGATATTCACGCGTCCATAGCCGTCAAATCTGATATGGGACGGGTATCGATGGTTTAAATCGCTGTTTAGAGCGCTTTTGAACAGTGCATTGAGGCAAACGGCTTGAGTCAGGCCGCATTCAAAACGCAGTCCTATCGTTGAGCGTTTTTGGTACAGTCTGACACGCTTTGAACCAGTCACCGGCAATGTGATCACGGGTCCTTGGTCTTTGACTCCCGCAAATTCAATGCTGCTTTTTTTGCCCTTCAGTCGTAATTGTTCCGTGGTACTGACTTCAAATTTAATCGTGTCCAGCCCAAGCTGGCTGAATTCAGTCACCGCTGGAATGTGCGAGCTTTGCCTGTTAGACAGAATGATTAACCTGGTATCGACTGAGTTTACCCCCTCAGTTTTAAACGTATTGGCCGGTAACTGCAGATCAGCAATCAATGAATGTGTTTTTGCTACCAGTCCCGAGCGAACCTTGTCAGCAAGCGTCGCCGGAACAATGGCCAGAACAGCATCAGCTACGCTACAGGCCTGAGCTAATGCGTAATCGTGAGACAGCGCCGATGTATGAGGCCCAAAAGGGCCATACGTGGTTATACCGTCGTATGGCGTTAAATGTGGTGATTGCAAAGTGATGCTAAATGGCGGGTTGATAACTGCAATAGACACCGCGGGCAAATTGGTGACATTGGCCATGGAACCGGCGCACACGTCATAAACAAAACCGGCTTCATTTAGCAGTGTTTGGGCTGAACTAATTAGCGTTTCATCCGTGTCTAAGCCGCACACTTCCCACTGCTCAGGTGTGGCAAAGCTTAGTAGCCTTCCACTGCCCATTGAGTTATCCAAAACGCGGTACCGCTTGTTGCTATCCGTGTTGTGGTTAATGATTTTCCAGCAGGCCTCGGCCAGCCACAGGGGAGTCCAAAACTGGCTTTGCGTGATAGCTCGTGTCGCCGCCAAGCGCCCAAGACTGCCGGGGCGCTCCGTTGAAGCTCCTTTTGAGATTACGTTAAGTAAAGTTGAATTCCACATTTTGCTGACCCGCTCATTCAATACTGATGCAGTCATGGTACGTGGGTTTTCAAATCCCGCTACTTTTGATAATCAAACGTACCACGCCATACATTGAGGGGGTTTTCACTTTTATTTCATATGCTTAACTTTCAAATTTAAAATTACTTCACAAAATTGTTGACCGAAAATTTGAGTTATGGTTATCCTTAAAAAAGGCAGGATAGAGCCAAGACCCCGCAGCCTGATACTCAGGTACGCTAAATCTATCTTTAAAACATTCAGCGACATCAAAACATGAACTTTGTGTTCAATGATGCGTTGGGAAGTGCGGGTACTCTTAGTTGCATCATTTAACTCAAAGGTTTTTTTTATGAAACATGCTATCCCTTTCTTTGCTTCGGATATTTCTGAACTTGCAAAATCTATAAAAAAACAAGCCAGTAACGACTCTATTGAGCTGAAACAAACCCAAATTCTTGGTTACTTGGCCAAGTTCTCTGGTGTGCAAAATTACCAGTCTTACCTTGCCAAAGTGCAAGATGGTGAAATTAATCCTATTGCTGATTTTGATGAAGTATTCAATGCCTGTATCGAGCTTGGTAACGCTGGCGACCATCAGGGTGCGCTCGCTCTTATTGCTCAGGTTGCAACAATCCGGCGTAATCTGATTACTAAGTCAGGTTTATCAGACGCAACGACCATCCCTGAATTGTCAGTATCTGAATCAAGCAGCACAGGCCTGAAGCATTCTAAGTCATTGCTTCAGCAATCTAGTAGCTATGAAGATCATTTAGTGGTTTTGTTTGGGTTGTTAGGAGTTAATAAAAAGAGTGAATTTGCTGATAAATTTGTCGCTGCATTCCGAAGTAAAGGCTTAAGAGTGAAAGATATTGCAGATCTGACCGGCGTAAGCGCTGCCGCTGTCGCATTATGGGGTTCTGGTGAGGCATTGCCAAAAGAAAAACAGCTGCTTCGCATTATCGAATGGTTGGAAGCCAATACATAGAAGGTCGAACAATGAGACTAAAGGGCCACTGGCCCTTTCTAATTTTAGGCCCCCTTTACGAAACCAAAAGTAGCGAAAATTCTATGTCGCAGTAGGATACTTATTTCTTTAAGGCGCATTGGAGTTTGGAATGAAAGAAATATTAGATCTATTAAAGTGCTCAAAGGAACAATTGCCTGCAAAGCTGAAGGAGTTTCGTATTAAGTTGGGGACGGACCCAATCGACTTTTGCCGAGCAATTAATATCAGAGATTCGGCAATGTATACAATGGCTGAAGAAGGATTGGTGCCCATAGTAAATTTCCTTCTTTCTGACGAGAAAATATTGCCGAGTTTGCTTACTTTACTTCAGAAAAATTCTCAGTTCTTAAATGGCTCAACTTCTATTGAAGACCGTTTTGATGCGCTGGGCAGGCTGCTTGAGCAACAGCGAGAAACCAACCAGCAAATGGATACTCAGTTCGTCCAGTTGGCCTTAGAAGCGATCAAGTCCAACGACAAAGACGCTCTACAAAGATTAATAGGCGTTGCTGTTTCTAATGACTCCGAATACCTGCCATTTTTAATGGCTGCACAGCGGGAGGGTAATTTTTCAGATAAGGGGCTTTAAAGGCCCCGCTTTGGATATTTTGTCACTTTATTTCTGATTTATACCATTGTTTTTATTTGATTTATGGATATTTGCTGACAATGGTTCCATCGTTTTTTAAATTCAGGGTTTCAATTCAAAGCAAAGTCCTGATCAAAGCAAAAACCAAAAATAGCGCGAATTCTACTTCCTGAGATACTGATTTCATTACGAAAACGGTGTTTAGAGAGGCAGTTATGTTCAGCAATTCAGGGCGCATCAGCGATAAAGGTGAGTTAGTTAAATTCATCCGTACATTGGTTACTGGCGAGGTCGTTATTCCCCCTGCTCCAGCCGGTTTTAAGCAGTTCATACTGATCCCCACCAGCTCAGGCATTGACAGTACCGCTGTGGCGATTGTCATGGCCTTACTCTACCCCGCCATTCCCGTTGTCTACGTGTTCACTGATACGGGTAACGAAGTGACTGGCACCAAAGAAGCGTTAGATAAACTTGAAGCCTTCACCGCCCGTAAAATTATTCGAATGACGCCAAAGCGGTCGCTTGTAGAGCGGGCGCTGGACCAAGGCTCTTTCATCCCAAGTCAGCGAGCAAGATGGTGTACTCAGCAATTTAAAGCTTTGCCATTTAAGCGTTTTGTCCAAGGCCTGCGTGAATTGCACGGTGACAAAACAGAATTTATAAGCTTGGTCGGTGTTCGTGCTGACGAGCCAACCCGCACAGGGATTGAGTGGTCTGCGGCCGATGCAATAAAAACCGTGTTTCCCCTGCAACAGTTGGGGCTTGGGAAAACTGAAGTTAATCAGATAGTGAATGCCGTGCTGGGTTTGCCCACCTACTACGCGCATAAATCCCGGTCTGGTTGTGAAATCTGCATTTATTCGCGTCGCTCAGAGATTATTGCCATGTCTCAGGTGTCGCCAGGTACGTTCGAGTTGGCTGCAAAATCAGAGCAGCTGCCAAAAGAGTATCAGGACAAGCTCAGAGAGCGTCCACAAAGTGTTTCTGCAGCCACCGGGATTTCTCGCAACTGGCTGCGTTATCCAGTGCCGTCGGTCTTGGATGGAAGTCCTAGTCAACCGTGGGAGACTGGTGTGCCAACTATGCGTCGAAATCAGGACACGTTGGATTTATTTTCAGCCGGCAATCAAACGTATTTCGTGGCGGTAGAGCATCACTTCGGGGTGTTAGGCGTGACTCATCAAAAGCTGGTCAACTATTCGAGCTCATTAGCTGGCCTTAAGAAGTCGCTTAAATTCCATAGTTTGCATCGACAGCAGACGGGCTTGATTTGGGGTGAATCCACTGCTGCAGATGTTCGTGATTCTATGCGGTTAAGCATTTATGCAGTGGAGCTGACGGATGCAGATCGCCGCATCCCGCAAAAGCCCAAAGGGGTCTTCACTTGGCAAAATGATGGGCGGTCACTTGATGAAATTCAAAAAACGACGTACCTGCTGGAACAGTCCCTTCTTGTGGCCGGTTTACAGCAAGACGCTCTATCTACAGATGTCACGATTGCTGAAACCGCTACACAAGCTCTGCAGCGCATATCCGTGGACTTTGGGCAGGTTCTACATGGCAGCATGTACGATACCCCTGCTTTGAATGAGTTGTTGTCAGATATTGATATTGAGGATGCCCCTGTTATGTGTAACGCCTGTGCTCGATAGCGCAGGCGTTTGCTCAAATATGGCGTGAATTTTTACCTATTGCACACTGATCAGGTCTTTAATTGGGGAGTTATTATGAACCTGTCACTGGATTTTGGGTTTGAACCGTCCGCGTTAAGTGTTGGCTCAGGCCAGCGTGTTGCCATTCCGAAAGTTAGCTATTTTGACGATAAAACCGCGCCTAATACGCCTAGAGGGTTGGCGACTCAAGTGGTTGACCATTTAATCGGGGTAAAAGAGTATTGCGCTCGGAAATGGGGTGTTCAGGTTTCAGGACTTCTGGCAGGCTGTGTAAAAACTCACATTTTCAATAATTGAGCATTTATTCTCGGTCCAATAACTGCTGTATGCGCTTCAGGTGCGTTAAGAATTTTATGAGTAATAGCTGGCACAATTTTGGTAAGGGCACTAAATCGGTCTTTAAACACGCTATACGTTGAATAAAATAATGAAGCAGCTGTGTTAGCTGGTTTGCTGCCTCATTTTCAAAGACAGTGATTCAACGCCCCAGATAGAGAGCATTCGTTTCAGGTTGTAAGCCAGAACATGCAGGCTCATTTCTGTGCTGACATTTTTAAATCGACGTGTCAGGAAGTGGGTTGCCCCCATCCACATTTTGATTGTGCCGAACGGATGCTCGACCGTTTGTCGGCGAAGGACTATCGTCTCTGGGTCTGCATCAAGACGTTCCTGCATATCCTCCATTTCATCTTCATGTACCCATCGGCGGATTTTTCTGGGACCGCGTTTTGCTGTGGTGCATTTTGCCCGGCTTGAACAATTGCTGCATGCGATATTGTTAAAGTACATATCTTGCTCTAAGCCGTCCTCCATCACGGTGAAACGGTTCTGTAATTCCTGTCCTGTCGGGCAGATGTATATATCCTGCTCTCGGTTATATTTGAAAGCTGAGCGGTTAAATAAGCCTTTGCCGTCAGCACCCGATGTATCGCCTTTGGGGATCATGGCTGTCACGCCTTCATCCTGGATGGCTTTGATATCTTTACGGCTGTAATACCCCTTGTCGGCTAGAACCGTCATATTCTTCTGACCAACTGCTTCTTGGGTTAATTTTGTGACTGCCAATAGTTGGCCACGATCAGTGGTGTTCGTCACTTCATGCGCCACTATCAGGTGGTGCTTCGTATCAACAGCTGCCTGCACGTTGTAGCAAACCTGCCGATTCATATGGTGCGTTTTCATCAACCGAGCATCCGGATCTGTCAGTGATAATTGCTTATCCGGCAACTGCTCCAACGTGCTTTGTATTTTTTGTAACTCACCAAGTCTTTGCTTCAGCCATGCCAATTTTGTGGCCATCAGCTCGGTGTTGGCATCGGATTGATGGTTTTTGTCTGCCTCATCAAGCTGGCTCAGATACTTATGAATGTTCTGCTCGATACGTTCGATATGGTCTTTTGCTTTTTGTAGCGTGAAGTTGTTCGGTTTACCGTTGACTGCCTTGAATTTACTGCCATCAATGGCGACAACGACATCGGTAAACATATGCATTTGGCGGCATAACTCGATAAAAGTGCGACAGGCATTTTTAATGCCGTTGCTGTTGTTCTTTCTGAAGTCTGCGATGGTTTTGAAATCGGGAGTCAGGCGCTCGAGCAGCCACATCAGCTCCACATTACGATGAGATTCTTTCTCTAGTCGGCGTGACGATTGAATTCGGTTTAGATAACCATAGATGTAAAGCTTAAGCATCGTTGCCGGATGGTAACCTGGGCGCCCAGTCTGTTTTGCATCGACACCTCCAAAGCCGAGCGTTTTGAGCTGCAGGCTATTCACAAAGACGTCGATGACTCTGACTGGATTATCTTCGCTGACAAAATCATCCAGTGCTTCTGGCAGCAGTGTCACTTGGAATCTGTCCTGGCCTTTAATGTGTTCGGTCATTTTTAGCGCACACTGTTTTAATTCGTATGCTGATAATTTTAGTATCCAAAAACCAAGTAAGCTGAAGCATATCCAGACTGATTGATCATAAAAACCAGTTATTTAGACCAAAAGGTGATCAGCAGTTTTCACACAGCCTCCTGGCCAAGCGGATACCCGCAAAATTGCGTAAAAACTGGTATTGGGAGTGCGATAATTCTGCTATTCCGCTGTACTATCTCTATGATGACCTGCTGAAAATCGCTAATTCAGTTGTTGAAGCCTATGGCTGCGAAGCGCTGTCTCAATACGGATCACTCTCTTACATTCACAGCACCAGCAAAGCAGATGTCTTAACTTATATGCTTCGCTGTCCTATCGCTGCTGCCAGATATGACTACATCAACAAAATACATCGGGATATTGGCTCTCATTTTTGTAGTGGAGGCAGGCTTGATGAGCACGATGCAAACCTCTACAAAGAGGAAATGTTCAAGCTGAATAATCACACTCCACATTCACCTGTGCCTCTGGTGACGGGGATGCGGGTTCGCTTCGCTTTGCCAGTGTCTTATGTGGCCGGAGGCGCTACGCTCAGTTCAAGGGAGTTTACGGTAAAGCGTAAAGGCCGCATTGTGCAGTTTATACCGGATGGTCATGCGTTGTTATGTGTCGAAATCAATCTGCGCGTCCGTAACTTCGAAGTGATCTGACGCCTGAACCCGAACAAAAACCTAGCGCAGGCCTCTAGGTTTTTTTGTTCGACAAATTTTCACTGCCTTACTTTTCAGTAAGCTCACCAGAGCCGCCCAAGGTGCGGTCGCCAAAATGACGATGGTGAATAGAGCAGTGGTTTTCATTGTCTGTCCCTGGTGAATAGTCCTGACTGATTATTGGTACTTTTTATAACACTCACAACCGGAAATTAGCATTTTCAGCGGCCTTGCCCTCCCCTTTATCTTGTTGTCCGTTTCTGACATTGAGTACTCCTTTTCGAGTGTTTTTGTTTTGCACTGAGGGCGGTGTAAGTTTGGTGTTTGCTAGGGTGCGGTGATGTTTTTTAATCCATATATATCATGCAGTTACCATTTGTAGCGGTAGTTTTGTTGTCTGGCATTATGGTTCCAATTAGCAGCGATAGGGTTGCTAAGAAAATAGCGTCGCCATCGACACACTTAAAATTTTCGCAGGAGATAAATATATGGCTCGTTCACTTAACCGCTTTTCAGTAATTGGTAATGTAGGTCAGTCAGTTGATTTCGGTGTTTTACCAAGTGGTGATCCGGTTGCTAACTTCAGCATTGCAGCCAATGAAAAATGGACTGATAAGACAACAGGTGAAGTAATCGAAAGGGTTGACTGGTTTCGTTGCAGCGTCAAAGGGGCTTTGGTGTCAGTTGTTGAGCGGCTTGTTCGTTCAGGCACTCAGTTGTTTATCGAAGGTAGTGTTCGGACTGGTAGCTATGAGCGCAACGGTGAAATGATTCCGACCTTTGAGATTAACGTATCTTACATGAACGTGTTGACTTTCGATGATGCTGCTCTACAGCAACCACCACAGCAGCAGGGTCAGCGCCAGTCACAAGGGCAGCGTCAACAGCAACCACGCCAGCAGCAAGGGCGGCGTCAACAGCAGCCACGCCAGCAGCAGGATCGGAAATCGAGCCAAGGTGGTTTTGGTAATCATTCAATGCCACAGGGCGGTTTTAATCAGTAATAAGCATTAAAGCTGCGGTAATACCCAGCTTTTTCTTATTTGATTGTGAGGTAGCGTTATGTTTAAAAAACTGTTTGATGAATTATCTGTTTTGGTTGCGTCAGCTAAAGTAAGTGGCTTATTTCAAGCTTTTCACGATGATTTTTATAAGGCCGACAAGGATGTAATAGAGCATGATATGAAAATCGGTGACACCTGGTTGTTCGTGATTAAAGATGCTGGTACGCGGTTGGTTTTAAATCATGCGGATCATGACGAATACTTGCAATGTATTCTTAGCGACGCATTGGACCATTTTCAGTATTTCATTTTAAGCGTTGGCGTTGATTCTGTCAGTGTGTCTCGGCAATCATTATCGCAAGTTAAAACTCAGTTGCGAAAATTGCAGGCTGCAGGATACCGCAAGCCAAATCGGGAATTTGCTTATAATCACATTACTTCGCGCTGGCCAGCACTGCACAGCACTGTGTTGATGTCTGACCTTAAATTTAAAAAAGGTGAAGTCGTGCTGTTTTCTAGCACAAATAACAGCGTTAGCTACGTGCTACCTGCAGCCAGTAAGACTCGGTCCTTGCCAGTACCATTCTCATTTGATGCTCCAGTAGGTCACTTCAAGCTCGTAGTTATTTCTGACACTGGCCATGCCACCTTTGAGCCTGTCACTGCTAAAGTGTTCTCTAATGCGCTCCGAAAGTTGAAGAAGGCTGCATAACTTTGCGCTTCCAAAATAAAAGGTCGGTTTTCCGGCCTTTTGTTTTTTATCATTTGTGGCGTCAATTTCAATCTGTGTGAATCTCTGTGTGTCTTTAATCACGTCGCAGAGGTTGCAATGTCTGTTCAAGCTAGTTCTACTAAAGGTTTGTTTTTTCCAACTGTAAATCGGGAGGTGAAGCATAAAGACTGGGGAGCTAAACCTGGTCAGGTTCTTCAATTTTCAGATGGTACCCTACCCCCTAAATTTCTTCATTACCAAGCTCAACTCCGTTGGCAACAGAAGAATTTTTATTGTCTCGTTTTGTCGGTTGATGGGCCCAAAATGCGAGTCCGTAATCAGTTCGGTACTGAATATTCAATGGTAAATACTGGTGCTCGCTTTAGATCGCTGAGTGAATCAGAAACGTCGCAGCTCTGTGTTCGCTTTCCCTGCCTTGATCATCACTGGGTCAGAGGTTGTTCTCAATAATCGTTTGCCTCACTTGTGTCTTAACAACTGTAAAAAGGCTTTAATCCTATGGGGTTTAAAGCCTTTTTTACTGGCAGATATTGCAGCGGCTGTCTTTAGTGTGCTCCTCACCCAGCAGCGTCTTATTTACGCTGCGTTTCGTTGATTCAGCACCGCGAGCTTTTGGCTTAAAGTCATGTTTTGGGCCAACTCTTTAAGCGCCAATTGTCTGAACTTGCTAAGTTGATTTTGCATGTCCTGCAGCTGCTCTCTGTACTTTTCTGTAGTGTCTATTGCTGATGTTAAATAATCGCTTAGGCCTGCCGGGTTTGGCCGGTAGTACTTGAGCATTTGGTCGTTTGTCACGGTTTCCGGTGTGTGCTGTTCTATTGCGCTCTTAAATGCCGCCAGGCGGTCAGAGTCAGCGGAAATTATTACCTGTGTCACAGCCGTCAAAAGAGGCCGCCAAGAGCTTAGCTTGTCCTCGATGCTCCTTTCTAGCTCTGCCATTGCGCCGATCACCTGTTTGCTGTAACTCAGGTAATGGGCTGGGCTGGCTTTAAGTGCGGTCAGTTGCACCTGTGGCATGGTCAGGCTAAGGATGTCATCTAGTTTGTTCGACCCGTCAAAGTTAAGGCTCAGGAACAGGCTGGCGACTTCTGCTTTTGTTTTGACTGCGACCTCACCAGTATTAAATGTGATTTTGAACAGTTCAGCATTGATGTCGTCTGTCATGATGTTGATGGCCTGCAAACAGGCCGACTTCAGGACGCTCAGATTGTCACTGGCTGCAGAAATTGTGGATACCCCCGACTTCATCAGTCGCCGTTGTTCGTTTCTTTTTTTCCGGATCACCGCCACCACTTTGGCCTTGTCAGCGCGATGTTGCGCCATTGAAATAGCGCCTTTGTGTGACTGAATATCGTCTACTTTCCATGATTGAAATTGGAATAGCCCTAGTTCGTTGAATATGTGAGTCCGACGCAGTATGCCTTTTAGTTGCGCCCAGTACTCCTTTTCGACGCTGATCACCCCTTCGGCCATCAAGCTTTCTGCGACGTGCGTACCCCCGTACTGGCGCACCTGATTGGATTTCAGGCGACGAATTTTGCGATGTTTAATCAATCTGCCCATAAAGTCATTGTGCTGATCTAGTGCTTTATCTAAGCCACCCGTCATCACCCAGCGCTGAATAGCATCAGCTGGCGCTTTTAAATTCTGTGTCGCTTCAAAGGCTTCGTTAAAGCTATCGTCGTGTGTGCCGATGAATTTTACTGATTGAATACCAAAGTCCGGGATCAGCATTGACACTTCCTGCTTTAGCTCTAAGTGCTGCTTACTATCGACCTGCAGAGCGTAAAACCCAAGGCGAGTGTTGCCCTTAACTATCTTTCCTTTTTGGACTTTCACCACTCGGCGCGTAAAGCGGTTCACCTGCTTTACCTGTCTTTTTTGGTCACTGTATCCGGCAAAGCGGGTTTCATTGCGTAAGTGCTTTACCATGCGCTGAACCTGCATACCGCTGGCAAATTCCTTCGTCAGCCTTTCGTTTAGGTCGTTCAGTACCGCTGCATCTTCTCCTGTGAATTCTTCTGCCTGTATTCGTCTGCAAAAGGCTGCAAGCTTTGTGTTGAAGGCGTCTTCCATTTCACCAGCTAGGCCAGTCTCTAGCAGCTGCTCTGCTGCTCGGCCTTTGATGGTCTTGCCTTCAAGCTTAACCGACTCGATGGCCACAGCCGTAGGGTGAACTCGGATCGCCTTAAGGTTGCCCGACGCGGAACTGAAGATAACGTCCAATTCAGAGTAGGATTTTTCGACCGGAATAATATCTAACTTAAACCCCTGGTTGTACTTCACGGTCACTTCCGCAAAATGCTTGGCCTGATTGGTGACTGAGCAGTTGCTATCGCTATCCATCATGTCAGAAATATCCGTTGGTCTAACCCATAAGCTCTGCAGGCTCACTGGATTTTCAACAAATGAAATTGGGTCTTCAACTTTTAGGATGGGCATCATCACTGCTTCAGGTAGCGGCTTGCTGTTGGTCAGCGATAACGGGCCGTGCAGCTCTTCGTACTCGGTGTTCAGTTTCGGATATGGTATGCGTCCTTTTCCCGCTTCAATTTGCTTCCATATCGCCAAGGGGCGAAACGGAGCTGCGGCCACCCCCTCAAGCGACCATCTGTAAGACAGTAAAATCGCGTGTTCCAGTGAAAATAAGGTATACATGGATGCTGGATCCTGTAGCCCTTCCTTGTACATTTCTACGAATGCAGCCTTAGTTTTTGGCGCAAGGCTATGGTCACTCAAAATGTCTTGAATGCCGGGATGTTCGTTCTCTCGGCCTTCGGCCATCAGCTGCCTGAAATCAGCGGCAATTTTGATGGAGTCTACCGTCAGCTGGCTGGCCAGCCTGACCATCTTTTCAAGGTGTTTGACGCGCAGAACGTTTGGCTGAAGTGCAACTCTGTTGTAAGCAGTAGGATCGTAAGCTCTGGCATGCAGTGAGCGGGCGTCAATGTCCGTGGACAGTCGAAATAGGTAGTCCCTGACTCTCAAGGCGTTAGAGGCGCCCAAGATGTTCCAGCGGGTTTTTTCCGCCAGAGCGCTTGAACTGTGATCTCTGACGCTTACTAGCGTGCAAAACACACAGCCAAAACGACTTTTGCCATTGCATCCAGAGCTGGCCGTCGAACCTACTGCGATTTCGCAGGTTTCTGAACTGCCATTTCCGTATATAGCCAGTAGCAGGCCAAAATCAGGTAAAAAAGCCGGAATTTCATAGCCTGGTACTTTTCGGATAGGTCGGCTACCGGCGATGCGGAGTAAGTCAAACACACTGTCAGTAGACCAGTCCTTTATCGGCGCGTATTTGAGCAGCGCCTTTCCGCCGATAGTGCTTTCCTCCAGCTCAGTTCTGATCTCTTTGAGCCCTTTTTTAGCAATGCCCTGTTTTTTCATATTTCCAGAGCGACGCGAGCTTTCGGCGGTACGTGAACCAACACAGGATATAACTTTTGCGTTGCTGTAATCAGCCATTTTCGACAGCATAGACCGCAGGTATCGCTGGCTTGGATCCAGCTTCAGTATGATGGAGCAGTCGCCGTGCCGCGTCGGGTTCGCTATGAGTTTAGATGCGCTGGCATACTTGACGTAAAACTGGTCGTGAATTGGCGGCTGCACAATGTCATAAATCAGGTTTATGCCGTGCTCTTTGGCGTAGGCTTCCAGTCGCTTTTTGGCGTAATTGACAAAAAACACCATCGGTATAGCTTCACCGCCTGTATTGATAGTACTGAGGATTAAAGGGCGCTCAGCTTCAATGGTGCCAGCCAGAATCGACTGCCTGTAGGCTTCAACAGCCATCAGTGTGACGACAGAACTGTCTTTGCCCATTGACGTAGCGCAGTGCAGAATCGCGTTTTCTTCTTCTAGCAGAGTTCTTAAGTCACATACGCCAGCTTCAAAATCACTGGCAACGCTTTTTAGGTGCGTTAATTCGTCTTGTACCAGTGTGTCAAAAACAAAGACATCTATGGATTGTGTCGCTGGATTAAAGTGTTCCATTGTTCGCTGCTTTACTTGCTGTTGAATGTTGTTAGTGTCCCCTATTACTCAAGTCTGGCCACAAATGGTTACCGTTCTTCGCCTCTCTTTTTAACCCGGATTTGACCTATAACGGTTTGTTGCTGCGATTTTGAACGGCGGTAAAGTGGCTGCAATTGAAATCGTTGCGGGGTCATAAACGTGGATAATACAGAACAGTTGAATTTGCCTTCCCAGGTGATGATGTCACCGGCGAATGCTGGTCTTGCTTTGACGCTATTTAAGGGGCGTGAGGGGGTTGAGACTTGCGGTGTTACAACCTACGAGGGAGTTTTAACCTTTTCAGAGTTGGCCCAACATTTTGTTGTAGAGGCAAATTCCGATGCCTTGCCGGAAGAAATGAAAAAACAGCGCGATGTGGATCAGTCGAGGGTAAATGGCATTAAGAGATACTTCGCCAGTGGCAGTCCTGTTTTCCCAGGCATGACGTTCTTTGCTGATCAGCTGGAGATTAAACAATCGTTAACCGTCGGCAACCGTGGAATGGTTGTTGCTGAGCTTCCTGCTTTCGCAGACCGATTTATCTGTGATGGCCAAGGCCGGACGACTTTCATTCAGTGGCTTCTGCAGCAGGATGATGCGTTAGAGCGTTTTGGCCATTATACGATGGCTTTTAAGCTGGTTGTGACGCACACAAATACGTTGTCTGATCCGTTGGCGGTACAAATAATTAAACAGGTTTTTGCTGATTATCACTGCCACTTATTGAAGCCAAATAAGAGTGTCAGTAAGTTTTTTGATTCATCGACCCCGTTTGCTCGGTTGGCTAATCAGCTGCTTGAGCTTTCGGCGCCGGATGGTGGAACGATAAAGCGCCGAATCGCGCTGCACGGGAGGCTAAAACGCGGCCATCTGTGGACGTTTGATCAGTACCAGGGCATGTTGTTGTGCTTTTTAAAGCTAACACCAGCATCAGCGAATCGTCAGCTGGATAACCAAGAAAACTACGAATCTGCGTTTGATTTGTGCGAGTCGTTTTTAGGTCGTGTCTTTTCAATCTTGCCACTTGCCGAGCTCGATACGGACGCGCATACCGCTCGCCATGATGAACTGATGTTCACTAAGGCTATTTTTGCCAAAGCATTGGCTTATACAGGGCGTTCTCTGGTCGATGAAATGCTGCTGGATGACACTATCTCATGGTCAAAATTTGATGCGATCACGCTGCCCATATTGAGTAAGGCTGATAAATTTTGGCTGAAAAACAATGTAACAATGCTTGATGGCGACTCGATCAAAATCATTAAAGGAACTGACCGCCGTATAGGTAACTTGTTGTGCCGGCAGTTACGGATTTATCCGTGTCAGGAATTATCAGCTTAAGGGGGTCGTATGCACTTAGATTTGCAGGCGTTTCGCTGCCCCACGGCTCAGCAGTACGCCATGAAAGCACTGACATTGTTCGCGGGTACGGATGGTGTCGAAATGGTGATTGTCACCGTAGAGCCTTCTTTGGGTCGGGATATTAGGCATCGCATCGCTCACCTTGGCTTGCCGTTTGACCTTCAGCTGTGCCCTGACAGGCCTATTACAGATGAGATTAGGGCGTCGTGGTCAGAACGCTTTGACGAAGAAGATTATTCCGATGTTGAAGTGCAGAGGGTTTTTAAGTTGGTTCGGGTCGTAAAAGAGGTGGGTCTATGAGCGATGAACGTCAAATTTTAGTGCCACTCAATGATGTGGCCAGACAGATTCTGACCGCTTTAGAGAAAAGTCAGTTTGCACCTCAAGGTGGTTACTTTCGCACACAATCGTTTTGTCTTGCTGTTCCTGTGAGGATCCCTGTGGATTCGTTTCAATTGGGTCATTTGTTAGCTAGTGTAGCTGGTTTGGAGGTGTCGCACGACCGCTGGCCGAATGGTCGTCAATTTGTGGTTTTCCCTGCGGCTCTGGTACGCTTGGGTTAGCTCGAATTAAAAGGATGATTCTGAATGTTGAATAAGATTTTTGCTTACCTGGTTTACGTAATTGCGTTCTGGACTTTGGCTGTTGCGCCCGCTGTTCTGTTTGATGCTGCAGATGGTGCTTTTATTTCCGTAAGTCTGCTGTGCGCAATACTGCCAGTATCACCTTTAGTTTCAGTCTTTTGGGGGCGGCTTTTATACGTCATACCTGTCGGTTTTCTTGTCGTTTTTACTGCTATGTCAATGAACGATTATGTATTATCTTCCTTTGTAAGTACCGAGGTTGTGACTGGAACGATCAGGAGTGGGTTAGGGTATGTTGTGTATTTAATTGTGCTCTACAGTATCCTGGCGTATGTCGTGAAACGTGTCTTTAAAGTTGACCTAATTCGTTATCCTAAAGTGTCCTAAGTCTAATTTAATTACAGCCGGTAAGTGAGTCTTAATCGGCTGCCTTCCTTTGACATCCTCCTCGCCGTAAACGACGAGGATTCCTACTGCGGTTAAGCGTAAACGCCTGGCTCGCTTCGGTGGGTTCCTGCTGCTGGCGGCATTGTTGCACCACTCACTTCACAGGCTAATCGGGCGTGTCCCGCCCTTAATACGTTGATCGCGCCGACTACATCGGCGTTCTCTCCAAAGCAACATTCCACACAAACAAAGCGAGCTTGGGTCATGCGATTATCTTTTGATATATGACCACAGCACGGGCATGTCCGGCTGGTATTTTTCGGTGGAACGGCAATCAGGTGCCCACCATTCCATGCCAGCTTGTAATCGAGCTGGCGACGAAACTCAAACCAGCCTTGATCGAGGATGGCTTTATTCAGCCCTGACTTGGCTCTGACAGTCCTGCCTTGCTGCTCTGCGGTTCCAGCCGCTGATTTTGACATGTTTTTGACCTGCAAATCCTCAATACAGACTATCGCGTGGTTTTTGCTAATGTCGCTTGAGGTTTTATGCAGGTAGTCACGGCGGCTGTTGCCGATTTGCGCGTTGATCTGCTGGACTTTGGTTTTAGCCTTTTTCCAGTTGTTGCTGAATTTTACCTTGCGGCTCATGGCCTGCTGCGCTTTACGCAAGGCGTTTTCCAGCGATTTGAAGCTGTTGCGAGGCTCATAGTATGAGCCGTCCGACAAGGTAGCAAAACGGGCAATGCCTACATCAATGCCGATCATATCGCCGTTGGGGGTTGGAATAACGGCTTCACGCTCAGTTTGGATAGCGACAAACCACTTACCGCACGAACGACTGACCGTGACGTTTTTAATTTCACCTTCGACCGTCCGGCTGTTGCGGTAACGGCACCAGCCGATTTTGGGCAGGAAGATGCGATTATTTCCCTGTTCCAACTTGATGCCCTGCGGGTAACGGAAGTTGTCACCCGTCCCTTTCTTTTTGAAACGGGGAAAATCAGCACGCTTGGCAAAGAAGTTTTTGTACGCCCGATCTAAATCTTTCAGCGTCTGTTGCAGTGTTTGTGAGGGTGATTCAGACAGCCATTGTGTTTCTGACTCCGCCTTCCATTGTGGCAACAGGTTATTTAATTCAAAGGCGGAAAGTTTCTTTTCACCTTGTTCATGACGTTCTTTTTGCAACGCTAGCGCCCTGTTATAGACAAACCGACAGGCACCAGAGAAACGGCGCATCTGGCACTGTTGTTCTCCAGTGACGATCAGTTCGAATTTGTAGGCTTGCAGTCGTTGCATGGATTGCTCATACTATTTCAATGCAACTCAATTATATATTGGTCTATGGAAATTGAAAGCGATTTAAGACATGGCAGGCATTGCGTTTTTAAAATGCATGTTCATTTGGTCTTTGTAACAAAATACCGCCGCAACGTCTTTACAAAGGAAGTGCTGGATGATCTAAAAATCTTCTTTGAAAAGGTCTGTCTTGATTTTGAATCAGAGTTGGTTGAGTGCGATGGTGAGGATGATCATGTGCATTTACTGGTGAATTACCCGCCCAAAGTGGCGATATCTGCATTGGTGAATAGTTTGAAAGGCGTTTCCAGCCGGATGATCCGAAAAAAGAATTATCCTTCGATCAAAAAGAAACTCTGGGGCGGGGCATTGTGGTCGCCCAGTTATTTTGCAGGCAGTTGTGGCGGTGCGCCAATTGAGATCATCAGGCAGTATATTGAGCAACAACAAACTCCGGCGTAGCCCTCAGAACGGCTTCGCCGTTACGCTGTTCATCCTCGCCCTGAACGGCGAGGTTTTCCGCGCCAACCGATAAATTTTTTCTTTAATCTGACCTAAGACTGATCACGAAAAGTAGCGGCATACTGGCGGTTTGCTCTAATGGTTGCATTCTTTTGTGTAGAGGCAATTATTAGATGATCATTAACCCAATCACACAGCCAGACGATTTTCATTGTGAGATTCAAGTTTTAAGTGCGTATGTCCGGGAATTGGCGGTTTTGGCCCGCAAGTCGCGTTTGGACCGTTCAGCACTTCAACATAAGTACAGTGCTTGTATGGCATTTCTAGGCGTTGATTACAGTGGTGGGCCGTCCACAGGGGTCAGTGACGTTGATACGGTAAAGCAATTAGTTTCTGTCGTGCATAGCCTGGCGTTCAATATCTGCAAGGCGCACATAGCCGCGCTCGGTGACTTTAACGTGCCGTTTTCAACAAATGACTTTTTAAAGGAACATCTCAAATCGTCAGACCATTTTCTGTGTTCAGGCGGTGGTGGTATTGATGCAGCGCTGGACCACTTTGAGCGTTTTTGCTTTGAAGAAGCCTTTTACCGCGAAATGAAAACAATGTACACGCCAGATGCAGGGCGGGATATGGCTTATCGGGTCGCAGCTGATGGTCTGGCGGAATGTTTACCGTGGTTTAGCATGGTACAAAAGCGCAAGGGTTATCTTGTGTTTGAAAAGCGCTCAATTTCAGAACCGCAGTACGGCAGTTCGCCCTGCTCTCTTCGTTTTCCTCATGGCCTGACGAGCGATTTTCGTGAGTTGGTTCAACACTTGAAGTCATTTACTGAATTCAGTTCAAACCCTGATTTTCAGGAGCTTTCTGAGCGGTTCTTGGCTCGGCTATATCGAATGAGTAACGGGTTTGAATTGCGCGACACTGAAGAGTACGGGGATGTTCGGTTGACCTTCTTTAAATCGAAAATTGAAATCAGGCTGACAGATGTTTTGGCGTCTCAGTTGATTGCATTTGTGCGATGCTTTGCCTGCGAACATAAGTTGAAAAACCGGATTGAGCCAAATTTAGAGCGGTTGCAGGCCTGATATCGGTCATGTTGATGGTTGATACGATTAGTGGCCAGTTTTGGGCTTTTGGTTAATGTGTTTGTATCGTGAACATGGTTAGGGTGGAAGAATTATGAAAATTAACTGTTGCTTACCTTTATTGTTGGCTGGATTTTTCATAGGTGGATGCGAACATCCACCAGAGCCGGTTGTTAGTTCTATGACAGAAGACTGGGGTGTGGTTCAGCACATGGAGTTTGTAAGATCTGGAAGGCATAGTGCTTATTTTCATGTAATTACAAATAAGGTTCAATTTGATGAAATTGATATCACTGACTTTCCTGATGGAAAAATTAAAGTAGGTGATACAATTTTTCTTCAAACCGTTCTGACAAAGAAAAGCGCAAAAGTCAGTTACTGTAAGGGGGGCTTATGTCAACCACATAGCACTTGTTACAGTTGGCAGCCTTGCTTTTCTTCCTATCAGTCGAAACTTGATTCACTTTAAAATATTTGCAAAGACTTATTTATCCACAACCGAGAAGGTTGGTTAAGCTCAATCTTCTTTTTCTGAGTTAATGACGACTCTCAGACCATCGCTCGGATCTGTATTTATGGCGGTGCAATAGGTGATTAGTTCGGGTATGTCGAGTATTTGGGAGTTCACTTCGACTCTTGAAATGTAAGATATGGACCGGGCAATCCTCGATGCGACTTCTTTCTGAGTAAGGTTTGCGCTCAAGCGTTTTTCCTTCAACCAAACAGCCAGGGCAGCTCCTGCTTTTGATTTCGTCGTCTTCTTTTTAAATCCAAGCTTTTTACGCACTCAATTTCAACTAATGAAAATGACTTTTCTAAAGTTTAACTATCTTTTCTAATGCGAGCAATTTTTAGGCTGCTTATTTAACGGTGTAACCATTTGTAGCGAGAAAACCGGCTTGTTTTAACGTGGGGGTATTAATTAATTAAGTCGGAGATATTTATGGACAATTTAGCGTTTGATTTTACTTCTGATTCTAGCAATGTTCCTTACCCTGATTTCTCTTCAACTGCGGCTCTTGTTCGCCATCTGAAAGAAGTAGATCAGGATTATGAATTTTACCCATCTACGGACGAGGTACTTTCTTGTGTTCGCCATGACATGCTGCAATTTAGCTCCAGTCGTGATGATGCAACTATGCCGGGTTGTTCAGTGCTGGACATCGGAGCTGGCGCAGGCGCGGCCTTGACTAAGCTGACCCTTGGGCCTCGCTATGCGATAGAAAAATCCAGTGTTCTTGTCCAGCAGATGCCACATGATATTTTTGTAATTGGATCTGACTTTCACGCCCAATCAATCATAGACAAGAGGGTTGAGGTTTGCTACTGCAACCCACCATATAAAGAGTTTGTTGCCTGGTCAGTTCGAATTCTGATGGAGATCAGTTCCTCTTTGGTGTATTTGGTTATACCGCAACGCTGGGAGTCCTCTTCTGAAATCCAAAATGCGATTAAGGTCCGCCGTGCAGAGGCGACCGTGATTGGTCAGTTCGATTTTCTGGATGCTGAGCGTCAAGCTCGCTGCAAGGTTCATGTGGTACGCATAGATTTGCGCAATAAGTATGACCGTGACCGTTCTTTGTATCATGGCAATGGCCGTCCTTGTGTTGAATCCTTTGCGCATTGGTTTGAAACCGAATTCTTAAGCACCGTCACCCCTGACCGCTCTGAAGCGTATTTAACCCGCATGAAAATGATGGAAGAAGCGCAAGAGATTAAATCGCAAGGTGGTGATTTAATTGAGTCCGGTGGTTTGGTGAATATGCTGGCCCAACTGTATGAGCTTGAGCTTAAGCAGTTGGTGGAAACGTACCGAGGAATTATGGCTATTCCGGCAGATTTGGTGGCCGAACTGGGTATTGAAAAGAATAAGGTTCGTGACAATTTTCAGCTGAAAATAAAAGGTTTAAAGGCGGCTTACTGGAAGGAGCTCTTTGACCGGCTTGATACGATTTCAAACCGCCTGACATCTGGTTATCGTCAAAAGATGTTGAATAAGCTTCATGAAAATACCTCTGTGGATTTCAGCGTAGAAAATGCAAGTTCAATTGTGCTCTGGGTTATAAAACAGGCCAATGAATGTGCAGATAGTCAGTTGGTTGAGTTGGTAGAAACAATGGTAGAGGAAGCTAATGTAACGCTCTACCGGTCTAACGCCCGGACCATCAAGGTGTCAGGGTGGAGGTATGACCGTGTTGTGGACATTGGCCCATTTACCTTGGACCTTCAATTCATCTTGCATAACGTTGGAGCCCTCTCTGAGCAAGGGGTAACAACTTAATTGATGACCTGTGTACCGTCGCTATCACCTGTGGTTTTGATGCCTACGGAAATGAAAAAGCGGCCAAAAAAACGGTGGTTGGCAAGGTCCAGGAATACTATTACCACGACGTGAATACAGGTAAAAAGGCTGTGCTTTTTACGGTACGGAGCTTCGGCAATGGCAACCGATAAATACACAGGAAATTTTTTTCACAAAAGTGTATGAATGTTGATAGAAGTAACAAGCTACCATCGAAGGGAGTTTCCAAAGATATTGGTATAACAGAGCATCGAACAGACTCAGTTGGAAAGGATCTCGCGTAGAAGCTCTATCATCTTCACGGATAACTCGCGTTTCCAACGATAAATTAGTTTGGGATTATGTAGG
>Ga0247725_1000567_pt1 | contig 25261 bp, 18 predicted proteins | sample OKSTACKMCFT3sol_FD_183021 | JGI IMG/M metagenome (GOLD analysis project Ga0247725, IMG submission 183021) | Subsurface sediment microbial communities from gas well in Oklahoma, United States - OK STACK MC-FT3-sol | ecosystem: Environmental > Terrestrial > Deep subsurface > Rock core/Sediment...
AGAGCGGGATTGGAAGTTGAAAGCCGAGGCCGTCTAATCCCAATCCAGGTTGCCAATACAAGCAATGAGTACCACCACCTGCATTAGCTCCCAGAACCATCGCGAGGACGCAATGAATTCTGAGGCGTGACCAAACTCTACGAATGACGTAAAGCGGAAAGGTCACATGGAGCAAGTACAGATTGGCTTCTAGGCGGGCTGGAGACAAGGCCGGCATGTCCCCAAAATGGCAAAAAAAAGGAGGGCCATAAGCCCTCCTGCGATTCCGCGCATGCGCGGCATGTCACCCGTGGTTGATCGACACCAGTCCGATGTACTTCAACGGAACCTCGATCACTTCTTCACGACCTTCTTCGTTGAGGTAGGCAATCACACCCGCGCTCGTTGCCTTCGGTTTACGACTTACGAGCAGTTCACCCGTGAAGGTCTTCTTGGCTTCCTCACCCATCTTGAATTCCACCATGATAATCGGCGGGGTTGCCTGATGCGTATTTGCCTCGGGCGCAGCGCCACCCAGCTCAGCGCGAGGACCTTGCACCGCTGCGCCAGCACCACCTACCGGCAGAGTGCCCGCCTGGGTCTGAGGCTGAGTCTGAGTCTGAGGACGAGTTTCAGTTTGCTCGCCAGTCTTCACTTGGTAGGCGGGCTGGGAACCAGTGCTTACCGGCTCTTGAGCCCCACCCCCTGAATTCTGGCGGATAGCAGTACCCGCTTCCTGCTGCTTATCAGTCGAAGGCTGCGCATCGGAACCTTGTGAGCCTGGAAGCTGCGGCGGTGCCTGTGTGGTAGTGGTAGTCGTGGTCGAAGTGACGGGCGCATTCTGACGCTCGGCAACAACAGATACGCTATCCGGCCACACCCAGGTTTCAGGATCGAACTTGTAGGCTTCATCCTCTGCAAGCACACGCGCCTGACGAATCAAAGTGCGGTTGCTGGGAGCGCCGGGCACTTTCAGGCTCTCAAAGATTGCCTTGGCCAAGTCCTCATTCAGCTTGCAGATAGCGTCGAACGTAACCATGGTATCCAGGTCGCTGAGCAGGTGGCTGTGGCACACCTCCTTCGCGACAGGATGGAAATCCGCAGCTTTGAGCAGGTTGTAGACGGTCTTCTCACGGAGCCCGTATACCTGCATCAACTCCGCTTGGGAGACGTGCCGTTTTTCTTCTTGGCCCAGCTCTCGCTGATAGTCGCGAAGCGCCTGACCCAGCTCAACAGGGTTCAGGTCAACCTTGGCGGTGTTCTCATGGATTTGGCAACGAAGACGATAGGATCGGCCTCGCTTGAGCCAGTCAACGTCGATCACCGCTGCCACCTTGCGGGGCTTCGGCCCGATGCTCGGATGATCTGCACTTGTCAGACGGCAGCTCAGGGTCCGACGATGGCCGTAAGCGATGCCATATTTCATGGCCGGCTTAGAGGCGTCGAGCTTTTCAGGCGGCAGTGGATACACCCGGATTGGTTGGAGCTGCTCCGCTCCATCCATGGTCAGACGCAGATCGATCAGACCTTCGATGCTGTCATCCACCACTTTGCCGTTGCGGATGTTCTCTGCCGGGTCGTAGAGGATTTCAGTTGTAGGGTCAAGGTGAACCACCTTGTCCTTCTGAATGCCGATGGTGCCGGCATTCAGCTGAGCAGCGGAGCTGTCACCAAGCTTCCCGAAATTACGTACCTTCATACTCCCCCCCTTAAACCGCTGTGGCCTCAGCCGCGATCTTGGCGCGTACTGCTCGGCTCACTTCATTGAAAAATGCAATTCGCTCAGCCTGGATTTCAGGAATGCGAGCTGCCATTTCGCCATACGCTTGGCGCGTTTCGTGGCTGGTCGAGCGCTCACTTCCGCTTTGGCGCAGGTGCCACACAGGAATCCCCTTCCGCTGGGCACGACTGAACGGCTTAGTCTGGCGAATCGGTGTTGGGATGAGGGCCGAACCGATACGAGCGGCGAGGTTTTTGTACTGCTGAGCCGTGTCAGCGGTGCCGTCCAGAACCAGCTGGTTAATCAAGATGCCGGTAAGACTCAGATCGGCCTCAAGCATCATGCCGATGTTCTGAATGCTGCTGATGACGCCTTCAAGCGCTGAGTCAGCAAACGTATCAACCAGCACCGGAGCGAAGATGTAGTCGGCAGATGCGCATGCCGAAGTGGTGCGCACACCTGGGGCCGGCGGGGTATCGCACAGAACGAAGTCGTAATGCTGCGCGATTGCCGAGAGGTTGTTGAAGAACACCTCGGCGACACTGATCGAGCGGCTATCGATTTCATTCAGCTCATGGCAGTTGCGTGGAGTCGCCAATACGGCGATGCCGCTCGGGTGAGTCAGTGGCTGAAAATTATCGCAACCACCCTGCTCGAAAAGTGCGAGAGCGGGGGTATGAACGTACTGCGTCAGCACGCTCTGATCGAAGAACAGCTCGGTGAAGTTCCCCTGCCCGTCAAGATCAACCGCGAGTACACGGTAGCCAAGCTCGTTCAGGTAATGAGCGAAGTTGAAGGAGGTGCTGGTTTTGCCGACGCCGCCCTTCTGGTTGGTGATTGCAATGATCTTGCTGAGACGATGCTCAGGCGAGGCCAGCGCCGCCTTGATGACCGCCTCAAGCTTCGCCAGCGACGGTTTCTTGGTTTTGGATTGAGTAGTCATAGCCTATCTCCTAATAGTGCCGACCACTACTTTAACCTCTTGAGGCGCTTTATCAAGCAATTTTGCGCAATTTTCCGCGCAATGCGTAACGACTAATCTGCCTTTTTCATCCAAAAAACCTACATAAGCCTTGATCTACTTGGCCTACAGCCTTTTTTATCGTCGGCATAGGCCATTCGACACGGCGACTAAACAAGGCGGAATCCCGGCTTAAATTCCGCGCAATGCGTAATTTGAGCAACCGGCAAGCTTCATCCTCAATGCTTTTTCCGCGCATGCGCGGATCGAGGCGCCATAAAAAAACCGCCCAGAGGGCGGTTCTTGGTGAAGGAGCGGGCTGCTTACAGGTCATGCTCAACAATCTGGGCATTCGCCGTACTCGTTGTCTTGTTCAGGAACGCCACCCTGCTTACTGCCTTATCTTTGTCTGTGTATTTGCCCATGAATAGGATGTGCTGACCCAGTTTGGCTGAATATTGGTACGTGAAGTCGGTAATGCCGTATGCCCGGAGGTATGCCATGAATTTGTCAGCGCTACCCTTCTCTGCATAGCGGTAAACCACGGAGTAGGTCGTCGCTGCGGGTGCTATAACCAATGGCTTGAGGTCGCCGCCCGACATGACCCCAGAGGCGACGACACCATCTTCGACATTGCTGAGCAGAGGTCCTGGCTTCCTGGGCTCAAAGCTGCTTGCGACAATAAGTGGGGCAACACCAGTGCCTGACTGCTTGTCCTTTGCGGCAATCTCAACAGCAGGCGATGGTTTGCTGACGGGCTTTTTGACAGCCTTGGCTTTGGCAACCAGTTCGACAGCGGCTGTGTCTTGCTTGGCTGCAAACGCTTCTGGCCGGGCGCCGTATGTCCCTGAATACACGGCTCGATTTGTAAGTACGGGGGCGACTACAGAAGCCTTAGCAATCTCCGTTCTGACCGTCAGCTCAGCAAGCTTGCTTCTCGCTTCGTTGTTGATCTGGGTCTTTTTTGCAGCCAGCTCTGCACGAATAGCGTTCTCGGAAACAGCCTTATCGATACGAGCCGCCACCTCAGAAACGCCTGCTGGCTGCGAATTGAGCTGAGCGCTCAATCGCCCGGATATTGCCTCAAGGTCTTGCCCCAGCTGATGCTCAATCTCTGCAAGCCTATTTGCTTTCTGCGACAGCAGATTGGCCTTCGCTTCCTGCAACTCAGCTTCCAAACGCTTGACCTCTGGAGATTCACTCATCGTCTCGGGGAGGCCAACAACAGGCGAGTTGATTAGAGTTTGCTCCACCTCCGCAAGCTGCTGGCTTTGCGCGTTAAGCATATCCAGGTGCGATTGCTTGATTGCAATTTGGGAGTTAAATGACGCCTCAATCCCGGCAAGTCGCCCCTTAGCCGCGTTGAGCTGGGCATTCAGATTTGCAATCTCATCACTCACAGACTGCATGGCATCTTGCTTCTCGGTCTTGAGCTGGAGAAGTGCAGCCTGGGCGCCGGACAAGTCATCCTTAACGCGGCGCTTTGCATCTGCATTGGCCAGGGCAACCTTGATTCTTTGGGCCTGCGTTTCTTGAGAGGCAGCCTGAGTGCTCGCGAACCCCCTTTGTTTCGCTGACGAAATTCGAGACTGATAGTCCTGCTCCAGGCGCGAGAGGTCACGGATGGCATCTGCCTCCGCCTGAGCCTTCTTCCTTTGCGCCTCCGCTTTGGCCTTTTCGACCTCTAGCTCGCTACGAAGTCGAGACTTGGCGGATTCGCTCTCGGCACCTTGAATGGAAGCGCTGTACTTCTGATCCAACTCAACAAGCCGGCGATTAGCCTCAAGCTCGGCCTCTAGCAGCACTCTGTCGCGGTCATTCTCAATGAGTGCCTGATTGACAGCCCTATCAGCGGACTCCTGTGCTAGCCGGGTTTGAGACTCATGTGTGGCCGCTGCGAAGTCGGTCATGCGAGCAGCTTCGCTGTCGCTTGCCTGGAGCTTTCCTGAGCCAACCTCAAGCTGGCTTACTCCTATGGATGATTCAAGAGCCCGCCTTTTCTGCTCAAGAGAGTCCAGCTCATGCTCAAGTGCTTCGACCTTACGCATGTAAAGCATTTGCTGCTCGGTGTAACGCTGGCTCCCAAGGGAATCGAGCATCCTGTCGTCGTACTGCGACTGAGGCTGAATGAGCCCCACCTCTGGGGTCGGGCTCGAAGCGCAACCGCTCAGAAGAATTGAGCTGGCAAGAAGTGTCAGGGCAAATTTGCTACGCATTTGAATCTCAAGTGGGCGAGCTATCTCTAACTTCATAATGGGCCGAGAAAGCCCCCGATCCACGACTACAGCTGATCAGTGTTCACGCCGAGCCGTTCGAGAATCCCTTGAAACTCATCCGCCGAACCAGCATGCAAACCCAGCTGCCATCCACCGGACTCGGTTTTGACGATCACGCACGGGTATCCGGTCTGTTCGGCCACAAGGTCACGCAGCCGCTTAACGTCAACATCTTCACCATGTATCGGTTTAGGAACAGCAACGCGCCGCTGAGCCTTGAGCTTCGACACCTCGGCTTCAACCCGCTTCGATGACCATCTTTTTTGTACTGCCTCCCTTGCAAGGTTTGCTTGAAGGCCGGGGGAAGACAAACTGCATAACGGCCTCGCCTGTGCATAGCTCAAGCGCTCGTCTCCGAGCATGTCTCGCACCGCGAGGGGGAGGCTCAGCAGCCTCGTATAGTTCGTGACATGGGTGCGGGACTTGCCAATGTCGTCGGCAACCTCCTTATGAGACATGCCAGAGAGCAGCAGCAGGTTATAGGATTCCGCTTCCTCGATAGGGTTAATCCCTTCCCTCTGGATGTTATCGACTGCACTCAAGTACATGGCCTGCTCATCAGAAAAGCTTCCGATGCAGCAGAGAAGCGTCGGCATGCCTATTAGCTGGGCTGCACGCCAGCGCCTCTCCCCCCCGATTATCTCGTAGCCCTCAGCGTGCTTGAGAGGGCGCACAATAAGCGGGGTAATGTTTGAGCCTGCCGTTTCCAGGCTGGCAGCTAGCTCCCGCAGCGCCCTCGGCTTGAAGTTGCGCCGGGTCTGGAACATGCCCGGCCTTAGCAGCTCTACAGGAAGGTGCTTGAAAGCTTGCGGCACAGAGCGAATATCGAAGCGAGTGGCCGCAAGCACTTGGACTTGCCGCGCCTTAACCGCCATGCGCCTAGCTGGCCGCTTGGCCTTGTCGTGTTTCTGGTCGGGTCTGGCCATGAGAGCCCTTTCCTCAATCTAAACTTCAACAGTTGGCTGCCACCACCGCTGTCAAGCCGGGTCCCGACAAAGTAAAAGCCAGGAAAATCAGTGGCCTAGAGGCGTTAAGGGCGACGACAGATAAATCACTTATGGTGGCAGCATGTCACGCGCGTAACCGCGCCAATGGCGCGTAACATGTTACGCATACCAGTCTAACGTCCTTTCACGAAGGCTAAAGCACTATTTCCGGCTGACAGTCATGCACCCTGAAATGGGATGGCCTGCGCCAACTCAATGGTGGTGTCCGATACCAAGCCCCATGGCTTAGGTGCAGGCCTGAGCACCAAGACCAAACCGTTGTTTCGCTGGCGATAGGTGTACGCAATGGGCTGCGCGATGTACTGGCTGCTATCGTCCGGCAGGAACCGGGTACGCACCAGGGCGTCGATTACTGGCTTGCACGCTGCGACCACGCTCTCAACATCAAGACACTGGCCTTCGCCTGTTGCATAGACTTCCTCAACGATGAAGGGGTAGGAGCGCTGCTGGTTGACCTTCCAAAGGTCGTATACAGGCATGTTGAGGATCATCAACGCCCCAAGCCGCTTGATCCAAGTAGCCTTGAGCATGCTGGTTTTGGCGTTGTGCATACGCAGCGCAACGTTCTGGTTAAGGAGTTCTGCACCAGGGAACACAAGCTTGAGGGTGTTCGCGGCCTCGTCGTAGTGAAGTGTGTCGAGGCGCGAGTCCTGATTGTTAAGAGCAACCTTCTTGGCCCTGACGGTAGCAGCTGACGGCTGCTTTGCCGCTCCGCCTCGTTTAATCGAAGGCGTGGCGGAGGGTGATGAGTGTTCCGCTATCTGCGCAGCACCGCCCCCCTTCCTTCGTTCCTGCTCGGCTATACGAGCGAGCACCTTCGGATCATTTGCAATAGCCCAGCGCCTTGACATGCCCTCTCCCCTTTTGGATTGGGCCTGGAGGATAACGGGCGCAAAAAAAATCCCCGCTTTAGAGGAAGCAACACTCGAAATGTGGCCTTTCGCTCTGCACTTGCAAGTAAATGGCACAGCGAATCTGGACCCAAATGAGACTTCAACGAATCTGCTTGGTAGACGACGCAAGAGCGATGCAGACCCTAGCAAATAGGGTGCTGGTTCAACAGTTAGGCAAAGAGCTGGTGGTGGCATCGAACGGATTCGAGGCCCTGGACGTGATCAACACCACTGAGCCGGACGCATGCTTTATCGATGTGGACATGCCCGAGCTGAATGGACTGCAACTGGTGAGCATCATCCGAGCCAACCCAAAGTTCGAGAAGATGCCCATCGCAATGCTCTCTAGCGCAGCAAGCATCTTCGACCACCAGAAGGGGCTCATAGCCGGCGCCGACCGTTACCTGACCAAACCGTTCTCGAAGGACAGCATCGAGGCCGCCCTGAAAGAAATGGAGGCCATGTATGAGTAACGGTGGAGTCAAAGACCAGCGCCTTGCAGCGTTCAAGCTCGGCGATACGCATTGCCTATGCGCAACCTCGAACCTCGACGCCGTGACCCCTACACCGGCCAACGCATTGATCATTCCCGGTACAAAGCCTTACTTCACCGGCAATGCAAAGATCGGTCGGGACCTCGTTTCGTACTTCCACCTGCCAACCTTTCTGGGCCTGAACAGCACATCCCAGCAGGAAGCGAATGACGATAACCCGACGACCCTGATCCTTCGCGACCCTTTATCAACCAGCGTTTATGGGCTTCAAACGGACGGCATCATCGCGTTCATACCCGCTGCCGAGCTGGAAGATGCGGCCCGAGAAGACTTGGCTATCCCCGCCAAACTGACGCCGTACTGCGTGGGCGTTGTGTCCGCCAGATCGAAACTGTGGGCGCTAATCCACCTCGACAACATCATCCGTGATCCGAACTTTCGCTCCGTCGAACTACCTGTCCAGAGGCCTTAAATGAGCAAAAATCTCCTGATCCCATCGTGCATCGCAGCCATTGCGCTGTCTGGAGGCCTCGCAGCATTCAGTGCATTTCAATACACCAGTGGCGTGAATGCAGATCGGTTCTACTCAGCGCAAGCAAGCACCCTCCAGAACTCTGCCCTGAACTCAATCACTCTTTCGATGCGCGCATCGACGGATGCTAGCTATATCGGCCAGTTGCAGCAGCTTGCCGCACAGGTAGATGCAACCGTGAGCACCCTGAGACAAGGGAGCACCAGCGCAAGCATCCCTCCCCTGCCCAGCCCAGCTGACGCCAATCTGGGTCGCTTCGAGGATGCCTGGGGCAACGTGCTGAACGCCATCCAACATATTGCGGCCTCCCGTGGAAACAACAGCGCTTTTGAGCGTCAGGCTGCCGAATCTAGCCAACTAGCGGCCAGCCTGATCACAGAGGCCACCGAAGCGCATGCGGTGCTAGAGGCCAGTCCTGCGGTCGATACGCGTGTCAAACAGGCGGTGTCGAAGGCGAAAGACGCCGTTGTAGATGGAATCGAGTTGCTGGCCAACACATCAACCCCGAACAGCGACAACCTGAATCTCGCGCTTGAGGCCAGCAAGGCATATGTGGCCACTCTGGCAAGCATCGGCAGAGCCGTTCCAAGGGACAACAACCTCACCGGGCCACTCCTGAAAAGCTACCAAACAGCACAGGCCCTGACCCGCTCAGCTATCAAGTCCGTTGAGGCTGCAAGTGGCACAGTCGATAACGCTCCGCACGTTCGGGCGATCTGGGCCGAGCGGGAGAACATTGACGCTGCAATCAACGGAATGCAGCACGGCATTGCAACCCTGCACAAGTCCCGACTCATTTCGCCGATGATCCTGCTGAGTTCGCTGGGCGCAGCCCTGGTTATCGTCCTTGGGGGCATCACCCTCATTCTGCGCGAATCGAGAGCACACACTCGGCAAGCCCAATCGCTGGCCAACTCGATCCAATCGTCGCAAAAGGAGCGCTCCCAGGAGCTGCGCCAGCTGATCGACGAAATGGAGGAAGTAGGGAGTGGGGACCTGACCGTCGCATTCAGCGAGGGCAATGCCTCCACTCATGACATCGCCTCGACGCTTAACACCGTATTCCCCAAGTTCAGGGAAATCGTGAAAGACGTGCAGCAGACGATAGTCAGCCTCTCGGCTGCGTCTGAACAAACCCTGAGCATGGCGCGGAATACTGAGCGCAGCCGCAATGAACAAGTTCAGGCGATCCAGCACATCGCAAAGCTCGTCGATGAACTGAACAGCTTCACCAAGCAACTCGACGGCGTGATCAACCGCACCCGCGAATCTTCGATTGCTGTAAGTACGCAGATCAACACCGGCTCTACAGCGGTTCAAGAGGTACACGAAGGGGTGGTCAAGCTATCCCAGTCAAACCTCAACATCATGCACCACGCTAAGGCCATGACCGAAAACATCCAGAGCCTGGAGCAGCTGGTTGATGTGGTTCGTCGCGTTGCAAACCAAGCAGCGACAGTTGCTTACAACGCGCACCTTGTGGCCGACGCCATTACCGATGATGACCTGTCCAAGCGCATCCGCATCAGCGCCGAAGCCATGAACAAGCTGACCAACAGCGCCAAGGAAGCTGCTGAGCAGATCGCCACCAACCTGCAAGCGATCAACGTGGCAGCAAAGGACACCCAGTATGTGCTGGAGGAAAGCCAGACAGACATTAAGGCACTGTCCGGCATGTCCTCCAATGCACTGAAAGCAATGAACGCGATCAGTGAGCAAACGAGCCAGCTGGTTGAAGGGATCATCAGCGTTGCAGGGAAGACTGCCGACCTGAATCAACGCTCTGATGAGGTGGCTGACACGATGGAGCAAATCCATCACTACGCCTCTGATCACAGCTCCGCCAGCGAGCAGACTGCTACTGCAATCAGCAACCTGAATGCGCAGGCTCAGCGCGTGGGCTCAACGCTGTCTCACTTCAAAGTCTAGGAACTGAAATGGCCGAAGCTATCGCTGCACTCGACGACCAGCAAGCGTGGGTAGACCTGCTTTTCACGCGCTTCAAGATCGAGGTTGCCCAGGATCGCCAGCCGGCGCTTTTTCGTGCCCTTGATGCCTACGCAACCTCGTTGAACGAGACGGCAGAGTCGTTGCTACTGCGTGCGACGCGGCGACAGCTGCCACAGGCCTGCTGGGCGCAGATTATCCACCTGGCCACCAATCATGAGACTCGGTTTTACCGTAACCCGCCCGTGATTGAGCTTATCGCCAGCCTCGCAAAAGAGTTTCCGCGACCCCGCATTCTTTCAGTCGGGTGCTCAACAGGAGAGGAACCCTACTCGATGGCGGTCGAGCTTTGCAGGCAGGAATTCCCAAACTTCCATATCCATGGGACAGACGTTTCCGAACCCTGCATCGAAACGGCCATGGCCGGGCTCTACAAGGCAAATGAGTCTATCCCTGATAGGTATGCCCCAAGGATTGATGGCGGGCGAACGATGCGCTTCGTTAGCTGGCTCAAGGACTTTGTGACCTTCGAGCAGCACAACATCCTGGGCGAAAGACCAATCAATTTTGCCTCACCGAACATCATCGTCACACAGCACATGCTGATCTACTACCGCGCCAGAACTCGCTCGCGAATCCTGGACACCCTTTCTTGCCTTCTCGCTGATGGGGGATACCTCATCACAGCATCTGCCGAAGAAGCCCAATGGAAGGCCGATGGCTTTGAGCGCCTGAATTGCCTTCCAGCAACTGTTTTTAGGAAGAAACCATGAACCCTGTAAAAATTGCACATCTGTCGTGGGTGCGCGGCCCGATTGAGAAGTACATCGAGCGCTGCAAGCAGGCCATGGTCAGCATTACTTCCGTCCGCGACCGTATCAATACTCCCCCTGCCGGCGCGGAGCCCGTGTGGTTTGCTAACCAAAACGACAAGCTTGCGTCTAGCCAAGAGGAACTGAACGCACTGCTTTCAGGCATTGCGTCGGCCCTGGACGTGATTGGCAGCAACGGCGGTTATGCCCTCGCCAACGAAATGCGCACATTGGCCAGCGTTGCCCTGACCTCGAACGACAGCGTTTTGCAAGACAAAGCGCTGCTGGCCATCCAGAACGCTTTGCAGGTTCTGCCGGGCTATATCGGGATGGTCATCGAGGGCGCCCATGACTCACCGGGCGTGCTGCTCAACTACATCAATGAGCTTCGCTCGTTACGGGACGTGCCGGCACTCACTGATGACTCGGCGCTGACTGTAAATCTGAGCTTCGGGTACAAGAGCCCTCCCCTACATGAAAGCGACTGCGACCTCGCAGAGCGGGAGCGCGTATTCAAAAAGGCTGCTGCACAGTTTTGCCTGCTTTACACACAGGCGATGAAAGAGTCGGGCGAGGCAGCCTGGGTCGAAATGCGCGAGCACCTGCGGGCACTACAACGGGTCACAAATGACCCTGAGCTGGGCTGCTATTGGTGGGTAGGCGAGGCAATTATCGACGTGATCATTGCTGACGGCTGCTACATCACACCAGCGATGACAACGGCCCTTCGAGTAGTGATGGTTGCTACCCAGCGCCTTCCGCAGGGAGAGAGCGCAGCCAAACAGGCACTCAGCCCGGCCAAGTTTTCCTCACTGCTGAACGCTCTTTCGATCAGCCGCAAGATCACAGCTACAGCAGCAGAGGTCGTCAAACACTTCGATGTGAAAGAGAACGTCGAGGAAGATCGGATTGCCCAGCTTCGGCAGCAGCTATCCACGCAGAGCGTGCAGAACATCACTGATGTGCTGACCGAAATAAAACCAAGGCTTGAGTCCGCCATGATTGCGTTTGGCCGGGCGGTCAACGCGAAGCACGCGGATGGCTTCGCTGTACAGACCCAAGCCTTCGACCAGTCGATGCGAACCATTGCAAACATATTCGGCATCTTCAACGAAACGGAACTATCCGAAGTCAGCTTCTATCTGGCCGATGCCGTGAAGGGCGTAAAGAGCCCATCTGAGTTCACGCCAGAGGTGATCGAGACGGTTAAGAACCAAATCCTGTTCTTGGATTCCAGGCTCAACTACTTGCGGCGCAACGAGGCCGCCGATCTGCTTCAAATCGAGAACGTCACGGCTGATGTGATCGAACGAATTGCTACCGAAACGACCGCTGAACTCAAGAAGGTCAGCCACATGATCGCTACCCACGTTGATAGCGGCGTTGGCTCCGACAAGCTGCTCACGGCCCTCGCCTCGTTGCGGGAGCTTGCGAGCGTCTACGAGTTCGCAGGGTCTCTATCCATCGCAAAAATCCTTGCTGCAATAGTCAATGTAATCAGCGATGAGGTTCGTGGAAGCGTGCTGGATGAGTCCGAACGTCTGACTCTCGCCGCCCGCGCTCTCGTCGCCCTGGAAATGTATCTCCAGTACATCACCTCGAACCTTCATCCTCCCGCCACTCTCATTGAGGCAGCCAACAGCGCCGTGCGCGAGCTGGGGCAAGATGTTCGTGAGTTCCGCATTGTCAGCCATAGCGATCTAGAGGCGAAATTCGATGCAAGCAGCACCGAGGATGACGGTCTAGACGCCCTGCTTCGCGAGATTTTCGAGCTGCGTCCGATTATCGAAGAACTGCAACGGGAATCAGCCGATCACAAGCGGACCCAGCTGTCTCAGTATGCTGCGGCGTGCCTACGTCTCAGTGCAGCGGCGATGATGAAGGGCGAGAAAAAACTGGCCGATCTGTGCCGCAACGCTTCCGAGCTGGCAAACATCATCCCTGGCCGAGTGGATGACCCTTCGTTCGACTCAAAGACGGCAGCATCAACCTTGGCTCGTGCCAGCGAGACGATTCTCCGCTGCATGGACGACTACTCGGCAAAGGGCAAGGTAAACCTGTTCCTGATCGATGCCATTCGAGAAGTTTCGGCAATCATAGGCAGCGCCCCGGCTGCGGTTGATCAGCCGGTCGAAGCTAAACCAGAGGCTGTTCCTGAGAAGCAGGAACGCGCCTACCCCGAAGGTTACGATCCGCAACTACAGGTGCTATTTGACGAGGAATTCTCCGAGCAGATAGCCAAACTGCGTGACTACCTTGAGCGCTCCGACCTCACTGTGACGGAAGCTGAGTGCCGCGCCATCCACAATATCCACGGCTGCTCAGGCTCTGCTTCGTGCCATGCCGTCAATACGCTGTTCGACGTTCTCGAAGCCCGCTTCTATGCACTCAAGGCAAATGATGACTGCCTCTCGGCAGAACAAGCCGAAAGCCTCAAGAGCCTGCTTGTGGAGGTCGAGCAGTATCAAAAGAACTTCCCGTGGGAGGCTGGGGTGTCGCAGCTTCCTGGCTGGCTTGAAGTCGCTGGGGCAATCACCGGGACCAGGATAGCCACCGAAGCCCCGAGCGAACCTGAGCCCGAGCCCGTTTCCGCAGCCGCCACTCCAATTGAGATTGATGAAGCGCCAGCACCAGTAACGGCCCCTGAACAACCCAGCAACCCAGTAGCTGTGCAGATCAGTGCCGCGCCAGACTACGACCTGGAAATGTACGACCTGTACCTCACGGATGCAGACGATGTTATCCCTGAGCTACAACGGAACATCACCGCCTGGATGGCCGATATGTCAGACAAAGAGCTGACGGTGAACATCCGCCGCAACATGCACACCCTCAAGGGCGCTGCTGCAATCATCAACGCCACAGCGATCCGCAGCCTGACCCACCACATGGAGTCGCTGTTCGACTCTATGGCATCCGGGGCCATCACGGCTGACAAGCACTGTGCCGACCTCACCACGTTCGTACTAAACGAACTGATCACCATGAGCGACGCGGTACGCAACCGCGAGGCATACCGGACAATCCCCGCCCTCATTGATTTGGTGGGTGACGCCTGTGACATGTGCAGGGTGGATGGCGACAAGCTCGCAGCTGTGATCCAGGGCTCTTATGGAGCCGCAGCTCCGGCCACCAAAATCACACCAGATGCCCCAGTTGATGCCGCGCCCACATCTGCCGTCGAGGCCCAGCCATCTGAATCGGTTGAGAACGAAACAGCCGAAGTGCAGGAAATGCTCACAGAGCATCCAGAAGGTATCCCCGCGCCCGACGCTGCCCAGGATGAGCCGGCTGTTGGGGACGATGCACAAGATGATGAAGAAGAATCTGGGCCGAAGGGGCGTCGTGGATACCGTGGCCTGCGCGGTCGGGCCTTTGGCGAGCGCCAACGCAACTTCGAAAATCGCCAAGCACGAAAATCCTTGGCCGCTGACGGGTTGGTCTTCGACGCGGAGTTCTACCCTGGCGAACCTGACTACACGGACATTGTTACCGCCAACAAGGAACTCAGCCCTCAAGTTCAGTCCCTTTTGCATCGAGCTACTGAAAGCGACAGGGAGGCCTCGCGCACCAAACGGAAAGGGGCGAAGGGCTCCGAGAAGATCAAGGTCGAACTCCAACTCCTGGACAACTCGGTCAAGCTGTCGAATGAACTCAAGGCATCCTCATACCGGCAGAACACCCTGCACCGCGAGTCGCAGCTATCGGTCGTAGCCCTGCGCGAGAAGCTATCGCTACTCCTGATGCACATGAACAAAACAACGGTGCAGCTGCGTCACTTCAACAACATAGGGAACCCAGGCGCTCGACATTCCGCCGTCGAATCGAGCAGCGATGACCAGCGCTTGTATCTGGAGCGCTTCAACCATCTTTCCCATAGCCATACGCAGTCGATTCTCCAGATCGAGCAACTTCTGCAAGACGCTCAAGACATGATCGCCCAATCCAACCTTCTGGATAGCGCATTCAGCTATCAGGGCGAGGTGATCGCCAGCTTGCAGCGCGACCTGCTGCAATCTCGCCTTGTAATGTTCGACAACGAAAAGCCTAGCCTCAACGGCGCGTTGGCCGGCGCCCTCCAGCTGAGCCAGAAAAAAGCGGAATTGGAGGTGCTTGGAACAGACACCCGGATCGACAGGCAGCTTCTTGAATCGATCCGCGACCCACTTCGCCATGTCGTAACCAACGCAGTCGCTCACGGGATCGAATCGGAGGCGGACCGAGTGAAGGCAGGTAAGCCGCCCGTTGGCAAGATTCAGGTCAAAGCCAGCCGGAGAGCAAAATCTCTCATCGTTGAAATTAGCGATGACGGGCGCGGGATAGACCCGAAGGCCATTCACCGCAAAGCCTTGAGTCTGGGGCTGGTCAAGCCGGAGGATCAGCTGTCCGAACAGGAGATTCTTCACCTGATCGCGGAACAAGGCTTCTCCACTGCCAAATCCGTGAGCGAGCTTTCTGGTCGTGGCGTGGGGATGGACATTGTGAGGACGCGCATTGCGAGCCTTGGCGGGCATCTTCACATTGCCTCTGAACTCGGGAAAGGCACCACTATTTCCTTAGAGCTGCCTCTGACCGTGGGCTCTAACCGCGCTCTCGTCTGCCGGATCAGTGATCAGTGGTTTGCTATTCCGACTTTCAACATGGCCCAGGTGCTGGACTTCCCGACGACCGAACTTATGGCAATCAAGGCCAAACCGGGGCAGGCAAGTGTCAGCCATGAAGGCAAATCCTACGATGTGGTTCATCTTGCCGATCTGATGGCCGTCCCTGACCTCAAACTCAACAGTGCTCAGGCGCCAAGCCACACCTGCCTGGTTTTGGTAGAGCAAAGCGGAACCCGATTGGCAATTGAAGTGGAGAACGGAGTCTCCATGCCCGAAATTCACGTAACGAAGTTCGAGGGCATTTTGAGCACGGTAAAAGGGATCATCGGCAGCACAGAAGTCCACGATGGCACTCCGGCTCTGGTCTTGGATGTGATCGAGCTGGCCCGCCTGAACCTCAAGATGACCGAGGACGGCTACAAAGCGAAGCTCTACCGAATCCGTCGAGTAAAGCGTGAGGCTCGCCCCCTGGTGCTGATCGTTGACGACAGCAGTAGCTATCAAAAATTGCTGACACGCCACTTCCAGGCCCTAGGCTGGGAAGTAGCATCCGCACATAACGGACAGGACGCTCTGGACAAGCTTCCAACGCTCAGTGCCCCATCCCTATTCGTCGTGGACGTTGAAATGCCACGCATGAATGGACTTGACCTGACAGAACGGCTGCGCTCGCTCAAGAACTTCGACCGCACACCGATCATCATGCTGACCACTCGCGCTCAACTGAAAGAACAAGCTCTGAGCTTGGGCGTGAACTACTTCCTTCCAAAACCATACGACGCCGCAATGCTCAACGAGGGTATCCGCATCGTTTGCCCTGAACTTCACGCAGTGGGTGCAGCATGAGAATTGGTATCGCGTCTAAGAACGGAACCCAGGCCGGCATCATGGCTGAACTTCTCCAGCCCATTGCTGGGGAGGTGACAGTCTTCGATGAAGCTGCAATTGACGGCGGTTCGTTCATGCAAAGCAATGCGCACGTCATGATCATCGACTACTCCGTCGATTCGATCATGGAGAAAGAGTGCGTCATGGACATGATCACCCGCGACGAACCAAAGGTGATCCTGACCGAAAAGCAGCTCTATCCGCTTGCTCATGATGAGCGCCTTGCATGGCGCAAGAAGATCATCAACGAAATCATGCGCGTCCTTCCTGACCTCGCCTCTGAGTTAAACAACTCGAAGGAGACAGGAAGTGTCCACGATGTGTGGGTTATAGGCTCAAGCTCTGGTGGGCCGGATGCGCTGAACACCTTCCTATCGGCACTCCCTCGCCTGCCGATTTCACTAATCATTGCTCAACACATTGGTAGCGACAGCGGCTCCGTTTCGCTCCAGAAAGTCCTTAGCAGTCGCCAGGATCGGTGGGCAATTGAAATTGGTGGCGACGGTGCGCCGTTACAACCCGGTCACGCATACATAGTGCCCAGAGATTCTGTCATGTCCATTGAGGGCATTCGGATGACCTCACGGCCATTTCAGCTACCAAACCAACCGAGCCCGTCGATCAATGCAACGCTTCGTTCAATTCGGCGGACTTCAACTGGAGGTGTGGGGGTCATCATCCTCACCGGGCTGGGCGATGACGGCACCGCAGCGCTAAAGGAAATCAAGCACAAGACCATCATGGTTCTTGCGCAGGAAGCCGATGAGTGTGCAGCTCGCTCCATGCCAGACTCAGCAAGACAAGCTGGAGTCGTGGACGAGAGCCATACAGCTGTTGGTTTGGCCAAGCGTCTTGCGAAATGCTACGGAGTCGGCGTGGTTTGATAAGGGGCCTCGCCCCTTGCCTTCCCTACTCTCCCAGAAGGCTCTCAACCGCTTTTGCCTGATCCAGTATGCACTGCTCAAGCATGCTGCCGAGGACGTTCGCTACAACTGGGAACTCTTGCAGCACCTTGTCTCGGATAAATTCAGTCCGTTCAGAAGGAACGGTTGGGTAGTCGATGACCTTGAAGCGCACCCTGCTCAGGGTGCTAGGCCCGAGCTTTGAAGTAACGATCAAGTCCTCGTCATCCACTATCGTGGCGAACTGCCTGAGCGTTGGCCCAGTGATGATTTGGGTACTGTTGGACATAGACACCTCCCCTCTACGGTGACTTGATGATCCAACGGAAGCCTGTGTGTCATCGCCGAGAAGGCAAATTCCGCGCATGCGCGGAAATAGGCCACTACTGAGGGTGCTATGCGGAAGATTGATTTTCCGCGCATGCGCGGAAAAATCGGTTTAGGAGCAGGGCATTTCCGGTTCGCAGAACCCGAATATTTCGTCGTAAGTCTTGCAGCATACAACCGGCAGCCACCAAACAAATGTATAGATATGGTTGGTGCTCACAGGACTGAGCAGCATTTGTGTATTGAGAGGCATGCTGCCAGCCCCCCACCCTACAGTAGCGATGGGCGTCGTTTGCTGTAGCTTGCCTACTGCAATGGCGGTGTCAAACGGGAGTGACCCAAGAGCCTTACGTGCTATGTGCAGAGCCCGATAAGCAGCAATGCCGGCAGCCACAATTGGGTTATCCCGTGGTGTCGCCATCTGCCTGGGGTAAAGAGGTCCCCATTGAGTCCCAATGCAGCGCTCGAAGCCGAATAGGTTAGAAATCGACGCTCCGATTGTTGAGCATTCCAGATCAGTGGGAGTGATCATTAACCAGTCTCGACAACCTGTATTCCAAGCAGGATCACTCTCGGTTGTATAGAGCAACTTGGGGAAGCAATCGGGCAACGCATCGTTAAGCTGCTTTGTAGCCTGAGCCACAATTTTGTCTGTTGCGACCGAGCAGAGCCCGGAACCGCCGAAAATGCTGGTGTCTGAGCTTTTGGCCGCATCAACGCCACACATTTTGCAGCCCTGGCCAGCCATCGCAATGTTGATGGCCCAATCTGGGAGTTCCCATAAGCGAACGTGCATGCTTGTGTAATCGTTGTTATCCACTCCAGCAGAGAGAATCCCGCCAATAGACTGACCCAGCGCCGTATCCCCCCCACCCTTGATGACCTCACACAGCACCACGGGTTGATAATGAGAGACAACAAGATAGTCCTGGCAGAAGTAACAGCAAGGACTAAACACCTTGTACTCAAGAGTCACCGGGTCAATGCTGAGAAGCTGAGCGACGCTGGCACTCATGGCCCGTGCCTGTGGCGAAACTACTCCGAGCCCCATAGCACTGGCGGCTAGCGCGGATGCGGTCAGCTTATTGAATCGGCGGCGGGTTAGGGGTAAGGAATCGATCACTTGGGTTTCCTCGGAGCTATGTCTGAGAATGCCCCCCTCAGTGCCCCTGAACTGCATGTAGTTCAGGGGCACTGCCCCACACAATCGCGATAAAGTTGGCTCGAATCGACTTCTGAGGTATCCCGTGGCGACACAATTTTTAGGACTACTGTGCCTCCTTCTCGGAATGGCCGCATTCTTCGGCCTGTGGTTGCTGACTATCAAGAACCGCTCTAAGACGATTGAGGCGGATGCTCCCGTTACTACAGAAATCAAGGTTCCATCAGGGCCGCTTAGAGAGGGGGTGTACTCGCTCTCTCCTTCCAAAGAGCAAGCTATCGAGCAATCAGCCAAATCGAGTGGCGCAGGAACAGCGCCTGCTGACTTGGGGATTCAACAACCTCTCAATGTCGATCAAGAGAGCCTTGAAGATGGCGAAGTCGCTGCAACGGACGACCCTATGGCAAAGACACACCTTGAGATAGCCAACCAGTTTTTCAGCATGGGCGACTTCGAAGGCGCGACAGAAATGTGCCAACTCATTCTGGATAATGAAGACGCGTCACCTGCCCAGAAATCTAGCGCTGAGCAGCTAATGATGGAGTGCGCCTAGGCTCACTCCATCAGCTCCCAGACAGCTTTGAGTTCTTCGATGCAGGCCAGCTTGGACTGTGCCTTCTTCTCCATGCGACTGATGTTTTGCGGAGAGGTATCGAGCATCTGAGCAAGCTCTGCCACGGGAATCACTTGAGCGCCGGCCAGACCTGTGCGGTGAGTCAGGACAAAGAAGTCCCGCTCACTCAAAGCAGTACGAATAAGACCCACGACATACGCTGCCTCGCTTTCTTCCTCCAGCTCTGCCACAAAGTCATTGTTCTGATCGGCAATGAAGCTGTGCATCCCCGCATCATCACCCTCAGAGTTAGAAAGGGTGTCCATAGACATAGCCCCATTGCCCAGGAGGTAAGGACGGAGCCCGTCCAGCTCGAACGGGGTGATGCCAGCTGCTTTGCACACGTATTCGTCACTGGCGCTCGGCATGTCGGTGTACACGGCACGAACACGACCAAGCATCTTGTGGCTACCTTCTGGAAGCCGAATTAGCTCCTGCTGAATGAGGCTGCGGATGATGGTTTGCTTGATCCAGGTGACGGCATAGGTAGAGAACTTCATCCCCTTTTCCGGGGCATAAAGACTGATGGCGCGAGTGAGTCCTTGGTAGGCCGCAGAGCGCACCTGATCGAAGTCAGCTGCGAATCGATGCTCACGCGCAACCTTTTCAGCAAGGCCTGCGTTGATCATTGCGAACGCGCCAGAGAGGCGATCAATGCGCTGATGGATTCGATGGAAGGCGGACCAGCTACCCAGCAGCTCGATCACAGGAACACCAGTTTCTAGCGCAACCCTGGCGATACGCTGCTGGCGCTCCAAAACGCCGAATCGGAATTCGCGCTTTGCCTTGGCCGGCATGATCGACTGAACGTAGCGGTTCGAGCCAAAGCATATTGCCGGCAACTTGTTCGACAGCCAGAACTGTTCGCAGAGCCGTTGGACAGTGGTACGGCTCAAGTGCATTTCGGATGCCACGTACATAACCAGTTCGCGGCACGCAGCGCTGAGGCCCCCGCAGCGAGATTTAAAGGCGTTCACCGCCTTTGCCAGGATCGCATCGTAAGGCACCAGCAAAGACAGCGCCTTTCGGAGCGAGTCCAGGGCTTCCATGTAAAACAGATCGCGGTCGCCCCCTTCAAGGGAATTCAGCGCATACAGGCACTGGCGGACAAGCTGGATTCGCTCCCGAGAGAGTTTGGAGAACTCTACTCCAGGGATCGAGCCTTGGCGGAACCACTGGCCATCCACCTTGAGCAGGGCCACGGCTTTATCTGCCTTATTCTCCTTGGTGAAGGCCCCTTCCATTTCTGAAAGCAGCTCGGCTACGACCTCGCGATCACATGCCAGAGCCTGAATCTGATCAAGCGTGAGCTGAAAGACAGTGAAGCCAAATGCCTGCTCCTGCTCAAGACTCAGACGAAGACCTGCGCGTGGCGTGGCGGGGAAGTCAGGCAAAACATCCGGCACCACGAAGCCAGCCGACTGAGGGATGTGGTTAGCACGGGCTTGTGTATTCATGGCTTGCTCCTAACGAAGCTGAATTTGTTGAACTCATCTTCGAAGGGAAAGCCCTGTGTCATCGCCGAGGGGGAGAAAAAAATCCCGGCAACGCTTAGTGATCAAAAAATCACCACCGAGTGCTAACCCAAGCCACTCAACGTTGCTGCATAGTTATCCTCTGAGTTATCCAGAGGAACGGTGGATAACCCTAGCTACTGAATGACACCAGGAGCAGCTGCCAGGATCGCAGCCAGTGCAGAAGCACGGTCGATCCGAACGGAGGATTTTTGGATGAACCTGACTGCATCGGATAAGGCGCGCTTCTCAACGCCTTCAATATTGAGCTGTCTGCCAATCAGGGCGAGCATCAGGTAAGCATCCAGCCGGGCCTGATCGCTTTTGAAATCATAGAAATCCTGGATCATCGGATAGCCGCCATTACTCACGGCCATGGCCAGCCTAATGAGGGTCCTGTCATCGGCTGACAGTTTCAAACCACCGGCCACCGCGTCACGCACTATATCGCCAGCATCTTGCTTCAACCCGATCATGGTGTAGCAGCTGGCAACGAAGGCAAGCATAGAGAACTGGTCCGACTGCTCGCCGGGACCGCCAAGAAGAACCTGCCGAAGCTCCTTGGCCCTCTCAAAGTCACCAGTTTTCAGAAGCGCCGGAAGCTTAATGATTAAAGCTTTCTCATATCGACCCTTGTCCAGCTCGTAGAGAGCATTGAGGATTTCGTCCGCCTGGGACTCAGGCATGCTAGCGGAATAGAGAATCAGGAGAGCCGCGAGAGTTTGGGCGCGAAGATCGGCATCTGGAATGTCGTGGACCCTGCCGATGTACTCCTTCGAGATAGACTTGGATTTCAGGTTCAGCAGTGAACCAGCTTCTCGGGACTGGAGCGCCAGATCACCTGGAGCGAATCCCTTCGGCTCAACCAGACTTGCGCCAATGGCAGCCGAACCAAACTCAAGCGCCGGGATTACTCCCTGGTCAGCGCTGGCCGACAACGCGCTACTTTCACTGACTCCGGTATTGGGTGGCGGGGGCATTTCTGCATCAGCGGTAGATGCGCCCTCCCCTTCAACGGTCGCCTCCTTCTCCGTAAGTTCAGAAGGAGCTGTTGCCTGCTGAGAAGCGCTCTCCGATTCGCTCGGCACTGGACAACTCCAATCTCCGCTGGAGCCGCCACCGACTGGTGCTTGACTAGCTTCTTCTTGCGGCTGTGCTGGGTTGCTCGGCGGAGTCAATTCCAACGGCGCTGGCGGCACTACAAAGTCAGAAGCAACATCGGCATAGGCATGCGCCGCAAAAGCCTGCAAACAAGGCTGATCGATGCCAGCAGCGCAGAAGGCTCCCACGGGCTCAATGAGCCACTGTGGGCTTGGAGAGGAACATCCGCCCATGATTGCTGCCGAAAGCGGCACCAGCGGCGCGATAGCGGCCCTCAGAAGCATCTTCATGGCTTAGGAGCTATGGGGCTCACGGTTACGCCAGAATTTCGAAGCAATGCGACCACCCCGCTATTGAGTGCGGAATCATTCTGACCGACAAAGTGGAATACATGCGTACAGCGCAGCCTGATGCTCTCTGCCAGCGCCTGCTCGCTCAGCGATGAACTGAGCATCGAGAAAGGGCTGCCATGGCGTCGCGCAAATGCCGAAATGCCTGACGCACAACCGTCATCCTCCAAGGCCAGCAGACACTGAGGGGCGCGCTTAGCGAAGATAACCTCCAGGCAACTGGATACGTAATCCTGATCAACGCACCCACCAAGAAACACGACCTTGAGCTTGTCCTGGGGGGCCTGCAAGTCGCCAATGAACTGCCCCATGGCAAGGGCCGCATCTGAGCTGAATGAGCAATGCGCAATTGATAGCTGGGCCGCATTAGCGATCAGCTGTCCATAGTGTTCGCGGTTGGAAAGCGCTTGCATGTAGATGCCTGCATACATAAGGCGCGGGCGGAGGGCTTCCCAATCAGGTCGGTCGCCACCAGTGAAGCCAACCCCATCCACCTCCAGTCGGAACAGCTCGGGATCATCCAGGTTGAGAAGGTACTTCCGATAGCGCTCATCCACGCCGGACAGCCTCTCAGAGTGGACAAAGTGCGCCAGCGACAGATAGCGTTCTTGTCTTCCTGTGGCGTCATCGATGTACCCGGTGAAGGGCATCGTCGCAAACGGATCAAACGTGATAGCTGGGCTCATTCCAAACCTGTCGTATGTAACCAGTGCTTTGCAGCAGTACGTATCCCAAGTGGGTTGACTAGGGAGCCATCCACATTCGAGCAGTAGTCTTTCGTGGCTTGCATTCGGGACGGGTCCCCTTTGCCTACAAGCCGGCTAGCGCAATGCGCAACCCATGCCTGCATTTCGCTCTTGCTTGATAATGCAGGCTTACAGCGCCTGATCAGACGCTCACCTAGAGCAGTGATACGTGCATCATGAGCGCGTATCAGCAGGCCACCCCATTCGTCCGGGGACGCCTGATGCAGATTTCGCAAGAGGGCTTTGTCGGGCTCTAGGTACTCTGCTCCGTATAGCTGAAAGTCCGGGTCCGCAACCAAGTTGGCGCCTGACGCCCCAGACACTTCGAGTAGAGCCAAACAGAGTTCGGGCAGGTTTTGCAGCTGAGCAACCCGTGACTTGATCAAAGATGGATCGATCCCCAGTCGAGCAGCGGTTGATCGATCCACTACCCCAAGCGGGCTTACGAACGGAATTCTGTTGAGGTTTACACGCACAACTGGCTTGTCGGACTCACCAGCCTCAGACCTGATGAACTTTGATACTGACTCGCCAGCGTCCTCGATCAGCTCGGATAGATCGCATTGAAGATCAACCATGTAAACGATGTTGCGATACTGGGGGTCAGTACCCAGCGCAAGAAAGACGCCGAACTGGTTGGGCGCCATCAGCTGTTCGTGGCAAATGAAGACAGGTTTCAGGATTGAGAGGCTTTCGACTTGTCCATCAACCAGCCCACAAAGCGAGGCGATCTGGCGTGGGGATGAGTGTGCGATAGCGTGCGCGAACATCCCCGGATTAGCGCCCGATAATGAACCGGCGAATTCCTTCACGCTCTCAGCTCTGGCCGCATTCCCATACTTGCAGAAGACGTAATTGCGACGGCGGCGCTCATTCCACTGCGAAGGGAGCTTATGAGGGTCGGTGTCTGGCCGAAGCAGAGACAAGGCTCGACTTACAGTCAGCAAATCCAGGTAGTAGGCGCCCGGTGGGAGTTCGGTGTTGGGTAGAGTGCTGAGGCACCTGTACATAGCAAAGCGTATGTAGTTGTCGAGCGACGAAGTATTACCCAGCCCGACATGAAGCGTGGCCGGGCTTTCGAACAACGATTGCGCCTTTCTCGACCACTCGTATTCAGTCTCCCCCTCCCCCAGGTCTTGGTCGTAACAGTCCAGTTGCTCTATAGCTTGTGGGCTGAATGACACGTCTTGCCTCAACCTGATTCGGGTTGAGTAGCGACGAACATCGGATGCTGTACAGGCCAGCGAATCAAACGCAACAAGCTGACCGAGCGCAGGCGTACCAATGTACTGGGCGTCATAGAAGTGGATGATGGGTTGCATGCCAATAGGATCAGTCGTTACAACGAACCAACACTATCCAGCAACACCCCTATACGTCGCCACCCAACATGCAAGCAAAGGTAGCTAGTTCGGGTTACTACCCTGGTGCTGGTCGTTAGAATTGAGTGGTCAGAAAGCCCGGCCAACAGCCTTATGAACAACGACACCCATGTTGCCTTTGCGCTCCACCGCGGGGTCGTCCATTTATGCCTGGATACTCGTCGCTCTCGCAAATCGCCGGTTCAAGCTCTTTGCCGAGAGGTGATTATCAGTGCGCCTCGCGCACCAGTTGACCCTGCGGACCTCGGCAATATCCAGAACTTCATCATCTGCAAAGGCTGCGAAGCTCGGTTCAACCTCATGGGCTATCGGCAGTTCTATACCCAAAAGCCTAACGCCGAGCGGCGGCACTCAAATCAGCTGCTGCTGTTCTGAGATTGCGCTTGGCGCGGGGCCTGAACTCCGTTAAATGCGCCAACATCGAGAATCGGGTAATCCTTGATGGTTTTGCGCACGCCCTCCCCCCAGCGATTTAGAGCTTCGATCTGCTTTGAGGTCAGGCGCCAGTATTCTTGTAGGCTGCTCAGCAATCGCTCCAGGAACTCTCTGCGCTCGGGTTTTGTGTTCTCGATTGCGACCCTCAGCCAATAGGCCGCACCAATACAAAGCTCAACATTCCGGTGAGAGAAGATGGTGTTCGCCTTCTTCGACTTCGCCAACAACCGCTCAACGTACAATCTGGCGTCGCTCTCAAGGCCTGCCTCCGAATCCAGCTGCCTGTGAAATTCGCGTAGCGTCTGGGTGGCATTCCCGGCGAAGCCCTGCATGTGCTCAACCCTGAGACGCAGGTAGTCTGCTACCTCGTCAGGCTTAGTCTTACTAGCCGGGCGCGGGCGGGCAGGCTCAGGGCGTTGCGTGTCATCGTCAGGGTCGTTGCCACCCCCGCCACGCACAGGCGCTTCACCTCGAACCACTAATAGCATTGCCATTCTGGAAAGATCGAGGACAGGCTCAGAGGGCGCACCAACATGAGTCTTGGCGCAGGACGGGCCAGCAAATGCCTCGACGCCTGAATCGTCACGCAGGACGATCAGGCGTCCACTTCGGAGGG
>Ga0247725_1000568_pt1 | contig 25230 bp, 22 predicted proteins | sample OKSTACKMCFT3sol_FD_183021 | JGI IMG/M metagenome (GOLD analysis project Ga0247725, IMG submission 183021) | Subsurface sediment microbial communities from gas well in Oklahoma, United States - OK STACK MC-FT3-sol | ecosystem: Environmental > Terrestrial > Deep subsurface > Rock core/Sediment...
TTGGCAAGGGTTAAAGCGGTGACTAACTGCATAGAAAAAGGCCTGCTACATCTCTGTTGCAGGCCTTTATACATCAACCACTGGATCGGTCAACCGATCTGAAAAATGCTTATCTGATCGGCATTACGCATAAGAACTCCTTTTTATTTGTATACGCGCCAAGCCTGGATTTATAGCATTGACCTATTCATTTTTTGTGTTCTTTTTTCAGTATATAGACCCTGGCGCAGATGGTGCATTAAACACACTAACTGTTTGGGTCAGAAGCCGTTGGGCGATTATAACTCTCTGGTTAACAGTTGGTGGATCTGCTTACGCAACCAGCGTCTTAACGGATCGTCTTGTGTTCTGGAATGCCAAACCTGACTGATTTGGACCGCAGGTAATGCGACAGGACAGGTCTTGAGCAATAAGTCCGGGTTTGCCTTTTGCGCAATGTCTGCGACTGATGTTAAACAAGTAAGTAGCAGATCATTGCTGGCGACTACATGAGCGGGTGATAAAAAACCAGAAAGACCAGCGCAGACCTGACGTTGTAAACCTGATTTAGCCAACTCCTGATCAACTAAACCATCCAGATCTCCCGTCAAGGTCGTGACTATATGACGCGCCTGACAATAGTTACTCAGGCTAAGCGGCTGTTGTGCCAGAGGATGTTGGCGGCGCAACAAAACCACAAACTCTTCAGTCTGTAGTTTTTGCTGATAAAAACTCTCCGGCAAATCGCGATAAAAGCCTGCTATAGCCAGATCACAGTCGCCACGTTCTAACTGTTGTTTTGGCAATATGCCCTGGGTATGGCGCATGACTAACTGAACCTGTGGTGCCTGTTCTGTCAGCACGGCAAGTAAATCAGGTAGCAATAAACTTTCTATATAGTCGGTGCTGTAAATCACCAGTTGGTCAGCCTGCGCCAAAAAGTTGGTTTCACTCTGATGCTGGTAAAAACCTTCCAGAGAGGACACCAGTTGCAGAATATCTGCAGAGAGACTAATGGCTTTAGGTGTTGGCGTTAAACCTCTGGCGGCACGGACAAACAGCGGATCGGCAAATTCGTGACGGAGTTTATTCAGTTTATGGCTCAGAGCTGGCTGACTCAGATTCAACCGGTTTGCTGCTGCACTGACATTCAGCTCCTCGTACAGTACTTTGAACAGCAGCAATAAATTCAGATCTTTATTTTTAATATTCATTATTTGAATCGCTATTATTGAATCAATTCACTTCTTTGTAGTTTACCTCTGCGGCACACTGGGCACCATCAAATCGAAAGCCAATTTATAGTAACGAGGTAAACACATGAGATTATCGACGCGCATGATACAACTGGGACTGGCAGCTGCTCTCGCATTTAGCAGCTTCACTATGGCGGCAGAAAAAGTACTGATAGTGGTCACCAGCCACAGTCAAATGGGCACAAGCAATGAGAGAACCGGTTACTGGTTAGGTGAAGTCACACATCCTTACAAAGAGTTGGCAGATGCTGGTATTGAGGTGGATATTGCCAGTATCGCCGGTGGTAAAGCGCCAGTAGATGAACGTAGTCTGGCGGAAGCCGATGCAACCAATCAGTGGTTTATGGCGAATAGCCAACACAAGACCAAGCTGCAGCAGACGCTGAAGCTGGCAGATTTAAAGGCGTCAGATTATAAAGCTGTGTTATTTGCCGGTGGGCACGGCACTATGTGGGATTTTCCACAAGATAAAGCCTTACAGCGATTTGCCGCAGATTTGTATCAGAACAACGGCATAGTGGCTGCAGTCTGTCATGGCCCGGCCGCTTTACTGAACATCAAACTGGCGGACGGCAGTTATCTGATTGCAGGTAAACAAGTCACAGGCTTTAGTAACACTGAGGAAGAGCAAGTGAAACTGGCTCAGGTCGTACCATTTTCCTTGCAGGATCAACTAACACTACGTGGCGCTCACTTCAGCGCGGCAGCCAATTGGCAATCGAAAGTGCTGGTAGACCAGAGACTAGTCACAGGCCAGAATCCACAATCTGCCGCTGCTGTGGGGCAGGCTTTGGTTCGTTTGCTAAAGAGTAAGTAAACCTCAGACTGCTTACTGCAGCAGGGGAGTCTGGGTTTTCATCAAAACTTCGTATTGTTGTCACACTGCTGCAAACTCAGTTCTGTATGCTACAAAGGTTTAAACTTGTTGCATGCATCACTGTTCCTGGTGATTTCCGGGCCCCTGCGAGGGCCCTTTTTTATATGTTACTGTCCAGATGCTACGAATGCTGAAGAGCGGGGAAAAGCTGAATCGCAGCGCGGATTAACCAGGCCCTGAACTGCTTAGCCATGGACAGGCAAGTGGTAAAACTCAGGCTTGAGCGCTACTGGGCAGCACAATTCTATGCACTGCTGTTGAGGAACAGGGAGGCCAGCCCAGACTATGGGTTGTTGTGCTGAAAATAGGGGCAATAATGGTCCTCTGAGTTCTCATTCCACTGAAAACACTACTTTTTTTGCAAGGTTACAATACAATGTCAAGCACTGCTACTATACTGAGCGCGGACAACCTGCGCCTGTTGTAGGGCTTTTCTTAAAGTGTTGGCCGTTTAGCATTCTTTAGACTTGGGGATCAACAAAGACGTGAAGATCAAGTTTGTTACTGCTTGTGTTGTGCTTTGGACTGGGTATGCCTTGGCAACAGAAGTGGTAACTCATCCCGCCGTTCCTATGGATCAGCTGACCGTTACTCAGCTGCGTGGCATCTATTCTATGCGACAACAAAACTGGCCCGACGGTACTGCGGTCCGGGTGTTCGTGTTGCCTGCGAAAAATCCAATACATCAGACTTTTGCCAAAGAAAAACTACAGATGTTTCCATATCAATTGGACAGAATTTGGCAAAAAATAACTTATTCAGGTTTAGGGGCTGCACCAGTTGTATTGACCTCTGAGCAGCAGATGCGCGAAATGGTAGCTAATACCGAAGGTGCAATCGGTTATATCGAGAATTCAGATGAACTATCTAAGCTTAAAGTCATTCGTGTTACGCAGTAAGCTGTGTCTGTTACTGCTACTGGGCTCTGTAGTACAGGCGCAGGCAGACGGGCTGACGACAGATAAAGTGCGATGGCATGGTTTTATTTCACAGGGTCTGATCCAGGCTCCTGAAACCAACTTTGTCAATCTGGATGACAGTATCTCCGCTGAGTTGACCGATCTCGGCGTCAATATGTCCTGGGCTCTGACGGACAATGTACGACTGGCAGGACAAGTGGTGTATCTGGATGGCGGTCGTCGTTATACCAAAGGGACCAGGCTGGATTACCTGTTTTTAGATTGGACCTTGCACAGTGATTTTGACTGGCGGCTGGACATGTTTGTTGGTCGTTTTAAAAATCAGCACTGGCTTTACTCCGCTACTCGTGATGTGCCTTTTACCCGCAATGCGATTGTGCTGCCGCAATCTGTTTATTTTGATTCCTTCCGTGACATTGCAGTGGGTAGTGACGGTTTGGCCTTTAAACTGACCCGTAATACCAGCCTGGGTGAAGTAGAACTGAACTGGAGTTGGGGAGCAACCAATTTAAGCAAAGAGCAAAGCCAAATTCTGCTGAGCCAGCTGGCACAAGGCGATGCTGAGCAAGAATATGTGCACCAGGCCAGTTTGTTCTGGCGTCCGGACCAATCAGCCTGGCAGCTTGGCATCTCGTTGCTCGATTCCGATTTTACCTATGAAAAAGCGGAACAGGATTATTACAGCGATGGCGCCATGACGATACAAAGAGTGATGTTCAATGGGCGCTATGCAGCTGAATTTTGGGAGTTAAGTAGTGAATGGGTGCAGGAACGGCTGGATATCAGTGACTTTTATGCCCCAGGTTTCAAAAGGGACAGCTTTAGTCAGGGCTGGTATCTGCAGGGCCGTTACAATCTGCTACCCAAGACCTGGGCTTTATTGAGTGTCGATTTATTTGATTTGGATAAAGATGATCGCAGCGGCCGCAAGTTCTCTCAAAGTACAGGGGGTTTGGTCCCCGCTTATTTTGGTTATCAGGATGATCTCACCTTCGGCATTACTTATGATTTTAAAGATAATCTACGCTTGACTATGGAGCATCATTGGGTGAAAGGTACGGCGCGTTTGGCCTATCCTGTGATGCCTGATCTGCAATATAACAAATCTGAATACTGGCAAATGTGGGCGATGCAACTGATGTATTGGTTTTGAGCGTTATGCGACCTTTTGTGTTTAGTTTACCCTGGAAAATTTTGCTGGCGACCATCAGCGCTTTGCTTTGCATGACCGTACTGCAAACCAGTTTGGACCTGATGCGGATGGGCGAGGAGTTTGATCGGCAGCAACTGGTGAAACGTGAATCGGCACGGCAACAGTATCTGCAACAAAACGCTATCATTGAGCAGCAATTGCGGGTGTGGCTGGAAAGTTTTTCTGATCTGGTCCGGCTCAGTCAACAAGCTGATTTTTCCTCTTTTGTTCAACAATTGGCTGAACAAAGCGCCAATATGCAGTTGCACCTCAATATTGAACAAATTTGGCTGCATGACAGTTCCATGCAGTTGCTATTTAGCAGTGGTCAGCAAACGCCTTATTTTTCGCCTGCTTTGGTGCAGAACGTATTGGAACAACAAAGACCTCTGACTGCTAATTTATGCGTGCAGTTTTGTGTGAAGCAGCTAAGTTTGCCAGTATTAAACAGCGCCGGAGAGGTGGCTGTGATGACGGTCACTACGACGCTGGTGGATATTTTGTCGGCTTTACATCAAAGCTTAAATTCAGATGTGGCTCTGATCCGAGCCAGTAAAACTGAAGCCGGAAAAATCAATCGCGACTTAATTTCCAGCTCAAATCCCGACTTGTTAAAAGCGCTGCTGCAAAAAGTGTCTGATCTGGAAGCTGATTTGGCTTTAACCAGAGGACTGGAGCTTGAATACAGAGGGCAACACTACCTGATTTCTGCATTTGAGATGCAAAGTAAAGGCATGTATCTGACCGTGGTTGATAATATCAGTGACTTCGTTGCCACGAATAATGGTTACCGTCGTCAGTTACTTGTGACTTCTGTGATTTTGTTTGGCTGTATGGTGGTTTTAATTTATCTGATCACCAGACGGATCAGCCAAAGACTAAAAACGCTGAGTAAAGCCTTGCCTCTGCTTTCGCAAAAACAATATGCCGGCTTTCGTCAACAAAGTCATTTTCAACCCAGCTTATGGCCGGATGAAGTAGATTTATTGCGCCAGGCCGCAGAAGAGTTAAGTGTCGAGTTAGAACAACTGAACCATAAAGTAGAGCAACATACCAATGAGCTTGAAAAAGTAGCGATGTATGATTTGCTTACTACGTTGCCGAACCGGAATATGCTGCAATATCAGTTGGAACGTATGCTTAGCGACCAAAGCGCAGAGAAAAAATTTCTGGCGGTACTTTTTGTTGATCTGGATGACTTCAAACGTATTAACGACAGCTTAGGTCACGCTTATGGCGATAAGCTGTTAAGGCTTGTGGCGCTGCGCTTAAAAGACTGCTGCAGTCCCAAGGACTTATTATGTCGTTTTGGTGGTGATGAGTTTGTTTTTGTTTTGCCGCAATTAAAAGATGTGGATACCCCTTTTCATTTAGCCAGCCAGATTTTGCAGCGCATTCAACAGCCTTTGACTATCGATCAACAAAACTTTGTGATGACCGCTAGTATCGGCTTAACCATGAGTATTGATGCATCTGTAAGCCCTGATGACTTGATACGACAAGCTGATTTAGCCATGCATGAAGTCAAAGTCAACGGCGGTAATGGAGCTCAGGCCTATAACCTCGATATGTACCAGCGGGTGCAACAGCGGGTGTTACTGGAACAAGACCTCAAAGAGGCTTTGATGTTGAAGCAGTTCAGTATCAGCTTTCAGCCGCAGATGACCATAGCGACGGGGGCTTTGTATGGCTTTGAGGCGTTGATCCGCTGGCACCATCCGGTGCGAGGTATGGTACCGCCTGATGAATTTATTCCAGTGTTGGAGCAATCCAGACAAATAGTACCGCTGGGGTACTGGATTATTGAACAATGTATGCAGCAGTGTCTGATTTTATTGCACAGTGGCTGGCATCATTTTCGTATCGCCATTAACTTGTCGGCAGAGCAGTTTGTTGACCCTGATCTGATCCCCAGGTTAAAGCTGCTATTGGATAAATATGAGCTGCAGGGTACTTATTTTGAGCTGGAATTGACAGAGCGTACTTTGGTACAAAGTATGGAGACAATGCTAAGTATCATGTCGCAAATCAAAGCCATGGGGATTCATTTTGCAATTGACGATTTTGGTACCGGCTACTCATCGTTAAGCTATCTGAAAAAAATGCCGATGGATTGCATCAAAATAGATAAGAGCTTCTTGTCTGGCATGTTAGAGAATGCCGCTGATTTTCAAATCATTGCCTCTACCATCGCCATGGTGCAAAAACTGCAACTGCAAGTGGTCGCTGAAGGGGTTGAAACCCGGGAACAGTTGGAATTATTGCGCCAGCAAGGCTGCGATATAGCGCAGGGCTACCTGATCGCCAGACCTGTGCCACAAGCTGAATTGACAGGCTTTTTAGAAGAGCATTTCCCGAAAGGGATTTGGCGGGGTCATTAAAAATGAGATCGAATCACATTGTTAACAGTTAACAATGTGATTCGATCTTTAGACTTAACGACACAGCTGACCTTGTTGGATATACGGATTCAGAATAGGCGCCATGCCTTTGAGGACTTGCAGTGGTAAAGCTGAAGTAAAACTAAAGTCCTCAGCTTCTTTACCTGGTACAAAAGCCGTCAGAGTACCAAAGTGATTCTCGCCCAGATAAAACACAAAAGTTGCAGTACGGTTAATGGTAGTGGCCTGCACTGTACGTCCCCGGATCACTTGAGTTGCCATCTTGTTGTCACCCGTACCTGTTTTACCACCTATCACCAAAGGTGAACCATCTGCTTTGGTGAACGAACCTTGCAAACGACGTGCAGTGCCGCCATCGGCCACCTGCGACAGGGCAAAACGCAGCGCTCTGGCAACCTCTGGTTTCATTACTCTTTTGGCTTCATCTGGCTGATATTTTAACTTCACTTCATAAGGCGTATTGGCTGCAAAATGTAGCTGATCTACCCGGACTGTAGGTAACAACAAGCCGTCATTCTGGATAATACCTATCAGTTCCGCCAAAGAGGCGGGTCTGTCACCTGAGCTCCCCAGGGCTGTGCCCAGAGAAGGCACTAAGTGGTCAAAAGCGTAACCCAGTTTTTTCCAGCGCTGGTGAATGTCGAGGAAGGCTTCAACTTCCAGCATAATGCGGATACGGGTATCACGGGCACTACGGTTCGAGGTTTTAAATAACCAGCGGTACACCTGCTGGCGTTGTTCTGCCGATGCTTCCACAGCCTCTTTGAAGGTGGCTTGTGGGTTTTTCTGCATAAAGCTCAGTAACCATAATTCCAGCGGGTGAACCTTGGCTATGTAGCCTTGGTCCATCAGACTGAATTTACCCGGACCGTACTTGTTGTACAGTTCATCTATATCTTTCACTGTCAGATTTTCTTCTGGCAGACGCTGCTGCAGAAAAGCACTGAATTTAGCAAAGTCAGAGTCCGGCAATAAATAACGATGCACTGCTGCCAGACGATCCGGTGTTTGTTTTAAACCTTCAAAGAACGTACTTAAGCGGTCTTCTTCAGTTTTCTTCTGGTATTTCCGCCAGAAACGCTGCAGGAAAGAGCTGCCTTCTTTGTCGGCAAAACGACGTAAATAGTCCTCGCGACGTGGATCTTTATCATTTTTTAACAGCAACGAAGTACTGCCAGCGGTTTGGTAGCTGCTGCTGTACGCCACTATGTCTCGCATCAGACGGACAAAGGGCAGGTTAATAGATTCTTTTAATGACTCCAGCACAGTCGGCACTCTGCTGTCTTCTTTTTTCTGGAAGTTATTAAACACCTGCAAACCACCGCCGGTAAAAAAGCGTTCGGCAGGTGATGCAGAGTAGGTGCGCTGTAAGGCTGCATCCAGCATTTTGGACAAGTCTCTGTCTGCTGTATGTGCCATATAAGTCGCTGCCCAGCGGGTTAAATGATCGTTAGGCGCTATCTCAAGGTTCAGCAGATTTTCTGGTAGTTCATCGATAAAGGAGTCGTGCAATTCAGCGACAATTTCCAGATAAGTCGTCAGAACCCGCAATTTAGCTGTGGAGCCTAACTCCAGCTTACTGCCTTCGTTTAAATCAAAAGGCTGGTCGGTATTGTCGGTTTGTACCCTTACTCTGTTGCCGCTCGGCGTCTTCTCAAACAGAGTAAAGCTGTACGTAACTTTGTCTGTGTTGCTGGCACTTAACAGCCTTTCTCCTAAGAGCCCAACTTTTTCCGCAACAGCAGGGGAGGCCAGACTATTGAGGTAATGACTGACTTTTTGTTGTAGCTCATGATGTAACGATACTTTGGCCGTTAGATCCAGCCGGTCTAAATCATACAGTTGTTGGTTCAGCAGCGTACCTAAACGTCCCCGGGCAACGTTGATGCCTTTGAGGGTTTGTGCATCCTGCTTAATACCAGGTGCTTTGCCACCTTTAAATAATAAACGCTGTGACATAGCCGAATCGGCTAAATCTTTGTCTATCACTTTAGCATTAGCCAAAACCCGCAAATGGCTGTTGGTCAGTTCCTCTAAATCATCATGGCCTTGTAGCAGGTAATACGAAGGACGGCGCTGAGCTATCATCAGAGCTAAAACCTGACGTAAAGCCAAGCCCCTTAAACTTCTGTTTTGTTCAGTGGGTTCTGCGTTTAACACCTGATTAAAACGACCAAAGTCAGTACCAAACCAAGCCCACAAGGCATCACCTACACCGTGTACTTCACCAAAACCAGGAGCTGAAGACAGGGGGACTGAATTTAAGTAGTCCAGTATGACTTCGTGCCGGGTTAAGGATGTATCAGCGCCGTAGCGATAAGCACGGACCGAACCAGAAACCATTTGTAGAAACTTATCGGTAAAACTTTGAGTTAAGCCCTGAGGTGAGTGGCGGTATTTCTCAATCTGAGTCGCGAGGGTACTGCCGCCTGCGGACTGCCCTTCCAGATTTAATACCTTAGTCACCTGAGAAACCGCGGCCATAATAAAACGTGGCCAGTCAACAGCGGGGTTGGCGCGGGAAGGCGAGGTTAACAGTTTACGGTTTTCTATAAATAATAAGCTGTTACGCACTACAGCTGGGACGTCAGCCGGATGGTTGTAGACGCGTTGTGGATGAGAGAAGGAAAACAACTCTTCGTTGCGGCAATCACCAATTAGTAATCCGCCCTGAGCTTTTTCACGATAAGGCGGAAAAAAACCGAGCTGGGTATAAAACAGCAATTCAGGTGAGAAGGCGGCTTGTTGTTCAATCACAAAGTTATTTTGAGTCAAACGTGGAATAAATTTGGATAACTTCGAATACCCTAATCGTTGGTCAAAAGGTCCGGCTATAGGATAAGACACCTGTTCAGTCGCACCTGACTGCAGTTGGTAGGTCAGTTTTTTGGCATAAAGACTAATTTCTGTCGACTGGTAATGAGCTGTATGCAGCTCATAGGCCACCAATGCAGCGCCAGAAAGCACAAGCAGAACTAACAGCGATGGGATAAGGCTGCGACGGCGAGGTTTACCCTCTGGTGCTGGTTGTGCTGACGGTCGTTCGCCACGGTAGTTATCAAATTGCATTTGATTCAAATCTGATGGGGATGACAAGTTCTTATCCATGAGTTCAGGCATCTGCCATGTGGCACGATTTTAACTGGTCTAAGTGGGATTTGCAGCTGAATTTTGTTGAACTTTGTTGAGCAAACATACTGATTTGTTTCCATTTAATGCTTTTTCTCTGCTTTGACCTCTGTATCAGGCAACAAGACCTGGCTATCAAACCATAGTTCAAGACTTTTTCTAAACTCCGGGTCAGCTTTCACTTTGGGCAATATTGTATTGATAAGTTCAACCTGTTGTTGTCCCCATCTGCTGTTGCTACAGCCGACAGCTCCGGCAAAAGGCTGCGTTAGCTCAGCCAAAGGCACGTGAACTAAACCTTTTGCCTGCTCTGGTGCGGTTTTTTTCAGGTACGTCAGAATAATGTCGTAATCAAGAGTGAAATCAATTCGGCCACTTTGGATCATTTTCAGCAACGCCACAGGACCATCATCGCCAGAGCGTACTAAACCATTGTTGCGGTAAGGCTCCAGTATAGATTCCAGCTCGCCGTATCGGCGACCTGCGGCTAAACCCAATTTAAAAGTTTCATTTTCCAACAATCTGGCCAGCACCAGTGGGCTGCCAAATTGTTCAGAAAAATGATTCGCTAAGGCTTTACGGGTGATCACACCCTGTGGTCTGTACCAATGGGTCGGCTGACTGAATACCGCTGTATCCGTAGGGGTATTTCTGTGGATCATACAAGGAAAACACAGAGCCTCTTTATTGTTCAGCGCCTGATGGATGCGGGTTTGTGGCATCAGCAACACTTGATGTCTGACCTGAGGCAAGTGTTTTTGAATGCTGTGCAACAGCGCATCACAGATCCCCTGCTGGTCAAAGGCTCCACCGACAATATGGAAAGGAGGGGCTGTGTTGGTTGCCCAATTCAGCAAAGGTTTGGCTGTACTTGCTAAGCCGTTGCTGCTCAACAGCAGTACCAGCAGCGCTAACACAAATTGCATCTGCACCATGCCTTGGTTTCTTTTAACATATTGTTAATCTAACCAATGCATCCTGTCAGAACAAGGTTTAATTCAGTTCAGCTTCACTTGGGCTGAACTGAATCTATACCAAAAAGCCTGATTAATGGTGGTGATGACCACCTACACCATGAGCATGGCCGTGTTCAATTTCTTCTGCAGAGGCCGCACGAACATCCATCACATCGATATCAAAACTCAAGGTTTTACCTGCTAACGGATGGTTAGTGTCCACTTCAGCTTTAAACATACCAACTTTAACTACAGTGACCTGGCGCTGACCTTGTTCTGTGTTGACCACTGCCACCATACCTGGTTTCCACTTTTTAGCACCCATCAGGTGTTTCACCTGAACACTTTGAATCGCATCTTCAGTGCGTTCACCATAGGCGTCTGCCGGAGCTAAAGTCACCTGAAATTTATCACCAGCCTGATGGCCTTCCATCGCTTTTTCTAAACCTTCAATCAGGTTGCCATGGCCCTGCAGATATAAAACCGGGTCCTGGCTTCTGGAGTTTTCTAATACGCCAGTTTCGTCTGATAAGGTGTAGTGGAACTGAACCACGGTGTCTTTAGTGATTTGCATTGTTTGTTTATCCGCTGCTTGCTAAAAAATGGCCGCTATTATTACGCAACCAGCCTTTGGGGTCGACTTTTTTATCTTTACAGGGAGTTGACACTTTAAATCATCGGAGTTGCAAGGAAGCGGCAGTTGAGTGAGGCGAGAGCATGCCTCAGGCCCGAAGAGCATTGACTGGGTGAGTCTGAGCCCAGCTTAGCGGGTCCAATGCGTAAAAAGAACGTAACTGCTGATACAAAGCCGCATGCTGTGCGGCAAATAAATCAGGTTGTTCAAAAAACACCTCGGAGATTACCGCAAAAAATTCGGCCGGATTGGTCGCTGCGTAAGCATCAAACAAGGTTGGTAAGCCCAGCGCCAGTTGTTTTTGTAATTGCTCATATTCGCGGGATAACACCAAAGACCACTCTTTATAAGCCTGAGCGCTGCTGAGTTGAGGTGCTCCGGTCGCTTGGCCTTTGAGTTGATCCAATTGATGCGCAAATTCATGGATCACCAGATTATGTCCATCGTTGCAAATAGCGGCAGATTTTAAGGTATCAACCCAGGACAAAATAATCTGACCTGTTTGCCAGGACTCCCCCAATCGGACTTGTGTCATTTCACTGATGACACCAGCGTTATCAGCCTGCTGTGTTGGTACCACAAAAGCGGCGGGATAAATCAGAATTTGCTTGAGTTTAGGGTAATAATGAGCGGGTTTATTTAATAACAACAGACAAGCCTGGGCCGCAATGGTCACTCTCATCTCGTCAGTAACAGAGAGGCCAGCACAACCGACAAATTGCTTCTCTGCGACAAAAACCTGGATCAACTTTTTAAGTTGCAGCTGCAAGTCAGCGGGTAAAGCACGAAAATAAGGCATGCGGTGTTTTAAAATTTGTCGCCATGCCGCGGGAAAGGGCTGCTGCTGAATTTTTTTCCGGCGATATTGCCTCCAGACAGGCGGTAAAAATATCGCTGCTAACACTATTAACGTCAGCACAATTAATAACAGTAAAGGCACCGCAGCTGCTCCAGTCGCTTTGTGGTAGAGCTGTTATGGCGCCACTATTAATAAATTCAAGGCCAGACTGGCAGAACAGGTTGCGTCCTGGCGGAAAAAAACTATACCCTTTGCAGATTAATCAACGATCGGGTCTGCGAATGAATCTGTTTCAACTGAATTTATACCCCGGGTTAGTGCATAGCATTTTATTGCAACTACGTGATCCGCTGGTGCAAAAAGACAGACTGCGTTTTAAGTTTAATTTAGAACGCCTTGGCTTTTTATTAGCAGCAGAATTAGCAAAAACTTTGCCAGTGCATCAGGTTGAAGTTCACACTGTGCTGGGTTCAACCCAGATAGAGGTGCCAACCCAGCCTCCTGTACTGGTGACTATTTTAAGGGCAGGTTTAGCCTTTTATCAGGGCTTTGCCAACGCTTTCGATGAGGCGGACAGCGGTTTTATTGGTGCTTATCGGGTTGAAGGCGACAATGCCGAACACTTGGAGATCCGCATGAACTATGCCGCTTTGCCAGATTTAACTGGCCGGGATCTGATTTTAATAGACCCTATGCTGGCGACCGGCGGATCCTTACTGAAGGTCTGGCAACTGATCGCAAGTCAGGCCAGTCCTCGCTCAGTTCATGTAGTTGCAGCTATTGCTGCGCCTGAAGGCGTGGATGCCTTGCGTCAGCATTTACCGCAAAACAGTTATCTGTGGTTAGGTGCGCTGGACCAGCGTCTGAACGAGCAGGCTTATATAGTGCCGGGCCTTGGGGATGCTGGTGACCTGTGTTTTGGCCCCAAGCTCTGAGCGAAGGTTGCCGGGAAACAGGCAGGCGGAGGCTATCTCACTGTAAAGGGCTGCTCAATCATCTATTGCTGTGTGAAGCCTGCTGACAGTCGCAGTGACAGCGAATGGATACGGTGTGGTTTGAAACTGGTAACGTAACCAAATGTTTTAATGCTGAGCCAACTTTTTTCGCAAATGCCAGAAGTACCAAAGCACCATAGCCACCACCAGCGGAATGCTGATGGATTCAATGGTTTTGGCTGGCCACTGTGGAACCCAGTGCAGTATGGCTTGCTGAGCTTTGGTTAATAGTTGCAATGAGTAGTAGCTGATGGCAACCACTGACACACGCTCGACTGCACTTTGTAGTTTTAGTTGCAAGTGCGCTCTTTTATCCATCGAAGCCAGCAGCGTTTGGTTTTGCCAGGCCAGCTTTAAGTTGATTTGAGTACGGAGTAATTCGGTGGAACGGCCTAAACGCTCTGCCAGTTGCTGCTGACGTTTTAGCACGGACTGAGCGGTACGCCAGGCCGGTGTTAAACGCCGCTCAGTAAAGTGCTGTAATGACAGCAGTCCTTCGACAGGCTGTTCATCCAGACTTTTGAGCCTGTCCAGTGTCAATTGATAATAGGCATGACTGGCCTGTAATCTGCTGCTGTTTTCCGAGATTTGATGTTCGGTCTGTGCCGCTAACTGAATTAACTCATCCAACAACTGCTCGTCATTGCCTTGTTTTTGCTCAATACGTGAGGTAATCACCGCCAGTTGTTGTTCTTGTTGTGGCAACTGATGCAGCGCCAGCTTGCAATAAGGCCAGGCCAAAAGTGCCAGCTTACGATAATTACCTAAATCAAACAGCTGCTGGACCAATGCACCCAGAGCACTGCGGCTCAAACCATGATCCAGCACTAACATGCGACCCGCCCCTTCGTTGTGTTTACGAAAGTCCGTCCAAATTCTGGCTTTGCCGTTAAATACCATACTGCTGATCAAATGCTCACTGACAAAAAGAGTGGCAGGGTCCTGGTGTGCCAGTTGAGCTGGCTGCACTATACTCAGCTGCACCACCCGGAACAGCTGACCTGGCAGGCTGTTGAACCATTCGTTGTCCGGCACTAAATCCTGTGGATCACAAAACAAAGTGGGTGCGACACCGCTGCGGATGAAGGTGTAAGTGGAGAATTCATTGTGCCTCTCCCAGCGTAACCAGCTGCTGCCCAACTGCAGATTGCAGTCTTGTTCATGTGGTTCAAGATTTTTACCTTGTTGCTGAGCTAATTGGTGCATAGCCTGATATTCAGCTGTGCGTGAAACACTGGACAGGGTGAGTACAAACTGACAGAGCTGGCAAGGAGAATCCAGCGCCGGGAAAAAGCGTTGCTGTAACTCTTGCTCCAGCAGATCACGTTGTGGATGTTGGCGTAAATAAAGCTGAACCATACTCGACTCCCAAACTACTTCACGAACAATTCAAATACCAGAAGCAGTATCTGTACCCAGCTATGACAGCCAGATGTCAATTATTTGATTTTATTGATAAATTTGGTGTGATTTCTGTGTTTTTGTTTTATTGATCAATACCTTAATGTACTTTTCCTGTTCAATGTGGCACTAAAGTAGTGCATTGTTGTTAACACTTTATTTTCAAATAAAACGAACTACAGTTAAAACAGGAACACAACAAGGAGGGCAAACCAATGCGAACTTTGTATTTGTCACTGTGTTGTACGGCTATGCTGACCGCTGTACCAGCCTTTAGCCTTGAAACTTTACCCCAGTTACAGTTGGCTAATTCCTATCAGCAGCAAGACGCCGTGGCTGATTTTTGGATCAGTGAGAAACTGGACGGTGTGCGGGCCTTTTGGGATGGTCATCAATTACGTAGCCGCAGCGGGCAATGGATTAAGCTGCCAGAGGCTTTACGAAAACAGTTACCTGCTTTTGCGCTTGATGCGGAGTTGTGGGCTGGGCGGGGGCAGTTTCAACAGGTGATGCAGGCTTTACAACACAGTTCAACAGAGGATAGCTGGCAGACGATTCGGCTGATGGTATTTGATGCGCCAGAACATCCCGGCACCTTTACAGAACGCTTGCAGTTTTTGCAGCTGCAACTACCGGATCCAGCTTTTCTACAGCTGGTCCCTCAACAGCAACTGCAGAGCAAAGCAGAACTTGAACAGCTGTTAAAGCAGGTTGTCAGTGAAGGTGGCGAAGGACTGATGTTGCATCATGCAAAGGCGCTTTATCAAAGTGGCAGAGTCGGTCATCTACAAAAACTAAAGCTGGTGGAGGATGCGGAAGCCAGGGTTGTCGCACATTTGCCGGGCAAAGGGCAGTTTAGCGGTATGCTGGGTGCTTTATTGGTGGAATTACCCGATGGTCGTCGCTTTAAATTAGGTTCAGGTTTTAGTCTGGATGAACGTCAAAACCCGCCGCCAATAGGGCGTTTGGTGACTTTTCAATACCGTGGGTTAACTCACAAAGGCACACCTCGTTTTGCGGTATTTGTGCGGGAGCGGCCAGAGCCTTAAAAAGTAGGTCAGCCACTCTTGTTGTCGTCTGCACAACCAGACAGAATAGCGCTCTTCATTGATGAGGTAGCTATGATCAATCTGGCCTTGATGGGCGCTTTTATTCCAACTTTTTTATTTGTTTCGGTCACGCCGGGTATGTGCATGACTCTGGCTATGACGCTTGGCATGACACAGGGCGTGCGCCGTACATTCTGGATGATGTGGGGCGAGATGTTAGGTGTGGCTTTGGTCGCTATTCTGGCTGTGTGTGGTGTCGCTGCTATGATGCTGCAGTTTCCGCTTTTATTTCAGTGGTTTAAAATTGCAGGCGCTCTTTTTTTAGCTTATATCGGCTGGCAAATGTGGTGGGCCAAAGGCAAGTTAGCTATTCCTCAGGCCGGTATCAGTCGGGAGCTGATGCCACGACGCACTTTATTTAGTCAGGGTTTTGTCACCGCAGTGTCTAATCCCAAAGGCTGGGCTTTTCAAATGGCGTTGTTGCCGCCTTTTATCGACAGCCAACTGGCGTTTTGGCCGCAGTTGCTGGTGCTGGTGTGTATTATTCTGGTGCTGGAGTTTTTGTCGATGCTGCTGTACGCCAGTGGTGGCAAAGCATTAGGTGCATTTTTCCAGCAACAAAACAAAGTGCAGTGGCTCAATCGTATTGCGGCCAGTTTAATGTTTGCTGTGGCGTTATGGATGCTACTGGGGTAAGACGGTTTTTTGTTAGCAGCTATACCCCAAAATCAAACTACTGGAGCGCTGCTTCGCTTTTGCCAGCCAGTCATCCCACTGGGTCCTGTTCGGTTGAACGCTGGTTAAGCTGCTGTGCTCCAGTGCAAGACTTAGTTGTTAGGTCCAGTTTAATTCCCAGCTATGGCCTTTGCCTTTATTGTCATCTGTTGCCGTCAATAAAAACCCGTAGACAACAAAGTTTTTACTGCTTTTTCTGGCAGATAATGACAACAGGCCTAAACTGCTTTAGTTTAAGCAGACTTTGGTCTTCTGCAGCCTTTGGAGTAATAAGCGAATGACCGTTAAAACCTCTGTGTTGTGTGTGCTCTTTTTACTGGGTTTCAATGCGCAAGCTGAAGTCAGGCTGACGATCACTGATCAACAAGGTCAGCCACTGGAAGATGCCGTGGTCGAATTGCTGGATCCGGCTAACAAGACTTTCTCGGCCAAAAAGGCTGAGGTGAAACAACAGGACCTGACTTTTATTCCTTTTGTTTCAGCTTATCAAGTTGGCTCGCAAGTCGACTTTCCGAATATGGATAAAACCCGGCATCATGTCTATTCCTTTTCTCCGGCCAAGGTCTTTGAATTAAAGTTGTACGCGAATAAACCTGAAGCCCCAGTGCTATTTGACCAGGCTGGTATTGTCGCTCTGGGCTGTAATATTCACGATTATATGCAGGCTTATATTTATGTAGGGCAAAGCCCGTTTTTACAGGTGACAGATGCCAAAGGGCTGGTGACTTTTAATGATGTTCCTGATGGCAGCTACCAGCTCAAACTCTGGCATCCATGGCAAGATGCCGATTGGGCGACACAACAAGTGCAGATTAAACAAGGTCAGATGACGAGTTATCAACTGGCTATTACCGCTCAGGAAAAACCCAAAAAGCCGAAAAAAGGCTTTGGAGCTTCCTCTACACCCTGATTTTTTAACCAAACCGATTTTCTAACCTAAAGGAGCCGACTCATGGCAACAGTAACATTAAAAGGTAATCCATTTCAGACCCTAGGCGAACTGCCGGCAGTGGGCAGTAAAGCCCCTGATTTCACCTTAACAGGCGCAGGTTTAGCCGATGTGAAACTATCAGATTTTGCCGGACAGCGTCTGGTGCTGAATATTTTCCCAAGCGTGGACACTCCAACTTGTGCGACCTCTGTCCGTACTTTTAACAAAGCTTTATCCAGCTTAAGCAACACCACAGTCTTGTGTGTTTCTGCTGACTTACCTTTTGCTCAGGCACGTTTTTGTGGCGCTGAAGGTTTAGAACAAGTGAAAAATGGTTCAAGTTTCCGCAGTTCATTTGGCAAAGATTATGGGGTGGTGTTCACTACTGGTCCTCTGACCGGTTTATTGTCCCGCGCTGTGGTCGTTATCGGCACTGACGGTACAGTGTTGTACACAGAACAAGTGGCTGAAACGGCGGATGAACCTTCGTATGAAGGTGCTTTGGCAGTGTTAGCTTAATAGTGTGGTGGGTCAGAGTGACAAGCTCTGGCCCTAACTAAAGAGTTATGGATGCGATACAGACTTCTTTGTGTTTTAGCTTTGCTGATACAGCCTCCAGTGGTGGCTGATCTGCCAATTCTGTCAGACAAGGTGCTGCGCATGGGGATCCATAATTTTCCACCTGATTTTGTTGTCAGTGCTGATGGTAAAACTTGTGCCGGCGAAGGATATCTATTGGCCCAGCGGCTTTTTTCGCAAGCAGGCTTTAAGTTAAAAGCAGTTTGTACCACACCTGCCCGGACGTATCTGTTACTGGACCAAGGCGAGGTGGATTTTAGTATCAATGTAAAAACCACAGCGGCTATCAGTAAAAAACATAAATTTGTTGAACCCGCCTATATGCCGATGCAGTTGATGCTGTATAGCCATCAGTTGAGCACTGATGCGCCACAAGATAAAACTGTGGCAGCGATCCGCTCCTTTGATTATTTAGGTCAGCGTCAGCAATTACTGCAACAAGGCTATCAGTTAGTAGATATGCCGGACAGTATTAGTGCAATTCAGTTATTTTTGCATCAGCGTACTCAACACTTAATTAGTTACCAAGGCCCTTTTGTGGCTTATGCTGATAAGCAATCCACTGATATTGTCGCTGGCTTAAAACAAAAGAAGCTGGCAGAAATAGATGCCTATTTTGTTGTCTCTGCTGCTTCCGCTGATCATCAACGTGTTATTGAAGTGTTGCAGCAGTATGCCAAGGCTCACAGTTGCAGTTATCTTAAAGGTTGTCGTTAATCCAACTGTCCGGCTGGCTGATTTTTGCTTTTTAGACAGTGAAAAGCATTGCGTGGGTAGCGTTGTTTTTGTTTGAATACTACTTACTTTTATCCCTGCAGAATCTGTTTATGTATATTAAAACCCTAGATCCTTTATCTGCACCGGCTGCACATTTGTTGGCATTGTCTGATGCGTATATGGCGTCTTTATACCCGGCTGAAAGTAATCACATGGAAAGCCCAGCGGCTTTGGCATTGCCCAATGTCCTATTTTTAGGGGCTTATCTGGATGGTGAGTTGGCAGGCTGTGGTGCTGTTAAAATAATGAATGATGATGGCAGTTATGGTGAGATCAAGCGGGTTTATGTGCTGGAGTCTTTCAGAGGCCGTGGTGTGTCAAAGCAGCTGATGCAAGCGTTGGAAGCTCATCTTGTGGAACAACAAGTCCCGCTGGTCCGGCTTGAAACAGGTATTTCTCAGCCCGAAGCATTAGGACTTTATGAAAAGTTAGGATATCACTACAGGGCTCCCTTTGGCTCTTATCAGCTAGATCCCTTAAGTGTGTTTATGGAAAAGCGTCTTTAACTCAGCCAGTTTTTCTCCAGGAAAAATGCTTACTTACTGATCAGTCGTGTGTTTTTGAGCTAAGCTGTTCCTTGTTCCTGATTAATGTACTTTAATCAGGCATCCCCCCGATAACAAAGGATACAAGGAACAGGATTTATGCGTGTTTGGACTACCCAATTATGGATACTGCTGGCGGCGTCTCTGCTGGCAGGTTGTAGTGCTTTACCTTCTTCTACCTCATCACAAGCCAATTCATCTGTTGCAGCACAACCAAGTCATTGTATCGGCATAATTCAGGCTCCAGCTGCAGGACTCAAAGCCATTTCGGATCCAGATCTACTGCAATCTGCTTTAGGCCAGCCTGATAAAGGCCAGCTTTGCATGGGGCAGGTGTTTGTCGCTACAGCGCCAGTGAAGGTCTATCGAGTCTGGGATCAGAGCAAAAGCTATACGTTATACGGTCGCTGGTGGTCATTTATGCGACCTGAAGGTCCAACAGAGCAGTACAGAGAAGCCAATGCTATTTGTCCAAACTGGAGCGTATTAAACCAAATGAGCAGCTGTACATTAAAAGTGGGTAGTAAAATTGTGGTAGGGCCAGGTCAAAGTGCCGATTGTGGCGATGGTCTGGTTTATCCTAAGTCTGCTGTGAATCAGGTCTATATCAATAACGATTCTCGTAACAATGTGTTGTGGGTCGAAAACTGTGACGCTGGTAGTAACTGGCCGCAATAGGGAGAGCAGAGCATGCATAAAAGTCGTTTAGCCGCTTTTGTTCTGGATAGCAAAGTGGACAATATTTAGCAGACCAGTGAATTTTGGAGCCAGGCGTTAGGTTATTAGCAACTGCCTGCAGATCCGCAGTGGACCGAGCGTTATGCCTACCTGAACAATACATCCACTGAGCCCAAACTATTGCTGCAAAAAGTTGAACACCCAAGCCATATTTACCAGGATAGTGAGACTGACAATAGTGCGGCTGAAGTGGATCGCTTGAGCAAATTGGGCGCTTTTGTTATCAAACAAATGCCACTCTTTATGATCGGTGCTCTTCGTCCATCGATTTTGTCTGGTGATGCCACAACGCGCCGATTTTGCCCAAAGCCCTGATGTAAAGCTCTGGCCCTAACCTCAGTTTGCTTTTGTTTTTCTGTTATTGCCTTTGTCCAACTCCAAAGGGCTTGTGTTCAACTTTCCCTCCTTAAAGTGTTTTATTTTTAAAAGTTAACATCTGTTCACTCACTTTTGTATTTTCGCTCAAATTACAAATATAAATAACTTGTTTAAATTCATTGGTTTGATTGTTTTGTTTGTTGTTTTTAAATCCTGAAAGTGGAGTTTCATTTATTTTTAGTGTACAACTGTGCGCTGAATTTAAGTGGAAGGACCAGTGTGAACGAAACGATCTCTTTATGGGGCCAGCGCCTCTATCGCCAATTTAGCTTAATGCTGGCCAATCAGCCGAAGCTGAGTTATTACCTGCAGCCTTTGCTGCGCTGGAACAACGCCGAGCTGCATCCGGACTATTACAGTGCCCGCATTGTCGATTCTGGCTGGGAAACCGAACAGATATTGAGTGTCTGGTTAGAGCCAGAACCCTCCTGGACTGGTTTTACGCCAGGTCAGCATCTGCTGGTGACTTTGTTGCATCAGGGGCGTTATATCAGTCGTAGTTTTAGTATCAGCTCATCATCGGGGTTATTTGCACAGCAAAAGCAAATTCGTATTAGTTGTCGAATTCAGCCTCAGGGTCAGTTCACGAAAGCCTTAGCGGCAGACATTGCTAAGCTGACTCATTTAAGTATCAGCGCTGCAACAGGCGACTTTGTGCTGGAGCCCCAGACAGATGGTGCGCCGCAACAAAGTATAGTGATGGTGGCTGCAGGCTCTGGCATAACGCCACTCTGGTCCATGTTGAGTAGTTTGCGTTGCTGGACTTCGCCTGTTGTGTTGTTTTATTGCGTTAAAAATGCAGCACAGGCCGCTTTTTTGACTGAGCTGAGGCTACTGGCGGCAAAACAACCCCTGTTTGAACTGCAGCTGATTGAAACAGCAAGCACGGGCCGGCTGAACTTAGTTCAGCAGTTAAAAGAAAACACTAAGATTTCTCTGACCCATGCTCTTTACTACCTCTGTGGTCCCGCTGCTATGAGTCGTCAGTACAAGGATGACTTGATACAACAAGGTGTGCCATCAGATGCTGTTCATGCAGAGCGGTTTGGCTTAGAACTGGCTGCAACACAAGGACCTGTCAAGCAAGCCTTGCTCATAGAGCAGGGAAAAGTAACAACTATAGAAGCCGCTGCCGGAGTGCCTTTATTGCAGGCTGCGGAAAAACAAGGCTTGAGTCCGCGTTTTGGTTGCCGTATTGGCGTGTGTTATCAGTGTGTGTGTCAGAAAAAATCAGGACAGGTACTGAATTTACGTACAGGGCAGATTTCAGGTGATGGCCCTGAGCAAATTCAGTTGTGTATCAGTGCTGCGCACAGCGATCTGCAAATCGAGTTATAGGATCACGATGAAACTTACAGAACAACAATTATCCGAACTGGCTGCTGAGCTGGATCAGGTGAAAGCCAATGTGATGAATCAATTGGGTGACAAAGAAGCACGCTACATACGCCGTATGCTGCTGACGCAGCGCTTAAGCGCTATTTCAGGTCGCATCCTGATGGTGTTGGGTTTTGTTACGCCATGGTTGTGGGTATTCGGTGTTGCCCTGTTGGCACTGGCCAAAATTCTCGACAATATGGAAATAGGCCATAACGTTTTGCATGGTCAGTACGACTGGATGAATGACCCTGTGTTGCACTCAAAGCGCTTTGAATGGGATATCGCCTGTGATGCTGGCTCCTGGAAACGCACCCATAATTTTGAGCATCACACTTACACCAATATCATCGGAAAAGACCGCGATTTTGGCTATGGCTTATTACGCTTAAGTAACGACTTCCGCTGGCGTCTGCGTAACTTATGGCAGTTTGTCACCTATCTGCTGTTAAGCACTTTGTTTCAATGGGGTGTGTCTTATCACGAGCTGGCGGGGGAGCGGGTGTTTTTTGGTAAAAAGAAAGCTGATCGGGTCAACAGTGTTAGTCACAGCGATTTGAAAAAAGCTTTTTTTGGTAAAGGTGCGCGTCAGTTGTTTAAAGATTATGTATTTTTCCCTTTAATCGCCGGGCCTATGTGGTTATGGGTGTTGGCTGGCAATGTACTGGCGAATTTGATCCGTAACTTATGGACATCTACTGTGATTTTTTGTGGTCATTTTACTGCTGATGTTCATACTTTTACTCAGCAGCAATGCGAAGGTGAAAGCCGCGGTCACTGGTACTACCGGCAAATTCTGGGGTCATCCAATTTTACCGGGCCACGCTGGTTTCATATTTTGACGGGGCACTTAAGCTGCCAGATTGAGCATCATCTTTATCCAGATATGCCAGCTTTGCATTATCTGACAGTGGCACCGCAAGTGCAGGCTATTGCTAAAAAATATGGTATTGCTTATAACAGCGGAAGTTTTTTACGTCAGTACGCTACCGTAGTCGGGCGGATCATCCGATATTCGTTCCCTGGCGGTAAAGCCACTCCAGCTTAAGCTAGTGCCGAACTACTCCAGTATAAAATAAGGACGGAACAATGTTATTTGCCGATGTGATGCAACAGTTTAAAGCTGGACAGCCAGATACACTGCAGATTGAAGTGCCTGAGCAATGGGGCCAGGGCCGCGCTGTGTTTGGGGGGATGGCATCGGCTTTAGCTTTAGCGCATTTACTGACAGAACTGCCGACGAAGATCCCGCTGCGCTCAGTGTCCGTGTCTTTTGTTGCGCCGTTAAATGCTGGACCTGCTGTTGTATCGCGGCGTATTTTGCGCCAGGGCAAATCAGTTATTCAGGCGATGGTGGAAATTACGCAGCAGGATCAGGTGGCATTAGTACTGCTGGCGAGCTTTGGGGCGGAGCGGTTCTCGGAATATAAAGTGGCCAGCGAAACAGCGCCGGCTTTTGTCGAAACCGCTTTAGTGATGCCCAAAAAGGGTCCTGTACCAGAATTTACCCGCCATTTTGATTACCACATCACTCGTGGTGTTATGCCTTTTTCTGGTGGCACAGGCACAGAGTTAGGTGGACTTATCCGTTTTGCTGAAGGTCAACGTTGTGCTGTAGGCGTGCTGGAGTTACTGGCTCTGGTCGATGCCTGGCCACCGGTCAGTTTAACTTTACTGAGTCAACCCGCTCCTGCCAGTTCCTTAACCTGGACTATTGAATTTATTCAGCCGCATCAGAGCGCTGAAACTAAAGCTCTGACGACAGACTGGTGGTCTTATTTGGCCAGTATTGAGCATGGCGCAGATGGTTATCACCATATTGAAGCCAAGTTATGGCAACCGGATGGTCAGTTAGCGGCGATCAGTCGTCAAACGGTCACAGTATTCGCATAGGCTCAGAGCCACATATCGGATATAGAGTACTTACCAGTATTAGACATATTGCAGACTTTTGATTGAAGGTTAGATTTGGTTAAAATTTATACTCGCTGAGCACGGACGCTTCTGTTATAGTGCGCGCCCTTTTTCCCGTGCCAGTTTCTGTGTCAATAGAGAGTACCCATTTTTGAGCAATACCACTTTTACCAGTCTGCCTTTAGCAGAACACTTATTACAAAGCCTTGATAGTCTTGGTTACAGTCAGATGACGCCTATTCAGCAACAGGCTTTGCCTGTGCTGCTGGAAGGAAAAGATATGCTGGCTAAAGCCCGCACCGGCAGTGGCAAGACAGTGGCTTTTGCTTTGACTTTGCTACATAAACTGGCGGTGAAGCGTTTCCGTATCCAATCGCTAGTGCTTTGTCCTACCCGTGAATTGGCTGAGCAGGTTGCGCAGGAAATCCGTCGTTTAGCCCGCAGCCAGCACAATATCAAAGTCTTGACCCTGGTCGGTGGTGTTTCTATAGGTCCCCAAATTGGCTCGTTAGAACATGGCGCTCATATTATTGTCGGCACACCGGGCCGTATTCTTGAGATGATCGACCGTAACCTGCTAAACCTGTCTGATGTTGAAACGCTAGTGCTGGACGAAGCAGATCGTATGCTGGATATGGGGTTTGCTGATGATATTGGTGTTATTCTGAACGCCTTGCCTGCTGATCGCCAAACCTTGTTGTTTTCCGCCACTTATCCGGACAAAGTCAACGACTTAAAACGCCACTTAAAAGCCGATGCCGTGCAGGTTTTTGTTGAAGATGCTGAACAAACTGACATAGAGCAAAAGTTTATTGAAGTAGAAGCGCAAAACAAAATACCGGCCTTAAAGCAACTATTATCTTGGCATGGCGCCAAGCCCACGCTGATTTTCTCCAATATGCGCAAGGACACTCAGGACATTTGCGACGAATTATCTGCTGCCGGTTACAGTGTAATGCCGTTGCACGGTGACTTAGAGCAGCGAGACCGTGAGCGGGTATTGATGCAGTTCACCAACCAAAGTTGCCTGATTATGGTGGCCACAGATGTAGCAGCCCGTGGTCTGGATATCAGTGCTTTGCCTTTGGTCATAAATTACGATTTAGCCAATGATCCTGAAGTGCATGTACACAGAGTAGGGCGTACTGGCCGAGCCGGTAGCGAAGGTCTGGCTTTAACGCTGGTAACACCCTCGCAAATGGGTCGTCTGGCGGCACTGGAAGATCAGTTGGCTCTGACAGCACAGTGGGCAGAGTTAACTGCTTATCCTGCTAAAGACGCTGTACCAGCTCGTGCTCCTATGCGTACCATCATGATCGATGGCGGTAAAAAAGACAAAGTACGACCAGGTGATATAGTCGGTGCCTTAACAGGGGAACTGGGTTTGTCTTTCGAGCAACTGGGTAAAATAAACGTGCTGCCTATGGTCAGTTTTGTTGCCGTGCGTAACGATATGGCAAGTGCTGCCTTGAAACGCTTAAGCGAAGGCAAAATCAAAGGCCGCCAATTCCGCTGCCGTTTTGTCTAAGAAAAAAATATGAAAATGGGGTCAGATCCTGAGGTATCCCCACAAAAATATGAGTGAAATCATAGAGGTGATACAAAAAATTAAGTAAGTGAGAACATTCATGGTGTTCGGTGATCAGATCTATCGCCAAACAAACCTA